>JGI1358J11329_10000072_pt1 | contig 89324 bp, 93 predicted proteins | sample Subgroupgradi54m_FD_11329 | JGI IMG/M metagenome (IMG submission 11329)
GGCCACTTGCTCGTCCTCGTCACGATCGGGTCTGAAGCCATCCTCCTTCTTGTCGCAGCGCAGACCGGTTTCATCGACGGGCCGCGCGTGATGGCAAACATGGCAACCGATTCCTGGCTCCCGCGCCGTTTTGCCGCGCTCTCGGACCGGCTCGCCAGTCAAAATGGGATCCTGCTTTTTGGGCTGGCCGCCGCGGCGACTCTCGCTTACACAAAAGGCCACATCGGGATCTTGGTCGTGATGTATAGCGTCAATGTGTTCCTCACTTTTTCCCTGTCCGAAATCGGAATGGTGGGTTTTTGGTTCAAGCACCGCAAGACCGAGCCGACCTGGAAAAAAGATATTCTGATCCACGGGACCGGATTTGTTCTTTGCTTTTCGATTCTCTGGGTGATGGTGATCGAAAAATTCCGGGAAGGCGCATGGGTGACGGCCTTGATTACCTTTGCCTGCATCGGACTTTGTTTCCTCATTCGAAGGCATTATTATCGTGTGGCCCTTAAGATCAAGGAAATTGACCGGGCCTTTGAGGATTTGCCCGCCCCTCCCCATCAAAAGATACCCCCCTTTGACCCTGAGAAACCGACCGCTGCGATTCTTGTGGGCGGTTACAGCGGTTTGGGCGTCCACATCTTGCTGAATATCTTCCGATATTTCCCTGAGACCTTCAAAAACGTGGTTTTTTTGACCGTGGGGGTCGTGACGTCCGAATTTTACAAAGGGGAGCACCATGTGGAGGCCCTCACCAAGAAGACGGAAGAAACGTTGGAGAATTATGTAAAATTTTCAGAGAAAGTGGGTGTTCCTGCCGTGAGTGAACACCTGATCGGGGCAGAGGTGGTGGAGACGGCTTCGGAACTCTGCATTGAGATTTCAAAAAAATATCCCCGGTGCGTCTTTTTTGCGGGCGAATTGGTTTTTGAGAAGCCCGAGTGGTATCATCGGATCTTGCACAATGAGACGGCTTATGCCATCCTGAGGCGGATCCGTTTTGCGGGCCTGCCGATGGTGATTCTTCCGATCCGGATCCACTGACCTTTCAATCCGCGGAGAAGAAAAATGAAAATCAAAATTGAGACGACGCTCGGAGACATTCACGCGGAACTCCACGAGAAGGAAGTCCCGAAGACGGTGGAGAATTTCGTGACGCTCGCGAGGAAGAATTTTTATGATGGCATCCTTTTTCACCGCGTGATCCCAAGCTTCATGGTCCAGACCGGAGACCCCACCGGTACGGGAAGAGGAGGGCCGGGTTACCACGTTCAAAGATGAATTTTCAGTGAAGCTCCGGCATGACCAGACCGGCGTCCTTTCAATGGCCAATGCCGGGCCGAACACGAACGGCAGCCAGTTTTTCATCACCGTGGCTCCCACGCCCTGGCTCGATAACCGGCACTCGGTTTTTGGGTGGGTGACGGCCGGGATGGAGGTGGTCGAAAAGATCGTCAACGCCCCGCGCGACGGGCACGATAAGCCGCTTCAGGACATCAAGATCGAGCGTGTTCAGGTCCTGGACGGAAAATAAAAATAGACGTTGACATCCGGCTAAAGATTGATATCATACGCACACCTGATGTTGAGTGTGAATCTTATCCGTAGGGCATAAGAATTCCGCCTTGCGGTTTTTTTTTAATTTGCACCCGTCATTAGAGGATTGAGAAAGGAGGTTCTACCACATGGAAAAAGGTACCGTGAAGTGGTTTGATAATTCCAAGGGTTACGGATTTATCTCTCGCAGCTCAGGTAAGGACGTGTTTGTACATCACAGTGCAATTCAGGGAGAGGGTTACAAATCCCTTGAAGAGGGTCAAGAGGTCCAGTTTGAAGTGACCAAAGGCCCCAAAGGTGATCAAGCCGTCAATGTCGTAAAGCTGTAAGCAGTTGGAAGCGAAAAGCCACAGTCCGTACGGGCTGTGGCTTTTTTGCTTTTAGGACAAATCATGCTCAATCCAAAAAGACGAAAAGACGTTCGAAACATCGCCATTGTCGCGCACGTGGACCACGGCAAGACCACGCTCGTGGATGCCCTCCTCAAGCAATCGGGGGCCCACGAGTTCAAGGCGGGCGAGGCCACGGTGATGGATTCCAATCCGATTGAAAAGGAACGGGGCATCACCATTTTCTCGAAGAACGCCTCGTTTCTTTACAAGGACACCCTCTTCAATATCGTCGACACCCCGGGCCACGCGGACTTTGGGAGCGAAGTGGAGCGGGTCTTGAAGATGGTGGACGGCGTTCTCCTTTTGGTGGACGCCTTCGACGGTCCGATGCCCCAGACCAAATTTGTCTTGCGCAAATCCCTCGAGCTCCACTTAAAGCCGATCCTCGTTGTCAACAAAGTGGACCGGCCAAACTCGCGGCCCGAGGAAGTGGTGGACATGACCTTTGACCTTTTCTGTGAATTGAATGCCTCGGACGAACAGCTCGATTTCCCGATCGTCTACGCCTCGGCCAGAGAAGGCTGGGCCACGCTTGACTTGGACGAACCTTCCCAGACGATGAAGCCGCTCCTCGATACGATCCTCCACCGCGTCCTGCCACCCGTCGCGGACCCGGACCTTCCCTTTCAAATGCTCGTGACGATGCTCGATTACGATTCCTACGTCGGGCGGATGGCCATTGGACGGATCTTTTGCGGCAAGGTCAAGGTGGGAGAGTCCTTGGTAGTCGTGAAGCGAGACGGGAATCTCGAGCGGGGCAAAGTGACGAAGATTTTAAAATACCGCGGTCTCAAACGGGTGGAGGCTGAATCCGCGGAGGCGGGCGACATCGCCTCCCTCACCGGCTTTGAAGAAGTCCGCGTGGCTGATACGCTCGCCAGCCCGGAAAAACCGGAAGCGATTGTGGCCGTCAAGATCGACGAGCCCACCATCTCGATGAACTTCGCCCACAATTCAAGTCCGCTTGCCGGAAAGGACGGCGGGCGGTTCCTGACCTCCCGTCACATTCGGGAAAGACTCATGCACGAGGCGATGATGAACGTCGGGATCCGGATTGAGGAGGTGCCGGGCGAGGACCGGTTTAAAGTGCTGGGCCGCGGCGAACTTCACCTTTCCATTTTGATTGAGACGATGCGGCGTGAGGGCTATGAGCTTGAAGTCTCAAGGCCCGAGGTCATTTTTAAAATGGAAGGCGGCTTGCGGATGGAGCCGGTGGAAGAAGTCGTGATTGAAGCGGACCCCGGTTATCAGGGTGCCGTGATCGAAGCCCTGGGCGTGCGCCGGGCCGAGATGAAAAACCTGATGACCAGTGCGGTGGGCACGATCCGGATGGAGTTTCTGATTCCTTCCCGCGGGCTCTTGGGATTTCGCAGTGAACTTTTGAAACTCACGCGCGGCACGGGCACGATGGTCCAGATTTTTTACGATTATCAGGAATACAAGGGTGAAATCCCGGAACGAAAGGAAGGCGTCCTCATTTCACAGACTCCGGGCAAGGCCGTCTCTTACGCCCTCTGGGGTTTGCAGGACCGTGGCGAAATTTTCCTCGATCCCGGCGATGAGCTTTATGAAGGGATGATCGTCGGCGTGAACAACAAGGGACCGGATCTGGTCGTGAACGCGATCCGCGAGAAAAAGCTTACCAACATGCGCGCAGCCGGGTCGGATGAAGCCATTCATCTCATCCCACCGCGCGAGATGACGCTTGAGTTTGCACTCGAATTCATCGAGCCCGATGAGCTCGTTGAAATCACGCCGAAAAATATCCGCCTCCGGAAACGCTACCTTACCGAAAACGCGCGCAAGACCCAATCCCGCGGCTATAGCCGAACCCGATGAAGTATCCTATAATGAGAACCCATTCATGGAACATCTGACGTTTGACGGGCTTGGGATCGCGCCGCGGGCCCTGGAAGTCATTGACCGGCTGAAATTCAAAACCCCCACGCCGATCCAGGCCAAGGCCATTCCGCCGGCCATCGAAGGCAAGGACCTCGTGGGGATCGCGCAGACAGGAACGGGGAAGACCCTCGCCTTCGCCATTCCGATGGTCCAGCGCCTATCTCAATCCCAAAGAAGGGAAAAAGGGCTCGTCCTCGTCCCAACCCGTGAACTCGCGATCCAAGTCGACGAGACTTTCCGAAAAGTCGCGCCGCCCTTCGGGATCCACAGCGCAGTCGTGATTGGCGGGGCCTCGATGAATGAGCAGATCCGGGCGCTCCGGAAAAATCCGGGCGTCATCATCGCCACGCCGGGCCGTTTGATTGACCACATGGACCAGCGCACCGTCCTCCTTTCCGACGTCCATGTCCTTGTCTTGGACGAAGCAGACCGGATGCTCGACATGGGTTTTCTTCCACAGATCAATCGGATTCTCCGCTCCGTCCCGCGCGAGCGCCAAACCATGCTCTTCTCGGCCACGATGCCGCATGCCGTCGCGTCGATCGCAGCCTCCTACATGAAACTTCCGGTCAATATCGAAATCGCGCCTTCGGGGACTCTGGTCGAGAAACTCACTCAGGAACTTTTTATCGTGAAAAAGGAAAACAAGGTCCAGCTCTTGCGCAAGGTCCTCGATCAATACCGGGGGAGCGTGCTCATCTTCCGTCGCACCCGCTTCGACGCCTCCCGGACGGTGAGGGACATCCGGCAAATGGGTCACGCGGCGGCCGAAATCCATTCCGATCGCACGCTCGCCCAACGGCGCGAAGCGCTCGACGGCTTCAAGGCCGGCCGCTACCGCATCTTGGTCGCGACCGACATCGCAGCGCGCGGGATCGACGTGATCGGGATCGAGCTCGTCCTCAATTATGATCTTCCGGAAGACGCGGAGAATTATGTGCATCGAATTGGCCGCACGGGAAGGGCCGGGCACCAGGGGCACGCCATTTCCTTCGCCACGCCGGACCAGACCACCGACGTCCGAAGTATCGAACGACTCATCCGGACCGCGATTCCCATTTCAGAGCACCCCGAAATTCCGATCGAACGTTTCCTGGCCCCCCAGCGCCACGTTTTCGCTCCGAGGCGCTCGCGGCTCGGGCGGGGCGGTGCCCGTCCGCGCCGCCGGTTTTAAATTCCATGACCCAACTTCGGACGAATGAAGATCGATTAGTCAAAATTGCGGTGCAGGGCAAAGTCGCGAATGCCTACCAGTGGGCGGAGTTTGAGGTGGCGCACGACGGGAAGCCTTTCGCGCTCCCGAGCACGGGCGGAATTGTTTATAACGTGAAAACCGGGGACTCGACCTTCGGGTGGGAGGGCGATCACATTGAGCCGGGCGTGTCCGCCATCCTCGATGAGGACAAGCGGGGTGGACGGGCCAATATGGGATTCAATTTCCTGGCCTGCGTCGGCAACAAGGCCCGGATTGTTTCGGGCGATGCGAAGAAAAAAGCGGGCGTGGTCACCGGACACCACGGCGGGGTCGAACACGTCACGATTGATTTTGACGATGTTGCTCTTCAGAAACTGAACGCCGATGATAAAATCCTGATCGAGGGTTTCGGTCAGGGTCTCCGGCTCCTCGATTTCCCGGAAATCAAAGTTTACAATCTCGACCCGGCTGTGCTTCACAAGATGCCGATCCGAGTTGCAGCGGGAAAAACCCTCGAGGTCGGCGTCACGACGATCGTTCCCGCCGAGCTCATGGGTTCGGGCCTCGGCCACAACAATATCGGGACCGGCGATTATGACATCATGACCCACGACCCGGGCGCGGTCGCGAAGTACAGGCTCGACCAGCTCGCCTTCGGCGATTTCGTGGCCGTGACCGACCACGACAATTCCTACGGCCGCACGTACCGGAAGGGCGCGGTCACGATCGGGATCGTGGTCCATTCCAATAGCACGCTCTCGGGCCACGGGCCGGGGATCTCGACGCTTCTCACTTCGCCCGAGCCGCGGATCAAACCCGTCCTGAACGCGGGAGCGAACGTGGGAAAAATTTTGAAGATCGGACGGTATCGCTCGAAGAAATCCTGATTCACATGCCCGACCCGTTTTTCCGCTACGTTCGACAGTCCCAGCTTCCCCAAATCGGCCCCGAAGGGCAAAAGAAAATCAGCGCTTCGTCGGTCGCCGTCGTGGGAATCGGCGCGCTCGGCTCCGTCTCCGCAAACCTGCTTGCGCGCTCCGGGGTGGGCCGCCTTCGTTTGATTGACCGCGATTTCCTCGAGCTCCAGAATCTCCAGCGTCAGGTCCTTTATGATGAGGACGACTTGAAAGCCAATCTCCCAAAGGCCGTGGCCGCCGGGCGGAAACTTCAGAAGATCAATTCCCAAATCACGATTGAGACCGAGCCTTCGGACTTGAACGCCGAGACGATCGACGATCTCCTCGGAGGAATGGATCTGGTGATCGACGGCACGGATAATTTCGAGACGCGCTTTCTCATCAATGACTTTTCCCTGCGCGAGGAGATTCCATGGATTTACGGCGCGGCGGTCGGGACCGAAGGGCTCACTTACGTGATTCTGCCCGGGAAAGGACCGTGCCTGCGCTGCCTCTTTGAAGAGGCACCCGGCATCGGCACGTTTGCGACTTGCGAAACGGCCGGGATCCTCGCGCCTGCCGCACACTGGGTCGCTTCATTTCAGGCTGTGGAGGCTTTGAAGATTCTGGCGGCGCCGCCAGAATTGGCGGACCGCCGGCTTTGGAAGGCCGATTTGTGGAAGAAGGAATTCAAAGCCATGGAAGTGGGAGGATTTCCTCAGTGCTCCGGGTGTGCGGGACACGAATTTCCCTACCTCCTGCGGGAGAAAGGGGTCCGCACGGTCACGCTCTGCGGCCGGAACGCGGTCCAGATTTTTCGCCCGGAGGAAAGAACGCAGCACCTTGATTTTTCCGATCTCGCCCAAAGGCTTTCCACGCTCGGACGCGTTCAATATAATGAATACCTGCTCAGGGCTTCCATCGCGCCCTACGAGATCACGGTCTTTCAGAACGGCCGCGCGATCATTCAAGGGACCGCAGATGCGGGTCAGGCGAAAGCGGTTTACTCCAAGTACATCGGGGGATAAATGACGGACAAGATCGTTCTCACCAAAGAAGGTTACCAAAAACTCATCGAAGAATTGAACCACCTCAAGACGAAGAAGCGGCGCGAGGTGGCTGAGCAGCTCGCGCACGCGCGCGCCTTCGGGGATCTGCGCGAAAACGCGGAATACGAGACGGCGAAGGAAGACAAACGCCAGCTCGAGACCCGGATCGAGGAGCTTGAGCGAAAAGTGACGAGCGCTCGCGTGGTCGACACCAGTGAAATTCCCGCGGGCAAGGCCTTCCTTGGCGCCACGCTCGAACTCAAAAACCTCAACACAGGCGAAACGATCCGCTACACCCTCGTCGCGCAGGACGAGGCCGACTTCAACCAGGGAAAAATTTCCGTCACCTCTCCCATCGGCAAGGGGCTCCTCGGCAAGGCGGAGGGAGAAAAAGCCGAGATCCAGGTGCCGGCCGGCAAGATCAAGTTTCAAATCCTCAAGATTACCCGCTAGAGAAGGAAATTTTTATGATCCGGATTCAAGGGATCGACCACGTCGCCATCAACTGCCGCGATCTCGAGCGCTCGCTCGAATTCTACACGAAAGTCCTGGGACTTCCGATCACGAAACGCGAGCCCTCCAAACCCGGGATCGAGTACTTCCTCGACTGCGGCCCTGCGCTGGTCGGTCTGATTCAGGGCGATTCCGCGAAAGGGGAGCATCCGCTCAAAGGGGATGGCCTGGGTGGAAACCACGTTTCCTTCCGCGTCCGGACAGGGGATTTTGATTCCGTGGTTGAAACCCTCAAGCGGCAGAAGGTTCCCATCCACTTCTCGAAGAAGCGGGAGAAATCCTGGTCGGTCTACTTTGAGGATCCGGACGGGAACAAACTCGAAATCACAGCCTGGCCGCTCGAAGACTGATTTCTAGGGCCCGAGCGACTCGGCCTTTCCTCTCCGGCTTTCATACACGGAAATGGAAATCCCGCCGAGGAGGATGAGCGCCGCGCCCGCGGCATTCAAGCGAGTCAGTTTTTCCCCCCAGAAAACCAGCCCGTAGAGAAAACAAAGAAGCGGAGTCAGATAGGCGAAAGGACTCACGAGTGAGGCCGGCGCCCGCCGGTAGGCGATCGTCATCCAAAGTTGACCGTAAAAAGAGCCGAGCGCTACCAGGCCGAGCGCGATCCCTTCCTTGAGAGGGGGCCAGCGGAACCCGAAGGGGAGATAGAGGAGCGAACCCACCGTGGAAATCGCGGTGAAAGCGAAGATGATGGTCATCGGCGATTCGCGCCGGCGAATCGAGCGGATGCTCGTCACGGCGACGGCCGCGAAAAGACCGGAGAGGATCGCCAGAAAAATCCCCATCCCCTGCGAAGGATCCACCCGGAACGCGGGGCCGATCAGGAGATAAACGCCGGAGAAGGCGACGAGAACCATCCCTCCGAGAAAAATTCCAGGCCGCTCTCCCAAAAAAAGCGTGGCAAGGATCGCCACAAAAATGGGTCCGGTGTAATTCAAGATGACTGCGGTCCCCATCGGCAGGATCGAGATCGTGTAAAAGTGGAGCGTGAGGGCCAGGAATCCCGAGGCCCCGCGCAGAAACAGGAGTTTCCGGTCCTCGGCATGGCCGAAGAAGGACACTTTTTTCCGCATCATGAGGGCCGCCATCATCAGGCTTCCGAGGAGGCTCCGGAAGAAAACCACTTCGAGGGCCGGAAGAGCAGCGGTTGCGGTCTTGACCCCGATCACCATCACCGAGAAGGCGATGGAAGCCTGGATCATCAGGCGGATTCCTGAAAGCCGTTGCTGGGTACCATTTCCAAAAGTGCCGGGTTCTATGGGGGGCATGGTTGTGTGGTTGAACCTGGCACTTTTGGAAATGGTACCCCAGGATCAGGCCGTGAGGACAATCTTTCCAAAATTCTGGCGCTCGAGCATCCGCGCCTGGGCGTCCCGGGCTTGTGAGAGAGGGAAGACCTTGTCCACGACCGGCTTGAGCTTTCTTTTTTCCAGGAGGCGGATCACTTTCTTCAGTTCATGAATCCCCCCCATGTAGGAACCCAGGATCGAAAGCTGGCGGGCGAAGACAAATCGGATGTCCAGGTTTACGACGGACCCGCTCGTGACCCCGCAGGTGACGAGACGGCCTTTTTTTGCAAGCGAGGCGAGACTTTTCTGGAACGTATCCGGTCCGATGTGTTCGAAGACGACGTCCACGCCCCGGTTCAAGGTCAGGTGCTTGACCTCCAGCGCAAAGTTTTTCTTCCGGTAATTGATGACTTCATCGGCGCCCAGAGACTTGGCCCGCCGGACCTTCTCGTCGCTTCCCACCGTGGTGAAGACCTTGGCTCCGAGATATTTCGCGATTTGGATCGCCGCACTGCCGACGCCGCTCCCGGCCGCGTGGACCAAAACCGTTTCGCCCTTTTTGAGTCCTGCGCGCGTGACGAGCATATGCCAGGCCGTCAAGAAAACGAGCGGGACCGAGGCCCACTCCTCAAACGTCCAGCGTTTTGAAACCGGAATCAGATTCCGGGCCGGGGCCTTGACGTATTCCGCGTAGCCGCCGTTGACCTGAAATCCCATGATCTGGTATTCCCCGCAAAGGCTGTCCCAACCGGTGCGGCAAGCGTGACACCGCCCGCAACAGATGCCCGGTGCAATCACCACTTTTTTCCCCACAGAGACGCCGCGGACGCCGTGTCCGAGCTCGACCACTTCACCTGCAATGTCGCAGCCGAGAACGTGAGGAAGCGGGATTTTCACTCCCGGCATCCCTTGGCGCGTCCAAAGATCGAGGTGATTCAAGGCGCAGGCCTTGACGCGGACCAAGACTTCACCGGCCCCGGGTGCGGGGACCGGGAGCTGACCGTACTCGAGCTTTTCGAGTCCGCCGTGTTCTTTGAAGTAAACCGCGCGCATCCAGCTCATAACCGGAATCCGACTCCCACGCCGTCCCGGATGGGAAGGATCGTGGCAAAAAAATCTTTGTCTTGGAAAAGAAGCCGCGTGTATTCCTTAATGCCGGAGGTCTCCGGATCCGGATTGTTTTCCAGCACCTTGCCAAACCACAGGAGATTATCCGCGATGAGAAGTCCGCCTTTCCGAAGGCGCGGCTTGGCCTTCTTGAAAGCGGAAGGATAATTTTCCTTGTCGATGTCGATGAAAATAAGGTCGAAGGGACCCGTCGTCTCGTCAATCAACTTGACGCCGTCGCCCACCAGGAACTCCGATTTTTTCTCGAGGCCAGCCCGCTTGAAAAAATCACGGGCCAGCTTGGAATTGGCTTCCGAACCCTCGGTTTGATAGATCTTCCCGCCCGCGGGTAAATCCCTTGCGAACCAGTAGGCCGAATAGCCGAAGCCGGAGCCCATCTCGAAGATCCGCTTCGCATCCGCAAGCCGGGCAAGAAGGGAAAGGACGCGGCCCACCTGAGGTCCGACGATGGGAAAGTCCCGCTTCCGCCCGAGCCGCTCCATTTCTTCGAGCACGGGCTCGGGCTTGGGGTATTGTTTTTCAATGTAATCGTTGACGGCCTGGGCGATGAGTTCCATCGAAGACGAAATTCTCCCGATTTTCTCCTGCAAATGCAAGGGGAAACTGACTATAATTTCTCCTGATGGATAAAGAAACCGTCATCCGAACCCTCGAAGAGATCGCGATCCTTCTCGAACTGGGAGACGAGAATGTTTTCAAGGTCCGCGCCTACCACAACGCGGCGCGCATGCTGGAGGGCCAGAGCGAGGATTTGAAGACCCTGATCGAGACGGGGAAACTTGAGACGCTGAAGGGGATCGGCCCCGCGATTTCGGAAACAATCCACGAGCTTTTCAAAAAAGGAAAGCTCAAGTATCATGAAGACCTCCGGAAATCTTTCCCCGCGGGCGTCTTGGACCTCCTTCAGATTCAAGGCCTCGGTCCAAAACGGGTGAAGATTCTCTTCACGAAGCTCAAGATCAAATCGGTCACCGAGCTCGAGAAGGCCTGCCGCGAAAACAAGCTCCTGAAGTTGGTTGGTTTCGGTGAGAAGACCGAGGAGAACATCCTTCGCGGAATCGAAAGGCTCAAGAAATCCTCCGGCCACTTTTTGATTTCCCAGGCCCTGCGCGAGGCCGGACAGCTTGTGGATTATCTTAAAAAACAAAAGGGGCTCCAGAAAATTGAGGTGGCCGGCTCGGTTCGACGCCACAAGGAGATCGTCAAGGATATCGACCTCCTCGTGACGGCCAAAGACCCGAAAAAGATCCATGACGCCTTTGTGAAGTACCCGCAAGTGGAATCCGTGATCGCGCACGGCGAGACCAAGTCCTCGGTCGCGCTGAAATCCGGGATGAACTCGGACCTCCGCACGGTCTCGGAGAAAGAATTTCCCTTCGCGCTTTACTACTTCACGGGGTCCAAGGAACACAATGTGGAAATGAGGACAATCGCCAAGCGAGCCGGCTATAAAATTAACGAGTACGGTCTCTTTAAAGGGACGCGTTTCATTCCCTGCCAAAGCGAGGAGGCCATTTTTGAAAAGTTCGGCTTTCATTACATTCCGCCTGAGCTCCGGGAAGGAGAGGGGGAGTTGGAAGCTTCAAAAAAAGGAGAACTTCCGAAGCTCGTGGAGGAGAAAAATCTTCGCGGCATCTTTCACGTCCACTCTACCTACAGTGACGGCGTCGCAAGCCTTGAAGAAATGATCAAGGCGGCGGAAGGACTCGGCCACGAGTACGTCGGAATTTCCGATCACAGCCAATCCGCGAAGTACGCCCACGGCCTTGAGCCCGCGCGCTTGAAAGAACAACGGAAAGAAATCGACCGGCTCGCCAAGAAATACTCCAAGATCCGGATTTTCTGGGGAATTGAGTCGGACATCCTGGCTGACGGGAAACTCGATTATCCGGACTCGATCCTGGTCGAATTTGATTTTGTCATCGGATCCATCCACGACCACTTCACCCTTTCCGAGAAGGAGCAGACGAACCGGATCCTTTGCGCGATGGATTCAAAATACCTCACGTTCGTGGGACACCTGACGGGCCGGCTTCTTTTGAGCCGCGATGGCTACGCGGTAGACGTCCTAAAAATCATCGACGGCGCGGGGAAAAAGGACGTCACGATCGAACTGAACGCCAATCCCCATCGCTTGGATCTCGACTGGCGCTACGGTCCCTATGCCAAAAAACAAGGGGTTCGCGTGAGCATCCATCCCGACGCCCACTCGGTGGACGGCCTCAGAGACACAGCTTACGGCGTGGGCGTCGCCCGCAAGGGCTGGTTTGAGAAAAAGGACGTGGTCAACACGATGGGCCTTCCTGAGATCGAAAAGTTTTTGAAGCGAAGACGATGAAAGAAACGCTCGAAGAGAAGAAATCCCGGGCGAAGAAAATTCTCGCTCGTCTCCACAAGGCCTACGGGCCCGGCCGATGTGCGCTTCAACACTCCAGTCCACTCGAGCTTCTCGTGGCTGTGATTCTCTCTGCCCAGTGCACCGATAAACGCGTCAATCTTGTGACGCCGACCCTCTTCAAAAAATACAAGACCGCTTCGGATTACGCTCACGCCGATCCCAAAACTTTTCAAGGGGAAATTCGGTCCACTGGTTTCTACAATAATAAGGCCAAAAATATTCTCAACTGTGCAAAGACCCTTGTGGAAAAACATGGCGGCAAGGTTCCGGCCACAATGGAAGAGCTTGTGAAACTTCCGGGCGTGGGACGGAAGACCGCGAACGCCATCCTCGGGAATGCCTTCGGCGTCCCGGGGATTTGCGTGGATACGCACATGATTCGGATCAATCAGAAGCTCGGGCTCACGAAACACACGGACCCCGTGAAGATTGAGTTTGGTCTGATGCCAATCGTCCCGCAAAAGGACTGGACGAACTATTCCCACCTCATCATCCACCACGGGCGCGTGCGCTGTTCTGCAAGAAAACCCGATTGCGCCCACTGCGTGATCAACGATCTTTGTCCCTCGAGGGAAGATCAATGACAGAGCACCTCCCCATCGTCCTTGTCCGCACGGAAAATCCAGCCAATATCGGTCAAGTTGCGCGCGCGATGAAAAACTTCGGACTCTCAAGGCTTCATCTGGTGAACTGCGTCCCGCATCAGGTGCAGGAGGCTTACACGCTGGGGTGGAACGCGAAAGAGCTCATTGACAGGGCAAAGATTTTTTCCTCGTTGGAGGAGGCCGTCAAAGATTCCGTTCTCACGATTGGATTCACGCGCCGGAGCGGGCACTCGCGCGGCGAGCCCCGTTCGTTTCTTGACGTGTTGCCGCAGGTGATAGAGACGGCCAGAGACCACGAGGTCGCACTCGTTTTTGGAAATGAGAAAAACGGACTTTCCAATCAGGAATTAAAAACCTGCCACCTCGCGACGGTCCTTCCGACTCATTCAGCGCACGCCTCGCTCAATCTTTCCCATGCTGTGGCCATCGCCAGCTTTTTGATTTTCAATCAGACTCCGGGATCCGCACTCCACTTCCGGAAGCCGGAGCGTTTCTACGCAACCCAGGAGGAGCTCTGGGATTTGATGGCGGATTTCAAAACAGTGCTCGAGCGACTCGATTACTCCGACAAAAAATGGAACGACCTCCTCACGCGCACGCTCCATAACCTGAACCGGCTTTTCAAAAAAGCCGGGCTCGAGCGGCGCGAATTCCATCTCTTCAAGGCCTTCCTCTCGCGGGTCGAGCAGAAAATCAAAAAAGAAGAAGAGGCGGAGGCGCTGTGATTTCTTCAGAACGGGTCAAGTCTCTGGCGGCCTCTTTAGGCTTTGAGGCCTGTGGGATTACGCGTGCGGAACCCTTGAGCGAGGCGGAGGAGGAGTTCAAGCTCTGGGTCCAAAGCGGCCGTCACGGTACGATGAAATACCTTGAGGATTTCGAATCACGGGCAAAAAAATTTTGGGAAAGTTTTCCGGACGCAAAAAGCATCATCGTGGTAGGCGTGAATTATTATTCCGACAAACCGCCTCCCCGACACGGAAATACCACCGGCCGTGTCGCACGCTACGCCTGGGGGAAGGATTATCATCGGGTCATTGCGAAGAGGCTTGAGGAATTCCGGGATCGATTGAGTGAAGAGGCCGGCCGAGCGGTCCGCGCTGAAATCTGTGTCGATACGAAGCCACTTTTGGAGCGTTCCCTCGCCCAAAAGGCAGGGCTTGGTTTCATTGGGAAGCAGTCCCAGCTTCTCCATCCGAAATTCGGGCCGTGGCTTTTTTTGGCGGAGCTCGTGACGGATCTCGACCTGGAACCGGACACACCCTACCTTGGAAGCTGCGGCTCCTGCACGATCTGTATCGACGAGTGCCCCACCCAGGCCATCCGGCCGGAAGGGGGAATCGACGCCCGCCGCTGCATTGCCTACCTGACGATCGAACACAAAGGAGAAATTACTCCCGAGCTTCGGCCGCTCATCGGGGACTGGGTCTTCGGATGCGACCTTTGTCTGCAGGTGTGTCCTTACGCGAAGAAGGGAAAGGAGACAGGTTGGACCGAACTCAAAGCCGAATCGGGTTTCGGTCCGGAGCTCGACCTGGTTGCGTTGCTTCAAATTTCCTCGAACCGGGCCCACGAAAGAAAATTTGCGGGAACGGCCCTCTTGCGGGCGAACCGCAAGCAGCTTCGCCGCAACGCCGAAGCCGTCCTCGAGAATCTAGCGCGAGAGAATTTCTGAGAGCCTGAGAAGAGAAGGATCGAGGGGTTTTTTAATTTTCCAGGCGACTTCGAGGGACGAAAAAGAGATTTTCCCGCCTTGAATTCCGACGAGCTTAGTCCGCTCGCCCCGGATGAGGGCCTCGACGGCAGCCGATCCCAACTGAGAAGCGAGGATCCGGTCAAAGGCCGACGGTGCGCCGCCCCGCTGCTGGTGGCCGAGGATCGAGACGCGCACGTCGTAATCGGTCGACTTCCGGATTTTGTTGGCGATCCGAAGCGCCCCGCCCGCCTCATCACCTTCCGCCACAACCACGATGCTTGAACTTTTCCCGTGCTTCTTTCCCTCTTCGAGAAGTCGGCAGAGTGAACGGATGTCCGTGTCGATTTCGGGAAGGAGAACGGCCTCCGCGCCTCCCGCGATGGCCGTGGCGAGTGCCAGAAATCCGCGCTTTCGTCCCATTACCTCCACGAAGAAAAGTCTCTCGTGCGAAGTCGCCGTGTCACGGATCTTGTCGATGGCTTCAACCGCCGTGTTGACGGCCGTGTCGAAACCGATCGAGAAATCAGTCCCGCCGATGTCATTATCGATGGACTTAGGGATTCCGATGACAGCGGTTGGAGTTTTCTGAGCCAGTTCCCAAGCGCCCTTGAGGGAACCGTTCCCTCCAAGGACGATGAGGCCGTCGGTCCGGCGATGAGCAAGCGTGCGAACGGCCTTCCGCATTCCCGTGGTGGTCTCGAATTCCTTGGCTCGCGCCGTGTGAAGAAAAGTCCCGCCGCGGTTAATGAGACCGCTCACGGACTTTCCATCGAGCGGGATGCATTCACCCGTCATCAAGCCCTCGTAGCCCCGACGGACTCCTAAAACCTCCCACCGGTGCGCGAGGGCCGTCCTCACGACAGCGCGGAGGCAGGCGTTTAGGCCCGGGGCGTCTCCGCCGCTTGTGAGAACGGCGATTCGTTTCAGTTTTTGTCCGGACACTTCAAGTTTTGTCGCAGCAGGGCTTCTTGCATCCCAGAATCAAAAGCCCGATCGAGAGGGCCCCAAAGATGGCGACGACCAGGGCGCTCGTCGCGAGCGGGATTTGAGTGCCGCCGACAATCAGGGAAAAGCGGAGCAGTAAGCGGACCAGATGGATCAGGGCACCCAAGGCAAAGAAACCCGAAAACCAGATGGCCGGACACGCAAACGGTTTATTCTTGTCCATTGGGATTTCTCCTTTCTAGGGAAAAGCCTACAGGAACGACTTGAAAAAAGCCGTGACGGCGGTCACGGATGGGTGAGGGGGTGGGGGGCGCTCTTCCAGCTCTCGAGCCGTTGAATCAACGAGCGTTGCTCCTCAAGGAGTTCCCGGGGAATCCGATCTTTGAATTTTGAGAAAAATTCCGTCTGGCCGTGGGCGATCTCGAGCCAGCCCTCGCGGTCCACTTCGAGGAGGAGGTCCATCTCGGCCTTTGTCACGGAGAGACCTTCCAGATTCAGCGAGTCCGGACCGGGGAGATAACCGATGGGCGTTTGGCGGCCGCCATTTTCCCCGCGGCACCTCGCGATGACCCATTCGAGGACGCGCATGTTCTCGCCGAAACCGGGCCAGATGAATTTTCCCGCATCGTCTGTTTGAAACCAGTTCACGCGGAAAATCTTGGGAGGCTTCGCAAGCCGCTTGCCCACGTTGAGCCAGTTCTGGAAGTAGTCAGCCATGTTGTATCCGCAAAAAGGAAGCATGGCCATCGGGTCGCGGCGCAAAGCGCCGACCGTGCCCATCGCGGCGGCCGTAGTCTCAGAGTTGAGCGTGGCGCCGACGTAAACGCCGTGCTGCCAGTTGAGGGATTCGAAAACGAGGGGGACGAGCTTCGAGCGGCGGCAGCCGAAAAGAATCGCTGAGATGGGGACGCCCTCGGGATTTTCCCATTCGGGCGAGTAAACCGGACATTGCTTAATCGGAGTCGTAAAACGCGCGTTGGGATGAGCGGCCTTCTTGCCGGATTCGGGGTCCCACGGTTTTCCCTGCCAATCGATGAGGCTCCTTGGATTTTCAGGAAGGTCGAGTCCCTCCCACCAAACGGTGCGGTCCGGTGCGAGCGCGACGTTGGTGAAAATCGTGTTCCTCTCGATCGTTTTCATCATATTAGGATTGCTCTTGTGATTGGTTCCGGGTGCCACGCCGAAAAATCCTGCCTCCGGATTGACGGCCCAGAGCCGTCCGTCTCCTCCGACACGCAGCCAAGCGATGTCATCACCGACACACCAGATCCGGTAGCCCTTGAATTTTCCATTCGGCCGGATCATCGCAAGGTTTGTCTTGCCGCAGGCGGAAGGAAACGCAGCCGCAATGTAGGTGATCTTTCCTTTCGGATCTTCCACGCCCATGATGAGCATGTGCTCGGCGAGCCAGCCCTCTTTTTGACCGAGCCAGCTTCCGATCCGAAGCGCAGCGCATTTCTTGCTCAAGAGCGCGTTGCCGCCGTAACCGGAGTTGATGCTGTAAATGGCTTTATCCTGAGGAAAGTGACAAATGGTGCGGTTCTCGGGATCGAGATTGCCGGTCGAATGAAGCCCTTTGATAAAATCCCCCGATTCGCCGAGGTGTTCGAGCGCCACGGTGCCCATCCGGGTCATGATGCGCATGTTGACAGCCACGTAGAGACTGTCCGTGAGCTCGATGCCTGTCTTGCTGAAGGGCGATCCGTGGGGGCCAAGAAGATAGGGGATGACATACATCGTCCGGCCGCGCATCACACCTTCGAAGAGGCGTTCAAGTTTGGCCCTCGCCTCGGCCGGCGCCATCCAATAATTGGTTGGTCCGGCTTCTTCCTGAGTAGGCGTACAAATAAAAGTGCATTGTTCCGTGCGGGCCACATCCGAGGGGTGAGAGCGGTGAAGGTAGGAATTTGGGTGTTTCTCTTCATTCAACGGAAGGAGTTGACCCGATTTGACGGCTTCAGCCACGAGACGGCGGTATTCTTCATCCGAGCCGTCGAGCCAGACCACTTGATCGGGCTGGGTGAGGTACACCATTTCGTCGACCCAGCGCTGAAGGGCCTCATTCTTAACGGGCATGGTCACGGTTCCTTCGAGGGATTTCATTCAAATACTTTGGGTTTCAGTTTAAGTTCGGCAAGAACCAAGGCGCTTGTTTCTTCGACGGCCAGGTCGGTCGTGTCGATGACCGGCCACCCCCGCTCCTTATAGATTTTTTCCGCTTCCATGACCTCTCGGATGACACTCGCGAGGTCTTCGTACTCGAACGATTCCAGCTTCCAATCCTGAAAGCGGCGCTTGCGAATTTCAGCCAATTGCTTCGGCTGAAGGGTCAGGGCCACCACATTTTTTCGCGTGTGCTGGGCCAACGGTTCCGGCAATCCCTGCGAAGGGACGATCGAGACATTCGCCACGCGAAAACCGCGGTAGGCCAGGAAAAGCGCGTTGGGACTCTTGGAGACCCGGCTGACGCCCACCAAGATGATATCCGCTTTTTCCAGTTCGTCAATACGTCTGTTGTCATCGTGCTGGAGGGCAAATTCGAGGGCTTCCACCCGGCCCCGGTAGGCCGTATCGGTGGTCGAATGAAGGGGCTCGGGAACAGCCGCGGCCCGGATTCCCGTGGCTTTTTCGAGGTATTCCACCGTCGGTCCGGTCACATCCCAAGAGAGGAGTTTTCTTTTTTCACATTCCTTTGCGATTTCTTTTTTGAGCGCGGGGGAGACCACGGCGTGAAAGAGCACCCCTTTCCGGACGTGATCGAGTTCTCGGTGAAGATGCGCTTCACCCTTCAGGAAGGGAAGGGTCCGGACTTCAAACTGTTCGCGCGGAAACTGCGTGAGGATCGCATTGAAAAAATGCTCCAGGAGGTTTCCGGACGAATCGGAAAGAAGATAGACGAAGTGTTTCTTCATTTTCCGCTGACGAGTTTCAGCAGGTCCTTGGCGATCCGGATGTGCCTGCCTTCATCCCTCATGATTTCCTGGATCGTGGACTTTGTTCTCGTCCGCTCCAGGATTTCTGCCTTCTCTTTCAGGAGCGTCTGATAGAACTCGAACGATTCCTCCTCGAGCTGGAGGATCTTTTGAAAGCGGATCTGCCACAATTCTCTTTCGTGTTCGGGGTTCACGACGGCTTCTCCTTTTCGAATTTCGCAATCAGGGTCTGAAGGAGTTTTTGGTGCTTCCGGCTTTCTCCGATCAGGACTGAAAGAAGATGGAGGACCCTTTCTTTCTCGGCGGCCCCGAAGGGAAGGGAGGCGCGGGCGTGTTCATAATCCAGCATCAAAAGATAAATTCCCGCATCCTCCTCTTCTTCGGCTTTGACCAATTCATACAGAAGTTTTTCCACCTCCTCCCGGATAGAGGCCCAAAAAAACCGCTTTTCAACAGCGTCTTTCCACATAGCTCCCCCTTTTTTGTTTTGACTATCATAATCCTAACCTTCCATTTGGCCAACGGCTGTGACTTGCGTCACTAGTGAAGGAGGGAGTATAATTTTTACAATACCATGCCGACCCGTCTCAAAGACGTTCCCCTCTTCCAAGGCCTTTCCGAAGGTGAATTGGGTTCCCTCCAGACCAAGCTCCGGGAAAAGGTGTTTGAGAAAGGAGAAATTCTTTTTCAGGAGGGCCAATGCTGCGAGCGGGTTTTCATTGTCCAATCCGGCCGCGTCAAGCTCTTCCGGATGGCTTCCTCCGGAAGAGAGCAAATCTTGGAGACCCTGGGTCCGGGCGACACCTGCGCTTGCAATCCCGGTTCTCTCACCTGGCACTGTCTCACCACCGCCCAAGCAGCAACGCCCTGCACGGTCTGGTTCCTTTCGCGGGATGAATACGTCCGGCTCGTCCAAACAAGCGGGAAACTTTCCCATTCTCTGAATCAACTTTTTGCCAAGCGGCTTCAGACGTTCGGGACCCTCATTGAGGAGGTCTCGCTGAAGGACGTGGAAAAGCGGCTCGTGAAATTTCTCCTCGACATGATAACCCAGAAAAACGGGAAGGGAGATGTTCTTTTCATCCCCTTCACGCGCGAAGAAATCGCGCAGCGGATCGGGGCCGCGCGCGAGACCGTGGCCCGCCACCTCCATCAGCTCAAGCGCGCCAAGCTCATCGATATCAAACCCTACCAGATCGTAATCCGGGATAGGCAGGGCCTCGAAAAAATCCTCACAGATAAGTGATCGTCGTCACAGCAGACGATACTCTCTTTCCGCTATCCTTCTGTCCGAAAGGAAGGACGAAGGGTGGCTCAGAAGAGGAAAATTGCGAGAGAGATCGTTGATGTGGTCGAGGGTGACTACCGGGAAACTCTGCAAAAGGCCCGCCATTTTCAGGTCGTGTTGACCCATCTTCAATATGAAGGCAAAGCCTCGTGGGGGAGAAACATTCAGCGCGCCCGCGAGCTCTCGCGCTTCCTGAGTCAAGAGGTCAACGGCCACATGGGGGAAGAGGAACGCACGGTCTTCCCCTTCCTTCAATCCCACATCCCCAAGCTTGAATCTCTGATTTCCCTTCTTTGCCTGGAGCATCAGGATTTCAAGAAAAACCTCATTTCCTTCCAGTCCCTGCTCGAGACGCTCGCTAAAAAAAGAAGCGGAGCGCGCGGCAGGCTGATGGGAAAATTGAAAGAGAAGGGGATGTATCTGATTTATCTTTTGCAGGGCCATCTTCTGGAAGAAAGCGGGATTCTTTACAAGGTCGCGGAGCGGGAACTCCGCCGGGATGAAAAAAGAGAACTCATCCGGAGAATCCGAGTGACAAAACATCCTTCAGAGATTAAAATTAAACGCCGTTACGCAAAGAAATGAAAGACATCCGTCTCTCGGACGCGCCACTCAGTTTTAAAGTCCTCGTGTCTTTTTTTCTCCTCGCCGTGGCGATTGGTTACGTGTTCGGTCTCATCCACATTTATTCCGACGTGGGTTTCAGTTACACCGGGATCGTGACCCACTACCGCGGAAGTCCAAAGGAGCTCACAACCCCACCTGAATTTGCCTTTGCCAGACTCGTTCATGTCCATCATGTCCACATCTTCGGCATTTCTCTTTTGTTTTTCCTGGTAGGAATTCTTTTCACCCTCACTCAGCTTCCGGAAACGGCCAAGGCGATTTTTGTCGCTATTCCCTTCATCGGGATGTTTCTCGACTTTTCCTCGTTCTGGCTCCTCGTTTTCGTGTCGCCCGTTTTTGCTTTTTTCGGAATGGCCTTCGGGGCCTTGATGGCGCTCTCATTTTTCCTGATCGTGGGGCGTCCCCTCTATGAAATGTGGGCCCTCCCGCTCTGGCACCATCTCTGGAGGGAGGAAAAAGTTCCCTGGTTCCTGAAATGAGGAACGGGGGAAGGTTCGGTCGGCTTGATTGGGGAAAGATCAAGGTCGGCGCGTTCTTCCTCGTCCTTGCTCTCTCGTTCGGGCTTTACGGTAGGCTGGCTTTCAGCGAGGGTGCCGCCTCCGAGTCCTCGTTGCCTAAAAAAACTCCACCTCCGGCCGAAAAAGTTTCCATCTCGAAGAAAGCGGAATATGTCGGATCGGAAACCTGCGGCGCCTGTCACGAGCGCGAGGTGAAAGAATTTCAACGTTCCACTCACGCGCGAATCAGCGTTCCGGGGGACAATTTCAAAGTCCAGGGTTGTGAGATGTGTCACGGGCCGGCCAGCCTTCACGTGGCGGCGAGCGGCGGCAAGGGCAACATCATCAATCCCCGCAAGGATCCCAACGCCTGTTTTGCCTGCCACCTCGACAAAAAAATGGAATTTCGTCTTCCCTATCATCATCCGGTCCTAGAGGGGAAAATGAGTTGCACGGATTGCCACAGTCCGCACGGAGAAGACGTGAGACCTTGGTCGGCCACCACCCTGCAGGACGTTAACGAGGCCTGCTTCCGTTGCCACAAGGAGCAGCGCGGACCTTTTGTCTGGGAACACGAGGCGATCCGCGAAGGCTGCACGACCTGCCACAAAGTGCACGGATCGATCCACGAGAAGATGCTGATCGCGCGCGATAACAACCTTTGTCTTCGCTGTCACACGCAGATGAATTTCCCCATGATCGGAAAACAAAACCACTCGGGGCGCCTGCCGCAGGGCGGGTGTTTCAGCGCCGGGTGTCACACGGCGGTCCACGGGTCCAACTTCGATGATCACCTCCGTTACTAGGGAAGTGGGGAGGAAAAGGATGTGTTTTTTTCTTCGTTTGGTGATTATCGGAGTTCTGGTGGCTGGACTTTGCGAATATTCATCAGCTGTCGTCTATGCAGAAGAAAGTAAGACCGGTGATCCCAGCCTCTTTATTGAAGGAGCGCCGGTTCAGCAAAGTATGGTTGAGGGTGATTCCGGAAAATTTCGTGCTCAACATTGGATCAAAGACAATTTTGCGGGAGGCCTTGAAGATTCGTCGATCGAATACCCATTGCCTGATTCCACTTCGCTTTCAATGTCAGGTCACGCGCTCATTGACGAAGGCGATCTGGCAGGCAAGTTTTCGCTGAAAAAAGAGAAGCTGGGTTACCTTGACATTGACTACTCTCAATTCCGAAAATATTACGACAATGTGGGAGGTGTTTACCGTCGATTTACCACCCTCCGGTTCAATGAATTGGACAAAGATCTCAGCTTGGATATAGGGCATCTCGCGATAGAAGCGGGCCTGACCCTTGAGAAACTGCCCCACCTTACTTTTCTTTATGAGAGGCAATTCGAAGAAGGAACCAAGTCCAGGCTTTCATGGACTCCTGTTAAAGAGGGGAGCGTAACCCGTAACATCGGGCCTTCCTGGCAGGAGATTCACGAGGTTGTGGATACGTTTTCGATCAAGGCCGACCATTCAATTGCCGGCGTCAATCTGAACGGGGAGCAACGGTGGGAAATCTGGCACGCTAAAACAGAACGTGAGGAACGAAATCTTTCAACCACCACCACCGCTTCGGACAAAAAGATTCGCGTTCAAGATCAAAAGCCCGAAGCGGATTTGATGACTACCACCCTCAAAGCGGAACGGTGGTTTTGGCAGGATAAAGTTTCCACCTCTACAGGTTACCGTTTCGCCCATATGACCAATCACGAAGTGGAATCCATTTTCGAGCTCAACGAGAATCGAGTGCCAACCAACTTTTCAAATCCGAAGCAAGTTCGTGACGCCGCCGCGCACAATATTTATGATTCCCACACGTGGGTAGGATCCTCGATGTTTACTCCGTGGCGTTCCTTCGCCGTGATTCCAAAATTCAAGGCGGAGATCTTGCGGCGCCAAAGTGATTCCGCTCGTCCCAAGGACACGACTCCCGTATCGACTGGAGGATCTCCCCCCGATGGGATCATTGACACAACGGACGTAAGCAACAATGACGACAGGTTGACACGGTGGGGAGAAGGCGTGTCGCTTCGCTTCGCTGGGATTCCGCACACAGCGATCTACAATGATTTGGAATTTGAGCAGGTCAGGAATTGGCTGAGTGAGGATCTCCAGAGTATCGCGGGGCAGTCAGCCTCCGACACCAATGAAGTTTTTAGCCGGGAGGTGATCAACTACCTTTCCAAAAGAGTTTGGACGCTGGGCGGTAATTTCGCACCGTGGTATTTCCTCAATCAGACAGTGCATCTTCGCATTCGTCAAGACGATATCAAGTACAACAACATAAGATTTACCGACCCGGGCGCCACCACCGCACGTTCAGTTTTCATCAATAATCAGAATGTGGGAATCAATGAAGTTTCGGCGCGGACCAGCTTGAGGCTTACCCAATGGCTTCAGCCCGCCTTCCGGTACCAATTTCAAGAAAGTGATTATTACGCGCAGGGCATCCCCGATAGTTCTATTCGGGAAAAAAGCCGGTCGCTTTCAAATATTTACACTTTCGACCTTATTCTCCAACCCCGTCCGGACCTCACGATGATGGCTTCCTATTCACGCCAGACGGCCTTTACCACCACGCCCGCCTCGAACTCCTCCAGTACGCAAATACCAAACTTCAACGCCAATGTCGGTACTTGGCTTTTTGAGTTGGGTTACGCGCCAAGGCCGGAACTTGTTCTAACCAGTACTCTTCTTTATTCGCGGGCGGACAACTTCAATGACTTTACCAATATTGGTCTGCCTCTTGGGGCGGACAATGCGCGAGTCGATCTCACCATAGGCGTGAAATATTCGCTAAACAAGCATATCTCGATTGAACCAAAGTACGCGTTCTATCACTTCAACGCCAATCCGGATGCCGAGTTCGGAAACTACAACGCTCACATGATTGGGCTTGACGTTTCAATTGGATGGACCTAATTTAATTTCGTGAAAAGTGAACGGGTCAAAGTCATTCTCTTCCTGATTCTTGGTCTTCTCTTTTTCATCGGCGGAGTGGGGACGCAGGCCGCGGAGGAAAAACCCTCGCCCGAGCTTCTTCAATTGGGCAAAGAGCTTTTCACCACCAAGGAAAAATTGGGCGTCAAATACGCCTGCATCCTCTGCCATCAGCAGGAAAAAGCCATCAAGAAATCCACCGTCCAGAAACTGGGCGACAAGCTGCCCGATGTCATCAACCAGCACCTCCTTCAGAAGGCCAAGGGAACCAAAGCCCTAAACAAAGACAGCCCCGAGATGAAGGCCTTGGTCGCCTACATCGTCCACAAACACAGCGTCTAACCCCTTCCAATCAGTGACGCCCGTCACAGCGAATTAGCCGGCCTTCCTCTATTCTTTTTACAGAGGAGGTGAATGAGGATGGAAGGGAAAAAGAATCGTTTTCTGCCGGATCGTTACCGCTATGAAGAGGTGATCAAGCGGTACGTGTGTGCCCATTGTATTGACTTCGGAGAAGACGGTGTCTGCCACAGCCAAGACCCGGAGGGATGCGCGATCTTCCGGTTTCTCCCGGAACTCGTGGCCATCGCAGAATGCATCCGCGATTACAACATCAGACCCTACATTGACGCCGTCCGGAAAGAGATTTGTATGCAATGCAGAAACAAGGGAGGAATCTGTCCGCTTCGGGACAGCTTGGAATGCGGATTGGACCGCTATCTCCCTCTCGTGCTCGAGGCGATTGAAGAAGTCCAGGCCGGACAACAACAGAAGGACTGGTCTCAGTGGAGGACCCTGTGAAAAGGTTCGCAGGCAAAAAACAAAATGGGAGGGAATGGAAATGACAAAAGTAGCGTTAGGATTTTTACTGGTAGCGGGACTGGTTCTTCTGCCGGGTAAAATCGTGTTTGCTGCGGAGACGGCTCAGGCCGCGAGCGATCACTTGGCGATGGCCGCTTCTTATGAAGGGAAGGCCGCGGCCCAGGATGCCTTGATCGCCGAGCACACGAAGATGAAGGCCGATTACAAGAACCGTTTCTTCGTGAACGAGAAAGTGACGCCGCTCGACAAGGTCAGGCAAATGGAAGACCACTGCGATGCCATCATTGCCACGGCCCAGAAGGAAAAGGACGAGCTCCTTGAATATGCGAAGTGGCACCGGATGCGTGCCGCCGAGCTTCAGGGACTGTGAAGCGAAAGGAACCTTGGCGGGAGAATGAGAAATCTCCCGCCGGGGAGGTGGGTTATGAGAAAGACGATGAGCGGGGTGCTGGCGTTGATTCTCATGAGTCAGACGGTGGCTTATGCCGAACCGTGGAGGAAAACCACGGCTGATTTTTATGGGGACAGCTACAGCGCCCAGCAGAAAGAACAGATGATGGGCCAGAGTGAGGCCCGGGAACGGGCCGAAGCCTATCGGGCCCTGTATGCGTATTAAATGAAAGTGAGGAATAGAATGAAAAAAGCCGAGATGATTTTTCTTATTTCAGGCATTTTTTTGCTGGGTCTCTTTCTGGTTCCCCGAATTTTGCAGGCAAAAGATCTGCCAACAATTGAAGCACCGCTCACCTTTACACCGAACGTTCCTCCGCCCGTGAACCGGGATCATCCGGCCAAGGTGATTGTCCGGCTCGAATCCACAGAGTTTCGGGGCGAGCTCTCAAAGGGAGTGGAATATGATTTTTGGGGTTATAACAGCCACGTGCCCGGTCCTTTCGTGAGGGTCCGTGAGGGCGACACCATCGAGTTCCACTTTAAGAATTCAGAGAGTTCCAAAAATACGCACACGGTGGATTTTCACGCAATGACCGGCCCCTGCGGTGCGGCCTGCATCCTGATGACGGAACCCGGCAAGGAGTCCGTGGTCCAGGCGAAGGCCGTCAATCCCGGGCTTTTCGTCTATCACTGCGGGGCCCCGCCGATTCCTGTCCACATCTCAAATGGTCTCTACGGTCTCATTTTGGTCGAGCCGAAGGAGGGTCTTTCGAAAGTGGACCGGGAGTACTATGTGATGCAGAGTGAGTTTTACACGGTCCAGGCGTTGGGCGAGAAGGGGCTTGCCGCGTTTTCTTCCCAGAAGGGAATGGAGGAGCACCCAACGTACGTGGTCTTCAATGGAAAGGTCGGTGCCTTGACGGGCGAGGGAGCCCTCACGGCAAAGTCGGGCGAAACGGTGCGCCTCTTTGTGGGAAACATCGGACCGAATCTGATTTCCTCCTTTCATGTCATCGGAGAAATTTTTGACCGCGTGTACCGGGAGGGATCGCTTATGGATCCAGCGCACAATGTGCAGACAACCCTGATTCCGGCCGGCGCTGCCAGTACGGTCGAATTCAAGGTGGAGGTACCCGGGAATTACACGATGGTGGACCACAGCATCTTCCGAATCAACCGGGGTGCAATGGGCACCCTTCACGTCGAAGGGCCCGAGAATCCTGAAATCTTGAAGAAAATTCAGTGAAAGAAGGAGAAAACGGATGAAAAGGATAAAAGTGAAAAAAAGCCTCGTTTTTTTATTCACAGTAATTTTTCAGTCAACTCTTTTCGCCCAGGGAGTCGTGAAGGGCCGTGTGATTTTTGAAGGAACGCCGGCGCCCGCGGAAACCGTGGAAGTGAAAAGCGACATCCCGACTTGCGGAGCAACGAAGGTCATCCAAAAAGTGGTGCTGGGCGAGGGGAAGGGCGTTGCAAACGCAGTGGTAAAAGTTCTCGGCGCACCCGGAGTGCCTGAACCCAAGAAGGGAACGCTCGATCAAGTACACTGCGAATTCGTTCCCCACGTGCAGGTCCTTCCACTGGGTGCGACCTTAACGCTTACGAGCAGTGATTCTGTTCTGCATAACTCGCATGCTTTCTATGAGGACGGTTCCACAGCCTTCAATATCGCCGTCCCGATTCCCGGAATGGAAGTTCCCCTAAAGTTGGACAAGCCGGGTGTCATCAAGCTCCGTTGCGACGCGGGGCACACGTGGATGGGCGCCTACATCGTGGTTGTCCCCGGGGCGCATTACGCCTTGACCGATGCGAATGGAAATTTTTCGATTGAAGGTGTTCCACCAGGGGATTATGAAATCGAAGCGTGGCACGAGTGGCTCGGGACGCAGAAAAAGAAAATGACGGTCAAAAAGGGTGTCTCAGAGCCGGTCGATTTTACTCTTACGAAAAGTTAGGCTACGGAAGGGTGATACCACTTGAAGCAAAAGAAAAAGAGCTTCAGGAAATTTTTTTATGCGCTAGCGGGTGTCCTGCTGGGGACAGGCGCACCCCTCAGCCATATTTTTCTCCATATGGTGCAGATAAAAGAAGGTTTTTTTGCATCGGCGGTCGGAGAATTAAAAGATCACGGCTTTCTGTTGGCCCTCTTTGCTCCTTTCGTGGTGGGGATGTTTGGGTTCCTGCTGGGGTTTCTTCAAGACAGACTTTCTTTACAAAAAGAAAAACTGGAGCAGATGGCCGCTCAATTAGAGCGGCAATCCATGACCGACGATCTCACGGGTCTTTACAACCACCGGCATATTCTCGTGGAGATCGATCGGGAAGTGGAGCGCGCCAATCGATACGGCCGGACGCTTTCAGGAATGATGATTGATATTGATGATTTCAAGAAGGTGAACGACGAATACGGGCACCTCGCGGGCGATGAACTTTTGATACAAATGGCGGACGTCCTCGAGCGAAATGCCCGCAAGGTGGACATTCTGGGACGGTACGCGGGGGATGAGTTTTTTGTCATCCTTCCCGAAACCGAATTGGAGGCGGGCCGCATCGTGGCCGATCGGATCCAGAGAAATGTCGGCGCAACCGCCTTTCGGTACAAAGGGATTCCAATGGCCGTCACCGTGAGCATCGGCTTGTTCTCGTTTCCGGCCCACCAGAAATTCAATATCGATACCTTCATCAATCAGGCCGACCAAATGTTGCTTGGGGCCAAGCGTGCTGGAAAAAATCAAGTTTTTGCAGGCCGCGGATAAAGAAGTTACGTTCTAAGTCCTACCGGATAGATAGGTTCAATCAAACATTCCCCTCCAAAAATTGGGGATTCGGCCTATAATAGAAGCCGAATTCCAATGACTACACCATCCCAGCACCCTCTTTCCCGCTTCCAGCTTTCCGACACGGTCCGGAAGGAACTCGAGGAGTACGGCGAATGGGTTCAGAAGTACCGGATGCGCGAGATCGGCGAGATCAAGATGCAGAAGATCCGCCTCCAGCTCGGGACCTATGCCCAGCGTCAGGAGGGGGTCCAGATGCAGCGGATCAAGTTCCCGGGCGGAGTCATGACCTCCGACCAACTCGTGAAGCTTGCTGATGTGGCGGACAAATACGCGAGCGGCTTTATTCACTTCACAACGCGAGAAGACGCGCAGCTTTATTACATCAAACTTGAAGAATGCCCGGAGATGATGGCCGAACTCGCTTCGGCCGGCATCACGACGCGCGAGGCCTGCGGCAATACGATCCGGAACATCACGGCCTGCTACCGCTCGGGAGTTTCGGCCACTGAAGTTTTTAATGTCGTCCCTTACGCCGAGGCCCTTTTCCGCTTCCTCGTCCGGAACAAATTCAACCAGGTAATGGGTCGCAAGTTTAAGATTGCCTTTGAGGGTTGCGCGGAGGACCATGCGGGGATGCGGTTCCACGATTTCGGCTTCAAGGCCGTCGTGAAAAAAGACGGCGGAAAAATCCGGCGAGGATTCCGCACATACATCGGCGGCGGGCTCGGCGGCACACCGATGCTGGGATCCCTTTATTCGGAATTTCTCCCGGAAGAAGAATTGATGAACCTGGCAGCGGCGACAGTCCGGCTCTTCGACCGTTACGGTGAACGGAAAAATCGGATGGCGGCACGGATGAAATTTCTCGTCAAGAAAATGGGATGGGAAAAATTCAAGACGGCGCTTGATGAGGAGCGGAAACAAGTCCGGCTGCCGGCCTCAGTGAATGATTATCTCAAAGAAGCGTGGAAGGAGCTGGCGGCACCCGCCCCCCCAACCCATCTTCCCAAACCGGCAACTCCGGTCGATGAAGCATGGCTCCGCGATTCGGTCATTGGCCACAAATTTCCCGGTTACAAGGGGGTCCATATCCGCCTCAAACTGGGCGATCTCTTGACCGATCCGGCACGAAAACTCGCTGAAATCGCCCGTACCTTTTCGCAGGGCGAGCTCCGGATTTCAATCGAACAAAATCTTTTTCTTCCGTGGGTCGCTGAAAAATCCATTCTCGCTCTTTATCAAGCCCTCTTGGAAATTCATCTCGCCGAGGCGGGCGCTGAGACGATGGAGGATGCGACGACCTGCCCGGGCGCGGATACCTGCCGGCTCGGCATCACTTCCGCCAAGGGACTGGGTGCGACGATTGCCGAATCGATGAAAAACGGGCTCAGCCGTTTCAAAGAACTTTCGCGCGACATTCACGTGAAAATTTCAGGCTGCCCCAATGGTTGCGCCCAGCACGGGATTGCCAACATCGGGTTCCAGGGTGCAGCGCTTGTCAAAGACGGCCGGACGGTTCCGGCGCACGAACTTTTTGTGGGCGGAGGCACTTCGCTCGACCAAACCGCCTTTGGAGAACGGATCGGAAAATTCCCGGCCCGCAATTGTCCCAAGGTCGTTATGAAGCTCGTTGAACGTTACAGTCAGGAGAAAAAGGGAGACGAAAGTTTCAACGCCTGCATGACACGCGTGGGGAAGGACCGGATCCGTGACCTCTTGGCGCCCTTAGCCGAGATCCCTTCCTTTGACCAAGACCCCGAGTTCTACCAGGACTGGGGCCATGAGAATGAAAAATTTGCGATCCGGACCGGGATCAAAGGCGAGTGCGCGGGCGCCCCCGTTCAGGAAAAAGTTCCGCACCTGGAAACGGCCAAGGAAAAAATTTTACAGGCCGAAGCCTTTCTTGCGCACAAGGAATGGGCCAATGCCCAGATTGAAGCCGTCGAAGCGATGGCCGCCGCGGCCCGTGTCCCTCTTTATGCCGCCCTGGTGGACCCCTTTACGACGGAGCAGGTGCTTTGGGAGTTTGAAAATGTCTTCGCCCGGGCCGGACGAGTGGGCCGGGAATGGATTGATTTTGCCGAGAAGGTAACGGCCGAGAGAAGCGCCCCGCCGAGTGAGGCCCGTGCGCAAAATCTGATTGCTCTTGCCAGGAAGCATCTCGCAGAGTGCGAGCGCCTCGCTATTTGAGTTTTCTCGAGGGACGAGCGAAGTAAAAACCCTGGGCGTAGGGGATGCCCATCCGGCGGACGAAATCGACGTCTTCCTTTCGTTCCAGTCCTTCTGCGATGAGGAGCGAGTGGTTTTTTCGGCCGAGCGCCATGATGCGCTGAACCAGATCCTGATGGAGCCGGCTCCTTGCAATCCCGCGGATCAAGCTGATGTCAATCTTGAGGAATTCGGGCTTGAGCGTGAGAAGCCGGAAAAATTTGTACCCGATTCCCGCGAGGTCGTCGAGGGCAAATCCGCACTTGAATCTCCGGAGAAGCTTGACCCCTTTCTTCGTCAACGGGAAGTCCCTGCCTTTCATTCCCTCCGTGAATTCGAAGATGACTTGACAGGCCCGCGCCCCGATTTTTTTCAGGATAAACTCACCCTCAGCCCCTTTGACGAACGCGTGTTCGAGCGTCATCGGCTCGATATTGACGAAAAGAAGTTTCCCGCGGGGAAGCTTGGGCAGAATCTGAAGTGCCTGCCACATGCACTCTAAATCGAGCGCGATCGTGAAACCCTGTTCGTAGGCGTTCCTGAAAAGATTGTCCGGGAGCCGCCACCGTCCGATGCCGCGCGTGAGGGCCTCGTAACCGAGGATCTTTCGCGTGTGGATGTCGACGATGGGTTGGTAAACGGAATAGAGGGATTCGAATTTGTGTTTCATCGCGGGGTCTTGTGTCCCTGAAACAAGTTAACGTCTTTAAAACGAAATCCTTTATTCCAAAGGCGGTTCGGCGCCGTTTGCAAATTCCGATGAGGTATTGTAAACTACTGCCCTTTTTCACAACAAGAGAAAGGATCCATCGATGAGCAAGGAAACGAAGTTCACGGACTCCAATTTCAAATCCGAAGTTCTCTCTTCTCCCACCCCTGTCTTGGTGGATTTTTGGGCGGAGTGGTGCGCCCCCTGCCGGGCCTTGGCCCCGATCGTTGAGAAAGTGGCCGAGGCCAACACGGGAAAGGTCAAGGTCGGCAAGCTCAACGTGGACGAGAATCCCGAAACGGCCCAGCAATACGGGATTCAAGGAATCCCCACGCTTCTCCTTTTCAAAGGGGGCAAGGTGGTCCACCAAATGGTGGGTTTCCAGTCCCAATCCAACATCCAGCGGGCCATTGACGAAGCGAGTCAAGAATGACGATAAAGATCACTCCCGGCAAGCTCAAAGGTCTCGAGGCGGTTTCAGACAAGCGGGGCGTGATCCGCGCCGCGGCGATGGACCAGCGGGGTTCCCTTCTCAAATCCATCGCCAAGGCAAAAGGTCCCGACGCCCGGGTGTCCTCGGAAATGCTTTCCGAATTCAAGGTGGCCGTCACCAAGGTCCTGACGGCCCACGCGAGCGCCATCTTGCTTGATCCCGAATATGGCCTCGAGGCGGTGAGGGCCCGCGACAAGAGCGCCGGCGTTCTTTTGGCCTATGAATCTTCCGGCTATGACAACACGAAACCGGGGCGGCTTCCGGACCTTCTTGAACATTGGAGCGTGGCGCGGCTCATCGAGGCCGGTGCGAACGCCATCAAGATCCTTCTTTACTACCATCCGGATGACAAGAAAGACGTCAACGACATCAAGCACGCCTTCGTCGAGCGGATCGGCGCCGAATGCGCGCATCACGACGTCCCTTTCTTCCTCGAATTCGTCGGCTATCCCATGAACGGCCAGGAGGGGAACGAGCTCGAATTTGCGAAACAAAAGCCCCAAATGGTCTCCGGAAGCATGAAGGAATTTTCCAAACCCCCGTACGGCGTGGATGTCCTCAAGGTGGAGATCCCGATTAATATGAGGTTCGTCGAGGGGACGAAATCCTTCAAGGGCACCAAGGCCTATACGAAAAAAGAAGCCCTCCAATTTTTCCGCGAGACGGCCACGGTCGCGAAGAAGCCCTTCATCTACTTGAGCGCGGGCGTGGATGACGATGAATTCCGCGAATCCCTCGAACTCGCAGCCGAATCGGGCGTTTCGTTTGCTGGTGTGCTCTGCGGCCGCGCGACCTGGAAAGAAGGCATCCCCGTCTATGCCAAGGAGGGCGCGAAGGCCCTCGAGAATTGGCTCCGGGACCGGGGCGTGAAAAATATCCAGGCCCTGAACGCGGTCCTCGAAAAGGCGGCCAAGCCTTGGTACGAAATTTACGGCGGCCGCAGCCAAATCCAATCCTAACTTGAAATACCGCACGCTCGGCCGCACGGGGCTCCGTGTCTCTGAAATCGGTTTCGGCGCCTGGGCCATCGGCGGCAATAGTTACGGAACGACCCGTGACGAGGATTCTCGGGATGCGCTCGCGGCCGCGTGGGAACACGGCGTCAATTTTTTCGACACGGCCGACATTTACGGCGAGGGCCATTCCGAGGAATTGATCGGGAAGTTCTTGAAGGACCGGCGGGCCGAGGCCGTGATTGCCACCAAGGTCGGCTGGGACTTCTATCACGGCGGGCACAAAAAAAATTTCAACCTCGATTACATCCGCTTCGCAGTCGATCAAAGTCTGAAGCGGCTCCAAACCGATTTCATCGATTTGTATCAACTTCACAATCCCACGCTTGAGATGATCGAGGCGGGGGAGGTCTTCGGCGTCCTCGACGAATTGAAGGAGGCCGGAAAAATCCGTTTCTACGGGGTGTCAATCTATACACCCGGTGAGGCAATGGCCGCGATCCGGAAGGGCAAGGTGGATGCCCTCCAACTCATCTTCAACTTGATTGACCAGCGTCCAGTGCTGGAAGTTTTTCCCGAGGCCGAGCGGCACCAAATCGGGATCGTCGTGCGGGAGCCCCTGGCTTGCGGAATTCTCACCGGCAAGTACACGGCCGAAAGCCGGTTTCCAAAAAATGACCACCGCAACCGCTGGGACGGCGAACGAATGACGAAGGACTTTCAGAAGATCGGGAAGATTCAGGCGATCTTAAAAACACCGCGGCTCACCCTTGCGCGGGCCGCACTTGAATTCATCCTGAGTTTCGAAACCGTGGGCGTCGCGGTCCCCGGCGCCAAAACCCGCGCCCAGGTTTTGGAAAATCTCCTCGCGACGGAAGATCCGAAACTCCGCATCGAGGAAATCTCGGTCCTGCGCAATCTCTACGAACGCGAACCTCTCTTCCAATCCGGTTTTTTCCGAAACTGATGAAATACGCCATCGTCGTTCCAGACGGATTAGGGGATTGGCCGATCAAGGAGTTTGGAAATAAAACTCCGCTTGAAGCGGGGAGGACGCCCCATCTCGACAAACTCGCGCGAGAGGGAATTCTCGGTACGCTTCAGACGGCGCCCGTGGGAATGTATCCTGGAAGCGATGTGTGCGGGCTGAGCTTGATGGGTTACGACGCTGAAAAGTGCTACACGGGCCGCGCGCCCTTGGAGGCGGCGAGTCTCGGCATTGAATTAAAGGAAGGCGAGAAGATTTTCCGCTGCAACCTCGTCACCACCCAAGGCGACGTGCTCGAAGATTACAGCGCGGGCCACGTCACGACCGAAGAAGCGAAAACGCTCATCGCCGAAATCCAAAAAAAATTCGGATCCAAGGATTTCCAATTCTTCCCCGGCAAGATGTACCGCCATCTCCTGCTTTGCCGAAAGGGAAGCGATTTCGAGGTCGAGACCGCCCAACCGCATGACATTCAGGGCCAAAAATTCGAACCGCACCTTCCGAAAGGAAAGGGTTCAGATATTTTCACAAAGTTCACCCTCGAATCCCGCGCCCTTTTGGAAAATCATCCGGTCAATCAAAAGCGTGCGAAAGAGGGAAAAGCAAAGGCCAACCTGATTTGGCTTTGGGGCGGAGGGATACGGCCGAAACTCGAGGCTTTCGAGAAAAAATTCAGGGGAATCAAGGGCGGTGTGATTTCCGCGGTCGACCTTCTACAGGGTCTCGGTCACTATATCGGCTGGAAAGTGATTCACGTCCCCGGTGCGACCGGATACTTTGATACCGATTATGACGCGAAGGCCTGCTATGCCATCAAGGCCCTGAAGGAACTCGATTTAATTTTCGTGCATATCGAGGCCACGGACGAAGCCGGGCATTCCGGACTTGCGGAAGAGAAGAAAAAAGCCATTGAACGGATCGACGAGGCGATTGTCGGTCCGCTTGTCCATCATTTGAAAAAGCAAGGCGAGTACCGTCTCTACGTCGCCCCCGACCACTACACGCCGACCGCAAAAAAAACTCATATCGGCGACCCGGTCCCCTTCATCTTTGCGGGGTCGGACGTGAAAATCCGCTCCGGGAAAACCTACACCGAGGCCAACGCCAAGGCCACGGGCATTCACCTCGTTAAAGGGTACGAATTGATGCATCGTTTAATCAAGGGGTGGAATTCGATATAATGGAAGCATGACAGAGTCAGATTTATGAATCTAACTCCAGAACAATACACGCGTTACAGCCGCCACCTCGTCCTTCCTGAATTTGGCGAAGAAGGACAGAAGAAGCTTCTCGCTTCCAAAGTCCTCCTCATCGGAGCGGGCGGGCTCGGCTCACCGCTTGGGCTTTATCTCGCGGCGGCCGGCATCGGCACGATCGGTCTTGTGGATTTCGACGTGGTCGACCTCTCGAACCTCCAGCGCCAGATCCTTCACACGAATGACGAAATCGGAAAACCGAAGCTGGATTCCGCTGAGCGACGCATCAAGGCGATGAATCCCGATACGAAGGTCGTCAAGTACAACACAAGAATTTCCTCGGAAAATGCGCTCGAGATTCTCAAAGGTTACGATGTGGTGATTGACGGCACGGACAACTTTCCGACACGCTACCTGGTCAACGACGCCAGCGTTTTCCTGAACAAGCCCAATATTTACGGATCCATTTTCCGTTTCGAGGGACAGGCCACGGTCTTCAAACCCAAAGAAGGCCCTTGCTACCGTTGCCTTTATCCCGAGCCGCCTCCTCCGGGAATGGTCCCGAGTTGTGCGGAAGGCGGAGTGCTTGGGATCCTGCCGGGCGTGATCGGCGTGATTCAAGCGACCGAGGCTGTGAAAATTCTCATCGGAAAAGGAGAGCTCCTTGTCGGCCGGCTTCTTCTTTACAATGCGCTCGACATGACGTTTCGGACTTTGAAAATCCGGCGCGATAAAAATTGCCCGGTGTGCGGAGAGCATCCGACGGTCACGAAGCTCATCGATTACGAAGCCTTTTGCGGACTCAAACGAGGGGAGGGAGAGAAAACCGTGACGATTCCAGAAATGACGGTTCATGAATTGAAGGCCAAGCTCGATCAAAAAGATCATTTTATCCTGCTCGACGTACGCGAACCCTTCGAGTACCAGATCGCGAAGATCCCGGGCTCAAAGCTTATTCCGCTCGGGGAGCTTCCGAACCGGCTCGCAGAGCTCGATCCCAACAAGGCAAAAGAAATCGTGGTCCATTGCAAATCGGGCGGCCGGAGTTCGAAGGCCGTTGAGCTCCTGCTCAAGTCCGGCTACAAGAACGTTTTTAACGTGGTCGGCGGCATCAATGAGTGGTCCACAAAAATCGACCCGTCTGTTCCCAAATATTGAACAAGGAGAATTAACGATGAGAAAAAAAACATTCTGTCTTGCCGGAGGAGTCCTTTCCCTCCTCTTCCTTTTTTCCGGCTGCGCGCTTTTTCTCGTGGGCGCCGGGGTCGGGGGCGGCATCGCGATTTCCAAGGACACGATCGAGGGCTACTTCGATCAGCCCATCGACCGGGTTTGGAAAGCGTCCCGAGAAATCATGATGCAGAAGGGCTTCATCAAACTCGAAGACAAGGGCCATGGCGAAATTCAGGGCGAATCGGAAAAGTCCGAGGTGAAGATCGAGGTTTTCCAGGTTTCCCAGAAGACCGTGCGCGTCCGCGTCAAGGCCCGGAAGAGTTACAAGCTCGTGCCCAATCTCGACCTCGCCAACGACATTTACAACAAGATCTTCCACAAGCTGGAATAAAAAGGATTTGGCTTCCTTCCGGTCGGGATTCGCCTCCATTGTCGGCAGGCCTAATGTCGGCAAGTCCACTCTCCTGAACCGACTCGTCGGCGAACGCCTTGCGGCCGTCTCGAAAAAACCCCAAACCACCCGTGGCACGATCCGCGGCATCCTCACCACGCCCGAAGGTCAAGCGGTCTTCCTCGACACGCCTGGCTTCCACGACCCGCGCGATCCGCTCGGCCGGTGGATGATCGGCGAAATTCACAAATCGCTGGCTGACGCAGACCTCCTCTGCTGGATGGTTTTCCCGGAGCTTCCGGGTGAGGAGGAACGCTCGTTCGTCGAAACGGTAAAAAAGGTTTCCGCTCCCGTCTTCCTCCTCATCAACCAGGTGGACCAGGTCGAAAAACCCAAACTGCTTCCCGTGATCGACGCTTATCAGAAACTTCATCCTTTCAAGGAAATCATCCCCATTTCGGCCCTCAAGGGAGACCATGTTCCCCTCCTTATCCGGAAGACATTTGAAGTGTTGCCCGAGCACCCCGCCTACTTTCCCGAGGAAATTCTGACAGACCAGAACGAACGGACGATTGTCTCCGAAATGATCCGGGAGAAAATCTTTCGCTTCACGGGTGAGGAGATTCCCTACAGCTCGGCCGTTGAGATTGAGGAATTCATCGAACGCTCCGACAAACTTGTGGCCATCAAGGCCGCGATTGTCGTGGAAAAAGATTCTCAAAAAGCGATTCTAGTCGGCAAGAGGGGCGAGAAGATCAAGCAGATTGGACAAGAAGCACGAAGAGAGATCGAGCATTTCCTCGGGAAGAAAGTTTTTCTGGAACTTTGGGTGAAGGCCGTCAAGGGTTGGAAGCGAGACCCCGAGACAATGAGGCGTCTGGGTTTTGGCTGAGGATGAAGACTTCCTTCTTGATGTGTCCTCCGGATCATTACGAGGTCGCCTACGAAATCAATCCCTGGATGAGCGTCAAGCGCACAGTCGACCCGAAAAAGGCCAAGCGCCAATGGGGAGACTATCATCACCTCCTGACCACAAAACTCAACGTGAAAGTGGAACTTTTACGACCCGTCCCCAACCTTCCGGACCTGGTCTTCACGGCCAATGGCGGCCTCGCTCACGGACCCATCTTTTTCCGAGCCAACTTCCGCCACAAGGAAAGGCAGCCCGAGGCGGCATTCTTCGAAGATTGGTTTCAGAAAAAAGGTTGGAAGATCAAAAAAATCCCACCCGTTCTTCATTTTGAAGGGGAGGGCGACGCCCTTTTTCTTGGGGAGGAGCTTTACACCGGCTATCACTTCCGTTCCGATATCGAGGCGCATGAATTCCTGGCCGGGATTCTGGAAGTAGATTACTACGCCCTCGAACTCGCGGACAAACGGTTCTATCATCTCGACACCTGCTTTGCACCTTTGGATGAAAAAACAGCACTGGTTTACCTTCCTGCCTTCGAAGCCTATTCTCAACAGATTTTGAAGGAAACCATTCCCGATTTGGTCGAGGTCCCCGAAGAGGAAGCGCTGCGTTTTGCCTGCAACGCAGTAGTGGTTGGAAAAGAGGTGGTCTTGAATTCCGGTTGTCCCCAAACTGAGAAACTCCTCAAGCTCCGGGGGTTCACTCCGCATCCCCTCGACTTCTCCGAATTCATCAAGGCCGGCGGCGCTGCCAAGTGTCTTGTGTTGACTCTCCGTGGTAAAATGGATCCTCCATGAACAAGAAAGCGGTGGCTTTGCTTTCAGGCGGCCTCGATAGCACGCTCGCGGTCAAGATCCTTCAAGAACAGGGGATCGAGATCGAGGCCATCAACTTCCAGACGATGTTCGGTTGCTGCAAGGACGACGCGCGTCAGGTTGCGCACGAGCTCGGGATCCGATTCACGATGCTGCCCGTGGGAATGGATTACGTGGAGATCGTGAAAAATCCAAAGCACGGTGTCGGAAAGGGAATCAATCCTTGTGTGGACTGCCGGATCTACATGTTCGGCATCGCAAAAAAATTTATGGAAACAATCAGCGCATCCTTTTTAATTTCTGGAGAGGTCTTGGGTCAGAGGCCAATGTCTCAACGGTACGATTGTTTTGAAACGATTGAGAAGGACGCCGGGCTCGAAGGTTTGATTGTCCGGCCTCTCTCAGCGAAACTCCTCGAGCCGACGATTCCGGAAAAAGAAGGGATCGTGGACCGGGAAAAACTTTTCGACATCGAAGGCCGCTCGCGCTCACGTCTTCTTGAACTCGCGAAGCGATACGGAATCGAGAATCCCCCCTCGCCTTCGTCCGGTTGCGCTTTAACGGAGCCGGAGTTTGCCAAAAAGGTGAGGGACCTTTTCAAATATTCAAACGATTCGGAGCGCTGGCAGTTTGAAATTTTGAAAACGGGACGTCACTTCCGCCTTGACCCTGAAACGAAAGTAATTATGGGCCGAGAGGCTAGCGAGAATGAATACTTGGAATACCTCCACCCCAAAGGAACCGTGCTTCTGACGCCCGTCAATTTCTCAGGTCCCAGCGCACTTTTGATAGGGGACCCGACTCAGGATCGTCTCGAGGAAGTGGGCCGGATGATCTTGAGTTACACCAAACACTTACCGAGCGAGACCCCTCAAATCCGTTGGGAACGGGAAGCCGAACAGGGAATTCTCGAAATTGCGAGAGCTTCCACCGAGGTTGAGCTCGCTCCGCTCCGCATTACCTAAAACTCGCTGTGATTCGTGATTAAGGCCGTCATCTTCGATCTGGGAAACGTCCTCATTCACTTTGACGCCGTGCGCGCGGCGAAACGCTTTTCGCGTGCGGCGCACGTCCCCTTCGAAAAAGTGTGGGACCATTTCTTTACCTCCAAGGCGGAGAAGGCCTACACGCGCGGAGAAATCACGACACGGGAGTTTTACCTCCATGCCAAGCGCGCTTTCAATTCGAAGATTGATTTCAACACCTTCTCCGGGCTTTGGAACGACATTTTTTGGGAGAACCGGGGGATTCGCTCGATCCTCGTCCGACTGAGCCGGCGCTACCCGCTCTACTTGATTTCAAACACGAATGCCCTTCACTTTAATCACGTGAGAAAGGAATACCCGCACCTCTTTCGGCATTTCAAGCGGACCTTTCCCTCGCATCGGATCGGGCATCGAAAACCCGATCCGAGGATTTATCGAAAAGTATTGAGAGCAATCCGGCATCGGCCCGAGGAAACGGTTTTTGTGGACGACATGCCGAAATTCGTGGACTCGGCAAAAAAGGTGGGAATGAATGGAATTCGTTTCCGTTCGAATCAGCAGCTTACGAGAGAATTAAGAAGGCTCGGGGTTGAATTTTAGTCGGGCCCCAATGGCTTGGCCCGCGACGGCAGCAATGATGACGAGCGGGATGAACCAGGGATTGAGATGGAGCCAAATCCGGAGGGCGATGATGAAGGGGATGGGCAAGTGAATGTAAAGGAACCACTTGACGCTGAATTTCCGTTCGTTCCGGCGCAGCCAGCCGAACGGAAGGTTCACGAGGAAGGCGAAGAGAAGCACAATCAAAAGTTTCATGGCGAACTGGACACGCATTATATAATGAAGCAGACGAGGTGACCAAGATGAATTTCTTTAAGACCGTGTTCCTTTTGACTGCCCTGACCCTCCTTTTGGTCTATGCCGGCCAGGCCCTGGGCGGCGAGCAGGGGATGGTGACGGCCCTTCTCTTCGCTGCCATCATGAATCTCGTCGCCTACTGGTTCAGTGACAAGCTCGTGCTTGCGATGTACCGGGCCCAGCCTTTGTCCGAAGCGGATGCACCGGTCGTGCACCGGATTGTCCAGCGGCTGGCCGAAAAGGCCGCGATCCCGACACCCAAAATTTACCTCATTCCGTCTCCGGCGCCCAACGCGTTTGCCACCGGACGAAATCCGCGTCATGCCGTGGTCGCTGTCACGCAGGGGATTCTTTCCCTTCTGAATGAGGAAGAACTCGAAGGGGTTCTGGGCCACGAGCTTTCCCACGTTCTTCGCCGGGACATCTTGATTGCAAGCGTTGCGGCCACCCTCGCGGGCGCCATCAGCATGCTCTCCTCCATGGCTCGTTGGGCGTTGATGTTTGGGGGCAGCCGGCGCGATGACCGGGACCGCGAGGGCGGCGGGAATCCACTCGCGCTTCTCGTGATGGCGATCGTCGCTCCGATCGCCGCGCTATTGATTCAACTCGCCGTTTCACGCTCGCGCGAGTTTGACGCGGACAAGGGAAGCGCCGAGCTCACGAATCAACCGCTTTATTTGGCGAGTGCTTTGAGGAAGCTTGAGGCCGGCGTAAAACGCATCCCGATGCTCGAGGCGAACCCCACAACCGCGCATCTTTTCATCGTGAATCCGTTGCGGAGCGAAGGCATCGCGAAACTTTTCAGCACGCATCCGCCCCTTGAGGAGCGGATCGAACGCCTCGAGCGTCTGGCGCGTCGCTAATCGAAAGCGGACGTCACAACGCTTTTTGGATCGTCCGGTTCCGGATTGCCAATTCCTTCCGCATCAAGGCCTCCACGTCTTTTCTGAGCCGTCCCTCGTCATTTGCTCGCAATCCTTTCGTCGGGACCGGAGGGAGAATGCTCAAGTAAGCGAGCCCGGGTTTTCCGAACTCTGCCTTTCCCTTGGAGATGACACTTTGCGTGCCGGCAAGGACGATGGGAAGGACCGGGCGGCCGGATTCGATGGCAAGACGAAAAGCGCCGCTTTTAAAATGCCCCATTTCGCCCGAGCGGCTGCGCGTCCCTTCGGGAAAAATGAGAATCGAGATATTCCGTCCGAGCCAGTCCAAGGCCTGCTGATAGCTGCTTCGAATGCTTCCGTGTTTTCCCCGCTCGAGCGGAATGTAACCCATCGCTCCCATGCTCCAACCGAGGAAGGGGATCTTGAAAAGGCTTTTCTTGGCGAGCCATTTGAATTGGTGATTGATGGTAAAAAGGCAGACGATGTCCGAGAGACTCGCGTGGTTGGCCACCAGCACGTAACCTTCCTTTTTCCGGATCCGTTCCGCACCCACGATGCGGACGCGCCAGAAAGGATTGAGCCGGATCAAAAGCGTTCCCCAGACCGTGCCCAACCCATGGGCCCAGCGCCGGTCCCGGTCGAAAAGGGCGAGGGGAAAGGAAAGAAGGATGAGGGTGGAGATGAGTGTGGTGAGCGTTCCCACCACGATCCAGAGGTAAAGAGAAAAGAGAAACGATCCGATCTTTTTCATCAAAGCCGGAGGGGATTTTAACATATTTGGGGGATATTGACGGAACCCCGCAAGTTCGTTACTATAATTCTCAAGCTTCGGGACCCAGCAAGTTTCAAATAGGAGGAAAGACATGTCCTACGTCATCACTGAGAAGTGCCTGGGAGAACAATACGCATCCTGCGTGGCGGTCTGCCCGGTGGACTGCATTTATCCCGGCAATCACAAGGGCGAGCCTTTCATGGTGATTGACCCCACAATTTGCATTACCTGCGGCGCCTGCCTGCCGGAGTGCCCGATCGGTGCGATCGTGGAATCCGAGGATTACGATCAGGCCTACGCCAAGATCAACGCTGACTTGTCACCCCAATTCAAATCGAATCCCAAGGTTCCGGAGCGGCCCAAAAACGACCCGCCCCGCAAGCCCGGAAACAAACTCGTCCAATAACCCGGCCGGGGGTTTCTTGCCCCTCATGCCGAGGAGTGATCCCAATGCCCAAGGCCTTTGTGATGATCGATGTCCATCCCGGGCGTGAGGATTCTGTGGAAGAGACCGTCCGGCAGGTAGCGGGCGTCAAGTTCGTCTATCAAGTGACGGGCGAGTTTGACATGATTGCTTTTATCGAAGCGGAGCCCTACCACGCTTTCGCTCGTGTGGTCGACACCATTCGTAAGACCGAAGGCGTTCGCGACACGGATACCCAGCTCGTGCTCGATAAAAAGCCGGCTTCCTAAATGACGAAGGCCCGGACCGCCGATCCTCTCGAGACCCTCCTCCAGCATTACGTCGAAGATTTCATCCGGCAAAATCAGGCCGCGCACGTCTTGGCGGATGGACTGCGCGTCATCGGCGTCGGCTTCTGGCCAATCATTGACCACCTCACTTTTCGTACCCTGGATGTGGACAAGCGCTCGGAAGAATTTCTCAAGCACAAGTACGTCTACGATGCGAAGATGGGCGTTCTCGAATACGACAACTGGTTCGCCAAAGTCTACCGGAAGCCCGGCTATCCCACGCTTTTCATCGACCAAGCCTTTCCCGGCACCCGGGGAAAGGGGAGCTTGATCCCGGATTGGGTGAAGGCCTTTGGAGACCAGACGCTCCATCATGTAGCGGTCCGGGTTGAAGATATTGAGAAGGCCGTTTTTTATCTCGAGAAACAAGGCGTAAAGTTCGCGGCCCAGATCGTGGGCGACCGCGGGACGGATCTCAGACAAATTTTCACCCAGCCCGAGATGAAAAAAAGCAAAGCCTTCAGCGTGGTCGAACTCACGGAGCGCCACCGCGGCTTTGACGGGTTCTCGCCCCCTCAAGCCAACCGCTTGATGGAATCCACGCGGGTCAGTTACTAGTCCTCCTTTGTTCCGGCTCACCCGGCCCGAGGAAATCCAGCCTTACCTCTCCGACGCCTCCCAGTTTTCAGGCGAAGCCGAAGGCGTTTTCCTTCCCGAGAACGAAAAAGAGATCGCCGATTTCCTGAGAGAAGCCGTCTACAAAAAATTTCCGGTCACGGTCTCGGGCGGACGCACCGGGCTCACCGGCGCCGCGGTTCCGCGCGGAGGATGGGTCCTCTCCACGGAAAAACTAGGGAAAGTTCTCGAAGTCCATCGGGACCCGAAAGGCAAAGACTCGTGGGCCCGCCTCGAACCGGCCCTGCGCTTAAAGGAAATTCAACAGGCCCTTGAGCCCGAGGACCTTTTTTATCCACCCGACCCCACCGGCCCGAAGGCCTTTCTCGGCGGCACGCTCGCGACGAATGCCTCTGGACCCAACAGCTTGAAGTACGGGGCGACACGGGGCCACGTCCGCCGGATCCGTGTGGTTCTGGCCGGGGGAGAAATTCTGGATCTCGAGCGCGGAAAAATCAGGGCGAATGCTCAAGGCCTCTTGGAGATTCCGCTCCGCTCCGGAAAACTTCGGATTCCCATTCCGCGTTATCCGTTGCCCGGTATTAAACACGCCGGCGGTTACTTTGCCAAACCTGGAATGGACGCCGTCGATCTTTTTATCGGTTCCGAGGGAACGCTTGGCGTGATGACCCAAATCACCGTGACTCTTCTTCCGAAGCCCGAGACCGTTCTCGTCTTCATGGCCTTCTTCCGGAAAGAAGAAGATTCCTGGCGTTTGGTCGAATCCGTGCGGAAGTCAAAATCCGTGAGTCCGCGTGTCTTGGAATATTTTGACGGAGGTTCGCTTGAATTTCTCCGTCCGAGTTTCCCTTCGATTCCCCGCGAAGCACGGGCCTGTCTTTTGATCGAGCAGGAATCCAGCTCCCGAATGGAAAATAAATTTCTTGAAGCCTGGCGTTCCCTTTTTGAAAAAGGCGGCGCCCTTGCCGAAATCTGGGAAGGACACACGCCGGAAAAACAGGAAGAATTCCGGAATTTTCGATCGGCCCTCCCGCTTGCCGTGAGAGATTTTCTGGCCGAGCACCATCAAGTAAAAATCGGGACGGACACGGCGGTTCCCCACGAACGGTTTGAAGAGTTGATGCTCTTTCACCGGGGTCAGGTGGAGGCCGGCGGTTTCCAAAGTGTCACCTTCGGCCACATCGGGGAGAGTCACGTCCATTTGAACCTCCTTCCCCGAAACGACGAGGAGTCCCACCGGGGCTGGGCGCTTTATCCCGAGCTGGTCCGGAAGGCCGTTTCACTCGGCGGGACCTTTTCGGCAGAGCACGGCGTGGGCAAACTCAAGCGCCGGTACCTGGCCGAGCTTTTCGGGAATGAAGCCATTCGGGAAATGGTCGCCGTCAAGCGCTCATTCGACCCCAACCTCATTCTTGGCCAAGGAAACGTATTTGAGATACAATAGCCTTCTTCCAAGGAAGCTATGATTATCGGACTCACCGGAAAAAACGGCGCGGGCAAGGGGGAAGTGGCCAAGTTTCTTGCCGAGCGCGGATACCAAGCCCTCTCCCTTTCGGACGTCATTCGGGAGGAAGCCCAACGGCTCGCCAAGCCCGTCACGCGCGACGTCCTCGTGGAACTCGGCAATCGGCTCCGGAAGGAGTTCGGGGCGGGTGTTCTGGCCGAGAAAATTTTTGCCCGGCTCGACCCCGAGAAAAATTACGTGATTGATTCCATTCGAAACCCGAGTGAGGTCCAGGTATTCCGGCGGCGGCGCGATTTTTATTTTGTCAACGTCCAGGCCCCGCAAAGACTTCGCTTCGAGCGGCTCCGTCAACGAGGCCGCGAGAACGACCCCAAGACCTTCGAGGATTTTTTGGCCCTCGAGGCGAAGGAAGCGACGAGCACCGAGTCCAACCACCAACAGCTCAATCAGACCATTTCTCTGGCTGACGTCACGTTGGAAAATGGCGGTCCCCTGAAGGACCTCCACGAGAAAGTGAAACGGGTTCTTCTCGACTATTCCAGAAAGGAACTCCGGCCGGACTGGGATGAATATTTTCTCGGGATTGCCAAGATGGTGGCGCTTCGGTCCAATTGCATCAAACGCAAAGTCGCGGCCGTCATCGTCAAGGACCGGCGGATTATTTCCACCGGTTACAACGGAACGCCCCGCGGCGTGAAAAACTGCAGCGAAGGAGGCTGCCCCCGCTGCAACAACATGGCCATTTCGGGAAAGGATCTGGAAGAATGCCTTTGTTCCCATGCGGAGGAGAATGCCATCACACAAGCCGCTTACCACGGCGTTATCATCAAGGAAGCAACGCTTTACAGTACTTATTCTCCGTGCCTTATCTGTACGAAAATGATTATCAATTCCGGGATCCGCGAAGTGGTCTACAACGTGGAGTATGAACTCCTTGCGACGGCAAAGAAACTGCTCGAAGAGGCGGGTGTCCACGTGCGGCAGCTCTCGCTTGCGCAAACCGTCCCGGTCTGATTCCCCATGACCGAAGAAATCCAGCCCATCATCCGGAAAAGTTTCGGCTTGAAGGAAGAAATCCGGCCCCAACTTCAGGCGAGTTACCACAGTCCCCTGATTGACCGCATCAAGCAGGAGGGCTACCGGCTCGAAACGGCTGGGCTCACCATCCACCTCGCGGAGGAATTCGGTTTTTGCTACGGTGTGGACCGGGCCGTCGATTATGCCTATGAGACCCGCGCCAAATTTCCCCGGAAGCGGATCTTCCTCACCAATGAAATTATCCACAATCCCCGCGTCAACACGAAACTGGGCGAGATCGGAATCCAGTTTCTCCATGGCCCGTATCGGACAGACGGTGGAGTCGATTGCATCACCCAAGACGACGTGGTCATCATCCCGGCCTTCGGAACGACCACGCAACAATTGAACGAGCTTCAAAAAAAAGGCTGCATCCTCGTGGACACCACTTGTGGTTCGGTGATGAGCGTTTGGAAGCGGGTGGAGAGTTACGCGCGGGAGGGATTCACGGCCCTCATTCACGGCAAGTATGACCATGAGGAGACGCAGGCGACGAGTTCGCGCGCCATGCAATACCCGGGCGGAAAGTACCTCGTGGTCCGCGATAAGAGTGAGACCCGGCAAGTCTGCGATTACATTGAAGGAAAGGGTAGCCGAGAAGAATTCATCCGGACCTTTCAAAAAGCTTTCTCTCCCGGGTTCGATCCGGACCGGGATCTCGAGCGGATCGGATGTGCGAACCAGACGACCATGCTCTCAAGCGAATCCCTGGAAATTGCCAATCGGCTTCAGGAATCAATCGCCAAGCGTTGGGGCAGGGAAGAACTTCCCCATCGGTTTCGCCACTTTGACACGATTTGCTCGGCCACGCAGGACCGGCAGGACGCCATCCTCAAACTCGCGCGCGAAGGGTTGGATTTGATGATCGTGGTTGGAGGATACAACTCCAGCAACACGGGGCACTTGGTCGAGATCTCGCTTGAATTTTGCCCGGCCTACCATGTGAAAGATGCCTCTTGTATTCTTTCGCGCGACGAAATTGAACACAAGCCGGTCAGCGCCGGCGAACCCATCCGGTCGCGGGATTGGCTTCCCAAAGGCGCAGCCCGCCTCGGCATTACGGCCGGCGCCTCAACCCCGAACCGGGTGATCGAGGAAGTGATCCAGCGAATCATCGAAGTCCGGCAAAGCTGAATCCTGTGGCTTCCAGTGTCACTGTTTACACCACTCGCAATTGTCCTCACTGTCACCGGGCCAAGGAACTTCTCAAGCGCAAAGGGATTTCTTTTCAGGAAGTAGACGTGACGGAAGATCCGAAGAAGCGCAAGGAAATAGAAGACCGCTACGGTTGGATGACGGTTCCGATCGTTATCATTGACGGGGAGTGCATTGGTGGAGCGGATGAGCTGAGTAAATTAGTCTAGATTTGTCTTGACCGTTCCCGAGACCCATCCTATAGTGTTGAATCCTATGAGAAAAACCCTAAAACCCTTTGCCACGAAACTGACCGAGGAAACCCTAGCTAAACTGGACACCCTGGCCCAGAAAACGCGCATCCCCAAATCGCGGCTTCTGGAGCAGGCCATCGAACTTTTGGCGGAGCACTTCCGCCAGATTGATAGCGATCTCGTTCTAGCCCAAAAAATTCGGGAAGGCGATCGACTTCAGGCCGTATAAACTTCCGCCCTCCGTCCTTATGAAAACAAGGTTTGAGAGAGAGCTAAGGGGAAAGACTCGTCACACGCTCTACGACCCTTCCTTTGAGCGCGATGCGTGCGGCACGGGGTTCGTGGCCGATATTTCCGGCAAACCCTCGCATACAATCGTTGAAAAGGGGATCGAGGCCGTCGTTCACCTGACCCACCGCGGCGCCATCGATGCGGACGCCAAGACCGGGGACGGCGCCGGCATCCTCGTTCAAATCCCCCGGAAATTTTTCAAGAAAGAATTGAACCGCCTCGGGAACGGCAAGGCGGAAGTGGAGACCCTCGCCGTCGGGATGATTTTCTTCCCGCGCCACACCTACCAGCGCCGTGAGCGCGCCCGCGCCATCATCGAGGACGTGGTGAGCCGGCATAAAATCAAAGTGGTGGGCTGGCGGTTCGTGCCGGTGGATTCTTCAGTCCTCGGAGACAAGGCCGAGAGCACGCGGCCCGAAATCGAGCAAGTCCTCCTGGTCCCGAAGACCAAAAAATCCTTCCCCACGAACGAACATTACGAGCGGGCCCTCTATCACGCCCGCAAGGAAATCGAAAACAAAGTCGACGAAGAATCCATCGAGGATTTTTACATCCCGTCGTTTTCATCGCACACGCTGGTCTACAAAGGCCTCTTCGTTGCGCCACAACTCAAAAAATTCTACCTCGATCTGAACGATCCCGATTTTGAGAGCGCGGTGGCCCTTTTTCACCAACGCTACAGCACGAACACCTTTCCCAATTGGTTCCTGGCTCAACCCTTCCGTTTTCTCGGCCACAACGGAGAAATCAACACGCTCCCGGGCAACCGCAACTGGATGAAGGCCCGCGAGGCCGAGCTCGAGCATCCCTATTGGAATAAGAAGGTCGATCTTTTGAAACCCGTCATCGTCCCCGGCGGAAGCGATTCGGCCTCACTCGACAACCTCTTGGAGCTTCTCGTGATGTCCGGCCGGAGCGTTCTCCATTCCATGATGATGCTCGTTCCCGAGGCCTGGGAGAACATGCCGCACATGGATTCCGAATGGAAAGCCTTCTATCAATTCAATTCCTGTCTAGTCGAACCCTGGGACGGTCCCGCGGCCCTCGCCTTCACAGACGGGCAAATCGTCGGCGCGGTGCTTGACCGAAACGGTCTTCGTCCGGCCCGTTACATCGTCACCAAAGACGGAATGATCCTGATGAGTTCCGAAGTGGGCGTGATTGACATCCCCGAGGACCGGGTCCAGGAAAAAGGACGGCTCGGTCCGGGACAATTGATCGCCGTGGACCTGGTGAAGGGCAAACTCATCACCAATGACGAGGCGAAGCGCGAAATCGTGCGGCGGTCTCCCTACGGCAAATGGCTCAAGAGAAGTCTTTATCCTCTTCCCACCGGCACGATCCACGGCAATGGAAAATCAGACGATGGGGTCACGCTCCTTCAAAGGGAAATTGCCTTCGGCTACACCTTTGAGGAAATCACGATGGTCGTGAAGCCGATGGTCTTGGATGCGAAAGATCCCGTCGGCTCGATGGGGGATGACACGCCCCTCGCTGTCCTCTCCCGGAAACCGAGAGGGCTTTCCTGTTATTTCAAGCAGCTCTTTGCCCAAGTGACCAACCCGTCGATCGATCCGATCCGCGAAGAACTCGTGATGTCGCTTCACACGCTTCTCGGGAGACGGCGCAATCTTCTCGAGGAAACCGAGGCCCATGCGAAATTGATTCAGTTGAATTCCCCGCTTCTTTATAACGACGATCTCAAGCGTCTCCGTTCTCTTGAGGACCCGGAGTTTCAAAGCGAAACCATTTCCTGTTTGTTTGACCTCTCGGAAGGGCCGGAGGGGCTTGAGGCAGCCATCGATCGGATCACGGAGGAAGCTGAAGACCTGGTCCGGAGTGGGAAAACACTCCTCATTCTTTCCGACCGGGGCGTGAATGCCAAATTGGTTGCAGTGCCCATGGTTCTCGCCGTGGGCGCGGTCCATCATCACTTGATCCGTGAGGGTTTGAGGATGCGCACAAGCCTCATCTTGGAGACGGGTGAGCCCAACGAAATCCATCACTTCGCACTCCTGATCGGATACGGTGCCGATGCGGTCAATCCGTGGCTTGCGTTCGAGGTTGTCGAATCCTTCCTCGAAGCGGGTGAAATCAAAGGCCTCGATTGTGAAAAGGCGCTCAAGAATTACGGCAAGGCGGTGGAGCAGGGGATCCTCAAAATCATGTCGAAGATGGGCATTTCAACCATCTCGAGTTACCGTGGCGCGCAGATCTTTGAGGCCATTGGACTTTCTCGGCCGCTCGTGGAGCGCTGTTTCGCCGGCACCCCGTCGAGAGTCGGTGGCATCGATTTTCTCCAAATCGCGAAGGATCTCCTTCGGTGGCACGAGGAGGCGTTTGGGCAAAGTCCCCGGATGGCTCCCGAGCAGGGCGGACATTATCGTTATCGTCAGGACGGCGAATACCACGCCCTCAATCCGGAAACGGTGAAGCGTCTCCAAAAGGCCGCCAAGACGGGCGACCCGGCGGCTTATCAGGAATATTCGGACTTCGTGAACGCACGGCCTCTTACGCACCTGAGGGACCTTTTGCAATTCAAATCCAATCGCAAGCCCGTCCCCTTGGACGAAGTGGAATCCATGGAGGAAATCCGGAAGCGTTTTTGTACACCCGGCATTTCGCACGGCGCGTTGAGCCGCGAGACCCACGTGGCGCTAGCGATTGCGATGAACCGGATCGGCGGCCGTTCCAATTCGGGGGAGGGCGGCGAAGACCCGGTCCGTTATAAACCGCTTCCGAACGGTGACTGGTCCAACAGCAAGATCAAGCAGGTCGCTTCGGGCCGTTTCGGCGTGACGCCGGAATACCTGATGTCAGCCGAACAATTTGAAATCAAAATTGCCCAGGGTTCGAAACCCGGCGAAGGTGGTCAGCTTCCGGGTCACAAGGTTTCAGTTGAGATTGCGAGGATCCGTTATTCCATCCCCGGCATCACCTTGATTTCACCGCCCCCGCACCACGATATCTATTCTATTGAAGACCTCGCCCAGCTCATCTATGACCTCAAGATGGTGAATCCAAAAGCGAAAGTTTGCGTGAAGCTGGTCTCGGCCGCGGGCGTCGGGACCGTGACGGCCGGCTGCGTGAAGGCCCATGCGGATGTGGTCCAGATCTCAGGCTGTGAAGGAGGGACGGGCGCTTCGCCTTTGAGTTCCATCAAAAACGCCGGAATTCCTTGGGAGCTTGGACTCTCCGAGGCCCAGCAGGTTCTTGTCTTGAATGATCTTCGCGGCCGGGCGATTCTCCGCGTGGATGGTGGTTTTAAAACGGGCCGCGACGTCATGATTGCCGGAATCCTCGGGGCCGAGGAATTCGGGTTCGGCACGACCTCCCTCATCGCCGCAGGCTGCGCGATGATCCGCGCCTGTCACTTGAACACGTGTCCCACGGGTGTCGCCACGCAAAACGAAAAGCTCCGCGCAAAGTTTACCGGCACGCCCGAATCGATCATCCATTTTTTTAACGGGATTGCGAGCGAAGTCCGGGTGATCTTGGCAAGTCTCGGCTACCGACGTTTCGATGAAATCATCGGCCGCACGTCCCTCCTCCAGGAAAAGTCCGAGCTTTCTCACGAAAACGCAAAAACTTTGGATCTGAGTGCCCTCTTGGCGGACCCGGATCCCCAAGCCACCAAGCCGCGCATCCATGTCAAGGACCGCAATGATTGGCAAGGCGATGAGCCACTCGATCTCAAACTTCTCGAGGATGCCCGGAAGGCCATTGAAGGCAAGGAAAAATTCCGCGGGGAGTACACGATCCGCAACATTCACCGCACGGTCGGAGGCCGTGTGGCAGGCCGCATTGCCCAGCTTCACGGTGACGAAGGGCTTCCGGAAGGCTTCATTGAATTGCGATTCAAGGGAACGGCCGGGCAAAGTTTCGGTGCCTGGTGTATCAACGGGCTCCGGCTCGTCCTCATCGGTCAAGCCAACGATTATGTCGGCAAGGGAATGCATGGCGGAGAAGTCATCGTTCGTCCTTCAGAAGAGGCCTCTTTTGAGTGGGCGAAAAACGTCATCATTGGCAACACCGTGATGTATGGAGCGACAGGCGGGACGCTTTACTCGGCGGGCCGGGCCGGCGAGCGGTTCTGCGTCCGCAATTCGGGTGCCGATGCCGTCATCGAAGGCGCGGGCGACCACTTCTTGGAATACATGACCGGCGGCTGTGTGATTTCACTCGGTGAAGTGGGCCGTAACGCCGCGGCCGGAATGACGGGCGGTGTGGGCTATGTCCTCGACGAGAAGGGGGATTTTTCAAAAAAATACAACCCGCAGCTTGTGGTCATCAACCGAATCGAGAAAAAAGAGGACGCCAACCGGGTCAAGGCGATGATTGCCAAGCACCTGGAATACACGGCAAGCCGCCGCGCCAAGGAAATCCTCGCACACTGGGAGAAGGTCCTCCCGCTTTTCTGGCAAATCGAACCCCATCCGACTGAAACCAAGATCCGCATGGAAGTGGTGGTCAATGTCAACCGTGACGACACGGGACGCCCGCTCCAGCGGGACGAGCTCTTAAAACCCCTCAAGGAGAAGTAACGATGGACAAGGAAGTCAGAAAGAAAATCCTTCGAAAAATTCCCTACGGCCTTTATCTGATTGGTGTCCGGGACGGCGACAAACACCATGCGATGGTAGGAAGCTGGCTATCCCAGTGCTCCTTCGAGCCGCCCCTTTTGATGCTCGGAATCAAGAAGGGGAGTTACTCCCATCAAATGATGGAGCACCATCCCTATCTCAGCGTCCATTTTCCCCGCAAGGACCAGAAAAAATTTGTCGAAAATTTTTTCCGTCCCCATGAGGAAAAGAACGGTAAATTCGGCGAAGCATCTTTTCGAATCGGGAAAAACGGTGTCCCCATCCTGGATGACGTCCCGGCTTACCTGGAATGCAAGGTCCGCCAGATCGTCCTGGGCGGTGACCACGACATTGTCATCGTCGAAATCCTCGAATCCGAACTTCGCGATGAGACCGAGACGCTCACGATGAAAGACACGGGCTGGCACTACGGCGGTTAGTCGAGCCGGTCCGACAAACCCAGAAAGAAAAGCCCCAGCCCGCTCGGGATCACGAGACTGAGAAGGGCTGCTTGGAATCCCCACCGGTCGGCCAGGATCGAGAAGAACAGGCTCCAGACGACCGAGATCTTGGTTGTCAGGTTGTAAAATCCGAAGTATCCGCCTACTTCGCCGGGCGGTGAAAGCTCCACGACCCGTTTTCGGCCCGCCGTCCAAATTCCCGCAAATCCGAATCCGCCTCCAAGGATCCCCACGAGCGCAAAGACCTCGAAGTCTTTCACAAGTCCCAGCACGAGGATCGTGAGCGTGAGAGAAGCCACCGCGAGCTTCAGAACCTTTCCGGAACCCCACCGGTCGGTCCAGGGACCCGCCGCCAATCCGAAGACGAAACTTCCAAAATTCAGTCCCAGAAAAACATTCATCAAGTGAACGGGACTCGGCTCGAAGACCTGTTTCATGTAAATCACGAGCCAGAAAATGACGGTGTTCATCGCCTCCATCACAAGGAAGTTTCCGGTGAAGAAAAAAAGCAAGCTCCGTTTCCGGCAAACCGAACGGAAGATGTCGGAGATCTCTCGCTGGGGCAAAGGGGCTTTCGACCTTTCCCTTTCTGGGACCCATCTAAAGAGGGGGAGTGCGAAGACGAGAAAAAGTACCGCGGCCACGAGGAAAACAAACCGGCGGCCAAAAAGGGAATCCACCCCTTGCGCGATGGGGATGGAGAAAAGGACTCCGAGGTAACCCAGTCCGGTGCCGAGGCCGGAGGCAAAACCCTGCTTGCTTTCATCCGCCACCACCGGAAGAAGGGCGTTGTAGAAGACGAGTGACGCGTGAAAGAAAAAGCACGCCGCCAGGAAAGTGGCCATCAAAAACGGTACGGCCGTGAAAAGGGAAAGCAAGGCCGTGAAGATCACGCAGAGAAGCGTGGTGAGGAGGAGATAAAACTTCGTTTTTCCCGTCCGGTCGCTCAGGGCTCCAAGCCAGGGTACGGCCAGTCCGGCCAGAATCATGGCCAGGGTCGTGATGACGCCCAAAGGGGCGTTGGTTCGGGTGACACCCGTCAAATAAAGGGGGAAGTAAAAAGTGAGAACGACGGCTGAGAAAACCGTGTTCGCAAAATCGTAAAGGGCCCAGCTATAAAGAGATAATCGGTTTCTCATGGGATCCATTCGACTTTCTAAGATTCAAGAACAAGTTCCACCTTTTTTCAAGGACTTCTTGTAAAGTCCCATTGTGCCGTTTATTTTTTAATAGGAGAAAAGAAAATGAGCCTTCGTCGATGCCGGAAGGGTTTGACACTGGTAGAGGTTCTGGGAGCCCTGACCTTGCTCTTGCCGACTCTCTTAGTGGCCCTTTACGTTTTAATCATTGCACAGAATATGTCGCAGGAAGCACGAGAAAGGCTTTTGGCAGTCAACGCCGCTCGTTCAACCTTAGAAACGATTAAAAGTACCCCCTTGCCCAGCGTTCCCGCTCTCAACACGGCATCTTTGGTGCCGGCTAACTTAAAAAACGGTGCGATTGCCATTACAACCAATCCGGCCAATCTCGCCGGACAGCCCGTCGCCACCGTGACGGTCACGGTGAGCTGGCTTGGAGCGAAGAACAGACCGCGGACCCTTCGAGTCACCACGATGCGGAGCCAGTATTAGGGAGAGTCCAGATGAAACTGAAACAAACAAACCAGGGGTTCACACTGATTGAAGTCCTCTTCGTGGTGGTCATCCTCCCCATTCTCTTTCTCACGGTTTTCACCGTGATGGAATCAGCCAACGTGATTTCCCGGACGAACGGCGTCTTTGCCCAACTCAACCAAAGTGAAATGCAGACGCTCCGTTCCATCAGCCGGGAGATTGGCCAGACCAGTCCGGACATCTTGCCCGCGCACTTCATTCTTGGGACCGACGCCGCCAACAACAGTATCGTGACTTTTCAAATCCCGGTGGACTGCGACAATGACGGCGATGTCGTGGCCGGGGAAGGAACCAGCTGTGCGAACAATCCCAATAATGATAAATATGTCGAATGGGGCGCCTACAACGAAGCGGGACAATTTCAGAACGGGCAGCTGGGGGCGTGGACGCGTTACTCAGTCAACAATAACCAGCTTGTCCGGGAAGTGCTGAATGCGAACCAGGTGCCGATCGCCGGACTCCGGCGGGTAGTGGCCAATAACGTCCAGTCCTTCCGCGTGACACAGGTCCTCAACGCGTTGACCATGACCCTCACGGCGAATGCCACGGACACCATCGGACAAGCCGGCCAGCCGAGGACCCTTCAGACCACGTTTGCGAGCAACACGGTGTTGAGAAATGCAATCGCTTAACATGGACACGAAAAACGAAAAGGGATTCGCCCTCATTACCACTTATCTGGTGATGGTTTTCATCTCAACCGTCGCCTTCGCCACGTGGGCCAAGTCGTTCACGGAAATCCGTCAGGTCGATCGCGAGGTGGCGCGGGTCAGAAGTTACGCGGCGGCCGAAGCGGGACTGCAGAATTCGCTCGCCCAGATCGGGGCTAATGCCTACACCGGTTTCATCAACACGAACACAATCAATGTGGCCAACTTTCAGTCCGTGAGCGGACAGGCGGTGGGCAGTTTTTCGGTGACGATCCAGTACCCTAATCAGGCAGACTGGGTGATTGCCCGGGCGACCGGCACCGTGGACGGTGAAACGCGCACGCTAGAAGGCCGGGTGTTCTTGGATTCCAACCTTTCCAAGTATCTCGTCTATGCCAATACGCCGGACTTTGGTTCGGGCACCAATGCCCAGTATGGCGAGCCCGATCTCACTGACAAGGATGGGAACGGGGTTCCCGATTATCCTGAAAGGGTTCCTGCCAACGGGGACCAGCGGGCCGCACTCTATTTTACTGGGGATTGGACCCTTTCGGGAACAAACGTCCAGTTGTATGGGGATTCGAATGCCGGGGGGACAATTAATGGGAACTCTTCTTCCAAGGTGCACGGTGACACTTACGTTTCCAGCTTTGCCCAAAACCTTTCCGGTCAGGTAACGAACACGGGTGTCTCGGGAGGGCTCCCGGTCACGGATGGTTTCGCCGATGACCTCGACCGCAATCATGACGGGATCGTGGACGCAAGTGACGCTCCCGACCGACACGCTCTGACGGCCACTGGCGGTGGCGACGCTCACAAGACAGAAACTATCGTTCCGATCGACCATAGTTTCTATCAGGCCCACAACAACATTGCCTCCTTTTCGGGAGCCATCACGAAGGATCGATTCCTCAAGCTTGAAGCCATCAACAATGGCGCTGCCACCCGGATCGTCGAGTACACGAACGTGAACTACACGAGTCAAGTCGCCACGTACGTCCTGCCGTCCAGCGCCATCGTCTACGTGAAAGGCAACATTTACGTCGAAGGAGAAATCGGCGGCCGCGTGTCGGTCGTCTCTTCGAATGACATCTTCTTCGAAGGCAATCTGACCTATGCAGCGGGACAGACGAAAGCAGATCCCGACCACTCCACCGCTTTTCTCGCCAAGGACAAGCTTTACTTCAAAGCAGCCAATCTTTCGGTCAGCGGAGTCCTTTACGCCGAAAACTCTGCGGGCGGAACCGCCTTTGACGCGAGCCAAGGCGCGGCCAAGCAAAAACTCCGGCTCTATGGCAATCGCGTGATGAATGGTTCGACCAATCTGAGTCTTTATCCGGACCGAGTTTATGCTTATGACAGTCAGTTGAAACTCTACCGGCCGCCGGGGATTCCGGTTGTCCCCGCTCTTCGGCTCGTCCGGGAAACCGGTTGACGATGAAAAGGCCGGTTCTCTTTTTCGGAATTCTCATTGTGACGGTCTTCTCGATTCTTCCCGCTTGTTCAAAACAAAAAGAGCCCCCGCCCGCGAGCCCGGCGGTTCAGGAGAATCAAAAGACTGGACTGCCTGTGCTTCCACAAAATTCCGTTTATCTCACGAACCGTCTGAGCCCGCCATTTCCCAAGAACCTTGGTTTTGAAGCGGCACCCAACGCTTCCGAATCCGGCGCAAAAAAGGATTCGAAGTCGGCGCTTCCCGTCGTTACGGGCGACTGAAGACTGGTCGTCCCCTTGACCCTCCTTTTGGAAGCCGATATGATGCCCTTGGATTCCAATGGAAATTCAAGGGAAGACCGCTCTCATTACGGGGGCCGCGAAACGCATCGGACGGACTGTGGCCCTAGCCCTGGCAGAGGAGGGGATGGACCTTCTTCTTCATTACCACCGCTCCGAGCGGGAGGCCCGTCAGACCCAAAAAGAAGCCGAGTGCCGGGGAGTTCACGTTGACCTTCTCAAGGCCGACCTCAGTCGGTTTACTGATGTCCAAAAGCTCATTCGAAGCGCCTTCCGGCAAAGTCCCCGGATCAGCGTCCTCATCAACAACGCCTCGATTTTTTATCGAACTCCGCTCGGCCGTGTGCGCGAGAAAGACTGGGATTCGTTTTTCGACGTCAATCTGAAAGCATCTTTTTTTCTCGCCGAGGCCATCGGCCGCCGGATGGTGAGTCAAGGTGAGGGAAAGATCATCAACCTGATTGATTGGACGGCGTTTCACCCGCATCCCGATTATCTTCCGTATGCGGCTTCGAAAGCCGGACTCGTGGCGCTCACGCAAGGGTTGGCAAGGGCCCTGGCGCCTCGCGTTCAAGTCAATGGGATTGCTCCCGGACCCATCCTTCCTGCGCAGGGCGCCAAGCCCATTGACAACCGAAAAATCATCCAACGGACACCCTTGAAGCGTTTCGGAGATCCACGGGACATTGCCGAGGCCGTGCGGTTTTTTGTCCAGTCCACCGATTTCGTCACAGGGGCCGTCATTCCCGTGGACGGCGGCAACTTGATTGCCTAGTTCTACGATGATTCAATGGGAAACCTTTCCCCGATTGGCGATCCTGGCCGGTCCGGCCGGCATCGGAAAGACCCAGGCCTCCCTCGAGCATTTTCTCAAGCTCACCCACTCGGCTAAGAACCCCTTTCTCTCCGACGTTCTTTATCTTCTTCCGAGCGCGGAACACCGCGAGCGCATCCTCGATTTGATGTTGAGAAAAGAAGGAACTGGTTTCTTCGGCGAGCGGGTCCTCACCTTCAACCGCCTGATGCAGGAACTCTTGAAGGCCGGTGATTTTGCTCTGGCCACGGACGCCCAGCGCCGCTTCCTCCTAGGCGAAATCGTATCGAATCACGCCGGAGAATATTTTTCAGCGGTGCGGGACCTTCCGGGCTTCCTCGAAACGCTAAGCGATTTTCTGGGAGAACTTAAGGAATCGATGCTGAGTCTTGCGGCCTTTCGGAGGGCCGTCACGCAACTCAAGAAGCTCCGTCCGGAGTGGGCCCCCAAGTACGAGGCGCTTCTTCAGATCTATGAGGGATATGAAAAGCGTTTGGAGACCTTGGGGATCCGGGATCACCGCGACGGACTTTTTCTCTTGAGGGAAACGAGCGAGAAGAAAACATCCCGGTTGCCGAAGTTCCGCCACCTTTTCGTGGACGGATTTTTCGATTTCTCAAAATCTCAAATGGAGTTTCTTGCCTGGCTCGCTTGGCGCTCCGAACGCCTGACCCTGGCGATGACGGTGGATCTTGCGGAAGAGCGGAAGGGACTTTTCGAAACGCCGCTTCAGACGGTCCGCGAGCTCGAAAAAATCGGTTTCCAGAGGGTCGACCTGGCCAGCCTTGCCCATCAACGGGCCTCTTCCGAATCCCTGCTTCATCTCGAACAGAATCTTTTCTCAGGCGCCCGCGCGGTTTCGACCGCAGCCGAGCCTGACCTCTTGGTCCTCGAAGCCACCGGGATCCGGGGCGAGATCGAGATGATTGCTCGAGAGGTACGCCGTCTCGTGAGGAGAGGCGACCCGGCGGGTCGCCCCTACCACTTCTCCGATATCGCCGTCATTTTCAGGCGGGTGGGGGAGTATGAAGGCGTGATCCGGGCCGTTTTCCGCGAGTTTGGAATTCCGGCGGAGATCCACGAACGCGAAAGGCTCCGGGACGCGCCGCTCGCCCGAACGCTCGTGAGTTTCTTCAAGGTTCTCCTGGAAGATTGGAAGCGGGAGGACCTTTTCAACTTCCTCAAGTCGAGCTATGTCCAAAAGGATTACGCTCATGTTTGTTCCCTGGAGATTCAGGCCCTTCGTCTCGGAATCGTTTCGGGGCGTGAACGCTGGCTCGAGGAGACACTCGACCCCCTCTTTGAAAAAATCGCTTTGTTTCAAAACCGGTTTCGGGCCGCCCAAACGCTCGAAGCGTGGACCCGGCTCACTCGGGAAGTTCTTTCCTCCTTCGGCCTCACACGGATTCCCCTCGTTTATGAAGAGGCGGCGCGCCGGGACTTCGCGACGCTCAAGCGGCTCGAGGGACTCCTTCGCGAAATTGAATCCGCGAGCTTTGAACAGGCAAGCCCCCAGAAGACGTTCGAGCGGTTTGCCACGGAACTGCTGGGCCTGATTGAAATCGATCTTTTCTCCCTCCACGATCGCGACAAAAACCGCGTTCAGATCTATGACATTTCGCTTGCCCGACAGAAGGAATACAAGGTGGTGTTCCTCGCAGGGCTCCTTGAAAAAGTTTTCCCCGTCGAAATCCGCGAGGATCCCGTCCTTTCCGATGAAGAGCGCAGAGTCGTGGGCCTTCGAGAACGGCTTCCGAGGCAGGCCGTCGAGCGCTACTTTTTTTATCTCGGCGTGACGCGCGCCCGCGAAAAATTGATTTTAAGCTACCCGCGCTTCGACCTCGAGGGCCGCGAGGCCCTGCCTTCTTTTTACGTAGATGAGGTCGAGGCCCTCTTTCAAGCTTCTCTTCCCAAACGTTCCTATCTCGTCAATCAGTCCCTTCCCCGTCTGGAAGACACGGTTGAAGAGCGCGAGCTTGAAGCACACGTCATCCAGCGCCTGTACCAAAAGGGAAGGGTTCCGGAAAAAAAGGAGAGGGCTCGGACGCTCGGTCTTTACAACCGGCTCCTCCAGCGCGAATCCTTCCGGAATCTCCTTCCGCGCGTTCTCTTCGATCCGACGGACCGGATCGAAGACCCGGCCGTCCGCGCTGCTTTTCTTCCGAGGGGCGGCATTTTCCGGCCGACCGGTCTTGAGGCCCATGGCCGCTGTCCCTACCGCTACTTCGCGGTGAACATCCTCGAACTCGAGGAAAGAGAGGAGGGGATCGACGCCAGGCAGGTTGGCATTCTTCTCCACGAAGTGCTCGAGCTTTACTGGCGGGAACGGGTGGAAAAGAAAAGAAAGGAGCTGGGAGAGGTTGAAGCAGCGAAAAATTTTATCCGGGAAACTTTTCATCGATTGCTCGTCGCATCACCCCTGACGGGTGAGAAGGCTTACCGGATTGAAATGAAGAAGGCCGAGATGGAAGAATGGCTTTGCAAGCTCTTGGAAAACGAATTGGAGGGAGAAAACGGCTTTCCTCCTTTCGTGCCGCGCTATTTCGAATTTGAATTTGGATTCAAATCCAAAGAACCGGGCGCGACGAGCGCCCTGCGGCTCTACGACGCCTACCACGAGGACCTGTTTCTCCGGGGAAAGATCGACCGGATTGACGTGGACCCGTCGGGAAAATTCGGTCTCGTGATTGATTACAAGACGGGCGCCAGTTTCAAAAAAGACGATCTGGAATTCGGGACGGCGCTCCAGCTTCCTCTTTATCTCCTCGTGGTTCAGCAGCACCTCAAGCTCAAGCCGGCGGGCGGGGAAATTTATCAAATTAGTACGGCCGAGCGGAAGGGTTTTTATTCGCGCGAGGCCCTTGAGGAAACGGGCGCCCAGACCCGCTCCCGGAATATCCTCGACAAAAAAGAACTGGACGTTCTTCTCGAGCGCGCGATCCACTTCTCGCGCCAATTTGCAGAAGGGATTAAACAGGCCGATATTTCCGTCCGGCCGCGCGACTGTGACCCTCACTGTCCCTTTCCGGCCCTTTGCCGGATTGAAAAGTGGCGGCTTCCTTTCATTTATCAGGAGATCCGGGATGAAGACCAAAGAGATCGAACTCTCTAACGCCCAGCGGACCGCGGTCGAGACGGTCGGACGGAATGTTTGTGTCTCGGCCGGCGCGGGCTCGGGAAAGACGCGCGTCCTCGTGGAGCGTTTCCTCTATCTGGTGACCCAGCATCAAATCTCTCCCCAGGCTATCTTGGCCATTACCTTCACCGAAAAAGCCGCCAACGAAATGAAGCGCCGGATCGTTAGAAGACTTCGCGAGGAAAACCTCGAAGAGGCGCGCCGCCAGGTCGAAAACGCGCCGATTGGGACCATCCATGCCTTCGCGGCCCGGCTCCTTCGGGAGCATCCCCTCGAGGCCGGAGTCGACCCCCACTTCGCGATCCTGGAATCTCACGAAGCCGAGATCCTTCAGGAGCGGGTGCTCGATCGAGTCATCGAATCACACGCCGGCGAGCTGGACGTTTTCAATCTGCTTCGGGTGTACGGTGAAAAAAGCATTCGAGATGGAATTCTCGAAGTCTATCGCCGCTCGCGGAATTCCGAGACGCCCTTTGGGGAACTCCTGAAACGGCGGACTCAAGCGGATCCAAAGACGCTTGAGTCTGAAATCAAGCGGGGACTTGAAGAGTTGGGCCGGGATGGTTGCCAATGGGACGATATCGACTCACTTTTGGCGCTCAAATCAACGCTTCGGGCCGCGGGCAAACAAAAAGAACTCATCCGGCGCGTGCAGGAAGGAATTCTGGATCTCATTTCGTTGCTTCGCGAGGAGGAAAGCCTTCCGATCCGGGACGTTTTTATTCGGCTGGCGCTCGAGTTCGAGCGTTCTTACGAGGAAGTCAAACGGAGCGACCGGGTACTTGACTTCGATGATCTTCAGCTGAGAGCGGTCCGGCTCCTCGGCGCCGACACACCCGTTTCAAAGGCCCTTCGCAAGGTCTATCAGGATAAATTTCGCGAGATTCTCGTCGACGAATTTCAGGATACGAACCATCTTCAGGACCGGCTCCTCGAATGCGTCCGCCGTGAATCCAACGTTTTTGTCGTGGGCGATTTCAGACAGTCCATCTATGGTTTTCGCGGAACGGACGTTCAAATTTTTCTGGATAAGGAAGAAACCTTCCGTTCGGCCCCGAATGGCGCTCACGTAGCCCTTGCGGAAAACTACCGCAGCCGGCCCCCGCTCATTGATTTCGTGAACCGGTTTTTCGAGACCCTCTGGCGGGAGGACGCGCTTCCCTTTGAAAAGCTTCAGGCATTCCGGGAAGAAGAAAGGGACGGTCCGCGCGTGGAAAGGCTTGCGCTGCAAGAAAAGGAAAAGGAGGGCTTGGATGAAATTCGGATCCGCGAGGCCCGGTCTCTGGCGCGGCGGGTCCGTTCGCTTGCGGAAAAGGAAGGATACCGCTATGGCCAGATCGCCCTCCTTTTTGAAGCGATGACGAGCGTTCACTTTTACGAGCAGGAGTTCCGCCGCCTGGACATCCCCTACTATGTCGTTTCAAACCGGGGGTTCTATCATCAGCCCGAGGTCCGCGATATTTTGAGTTTTCTCACCGCACTCGAAAATCCAAAGCGGGACGTGCCGCTCGCGGCGACCCTTCGTTCGCCTCTCTTCCAGATTTCCGATGAGACTCTTTTCTGGATTTCCCGCCGCGCGAAGAAAGAGCGCCAGGGACGGCCCTTGGCCGAAGGGCTCCTCGAGTTTGAGTCCATCCTTGAAATTCCACCGCTCGAGCAGGAGAAGCTCCGTTTTTTCAAAGACACCTTTGATCGATTTCTCAGCCAAAAAGAAAAACTTCGCATTTCCCGGTTGATCGAACTACTTTACCGCGTGACGGGTTTTGACCTCTACGTTCTCAAGCTCCGGGCGGGGGAGCGCCGGTACGCCAACTTGAGGAAACTGGTGGAGCTGGCGCGCGAATGGGAATCGAAGGAACCGCTCCACCTCGGCGATTTTGTCCGGGCCGTGAAGGGACTGGAGACCCGGGACATTCGGGAGTCCCAAGCCCAAGTGGAAGCGGAGGAGGGAAACGTGGTCCGTTTTCTTTCCATTCATATGGCCAAGGGACTCGAATTTGGCGTGGTGGTCCTCCCGGACCTCGGCCGAGGCGACCGGACCGGGGCTCTCGATTTTTCACTTTCCGAGGAAGAGGGATTGGGCCTTCGCGGCACGCTCACGGACCGCCGGAACAAAACCCGAGCGGACCGCGCCCGTTCCGAAGAGTCCAAGCGGCTCCTTTACGTGGCGATGACCCGCGCGAGGGAAAAACTCATCCTCTCGGGCCCGAAAAAGACCCTGAAACCCGACACCTCTTTTCACGAAATGCCCACGTGGGCCCATTGGGTAGAGCGGGTCCTCGGTGAAGGAGAGTGGGACGTTAGTGAAATTCCAGAGGCACCGGCCGATCCCCTTCCCTTTGAAAAAAGAAAATCATTGGCGGAACGAAAACCCATCCGGAAACACCTGGAAGCGCTCGAGCCGGTCCGATTGAAAGAGGAACCAGCCGGGATCGAATCCCTTTTCGAAAACCTCTCCTTGCCCGAGAAGGCCTACTTTCGCCGGATCGATCTTCCGGTTTCGGCTTTCCTTCTTTTTGCCAAAGACCCCGAGGCTTTTTTCCGGCGCTATGAGATCGGGGTCCCGGACGAGATCGGGACGGTCTCTTTGCTGGAGGTGAAGGAAGAAGAAGTGAGGTCGGAGGAGGAGCTCACCAGCGCTGAATTTGGAACGCGCGTCCACCAGATCCTCGAACAGGCAATTCTCCGGCGCGCGCTCGTCCGTGAGGCGGAGGTCCTCGTGTTACGTTTCACGCAGGACTTGAATCAAAACGAACGGGAAGCGGTTCGGGATCTAGTGATTCGTTTTCTCAGGAGCCCCGAAGCGCGGGAAATTCTCCAGGCCAAAGTCTTTCATCCTGAGCTTCCCTTTGTCCTCCGGCTTCCACACGGTCTCATTCAAGGAACCTTGGATCTGATTTATGAGCGCCGGAGGGGCGAGTGGGTGATTCTCGATTACAAAACCTCCGAGGTCACCCCTGAAACTTACAAGACCCGGGCCGAGGATTACCGGCTTCAGCTCGAGTGTTACGCGCTGGCCGTCTGGAAAATTCTGGGCACGGCGCCGTCTGAGGCCCGGATCCACTTTCTCCGGGCCGGACTCACTCACGTCATTCGCTTTTCAGCCGGCGACTTTGAGAGACTCCACGCAGCGTTTGCCAGCCTTCAGGAGCGGATCCTCGATTTCCGGAAGGAAAGAATCGCTTAGAGAAATTTTTCCTGATAGATCTTGATGAGCGCGAAGAAAAGCGACAGAAGGACCGGCGCGATAAAAATTCCCATGAGGCCATAGAGCTTGATGCCACCGAGGATCCCGAAGAAAAGAAGGAAGTAGGGAAGCTTGGTTTTCTCGCCAATCAGGGCCGGCTTCATCACGTTGTCGATCAGGCTAATCACAAACGTCCCCAAGAAGAAAAGGATCGCGGCCTTCACGGGGTGGTCCGTGGTCACGAGAAAGATGACAAGCGGAAGCCATACGGACGCGGCGCCCATGACCGGGATCAGGGCCACGAAGAAGGTGAGCGTCGCAAAAAGAAGGGGAGCCGGCAGCCTGAGGATCCAAAAAATGAAACCGGCCACGATCGCCTGCGTGAGACTCGTCAGGAGTTGCCCGCGGATGACCGCCGCGAAGGTCTCATTCACCTGCCGGAAGATTGACCGCTTGTTTTTTTCCTCCATCGGCGCGATTTCGTAAAAAAACTGATAAATCTTTCCGCCATCCTTCAAGAAGACAAAGAGAAGAAAGGTCATCAGCAGGGTGTTCAAGCCGATGAGGAGGACATTTTTCGTCACCGTCGCCGCTTGGGCGGCCGTGAAATTTCCGATCGAACGGGTGGTCCGGAGAAGCCACTCGGAGGCGCCTTGCTTGAGCGGCTCCCACTGAAAGACCCGGACCTCGATTCTCTGGACAAGCCCCAGGGAACGGATATGGTCAATCAACTTTTCGAGCCGTCCTTCCCGGACATAATTGGCGGCCGTTTGGTAGAGCTCGACGGCTTGACCCGCCAAGTTCACGGCGAGGAGGGAGACGGGCGGGATTACGATGAGGAAGATCATGAACGTCATCAGGAGAGCGGCCAGCGTCTCCCGTGGCTTGAGGGCCTTCTTGAGCTTTTCGTAAAGGGGGTAAAAACCAAAGGCTAGGATCCCGGACCAGAAAATGGCTCGGAAAAAGGGTGAGAAGATAAGACCGATCTGGTGGATGACGACGAGGAGAAGGGCGATGAAGAAAAGCGAGATAAATTGATCCCGTGTCATCGCTTCTTTAATGTATATGGTAAAATCTGAATTGTGAACAAGAAAATTTCCCCGCCCGACCCGTCCTCGGCACTTCTGGTGGTCGATGTGCAAAAAGATTTCTGCCCCGGCGGAGCCCTGGCCGTCAGGGAAGGGGACCGGGTGGTGCCGGTCTTGAACCGCGCCATCGAGCTTTTTCAGAAAAAAGGCTTGGGCGTCTACGCCACGCGGGACTGGCATCCCAAGAACCATTGTTCTTTCAAAGAGCAGGGCGGACCGTGGCCCCCGCATTGCATTCAGGATTCACCCGGCGCCGAATTTCATCCGGATCTGAAACTTCCGGTTGAAGCGATTGTCATTTCAAAAGCCATGCGTCCCGAAGCGGACGCCTATTCCGGCTTTGAAGGGACGAACCTCGAACTCTACCTCAAGCGAAAGGGGACCACCCGGGTTTTCATCGGCGGGCTCACCACCGATTATTGCGTGAAAAATTCAGTCCTCGATGCCCGCCGGATGGGGTTCGAGACGGTTTTTCTGATCGACGCCGTCCGCGCCGTGGATGTCAAACCCGGTGACGGCGACAAGGCGATTGAAGAAATGAAAAAAGCAGGGGCTTTTCCCGCAACACTCCCAGACCTCGAATAAACTCATTTGAATCAGCTCATCCTCTACGACTTGGACGGCACCCTCATCGACTCGCGCCGCGACATCGCGGATGCGGTCAATTGGACGCTCCGGGAAATCGGTTTCGGAGAACTTCCGGCCGATCGAATCAGCGGTTTTATTGGAAACGGCGTCAAGAACCTGATGCAGCACGCGTTAGGAGGCGTTACTGGGAGTGCCAGGCTTAAGCCTGGCACTCCCAGTAACGCCTCCTTGCTTGAGCGCTCCATCAAACTTTTCCGCGCCCGCTACGGCGGACACCTCCTCGAACACACCCGGCTTTACCCTTCCGTCCCGAAAGTGCTAGAATGTTTCCGAAATCGCAAGCAGGCGGTCATCACCAACAAGCCCGAAGATTTCTCCCTCACCATCCTCAAGGGCCTGGGCGTCGAGTCTTATTTCTTTCAGGTGGTGGGCGGTGACCGGGGGTTTCCCAAGAAACCGGCTCCGGAAGGGGTACTGGAGATCTTGAAGCAGGGCGGTGTTGCCCCATCCGAGGCGGTCCTCGTGGGTGACAGCGCGACAGACATCGAAACCGCCCGCAATGCGAAGATCTCCGTGGTGGCGGTCACCTATGGATTCGGAAAGCGCGAGGAAATCGAGAGCGCAAAGCCGGATGAGATCGTGGAAGATTTGGAGGAATTAATTAAATGCCCCTTGCTTCAGAACCGTTAGTCGAACACTCGAATCAAATTCAGGAAGGGGACCTCGTCCTCCTGTGGTTCGAGGATGAAGTGAGTTACTTGATCGAGGTGGCGCGTGGAAAACGCATCTCCATTCACAAGGGGAAACCCCTCGACGTCGAATCCTGGATCGGCCGTGAATTCGGCTCCGAGATCCAGTGCGAACACGCCTTCGCCCATCTCTTGAAACCCTCGAGCGAGGATTTAATGATGAAGGCCTCACGCGAGAGCGGCGTGATTTATCCCAAAGACGCCGGACTCATTCTCCTCAAAGCAGGAATCCACGCCGGCTCAAAAGTCCTCGAGATCGGCACCGGCTCGGGCGCTCTCTCCCTCATCCTCGCCCAAGCGGTCAGGCCCACCGGTCGTCTCTTCACCTTCGATCGCCGGGAAGACTTCATGGAACTGGCGAAAAAAAATCTGAGGCGGGCGAGACTTTTGGACGGAGTCAGCTTCGGAAAGCGGGAAGCCAAAGAGCCAATTTCGGAAAAAGGGTTTGACGCCGCGATCCTCGACATTCCGACGCCGTGGGAGGAAGTGGAAGTCGTGAAGGAGGCACTCCACGGAAGTGGCACGCTCGTGAGTCTCAATCCGACCTATAATCAGATCGAACAGATGGCCGAAGCCCTGCGAGCCGCGGGTTTTATCCGGGTTGAATCCTGCGAAATCCTCCTTCGGCCGATCCTCGCTCGAGCCGGCAAGACTCGGCCGGTCCAGCGGATGGTCTCCCACACCGAGTTTCTCGTTTTTGCCACGAAAGTCGATAAACAATGGGAAAACCCATCCTCCTGATTGACGACGACCAGCTGGTTTTGCAAAGTCTAGGGGCCCTCCTGGAATCGAGGGGGTATGAAGTCGAGAAGGCAAGGAATGGACTTGAGGCGCTTGAGAAAGCCCAGGCCCTTGAGTTGGGGCTCGTGATTTCCGATATTCGAATGCCGGGGATGGACGGGATCGAGGTGGTCCAGCGGATCCGGGAGATCCACAAGGAAAAGCAACACAAGCCCGTGCCCGAGATCCTCATCACCGGTTACGCGGATGAAAATACCTACTTGAGAGCTCTTAAGCTCAAGATCACGGATTATCTTTACAAGCCGTTTGAGATGGATGAATTTTTAGAAATTATTCGGAAGCGTTTGGAGTCGTGAAAAAAGAGTTTGCCCTTTCTTTAGTTCTGATTCTTCTTTTCCCTCAAGCCGTCCGCGCGAAGGACAGCCTCCCGCCGATGCCGGCCGGCCCCCTCCTCCTCACGAGTGTCCGCTCCGAGCAGCTTTCTCCCGATTACTGGATTAACAAGTTACCGGATCCGGACCGCCTCTTGAAGACCCCCGAGGAGATCAAAGAGTTCAACGAGGACATTCACCGGGAAATCAAGGAGGCCGTGGACGTCTTTGCCCTCGCGGCCAAGCGCTCCGGTGCCCCGGTCCGGGATCAAATCGAGTATGAATATGAAACGGTCAGCAAGAGAAGACTTTTCGGAGTTGATGACCAACGAATTCCGAAAAATTTTTTCGAGGAAAAAGTCCGGCCCGTCGCTCAATGGGAAAAAGTCCCGGCCTCCCTCTCGATGCGTTGGGGCGTGGCGGTCCGGCCCGCTTCCGTGCGTGCGCTTCCGACCGACGTGAGGGTGTTCGAGGCGGTGGGGGATTATGAATTCGACCAACTTCAGTTCACCCTCATTAAGCTTTGGACCCCCGTCGGCATTCTTCACGAATCAAGCGATGGGAAGTGGTTCTACCTTCAGGCGCCTTACGTAAGGGGCTGGGTCAAGGCGAAGGACATCGCCCTTTTCCCGTCCCGCACGGAAATAAAAAATTTTTTGAAGTCAGACCGGTCTCTCGTCGTCACTGGAGAGAGCATCCGCATTTTCAAAGATTCCACTCTCCAGCAGCTTGACCAAAAGCCCAGTATGGGGACGGTCCTCCCCCTCGCGGGTGAACGAGCGAACGCCTACGTGATCTGGATGCCGCGCCGCGGAGAAGGTAAAAAAATTTCGCTTGCTCGCGCTTACGTGAACAAACGCTCGGATGTATCGGTGGGTTTTCTTCCTTTCACCCAGCGGAATATCATCCGTCAGGCCTTCAAGCTTCTCGGGGCCCGTTATGGTTGGGGCGGGACGTACGGAGGGCGAGATTGCTCAGCTTTCACCCACGACGTTTTCCTGACATTCGGGATTGACATGCCGCGGGGATCCAAGGAGCAGGGCTTTGTGGGGGCCCAAATTGACCGCTTCAACTATAAGGAAGACACGGAAAGAAAGCAGGCCGCCCTCCACAATGCTGTCCCGGGCCTTACCTTGATGCGGATGCCCAAGCACCAGATGCTTTTCCTGGGGGAGGAGAACGGACAGTTCTATGCCATTCACTGCACCTGGGCCGAGCGGATCTCCATGACCTCGGACGAGAAGCGGCGAATCAATCAAGTCGTGGTCTCAGACCTCTCGCTCAACGGGAATTCCTACCTCGGGTCTCTTTTTGACCGCATCATCTCGATGAATGAATTTAATTAAAAATCCGCTGACAGGGCTTGACGGTTTCTCTTTCGTGGAGGAAAATACCCACAGCATAAATCTTTCAATGGATTAGTCGATAACATCGGAGAATATCACTTGAAACAAAGGAGACAAGAAGGATGAGACGAGAAGTTTACGCGATGGCAACAATCCTGCTGGGAACGATGGCCTTCACCACCGGTTGCGCTTCCAAAAAGCGTCACGAGCGCGACATCACCAATCTTCAGAATCAGATTGGTGCGCTTCAAAGCGATGTGGCCCGCCTCGATCAGGCCGTGAAGGAAACAGAAACCGCGGCTAAATCTGCTAAAGGCGCCGGTTCCGCGCAAGGGGTGGGGACTGGATCGGCCCTGGGTCAATTCACTCAAGGCGCCATCTACCGGACGCCCACCGGATTCGAACTCCCGGCCATGGCCATTCAGCAGGCCCTGAAGAAGGCGGGTTATTATCAGGGCGGCCTCGATGGTAAGATCGGATCGAAGACGAAGCAGGCCCTCCGGAGTTTCCAGAAGGACAATGGTCTCGAGCCCGACGGAGTTTGCGGCCGTCAGACCTGGGCCAAGCTGGAAAGCTTCACTTAAGCCGTCTTCTTGACGTGTGTCAGCAAAGCAAGCGCTGAAGGTTGCATGGGTTGCAACCCTCGTTTTTGCTGGCATTGAGTTTGTAGGCGGAAAGTTTGCCCACTCACTAGCCCTCATCGCCGATTCGGTTCACCTCGTGACCGATGCCGGTGCATTAGGGCTTGCTTTTTTTGCGACCTGGATCGCCGCTCATCCCCCCACTCGGAAGATGAGCTACGGTTATCACCGGGTTGAAATCCTGACGGCCCTCGTGAATGGCGTGGGGCTCGTGACGGTGGCCATCTTTCTCGTCAAAGAAGCCTTTGAAAGGCTTCATCATCGGCTTCCCTCGATTCACCTTTCCGTGATGCTCGGTGTCGGTTCAGCCGGATTCTTTTTCAACCTCTTTGTCGCGCTCCTCCTTCGCCGGGCCTCTCGCGAAAACGTGAATGTCCGAAGCGCTTTTCTCCATGTTCTAGCGGACCTTTTGGGCTCGGTGGGAGTGGTCGCGGCCGGCCTCGTGATCTGGAAAACCGGCTGGCTTTATGCGGATCCGGCCGTGAGCATTGGGATCGCCCTTCTCATTGTGTGGGGAGCATGGCAGATTCTCCGGGATGTCGTGGAAGTGCTTCTCGAGGCCGCGCCGGCGCGCGTTGACATGGAACGTCTCGAAGCTCGACTGCTTGCGCTCTCAGGCGTTGAGGAAATCTGCGACCTCCACGTTTGGACCATCTCGAGCGGAAAAGAAGCCTTGAGCGCCCACCTCGGCGTTCGCCCTTCGGCCCACTCGGACTCTCTTCTCAAAGAAGTCAATTCCATCCTCTCCTGCGAATTCGGGATCCAGCATACTACCATCCAGTTCGAACCTTCCGCGCAAAAGCCCCACGGGAAAATAGACCACCCTTCCTTGTAAGCCCCCGGAGGGGGTGTTAAGCTTCAAAAGGGCATGAAGACACACTACGAAGGAAGCGTCCGCACCCAGGCGGCGCACGGAAGGCACTATTATCAGTTTTACAAGGGCCGGAACGACCTCTTCCGGATGGCGATTCCCTTCCTCTCGCTCGGTCTTGAAAAAGGAGAGGCCTGCTTGTGGGTTGTTTCCCGCTCCGTCGGAATTCCCGAAGCCATCCACGCCCTCCAGCGCGCATGCGATCTGGCGCCTTTTCTGGACCGGGGACAACTCGTCATCCTCCCGGCTGAAAAATGGTACTTGGAACGGGGCCGTTTTTCAGAAAGAAGGGTCCTCCAAAAAATTCAGAAATTTCTGGAAGATAAAGGACGGCTCGGCTTCAGAACCTTTCGGGCTGTGGCCGACTCGGGTTGGCTCGTGGCCGAAGATTGGTCCCCGTTTCAATCTTATGAGGAAAAAGCCCACCACTTGATTCAAGATCTTCGAATCACGGCGGTCTGCTGCTACCCGATTCAGCGTTGCACCGTCACGCAAACCAGAGACGTCCTCCTCGCGCATGACGGTGTTTTCTTAAACCAGCTCTAACCCTCCCGGATTCCGCTCGGGCTGTGCTACAATATCTCTCCTGATGCGTCTTTTCTGGATTTATTTTCTCTTCATTTCCTTTTGGCCCTGGGAGCAAGATGCCGACCGAGTCAAGAAAAGCTCTTTTGAGCTTTCCTCCGAGCCGCCGGCGCTCCTCCAGACGTTGCGGGTGGCCCTTTTTTATGAAAAGTCCGAGGTGCGAATGACCCTTTCCGCGCCCTACAAAATCGAAAGTGTGCCCGCCCGTGGATCACTGGGCGAAGGACCTTCCCTTCCCTCGGTCAAGATTCAACGCGACCCGGACGGCATCCGGTTGGGCCCTACTCTCTACCGGGTCTCAGGCCTCCGAATCGAAACGAAGACACGGGAAATGCAAGTTGAGAATCGAAAATATCGCAGTGCCATCCAGGTGCTGAAAAATCCGCTGGGTTCTCTCACCGTGGTCAATGAGATTGACGTGGAAGACTACCTGAAGGGCGTCCTTCCCTCAGAGATGAATCCCGCCTGGCCCCTCGAGGCCTTGAAGGCCCAGGCGGTGGTTTCACGCACCTACGCCATTTTCAAAAATATCGAGAACAAAGATTTCCCCTTCACCTTAAGTTCCGATGTGGGGAGTCAGGTTTACCGTGGAAAATCAGCGGAACACGCTTCAACGAATCGGGCCGCGGAAAAGACGCGGGGAGAAATCCTGACCCACGGGGGCCGGATTTTTCCGACTTTTTTTCACTCGACCTGCGGCGGCGCGACCACCCGTTCTGATTATCAATGGAAAATCGAATCGCATCCTTCCCTCAAGGGAGTTGAATGTCCTTACTGCCAGGCGTCGCCCTTCTATTTATGGAAAGCCGAGTTCAGCGCCGCGCAGATTCAAAGACTCCTCGCCAAAAAGGGAAAGTCGGTGTCGAACATTCAGGAAATCAAGGCGGAGAAAGTGGACGCCTCGAGCCGGCCCCGCGTTTTTGCGGTTCGACACGACGGCGGAACGCTTGAAATTCAGGCCAATGAATTCCGTCAGATCTTGGGCGCGGACCGGATGCGGAGTACGAAGGTGACGGTTACGCGTGTGGGCGAACAATTTCTTTTCCGGGGCAGGGGCTGGGGACACGGGGTGGGGATGTGCCAGTTCGGCGCCAAGCAGCTTGCCGAGTTGGGTTATGACTATGCCGACATTCTCCGCTATTATTATCCCGACAGCGAAATCCGGAATCTGGACCGATACACCAGCCTGGCGTCGGCCTCCCGAGGCGGCGTGCCGACCCGGGACAAGGAAGAGGGAGAAGGAAATATTTTCAAGAGTTGGTTCCGCAAGGCCAAGAATTACTTCGAAGAATATTAACGCGCGTCCCGCGCGTCGCGCGGGACTGGCTACACTTTACACGCGCCCGTAGCTCAACTGGATAGAGCGTCAGCCTCCGGAGCTGAAGGTTGGTGGTTCGACCCCACTCGGGCGCATTTTATGGAGGCGTTACTATCAGTGCCACGCTGGTCAGCCTGGCACCAGCAGTAACGCCTCCCTTAAAACAATGAAAAGCCACTGGAAAGATTCTGAAGCAAGAGGAAAGAGCCGGCTCGAGCTCCTCGTTTACCGTTCCCGTTTGATTGGAAGCGAGCCGGAACTGTGTCTCTGGGGCGGCGGCAACACCTCGACGAAACTCGAAGAAAAGGATTTCCGCGGTCGGAGGCAGCGTGTGCTCCGTGTGAAGGGCTCGGGCTCGGACCTCAAAGAATCCGAGCCGAAACATTTTTCCTCAATGGCCTTGGACGATCTCCTCGCGGTCCTCGAGCGGAAAGAAATGTCGGACGAGGAGATGGTGGCCTACTTCGAGAAATGTCTCCTTGATTCGAAATCACCGAGGCCCTCCATCGAAGCGCTCCTTCATGCTTTTATTCCCGCCGCTGACATCGACCACACGCACGCGGATGCCATCCTGGCTCTCACGAACACCTCCCGCGCGCGTCCCATTTGCCGTGAGGTCTTCGGAGAAGAACTTCTTTTCATTCCCTATATCAAACCGGGATTCCTCCTGGCGAAGGAAACGGCCCGCGCGTATGAGGAAAATCCCAAGGCGAAGGGCGCTGTCCTCGAGAAACACGGCCTGGTCACCTGGGGCCCGGATTCAAAAATGAGCTATCTTCGAACGATTGATTGGGTGACCCGCGCCGAGCGAGCCATCCGAAAGAAATCCCGAAACCGTCCGGCACTCGGAGGTCCCGCTCTAAAAAGTCTTGCGCCGCGGGAGCGGGAAAAATTCTTAAAAATTTTTTCATCTGTGACTCGTGAAAGCGTAAGCCAACGAGAACGGAAGATTCTGACCTTTACCGATTCGCCGGAGGTTTTGGAATACGTCAATTCAAAGCGGGCCCTTCAAACCTCGCAAGCAGGCGCCGCGACGCCGGACCACATGCTCCGAACGAAACGCATTCCGCTTTTCATTCGTTGGAACGGGGCGAACCCGCTTTCGGTCTCCGCGGACCGGATCCGAGGAGAGGTGGAGCGTTACGCCGCCCATCACCGCCGCTACTTCAAGAAATATCACCTTTCCGGTCAATCAATGCTGGACCCTTATCCGCGTGTGATTCTGATTCCGCGAGTCGGGATGTTCACGACCGGAAAAAATCTCACCGAGGCAAGAATCGTGAAAGAAATTTACGAGCATTCCATGAGAATCCAGGCCGGCGCCTCGTTCGTTGACCGCTACGAATCACTTCCGCTCCCCAAGGCCTTTGAGATGGAGTATTGGCCGCTTGAACTTTACAAGCTTTCGCTCGCACCCAAGGAGAAGGAGCTCGCACGGCGCGTCGCCTGGGTGACGGGCGCGGCGGGTGGAATCGGCCAGGCCATCGTGGAGCGGCTCGCCGAGGAAGGCGCGCACGTGGTGGCACTCGATTTGGACCGGAAAAAAGTTGAGAAGCTCAACTCACCCCAAGTCCTCGGTCTGGCCATGGATGTGACGGATGAATCAAGCATTGAGCGGGCGATGCTTGAAACCTTGAAGACGTTTGGCGGGATTGATTTTCTGGTCTCCAACGCCGGTGTTGCCAACGTCGCGCCCATCGAGGCGCTCGACCTCGCGAGCTGGCAGAAAAGTTTTGACGTGAACGCAACCGGGCATTTCCTTGTTTCGCGGCGCGTCATTCAAGAATTGAGAAAGCAGGGAATGGGCGGGTCGATTGTTTTCATGGCCTCAAAAAATGTCCTGGCCCCCGGTAAAGATTTTGCGGCCTACAGCGCGGCCAAATCGGCCCAGACCCAGCTCGCGCGCGTCCTCGCCATTGAGGCGGGGGAGCACCAGGTCCGCGTCAATATCGTCCACCCGGACGGTGTCTTCGAGGGCTCGGGTCTCTGGCGGGCGATTAAGGAAAAACGCGCCCGCTCACACGGCATCCGGCCCGAAGACCTGGAACGGCATTACCAAAATCGCAATCTCATGAAGGTCCGTGTCGAACCGAGCGACGTGGCCGAGTCGGTTCTCTTTCTTTTATCCGAGCGTTCTTCCAAGACGACGGGCTGCATGGTGACCGTGGACGGCGGACTTCGCGAAGCCTTCCCCCGCTGAGGACCGAATGAAACTCCTCCTTCAACTCATCCGTTGGGCCGTTCTTGGGGTCGTTCTTTTTTTCGTGGCGAAGGGCGTGTATGCGGTGGTGAAAATGATTGAGGAGCGCGCGATTTTAAAACAGGTCATCGAAAGGCTTTCCGCCGATTCGCGCGTGGCCGAGATCCTCGTCACACAAAGCCGCTACAATGAGGCCACAAAAAAAATCGAGACCACGATTAAGTTTCTCGAATATGACGCGGCGGGAAAACCTCTCGAGCCGCGCTTCTTCACCTTTCAAGGCAACGTCATTCAATTTCAATCCCTCGTGATTCGTTTTCAGGACAAGCTGGTCGAGGCCGGGGACAAGATTCGTGGCAAAAGCGCCTATCTTTTTCTCAAGGCCTTCATCTTGGACCGGCGGAACGCGCAGGTCTTTGACCTTACCGAAACGAATGTGATTCCTCGGGGCTACAAGGTGCCGGGTGTGAAAAGCGAATTCGAACAAAAGCTCTGGACGGAATTCTGGAATTACGCGCTCGACCCCCAGGCGCGGGAGCGAATGGGGATTAAAAATGCGCAAATCGAGGCTCCCGGTTCGATGTTCCTCCCCGGCACGATTTACACGCTCAAGATTGAACACGACGGCGGCCTTCGGATCGACACCCAGCCCATCCCCGAGATCTTGAAGGGAGAGAAGGTTTGAAGCCAATTCTGCCGGCGCCGGCAGAATTGAGGAAGAACGATGCATGGCGACCGTAACCATCTTTGGCGGTTCTCACGCGAAAGAGGGAGAGCCGGATTACGAGAAGGCACGCGAGCTCGGCCGGGCGCTTGCGAGGGCCGGTCACGCAGTCTGTAACGGCGGCTACGGCGGCATCATGGAAGCCTCGGCACGCGGCGCGAAGGAGGCCGGCGGCTTGACGATGGGTGTCACGACCGAGGACTTCGGCGGTCCGGCCAACGTGTGGATTGGCGAAGAAATCCGGATGAAGAAGTGGGCGAAGCGCCTCTTCAAGCTGGTCGAACTGGGCGACGCCTACGTCGTCTTCGACGGCGGCACGGGCACTTTGGTGGAATTGTTTGTCTTGTGGGAGATGACCAACAAGGCGTTCATCCAAAAACCCATTATTCTCTTTGGCGCCGAGTTTCAGAAGCTGGTCTCTCAAATCAAGAAGTGGCCCCAAGTGACGGGCAGTGCCCGGATTGTTTTCGCGACTTCTCAACCCGAGGTTTTAACAGCGATCAAAGGAAAGAAGTGATTTCGCTTAAAGGTTTCGATTACGAACTTGCAAAGGGGCTCATTGCATCCTATCCGGAGAAAAATCGGAGCGGAGCGAGGCTCTTCGTAGTAGACCGCAAGACGGGGAAATTCCAGCACCGGATTTTCCGGGACCTCCTCGAATACCTCAACCCCGGTGACCTCCTGGTGTTGAACGATACCAAAGTGCTCGCCGCCCGACTCTTCGGACAGAAGTCCACGGGGGGCAGGGTTGAAGCCCTTCTTTTGAAACCGCTCACCGCCACGGATTGGGAAATCCTTCTCAAGCCGAGCGGGCGCGTGAAAAAAGGAATGGCGATTTCATTCGGAGAGAATGGGGTCCGATTGGAGGGAGAAATTTTGGACGAGCCGGATGGAAAAACCGGCGTCCGGAGAATCCGGTTTGAATCTAGCGGATTTCAGGAAAAATTGAATCGCCTCGGCCGCATCCCGCTTCCGCCCTACCTCGGACGGCCCGACGAGGAACTGGACCGGGAATTCTACCAAACCGTCTTTGCCCAAAAAGAGGGGGCCATTGCTTCGCCCACGGCCGGACTCCACTTTGATGAAGAACTTCTCCAAGCCCTTCGTCAAAAGGGAATCGAGATCTGTTTTGTCACGCTTCACGTCAGTTACGGGACCTTTCATCCGGTCCAGACCGAGGATTTGTCGCAGCACGAAATGCACGAGGAGGAATTCGAAATCACGGGAGAATCAGCCGACCAAATCGCTCGTGCGTTAAAAGAGAATCGAAAGATTGTGGCGTGTGGAACGACGGTGGTCCGGGTCTTGGAAACGCTGGGGAAGCCCATTCATTCCGCAAAAGGAAAAACCCGCCTCTTTATTTATCCCCCGTACAAATTTAAACTCGTCGATATCCTGATTACGAATTTTCATCTTCCGCGCACCACGCTCTTGATACTTGTCTCGGCCTTTGCAGGCCGCGATTTGGTTTTCCGCGCGTACGAAGAGGCCGTCCGCCAGAAATACCGCTTCTATAGTTACGGCGACGCCATGGTGATTTTGTGAGAAAGGAGCAGTCCCTCGGCGAAGCAATCCTCGAAGAGGGTTAGGGACGGCGACGCCATGGTCATTTTATGAAAACCCCACTCGCTACATCCTTTTCATTTGAAGTCAACACGAAGGACTCGCAAACCCGTGCCCGTCGGGGAATGGTGCAGACGCCGCACGGTGCTTTTCCCACGCCAGCCTTCATGCCCGTCGGGACGCAAGGCACCGTGAAGGCCCTCACGCCGCGCCAAATCGAAGAGACCGGAGCCGAAATCATTCTTTCCAACGCCTACCACCTCTTTGTCCGGCCCGGGGTTGAAACCATCCAAAAAGCGGGCGGGCTTCACGCCTTCATGGGTTGGTCGAAACCGATTCTCACGGATTCGGGCGGATTTCAGATTTTTTCCCTGAGCCGGCTCCGAAAACTTTCCGACGAGGGTGTGAGCTTTCAATCGCATTTCGACGGACGGGAAATTTTCCTGACGCCGGAAAAGGTGATTGAGATTCAGGAAATCCTCGGAAGCGACATCGCGATGGTGCTGGATGAGTGTCCGCCTTACAGCCGGGACCGGAAACCAATTCAGGAGTCGCTTGAACGGACGGTGAAGTGGGCCAAGCGGTCCCAGTCCGAGCGCCGAAAAGAAGACCAGGCGCTTTTTGGGATTGTTCAGGGAGGAATCTTTCCGGATCTCCGCCGCGAGTCTCTCGAACGGACGATGGAAATCGATTTTGACGGTTACGCCCTGGGCGGGGTTTTCGTGGGGGAGTCACGGGAGGAGTCCCTTGAAATTCTTCGCGAAATCGGTCCCCGGATGCCGGCCGGGCGGCCTCGTTATCTCATGGGGGCGGGCACGCCGCTTGAACTTCTCGAGGCCGTGGCCTCGGGCCTCGACCTTTTCGATTGTGTCACGCCCACTCGTTACGGCCGCTACGGCAGCGCGTTTACCTCAAAAGGGCTTGTTGTTGTGAGGAACGGCAAGTACAATCAGGACTTTCAACCGCTCGACCGAGATTGCCGATGTTATACCTGTCAAAATTTTTCCCGGAGTTACCTCCGGCATCTCTTCAATTCGGGCGAGATGCTGGGGCCCGGGTTGGTTTCTATTCACAACGTTCAATTTTTTATCGATTTGATGAATCGGGTGCGCCGCGAAATCGAGGCGGGGTCTTTCCTGGATTTTAAGCGCGGCTTCGAACGGCAGTTCGACCCGGCTCAGCGATAACCCAAACTAAGGAGGTCCAATGTTTTTTCCATCTTCTCTGATTGCTTTCGCTCCCGCGGCTGGTTCAATGGGAAATCCCATCCTCGCTTTCGCACCGCTCCTTGTGATGTTCGTAGTTTTTTATTTTCTTCTCATTCGACCCCAGCAAAAGCGCCAGCAGGAACTGAACCAGTTGGTCCAGGAATTGAAGAAGGGCGACCGGGTCGTCACCACGGGCGGCGTCATTGGCACCATCGCCGGGGTTCAGAACGATTACGTGATTTTGAAGGTGGGCGATGCAGAAACAAAAATCGAAATCCTGAAAAGCGCCGTCACCGGTAAACGCTAAAGCATGGACAAGTACTACAAGTGGAAGGTCCTCCTGATTGTTGGGATCGTCGCCTTTTCCGTGTGGCGACTTTACCCGCCCCAGAAAAAAATTCACCTCGGTCTTGACCTTCAAGGCGGGATGCAGATTCTTTTGCGCGTCCAGCTCGACAAGGTGCCACCCGAGGCACGGAAGGACTCCACGGACCGCGTCGTCGAAATCATCCGCAACCGGATTGACGAATTCGGTGTCGCCGAGCCTGTTATCACCAAAGAGGCCAAGGATTTGGTGGTGGTCCAGCTCCCCGGCATCACGGACCGGGAACGGGCGAAGGAAATCGTAGGCAAGACCGCCCATCTCGAATTTAAATTAGTTTCCGAAGATCCCGAGCTTTTACGTCAAGCCGAGGAAGCAAGCGCCCCGCCTTCAACTCCGGCCAAGGGCGAAGCAAAGCCCACCGTTGAAAAGATCCCCGCCGAGCCGCCCAGAGCGCCGGCCAAGATGCCTGAGGGTTACGAGCTCGCCACGATATCGGAACGCAATCGGCACGAAACGCTCCTGCTTCAGAAAGAACCCATTCTTACGGGCGACAAGCTCGTGAACGCGTCCGTGAGCTTTGACTCATACGGGCAGCCGATTGTCGAACTCGAATACGACAGCGAGGGCGCGAAGATTTTCGACCGGTTCACCTTCCAAAACATTGGCCGACGCCTGGCCATTGTTCTCGACGGCAAGGTCCACTCGGCCCCGGTGATTCGCGACCGGATTCCGAACGGGCGCGCGCAGATCTCGGGAAATTTTTCNTCCCAGGANGCAAGCGATCTCGCGCTCGTCCTGNGGGCGGGNGCGCTGCCGGCCCCGGTGGTGGTTGAGGAAGAGAGAACCGTGGGCCCCAGTTTGGGTCGTGACTCCGTCACAAAGGGAATTCGTTCTGGGCTCTTGGGGGCGCTCCTCGTTTTCGTCTTCATGCCGGTTTATTATCTCCTCGCAGGCCTCATCTCAAGCGTGGCTCTTCTGATTTACATCCTCATCACCCTGGGAACACTCGCCGCCTTCCACGCCACGCTGACTCTGCCCGGCATCGCGGGTTTCATCCTCTCGATTGGCATGGCCGTTGACGCCAACGTCCTCATCTTTGAAAGGATCCGCGAGGAACTCGCCACCGGAAAATCGACCCGAGCCGCCGTGTCTGCAGGCTACCACCGGGCCTTCGCGGCCATTCTCGATTCGAACGTAACGACGGTGATTAGCTCGGTCATCCTCTACGTCATCGGAACCGGCCCTATTAAAGGTTTCGCGGTGACCCTCACCATCGGTATCCTGGCCAGTATGTTTTCCGCCATCACGATTACCCGCGCCATCTTCGATTTTCTGACCCAGAAAAATCCCAACCTCAACCTCAAGATGTTCCAACTCTTTCATCAGCCCAAGTTCCATTTCCTGAAGAACCGTTTTTGGGCCTATGGATTTTCGGTCCTTGCGCTGGCGCTGGGAGTGGGATCGATTTTTCTGAGAGGAAGTCAGAATTACGGTGTCGAATTTACCGGCGGAGCGCTGGTCCAAGTCCGTTATCAAAAAGCACTCAAATCCGAGGAGATTCGAGATGCCCTCGCCAAGGTGGGTCTTGCGAAGGCGATGATTCAGCGCTATGGAGAAGAGGCGAAGAATGAATTTGCCATCAAGATCGGGGAAAGAAGCGTCGCACGGATCGAAGAAGCCTCGAAGGCCCTCGCTGGCGAGAAAGGTTATGAAATCATACGGATCGATGAAATCGGACCGGCCGTGAGCCGGGACCTGCAGAAGAAAGCGCTCTGGGCCGTCTTCTGGTCTTCAGTCGGGATCCTGGTCTACTTGGCCTTCCGTTTTGAATGGAAATTTGCCGCAGCCGCCGTCATTGCCCTTTTGCACGACACGGTTTTCTCGTTTGGATTTTATGCCTTCTCGGGACGCGAAATCAACCTTCCCACGGTCGCAGCCATTTTGACCATCATGGGTTACTCGGTCAACGACACCATTATTACCTTTGACCGGGTGCGCGACAATCTCAAGGTCTTTCGGAAGATGCCCTTTCGGGACCTCGTGGATTTGAGCGTCAATCAGACCCTTTCCAGGACCGTTCTCACCTCGTTGACGGTTTTGTTTGCAACCGCGGCTCTATTTTTCTTCGGCGGCGCGGCCATCAATGATTTCGCCTTCATTCTGCTCGTGGGTTTTTCCGTGGGAATCTACTCGACGGTTTTTGTCGCGAGTGCTCTCCTGGTGGACTGGAAAGCCCACTGATTGAGTCATGGTCCAGACAGTCTGGCTGGTCCGGGATCCCTCGGAAGAAAAAGCTGACCGGCTTCTCTCCGAACAACCACACTCTCCTCTTTTTCTTCAACTCCTCGCTCAGCGTGGATTCCGCGGTTCAGACGAAATTGAAAATTTCCTTCACCCGCTCCGCGAAAACCTCCTGAATCCTTTCACCATGAAAGGCATGTCGATGGCCGTTCAGCGCATTCAGCGCTCGCGTGAAAAAGGGGAGAAGGTTCTCGTGCACGGCGATTACGATGTCGACGGCATCACGGGAACCGCCATCGTCAGCCTCGCCCTCTCGAAGCTTGGAGTTTCTCACGAGACTTTTCTTCCCGAAAGGAAGCGTGACGGCTACGGAGTGAGCGAAGAGGCGATTCAAAAGGCGGCCCGCGACGGGGTCCGGCTTCTTGTCACTGTGGACTGCGGGATCTCGGCCCAAGAGGAAATTCAAAAAGCGCGCGAGGTAGGGATTGAAACGCTCATCCTCGACCACCACCAACTTCCGGCGGAGGGACTCCCACCTGCCCTCGCGATTCTGAATCCACTTCAAGAAGACTGCGAGTATCCCTTCAAAGAACTTTCGGCCGGCGGTCTGGCCTTCAAACTGGCCCAGGCCCTTCTTGGCATCTCGGCATTCGATTATTTGGATCTTGCGACGCTTTCCACGGTGGCGGACCTCGCTCCGCTCCGGGGAGAGAACCGAATCATCGTGAAAGAAGGTCTTCGTCAGCTCTCGGATCGAAAAAGGACAGGTATCCGGGCCCTCTCGGAAGTGGCGGGTTTGCGTTCGCGGGAAATTAAAACCAGTCACGTCGGTTTCGCACTGGGGCCCCGCATCAATGCCTCGGGCCGGATGTCGAGCCCGGCCACGGCGCTTCGTCTCCTTCTGACAGAGAGCGAGCGGGAAGCCAAGAGCCTCGCGCGGATCCTCGAGGAAGAGAACCGCCGGAGACAACGGGAAGAGCGACGGATTGTGAGCGAAGCCGTGAATGAGGTCGAGCGAACCATCAACTTTTCCCGCGACCGGGTTCTCGTCGTGGCGCGCGAGGGCTGGCACGCCGGCGTCATTGGAATCGTCGCGGCCCGTCTCGTGGAGCGGTATCATCGTCCGGCCTTCGTGATTGCGCTCGAGTCCGGAAAAGGAAAAGGCTCGGGCCGCTCCATTCGTTCGTTTCATCTCTTCAAGGCCCTCGAAGCGGCGCGGGAACATCTCGTCGAATTCGGCGGTCACGAGCAGGCTGCGGGTTTCAATGTCAAAGAAGACCAGGTTCTTCCTCTCCGAAAAAAATTAAACGAACACGCCCACGCGGCCTATCCGTCGGAGGTTTTTCTGAAATCCATCCCCATCGATCTCGAGATCGGTCTTTCCGATCTCACGTCGCAGTTCTTGCGAGAGCTTGAAGCGCTCGAGCCTTTCGGGCTGGGAAATCCGAAACCGGTTTTTCTCACGCGAGGGCTTTGGGTGAGGAACGTGCTTCCGGGCCGCGGAAATTCCTCCCGGCCTCAGATTTGGGGGAGCGATGGAAGCCTGACCTACGAGATCGCTGTCACGGAACGCTCGGGCGTCTCGCTTGATTTTGAAATTGGTTCTCGATTCGATCTGGTCTACAACGTGACGAGAAAAATTTGGCAGGGAGAAGAGAAGGTAGTTCTGGAAGCGAAGGACGCGAAGCCGGGTTAGAGGGCTTTGGTAATCTTGCCGGCGCTCAAACAACCGGTGCAGACGCGAACGCGCTCGACCGTTCCGTTGGGAAACCGGACTTTCACGCGCTGAAGGTTCGCGTAGAAACGCCGACGGGTGATTCCGGTAATTTTCTTGCCGACCCCGCCCTTTTTCTTGGCCATACCCCTCCGGGCGATGGTATTTCCCGTCTGAGCCCCTTTTCCGCAGATCTTGCAGCGTCGCATAGGGCGCGCATTATACCCCTTTTTGTTGCAATTTGGTAGGGGCTATTATAAGATCCTTGGTATGCCGCGTTCGGGAGATGCTAACTCGAAATTATTCAAGGGGATAAGAGAAAAAGAGGTCGTTTTCGAATACTATTCTCCGATGGCCCAGAAGGTCTTCCTGGCCGGGACCTTCAATCAATGGGATCTCCAGGCCTGTCCCCTAAGAAAGGACAAGTCCGGTAAATGGAAGACGGCCCTCTCGCTCCCGCCCGGACGCTACGAATACCGTTACCTGGTCGATGGGATTTGGGAAAACGACCAGCGTCCCGTTGAGTGCGTTCCCAACGCCTTTGGTTCCTGGAACTGCGTCGTAACGATCCTCTGATTCGAGTGACCCATGCGGATTGTCTTCGTGACACCGGAAATGGTGCCTTTTGCCAAGACAGGCGGACTGGCCGACGTGACGGGCACGCTTCCGAAGGAGATCCAGGCCCTCGGGCGGGAAGTGATTTGCTTCCTTCCCAAGTATAAGAAAATTGACGTCCACCGCTGGCCGCTCAAAGAGGCCCTGGACCGGTTTCAGATCCCGATGGGTTCCGAGGTGGAGACCGGGCGGGTTTTTCGTTACGACCACCCCGCGGGTTTTCGGGTTTACTTCATCGACCAGCCGGAATACTACAGCCGGGATGAACTTTACGGAACACCCCTCGGCGATTACCCGGACAACGACCGGCGTTTTGTTTTCTTTCAGCGTGCGACACTCGAGGTGCTCCGCAGGCTGGGCATCAAACCGGACGTCATTCACGGTCACGACTGGCAGACGGGCCTCCTTCCCGTTTACCTGAAGACGCTTTACTCGAACGATTCGTTCTTTGCCAAGACGAAGACGGTTTTCACGGTCCACAACCTCGCCTACCAGGGAAACTTTCCTCCGGATTCGCTTCCGGGGACGGGGCTTTCCTGGGAAGAGTTCAAGTTGGAAAGGCTCGAATTCTACGGCAAGGTGAGTTTCTTGAAAGGGGGCCTCGTTTATGCGGACGCCCTCACGACCGTGAGCCCGCGCTATGCCCAGGAAATCCAGATGAAAGAATTCGGTTGCGGGATGGAAGGCGTTCTTCAGATGAGGCGTCAAGACCTCACGGGAATCGTGAACGGGATCGATCCAGAAGAGTGGAATCCGGAGAGCGACCCCGATCTCCCTCACGCTTTCAGTTCCAAGAAACTCGAGGGCAAGGCGCTCAACAAGGCGGCTCTTCAGAAAGAAAACCGTTTCAAGGTCGACGGAAAAATCCCGCTCTTCTCCATCACGACGCGTCTGGTGGACCAGAAAGGGCTCGATATCCTGGCGCCGGCCGTGGAAAGCCTGATGAAGTGCGGGATCCAGCTCTTGCTTTTGGGAACCGGCGAAGAGAAGTATCATCAGCTCTTCCGCGACCTGGCCAAGAAACACCCGCGCGAGCTCGGCGTGCACATTCTTTTTGACGCCAAGATGGCCAAACGGATTTACGCCGGTTCCGACGTTTTCCTGATGCCTTCGCGTTACGAGCCCTGCGGGCTCGGACAGTTGATTTCCTACCGCTTTGGGACCGTTCCTCTCGTGCGGGAAACGGGTGGCCTGGCGGACACGGTGGAAGATTTCGATCCGGCCACCGGAAAAGGAACCGGTTTTGTTTTCAAGGACTATCAAAGCCAGGCGCTTCTGAAAGCGGTGGACCGGGCCCTTGAAGTCTACCGGAATCCGAAACTGTGGCAGAGGCTTGTGAAAAACGGAATGAGATGCGATTTCTCCTGGCACGTCTCGGCCAAGCAATACATCGAACTCTATGATCGAATCGAAAGGAAGCCCGTTAAGGTTTGAAAGAAAAGATGAACGGCGAGAAATTAAAAATCGGTCCCCACGCGTTTGATTCGCGGCTCATCATCGGGAGCGGAAAGTATCCCTCGCCCGAAGTGATGGTCCGGGCCCACGAGGCCTCGGGTGCCCGGGTGGTGACCGTGGCCGTCGCGCGGGTGAATCTCGATCCGGCACGGCGTGAGAAAACACTGTTGGATTTCATCGACCGGGGGAAATATACGATTCTTCCGAATACCGCCGGGGCTTACACGGCCGAGGAGGCGATTCGGATTGCGCACCTGGCCCGCTCAGCCGGACTCGGGAATCTTTTGAAGCTCGAAGTGTTGGGCGACCCCAAGACTTTGTTGCCGGATGTGATTGGACTCCTCGAGGCCACGCGAATCCTTGTGAAGGAAGGATTCATCGTGATGCCTTACACCAATGACGATCCCATTGTGGCCAAGAAGCTGGAAGAAGCGGGTGCGGCCTGTGTGATGCCGCTCGCGGCACCGATTGGTTCCGGCCGCGGGATCCAAAACCGGTTGAACATTCAATTCATCCGTGAGGCCGTTTCCTGTCCGGTCATCGTCGATGCGGGCGTCGGGACGGCCTCGGATGCGGCGATTTGCATGGAAATGGGCGTGGACGGAGTTTTAATGAATACCGCCATTGCCCTGGCGGACGATCCGGTGATGATGGCCCAGGCCATGTGCGAAGCCGTCTCCGCAGGACGAAAAGCATTCCTCGCCGGCCGGATTCCCATGAAGGAGTACGGTTCTCCCTCGAGCCCGCAGGAAAGATTTGTGCAAAAATAAATCATGGCCATGACCCTGACGGAAAAAATTTTGGCGCGTCATGCCCGGAAGACCGAAGTCGAGCCCGGTGAAAACATCTGGGTGGACGTGGATGTCCTGATGACCCACGACGTCTGCGGCCCCGGGACCATCGGGATTTTCAAACAGCACTTCGGTAAGAACGCGAAAGTCTGGGACCGGGAAAAGGTGGTCATCATTCCAGACCATTACATCTTCACGGCCGACGAAAAAGCCCACCGTAATGTGGACATCCTGCGCGAATTTGTGAAGGAACAAAATCTTCCTTATTACTATGATGTGGGCGGCGAAAAATACAAAGGGGTCTGCCACATCGCACTCCCCGAGGAAGGCCACACCCGTCCCGGCGAAGTCCTTTTCGGTACGGATTCCCACACGTGCACGGCCGGGGCCTTCGGCGAATTCGCGACCGGAATCGGCAACACGGACGCGGGGTTTATTCTCGGAACCGGCAAGCTTTGGGTGAAAGTCCCGCCCACGATGCGTTTCGTTTTCAAAGGAAAACTTCCCCCTTATTTGATGGCGAAAGATTTGATTCTCTGGGTCATCGGCGACATCGGAGTCGACGGGGCCGTCTACCGGGCGATGGAATTCGCAGGCGATGGCGTTCAGTCTCTCAATATTGAAGAGCGCATGACCCTCTGCAACATGGTGATTGAAGCAGGTGGAAAAAACGGCGTGATTGAACCCGACGACGTCACGATTCGCTTCGTGAAAGGGAAAACGAAGAAACCTTTCGAGGTGGTCAAGAACGACCCCGGCGCCCGTTATCATTCCGAGCGCGTCTATGAATGTTCGGAGTTGGAGCCCGTGGTGGCGAAGCCGCATTCTCCGGACAACCGGGCGCTTGTCCGCGAAGTGGAGGGGACCAAGGTCGACCGGGCTTATATCGGTTCTTGCACGGGCGGGAAAATCACGGACTTCATCGCCGCGGCGAAAATCCTGAAGGGCCGGCAAGTCAAGGTGGACACGTTCATTGTTCCCGCGACGACGGAAGTGGCCCGCCGTCTCGACGAGGAAACAATCGGGGGAGAGACCCTGCGGCAAATTTTCGTGAAGGCCGGTGCCCATTTGGGGGACGCTTCCTGTGCGGCGTGTCTCGGCGGCCCGAAGGACACGTTCGGCCGTTTGAATGAGGCTTTGGTTTGCATTTCGAGCACGAACCGCAACTTTCCCGGCCGGATGGGTTCGCGGGAAGCTCAAGTGTACCTGGCGAGCCCTTACACCGTGGCGGCCTCGGCCGCGGAAGGAAAAATCACGGACCCAAGGAAATTCTTATAGGAGGCGTTACTGCCAGTGCCAGGCTGACAGCCTGGCACTGGCAGTAACGCCTCCCTACCCATGAAACAAATCATCAAAGGCAAATGTTACGTGGTCGGTGACGACATCGATACCGACCAAATCATTCCGGCCGAGTACCTCACCTACAACCCGGCCATTCCGGAGGAGCGGAAAATGTTCGGGCGTTTCGCAATGCGGGGACTTCAGGAAAAATCCCGGGGGCTCCCTCAGGGCGGAATTCCCTTTGTGAAAGAAGGAGCGGAAAAATCGGAATACCGGGTTCTCGTGGCCGGTCGGAATTTCGGTTGCGGCTCTTCGCGCGAGCACGCGTCGATTTGCCTTCGTGAATCCGGAATCGAAGCCTGCGTGGCCGAGTTTTATTCCCGGATTTTTTTCCGCAATTCCGTCAATGGCGGATATCTGATTCCCTTCGAGACCGAAGAACGGCTCGTTGACGAAGTCAAGACCGGAGATGAGCTTGAAATCGACGTGGAAAAACACCAAATCAAAGACGTAAGCACCGGAAAAACATTTCGCCTGAAACCCATCGGCGAGGCCCTTCCCATTATCGAGGCCGGCGACATTTTCAAATACGCCAAACTGAAAGGCATGGCCTGATGCAATATCGCATTGCCGTCTTTGGCGGCGACGGAATCGGCCCGGAGGTGACTCGCGAAGCCGTGAAGATGATCCGGCGTGTGGCGGATGTCTTTCACTTGGGTTTTGAACTCAAGGAAGCCGCCTTCGGCGGCGCTTCGATTGACAAATCCGGGAAACCTTTGACCGAGGAAACTCTGAAGCTGGCGAAGGATTCGGATTGTGTTTTCTTAGGAGCCGTGGGCGGTCCCAAGTGGGAAAAAGTGGATTATGAATTGCGTCCCGAGGCCGGCCTTCTTTCGCTTCGAAAAGAGCTCGGAGCTTTCGCCAATCTTCGGCCGGCCAAAGTTTATCCGGGCCTTGCCGGAAGCTCCCCTTTAAAAAAGGAAGTGGTGGAGGGGACCGACCTCCTCGTGGTCCGCGAACTCACGGGCGGAATTTATTTTGGAAAGCCGAAGGGGATTGAAAAACTTTCTGACGGCGAAGAACGGGGAGTGAACACCGAAGTTTACACCACCTCCGAGATCGAGCGGATTGCCGAGAAGGCCTTTCAATTGGCCCGGCGGAGGCGGCGGAAAGTCACTTCCGTGGACAAAGCCAATGTCCTTGAATCCAGCGTTCTTTGGCGGCGTGTGGTGACAGACGTCGCCAAAAAGTTTCCCGATGTGGCGCTCGACCATCTCTATGTGGACAATTGTGCCATGCAGCTCGTGCGAAATCCCCGGCAATTCGACGTGATTGTGACCACGAATCTCTTCGGCGATATTTTAAGCGATGAAGCGGCGGTGATTACCGGGTCCATCGGAATGCTTCCTTCCGCCTCCCTTGGAAATCACCACGCGATTTACGAGCCGGTACACGGCTCAGCGCCGAACATTGCCGGTCAAGACAAGGCCAATCCCTTGGCCGCGATTCTTTCGGTGGCGATGATGCTCGAATTCACATTTCAACTTTTTGATTTGGGGATCGCCGTTGAAAAAGCGGTGGAAGAAGTTCTCTTGGAAGGATACCGGACGGCCGACATTGATCAGGAGGGAGCCCGCTTGGTGACTTGTTCCCAAATGGGCGACGAAGTGGCGCGGCAGATTAAAAAGGATTAAATAACGATGAAATCAAATTTACGGGTGGCGATTTTGGGAGCGACGGGGGCCGTGGGGCAGGAATTCCTTTCCATTTTGGAGGAAAGAAAATTTCCGCTCGCTGAACTCAAACTCTTGGCTTCCGGAAAATCGGCCGGGAAGAAAGTTAAATTTCGCGGTAAAGAACTTTCGATCGAAGAGGCGGCACCCGCTTTTTTTAAAGGAATCGATTTGGTGCTGGCCAGCGCCGGTGCGACCGTGAGCCGTCAATTGGTTCCGGAAGCCGTGAAACAGGGAGCGGTGGTGATTGATAACACCAGCGCCTTCCGGATGGACCCGGCGGTCCCGCTCGTTATCCCCGAAATCAATCCGGAAGAAATTTTTAAACACAAGGGTATCATTGCCAATCCGAATTGCTCCACCATCATCATGGCCGTGCCGCTTTATCCGATTCACAAGGCCGCGGGCGCGAAAAGGGTGGTGGTTTCCACTTACCAGGCGGCAAGCGGGGCCGGGATGAAGGCCATGCACGAACTTCAGGAGCAGGCGAAAGAAGTCCTGGCTGGGAAGACACCGACCAAAAAAATCTTCCGCCACCAGATTGCCTTCAATCTTTTTTCCCATGACAGCAAAATCCGTCCGGACGGCTTTACCGAAGAAGAAAATAAAATGATTGAGGAGACCCGGAAGATTTTTCGAGTTCCCGATTTCCGGCTGGTCCCGACCACCATCCGGGTGCCGGTCCTTCGGGCCCATTCGGAGTCGATTGTGGTCGAATTGGAAAGACCTCTCTCCGAAGAGGAAGCGCGACGGATTTTTTCAAAAGCTCCCGGGGTCCGTGTCGTCGATGACCGGGCGGCCAATTATTTCCCGATGCCGATTGAAGCCTCGGGCGGGGATGAAGTCCTCGTGGGCCGCATCCGCAAAGACCCGTCGAGCGCAAACGGCCTCGCCTTTTTCGTCTCCGGAGACCAGCTCCGCAAAGGGGCCGCCCTCAATGCCATTCAAATCGCCGAAATTCTTTTTAAATAATTTCCTCTTTTCCTTTCTTTTGATTTTCCTCCTCCCTTGCCAGGGATTTGCAGCTCCCGGAGTGGCCACTTATGACGGGCTCCTCCAGGCCATCCGTGAAACCAGGGCCGCTTCCGAAGCCCGCATCACAGCTGCCGTGGACGAGGAGAAGGTGAGGGAGGCCTGGGAAACCGGAAAGCTCATCGAGGAGCACATTCTTCTTCATAAGGAGCGGGCGGATTACGGCCGGCAGGTCATTGAGCGCTTGGCTAAAGATCTGGGCATGAGCCGTTCTGAACTGAACCGGATGGTGGAGTTTGCACGGGCTTATCCAATTCGCGCGCCCGCGCGCAAATTAAGCTGGTCTCATTACCCGAGCTCCTCTCTCTGAATGACTCAAAAGAACGGGAGGAAGTGACCCAGCAAGCAGAGGACCAAAGCTGGACTCGCGATCAAGTCCGGGAAGAAATCGACAGATGGCAGCTTCGTACTCAATCACCCGCAAAACTTCCCGAAATCACACCCGGGCCTCTTTATACCTACCCCATCATTCGTTTGAAAGACCGCCTCAAAATCGACCTCGGTTTCGGCATTTATCATGATCTACCCGAAAAGGAGGCGAAGAAATTTAAGGAAGGCGACGTCGTCCGCATCGACCCGTCATTGCGAGGCAGCGACAAACGCCAGCCCGTCATTGCTAGGAGGCCGAAGGCCGACGAAGCAATCTCTGACCTTTATACGTACCAAGCCACCGTTACCCAAGTCGTCGACGGCGACACTTTCCACGCCCTGATTGATTTGGGTTTTGAAACGACCCTGGCCCAGAGGGTCCGGCTTCGCCGCATTGACGCCCCCGAAATTTTGACGGCCGATGGCAAAGAGGCCAAGACCTATTTAGAGAAAATCCTCTCCCGCGATCACGGCCGGATCCTCCTCCAAAGCCGCGACCTCGACCAACACGGCCGCCCCATCGCCGACGTCTGGGTCCAAGGCAAATCCATCGATCAAGAACTCCTCGACAAAGGCTTAGCAGTTCGGATAAGCGAATGAGCCCGGCACTCAACGTTTTTTGTAGCCCCTGTGGGGTCAGCGAAGCAGCCCTTTAGGGTTGGAAATGGTACCCAATTGAATTCATTAAGTAGATCGTCGTTGAAAAAGCAGTTACTGAGATTTCATCATTCAATGGACACTAATTTAGGCCGATCATATAGGGGTAACCTTGGAGGACACAATGAGACCTCACGGCACACCCCAAACAC
>JGI1358J11329_10000074_pt1 | contig 88163 bp, 104 predicted proteins | sample Subgroupgradi54m_FD_11329 | JGI IMG/M metagenome (IMG submission 11329)
ATTCCACTCCCAGAAAATGCCTGGGATATTTGACACCATATGAGAAAATGAATGAGGTATTATCCTAAGCAAGTGGTGCACTTCCACCTAGAATGTACGTTGGAACTTGTGCAGTAATTTCCATACCTTATAGTATACCATACTTACCTAGGTTTCTTAATATCACTAAAGTCATACGGAGTTTCACCACGTTCTTCTAAAAACTTTCTTGCTTTGACCTCATCTTGAATTAAACCTATTTCAAAGACTTCATCTAGAGGTTCACCATAAGATTTAAACTCTCGTCTTTGCATTTCTATACCAAACAAACTAAGTTGTGCACCTAGGTGTTCTATCATGCGTTCAGGATGTATATAAGTTTTTATTTGTTCTCTTAAAGCTATGGCACAGCTCTTTGCTCTCTCAAAAATACTCACTCTTTCCATAGGGAATAAATGAGGTACTAAATCTTTAGGATCTACACCATCAATCTTACCTGGTCTTTCTGGCATAATTAATATTATAGGATACCTATCAGGTAAAGTCAAGTTAATTTCCTAAGCAGCTTTTTTCCCAGAGCCTGTTCTTTTTAACCTGTCAAACCATCTGGAAGCAATACGGGCTACAGTTTCTCCTCTAGGTCCTGGAACTGCATTATGATCCGCCTGTTCGCTTGATCTAAGCACATGTACTGATGGAGCTTGTGTAAAAACTTTCTCTTGTAAATATCTTTCTCTTCCCCGGGTTAGACGCGCTCTATTTATTCTGGATTTTAAACCGGTGAAATACTTCATCAGGAAATTACCCTTATCAGTCTTTTCTCTGCTCTCTTGAGGCAAGTTCTCATACTTATTTGAATTTCCAGCTTGGTTAATCATCTGATCTTCTGCACCAGTTAAATCTGCTCTTTCACTGGGAAGATATTTCCTGTATTCGGAAACCAAATCTTTATCTGAAACTAAAAGAAGTACTGGAACTTTTATTTTAGAGAAAATTGGATCTGTCTTAGTTAAAGCATCAACTCTGTTTTGTGCTGCTCCATAAAAATCTCCGGCAGTTGCTTGTAGCTCTCTTAGTAAACTTTTTAAAAAACCTATCTGTATCTCTTCCGGCTCTTCTAGATCTGTTTTTCTTTTATGTTTTCTCTCTCCTGGGCCAACAGTAAATGCATCTGAAACAAACACTTTGGCCAATTCCCAAAGCCCCATTGAATTTAACCCCCTGGGGTTTGCTAAAATTACACCTTTGCTCTTAACACGATTTTCAATAGAGGCCAGATATGCTGCTGTAATTGCTCCCACAGAATGGCCAAAACCCGTAATCTCCTTAATATCTCTTTTTTCCAGAAACCTCATGATAGCTTCTGCTCTTTTCTTCATAGATTCCGGATCTGAATACTGGCTGATGACGCTGACATCAAACGATCTTTGTCCAAACCTATTAGCAAGTCTTTTTGGCAACTCCCAAGTTGCTTTACCTTCTGCTTCCCATGGCCAGCCAGGTAGATAAATAACTGCTTTAGTTAGATCAATGTCTTTATCTTCTTTTCCTTCCGGCTTAAATTCTTTCCAGGAAACTTTTACCTTTGTGCCTTCAACATCAAATATTTCATGTGGGCCCTCCGTCTCCTTAAGATAACTATCTATTTTGCGCCCTGCTGCATAACCTCCAACAGCAGCGCCTGTCAATAATCCTACCCCTTTGAGAAAATTTCTCCTGGTAATTATTGGACCTTTATTAATTTGTACTTCCGGGCCTTGACCTGAACCCTCAGCCATAATTAAATTATACTCCTATCTTAAATTCTCCAAATATACACTTTTTTTCTTTAAAACAAAAGCTTCAGTGAAAGATCTGAAATAATCCCAAATACCGATTATTAATCCTTTTTTAAACCTTCTGCCGGAAAATATCACTGGCTTATTTATAAACTTAATTTTACCCAATTTTGCTACTTTAAAACTTAGATCTAAATCTTCTTGGGCCTGCAAACTAGTATCAAACCCACCGCTTTTTTCATACACAGATTTTAAAATTCCAGAGCTAAAACCTGATAACCAGTAGTGGCCTAAAAATATTCTATACAAAACCATCAGTGTTGGTTGAGCAAAGTTAAAAAAAGCATTATTCAAACCGGATGAATCTACTATCTTGCAGGATGTTGAAACACCTATCACATCACCCTTTATAGCAGATGACAACTTTTCCACCCAGCCTTTATAAAAAATAGTATCTGCATCTGCGGATAAAACAATCTCCCCTAAAGCCTCCTTAAACCCACGGGAGCGGGCAGCTCCCCTGCCTTGTTTTTTTTCCTTAATTATTCTTAAATTCATCCCATCTCTAAACTTTTGTGCAACTTCAACTGTTTTATCAGTTGAATTATTATCTACTAAAATTACTTCATAATTGATCTGCGTTTGCTGCTCTGATTTTAAAAGCGAAAAAAGAGTATCTGAAATATATTTTTCCTCATTAAAGGCCGGGATCACTACAGAAACTTCAATATTATTTTTGTTCATTTGTTTTAATCCAGAGATATACAAGCATGCTAAAGCAAATTATTACTATACCTTCAAAAGCCACATATTTATCATATAGCGGAAACCAAACCATCAAAGAAGGAAAGCTCTTAAAAACCTCTATATAGTTTTGAGAAAAACTTAAATAAATAAGCAGTATCCCATGCAAAAGGGCCCAGAGCGCACTTATCTTAATAAAGTTTTTATACTTTAGCATATTCTTTTGAACTTCAAATAAAATAATCACTGCTATAAATAGAAAAGTTGACCCTAAAACTTCCTCAATCAGCTTTGCATACACAATTGCCTGGGAACTCCAAACAGCTTTGACATCCATTAACCTAATATCAAAAAAGTATAAAAAACTTTCAAACAACAAATATAACCCCAGAAGAATAATTACTAGCCGCAGCAATTTTTCGATTTTTTTACCCACGAAATAATTTTATCATATATAATAGGGGGGATTATATTATGAGGATTGCTTATTTTACTGATAATTACCTGCCGCAGCCATCAGGGGTGGCCACATCTGTTGATTATTTTGCCAGATCTTTAAGGCAAAATGGCCATACTGTTTATATTTTTGCCCCCAAGGTCAGGGGGTTTAAAGATACGGATTCTTTTGTCTTCCGCCTTCCTTCAATCAGGGTAATACCAAGCCTGCCAGATGGGGCCAGATTGCCTTTACCAAATAAAAATATTTCCAAAATGATTACCCAGGAGTTTGATATTATCCACTCTCATGGCAACGGAGCTTTCTCTTTACTGGGACTGGGCGTGGCCAGGATCAGAAAAGTTCCCTATATTGCTACCTTTCATATCCAGGTTAATAACTTTGCCCATTATTTTTTCAAAGGCAAACTTTTAAGGCCCAAACTGATGAATAGGTTATTTTTAAAACAGTTTGCCCAAATGTGTGATGGGGTAATCTCCCCCTCTTTAAAAATGCACAACCAATTGACTGAGGCCGGGGTTGATAAAAAAATGGAAATTATCCCAAATTTTGTAGATCTGGATAAATTTAGTAAAGTTGAAAAAGGATTTTTACACAAGAGGATTAAAATCCCAAAATCCCACCAAATTTTACTCTCTTGCGGCAGGGTAGGAAAAGAGAAAAATTTTGCCTTTTTAGTAAAAACCTTTAGTTTAATTTATAAAGACTATCCTAAAGCTCATTTGGTAATTGTTGGGCCTGATTGGGGGGAAACAAAAAAATTAAAAACTTTATCAAAGCTGTTAAAAATAAATTCCAATGTTCATTTTTTGGGTGCTGTCAAACCATCTGATATGCCAAAAATCTACGCAGATGCCTCAATTTTTATCTTTGCATCTAAATCTGAGGTACACCCGATGGTGGCAATAGAAGCATCAGCATCTTCCCTGCCTTTAGTGGTTTTAGAAGATGAGGCTTATCAGGGAATTGTGATTAATGGTAAAAATGGTTTTATTACACAAGATGAAAAATCTTTTGCTGCAGCTGTCTTAAAACTTTTAAAAGATCCCAAAAAACGCCTGCGGTTTGGTAAAAATTCCAAAATAATTGTGGAGAAAAATTTCAAGGCAGAGGAGTTAACCAATAAACTGCTTAAATTTTATGGCCGGTTTCTTTAAAACAATCCCCAGCGCGTTCTAAAAGAATAGCTCTTTCAGTTTCAGTTATAGCAGAGTTGGTTGCTTCTTTTTGTAAGAAGAAACAGACTGATATTTTGGCAAAAGTGGGTAAATCCGGTCTTTTGCTGGTTTTGTTGATAACAGACCTGATAGATAGCTTTGCCTGAGGATTTATTAACCGATCATAAATATTTTGTAAAACTTCCAGATGAATGATTAAAGTTGCAGAATCTATAACAGGCAACCTGGACAGATGATACCAATACCTTTCCATAGTAGGTATGATTAAATCCTCATGAGTACCTACCAGACTTTTGCTCTCACGTAGCCTGCGGGTGGCAAATTCCAGTTGTCTTACTAGTTTGACATGAGGGGTTAAAGCTAATCTCAATTCTATGTTTTCCCTGACTGTTTTTAGAAAATAAAGAGAAGAATCCGGAGTGACTCTTGATACTCCTATGTCATTACCAGTTGGTTGGATTTGAGCTGAGTAAGATGCAGAAAAAGAGGCATCTTCTGCAAAAATAATGTTACTGGAAAAAAATAGTGCCAATAGCCAAAAAACTCCCAGAATGGAAATGCGCATAAAAAGATCTTACCTTTTAAGATCAGATTGTGCAACTCCCCACAAAATCCGTCAACTTTTCTTTTTCCTCACAATTTTTCCAGATTTATTCAATTTCTGAAAGTAAAATAACTTTTAATCCTTTATAGGTTTTTAGCCTGTTATCATTGGTGATAAAAGCTTTGGCTTTGGATAATTTGGCTGTAGCAATCTGAATAGCATCCGGCAATCTAAAACCATATTTTCTTCTGATTTTTGCTGCCTCTTGAGCTATTTCATAAGTTACTTCAATAACAGAAAGATTTGGAGTTTCAGAAAATTGTTTCTCTAGTTGTTTAAGTTTAATAAGTGGTGCCTTTACTGAAAGTATTTCTGTTAAGGTGATAATGCTTGTGATTGCATGTAATTCATTTAAGGATATGGCATCAAAAATTTCTTTAGCAATTGGGCCAAAAATAGGCTGTTTATGGAATTGATAACTAAATATATTAGAATCTAAACCAATTAATTTATATTTTTCCCAGCTCATTTTCCATCTCTTTAACTTTTTCTTCCCATTCGTCTCTCATCTTATCGATTTCTAGAGCCGGGTCAATCCCCTTCCAAGCATCCTTCATTAAACCATAAGTTCTGTCTGACCATTTTTGCTTTTGAGTTTTTAGGGTAACCGTATCATGACTGTCTAATTTCACCATCACTTTACTACCCGGCCTTAAATCTTTTATCTTTTGCCTGACTTCTTTTGGGATAACTATTTGATATCTGGAACCAACTGTAACTAACTGCATAATATGACAATTTTATAGTATTTTGTCATACGCTGTCAAGATCCACAAAATCCGCTATAAACAACTTACTGAACTTGTTTCCACTCTGGAACTAAAGATTGAGCATATGCTCTTACGCCATTTACCAAATCCTGACTAAACCCCATCCTCAAAACAGATTGATCTGCTAGTGCTTGTTCAGCTTGCATATCTGATGTATCTAAAAGATACGTTCCTAAATACCAAACAGTCATACCTACAACTGGATTGTGTTTTGGATCTACAAGATCGTACTCTCGCTCTAGTCGTGATGCAACAAACTCTAATGGTGAGAGCAATGTTTGAGGTAGAACCATAGCATATCCGCTTCCTTGCTCTATAGCAATTCTGAACGCTACTTGTTCTCGTTGCTCTGCAAAAACTTTTTGTTGAGCTAAAAATTCATTTAGTCTTTGTAGTTGAAGTGGATCTTCTGCAATACTTCTAAATCCGTGGGCAACTTCTTTTAGTTCATCGGGCGTTAATCCCAAAGGCTGCTCTTCTTTTCCCATAATTTCTTTGGTTATAAAATCTTAACTTTTCTTTTTGCCCACAATTTTTTCAAACTCATCTGATTCCAGGGTTTCTTTTTCCAGTAAGGCTTTGGCAACTTCGTCAAGCTTGGCTTTGTGCAATTTGATAATGCTTAACGCTTGTTTAAAACCAAGATCCATAATCCTTTTTATCTCTTTATCAACATGATTATGTAGATTCTCTGACATTCCTTCACCCTCATCCATTCCTCTCCATGCCCCAAACATAGATTTTGCCTGCAAGGTGATTGGGCCCAAAGATGACATACCATATTCCATTACCATTTGTCTGGCAATTTGAGTTGCAACTGAAATATCAGATGCAGCCCCTGTTGAAATATCTTTAAAGATAAATTCTTCAGCAGCCTGTCCGCCTAATGCTGCTGTAATTTGTTCAACCAAGCGGGATTTAGTCTCATTTGATCTATCCTCAGTTGGTGGGAACATGGTGTGACCTCCGCTCATACCTCTTGCAACAATCGAAATCCGATGAACAGGATCCACATTTTTAAGAAAATGCCCGACAATAGCATGTCCTGCCTCATGATAGGCTGCCAATTTTCTATCTTTTTCTGACTGCATCCTTTTTCTTTGCGGCCCTAATTTTTCTTTAGTGGCAGCTTCTTCCAAGTCTTTATTATCTATTGCAGTTTTGCCTTCCCTGGCTGCCAAAATAGCTGCCTCGTTTAACATATTAGCCAGATCTGCTCCGGAAAAACCAACTGTTCTCCTGGCTAGTTTTTCTGTTGAAACATCTTTAGTAAAAGGTTTACCTTTCATATGAAGTTCTATTATGGCTTTTCTATCCACCAAATCCGGTAAACTTAAAAGAACCCTTCTATCAAACCTGCCTGGTCTAACCAGTGCAGAATCCAATAAATCCGGCCTATTGGTGGCAGCGATAACGATGACATGATCAGTTTGAGAAAACCCATCCATCTCAACCAATATCTGATTTAAGGTTTGCTCTCTTTCATCATGTCCCCCTGGCATTCCAGAACCTCTCTGTCTACCGATTGATTCAACCTCATCTATAAAGATTATTGCTGGAGATGCTTTTTTGGCTTGCGCAAACATATCTCTGACTCTGGCAGCTCCAACTCCAACCAACATCTCCATAAATTCTGATCCTGCAATTGAGAAAAACGGTACTCCAGCTTCACCTGCAACAGCACGGGCTAAAAGCGTTTTCCCCACACCTGCAGGACCCACCATCAATACCCCTTTGGGAATTCTTGCACCTAATGCTTTAAACTTATCAGGAGTTTTAAGAAACTCCACTACCTCAGATAACTCTCTTTTGGCTTCTTCTGCTCCAGCAACATCACTAAATTTAATTTGCGGAGCATCTTTGGTAAATAATTTTGCTCTGGATTGGGCAAAAGAGAAAATCCCCTGTGCTCCTTCTCTAGCATTTCTAAAAAGTAGGAACATCAAACCTACTAAAATAAGTACCGGTAAAATAGCAGAGATTACTCCAATCCAGGCTTGCTGGATGGACAAATCTTTAATCTCAATTGTGGTAAGTTTAGGATCAACTCCAGAGGATTCCAGAATTTTATAAATAGACTCACCGCCTTCTTTATGGGCAGACTCTTTTTTCTCGTTTTTTAAATCAGCAAAAACTTTATCACCTTCAATAGTAAGTTTTGAAACTTTATTATCTTTAATGTCAGAGATAACCTGTGAAATAGGCACCTGGTTGCCCTCAGGAGCTGGCCCACCTGAAACCTGGTAGAAAAAAATTAGAGCTACAAAAGCAATTAAAATATAGACTGTCAGACCTTTGAAAAAAGACCAAATCCTTTTGTTTAAATTAATCCTTCTTTTACCATTTGCCATTTGGTGAATAGTAGCACACACAAGGCTAAATTACTATCTAATCTTTACTCCTGATGCAACTTTGGATAAAGGTTTCAAAGGATAAGGCTTTTTAGTGTCTGTGGCCAAAATCATTCCTTGTGATTCCAACCCCATCATCATTCTGGGTTCTAAATTTACTACATACACAAACTGCTTCCCAATTAATTGGGATGGCTTATACCATTGTTTAATACCAGAAAGTATTTGTCTTTTACCTAATTCCCCAAAATCCACAATCTGTTTTATGAGCTTTTCAGAACCAGGCACTTCTTCTGCCTCCAGAATAGTTCCAACCCTAAGCTCAACTTTAGCAAAATCATCCATGGTAATCATGGTTGCGTTAAACCTAAAATTAACTTTAGAGCTTCTTCAACTTCTTTCAAGTAAGTCATTGATATTTTTCCAACTTTTTTGATTAATCTTATTTTATCAACTGCTCTAATTTGTGTTAAAAGTAGCACAGATTCTTTATCTAATGCTGTTATTTTAGGAAAAATCATTAAATCCGGACCTATTACCTGAGGAATGATAGAACTTAATGGTAGTAATACCACAGTATGCATAATCTGGTTAAAATTATTCCCGGAAATAATTAATACTGGACGTTTTTTATGAATCTCTTTTCCAAAAGCAGGATCTAAATCAGCAATGTAAACTTCTCCCCTTTTAGGGTAATTTCTCAAAGGCTTCTGCATCAACGTATTTCCAATCCTCAGCTACTTGTTTGTAAAACTCTTTATTTGCCTTTAGACTTTTAATCAGTTCCTTTTTTAAATTTCTATTTTTCTTTTTCTTAGCTAATTCTTTTGAAAGTGCTTCAGATATAAATTTACTGCGTTTTCCATGAGGAACACTTCTGTTAAAATCCCTTATTAAATCATCCGGTAAAGTAATATTAATTCTTTGCATACACACTAATTATACACACTAAATTTTAAACTGTCAATAAAAGATCTTGAGTCTGGTGGCAAAAGTAACATTAGGTTGGTGGTATTTTAACTTTTTTATCTGAACATCTGTACCGGTAATGGTATGGGTAACCAACTCACCACTCTGTTGCAAAAACGCTTGCAATTTTTCAAATGAACTTTGAGGCTCATTCTCTTTTGCGTGTGGTTTATCTAAAGCGGTCTCTAGGCCACCTGTATTTTCTCCCATTTCATTCTAATGATACCACTTTTTGCTTCAATTTTATGTTACAATAACAATATGTATAATTGGTCTACAGATGAAGAAAAACTTAAAAAAGAAGATCCTAAAAAGTATAAATTGTGGCGGTTGACCCAGCTTATTAACTATGGCTTGGATGGGGAAAAGCTGGATAGGGAGGAGGTTAAAGCTGCCTGGCCTAAGATAAAAGATGCTCTTGATCCGTATAAAAGAAGAGCTATAGAATTTCTATTATGGCAAAAAGTATACTTACTACCAAACAACTTGACTTTTTGGAATTGGTTTCCAAAGACAAGCAAATAACCAAACGTTTCTACCTTACTGGTGGGACAGCACTAGCTGAGTTTTACCTCCAACACCGTTTATCAGAAGATATTGATTTATTTACAGAAAAAGAAGAGGTCAATCAAATTCTTGTTGATACGTTCCTAAAGAAAGCTTCATTAGAATTACCTATTGTAGAAATTAAAAAGAGCCAGTTTTTAGGGCTGGTTAGTTACTTTTTAATCTTTAAAGATGGGGAAAAACTCAAAGTTGATTTTAATTACTATCCTTTTCCTAGAATTAACAAGGGTAAAAAATTTAGGAACTTAGACGTAGACAGTATTTATGATATTGCTGTTAACAAAATACAAACTATGTTTACGAGAACCAGAAGTAGGGATTTTGTAGATCTTTACTTTATTATGCAATCTTTCAATTATTCACTAGATCAGCTTATTAGGGATTCAAAAGTTAAATTTGATTGGCATATAGATAAAGTTACTTTAGCAAGTCAATTTGTTAAGGTAAAAGAAATTAGAGATTTACCAACTATGCTTGTGCCATTTAATCAAAAAAACATGGAAAAATTCTTTCTTGAACTGGTTAAATCCCTGGAGAGTGGAATATTTAAATAAAATAATCTATCTTCATAGCTTTTTTGACTTCTGCTAAGGTTTTTTGGGCTTCTGCTCTGGCTTTTTCTGTGCCCTCTTTCAGGATTTTTTCTACTAATTCCGGTTGTTTTTCAAACTCAGCACGTCTTTTTCTGATAGGTTCCAGGAAGGTATTCAAAACTTTGACCAGGTACTTTTTTACCTCAATATCACCCACTTGGCCTTTTGTGTATTGATCTTTGTATGTTGCTATTTGACGCTTGTCGTCTTCAGTTCCAAAGGCATCTAAATAAATAAACACCGGATTGCCTTCCACCTTACCCGGATCATCAGCATGTATTCTATTAGGGTCTGTATACATACTCATCACTTTTTTCTCTACCTCATCAGCAGAGTCTGTTAAAAAAATGGCGTTATTTAAAGATTTACTCATCTTATTTTGTCCATCTGTTCCAACTAAAGTAGGTACCTCCCCTATTAAGGGTTCGGGTATAGGAAAAACTTCTCCGTATAATTTGTTAAACTTAATGGCTATATCTCTAGCAAATTCAATGTGAGCTTTTTGATCTTTACCTACCGGCACTAAACTGGCTTTAGGAAGCAAAATATCAGCAGCTTGTAGAATAGGATAATAATATAGCCCGACTGTATCCTGACTGCCTTGATCCAACTTTTCTTTTAAAGCAGGCTGTCTTTCCAAAACTGATCTCTGAGTAAGTGTACTTAAAATATAGGCCAGCTCTGTGGTACCAGTGATCCCAGATTGTAAACAGAAAGTGACTTTCTTAGGATCTAATCCCACAGATAAATACCCCAGCATTAAACCTCTGATATTTTTTTCCAAATCAGAAGTTTTATCAAAATGAGTAGTTAAGGTATGTAGATCCGCAACGAGTATAAAAGTTTCATACTCATCCTGTAATTTCACTCTATTTGCAAGTGATCCCACATAGTTTCCCAAATGAAAACTATCATTGGTTACTCTATCTCCCGTTAAAATTCTTTTCACTTTTTTATTATACCTCCTTTTTTATTGATTCTGATACCCTTGGTCGCTCCAGAAAGTTCCGCAGCAGATCCTTACCTGAGGGCGTAAAAATAGACTCTGGATGAAACTGAACTCCTTCTACCGGATATATCCTATGTCTGACACCCATTACTAGCCCATTATCAGTAGTGGCTGTTATTTCCAGTGAGTCGGGAATCGTATTGCGTAAGATTACAAGGGAATGATAACGGATTGCCTCAAGTGGATTGGGTAAACCTGCAAAGACTCCGACATTTTGATGCCTAATCATACTGGTTTTGCCATGCACAATCTCATCCGCTCTATCTACTACGCCACCATAGGCCTCACCTATGCATTGATGGCCTAAACAAACACCCAAAAGAGGTATTTTCTCGCCAAAACGTTTAATGACACCAACTGATATACCAGCTTCACTGGGAGAACAGGGACCAGGTGATAAAACAATTTTGTCCGGTTCCATTTCATCAATCTCATCAAGAGTAATCCTATCATTCCGATGGACTTCTACCTCTGCCCCCAGCTCACAAAGATATTGGTAAAGATTAAAGGTAAAACTATCATAGTTATCAACCAAGAGAATTCTGGGAACTCCTTCTGGTCTTCCTTCTACACTCATATATACTCCTCTTCTGCTAAATCAATGGCCCGCATTGATGCTTTTGCTTTATCTTCTGTTTCTTTAAACTCTGCCTCGGGTTCACTGTCATAAACAATTCCCCCTCCAGCTTGAACATAGGCAATTCTATCTTTAAAAACTATAGTCCTTATGGTAATTGCCATTTGCAGATTTCCATCATAAGAAATATATCCCATTACGCCTCCATACGGACCTCTTTGTTCTGGTTCCAATTCATCTATTATTTGCATTGCTCTTATTTTAGGTGCTCCGCTTAGAGTACCTGCCGGGAAAGTGCTACGTAGAGCATCCAGAGAAGTATATTGATCCGAGAGTTTTCCTTGTACTTCAGAAGCCAAATGCATTACATGAGAAAATCGCTTGATTTCCATTAGATGAGGAACATCTACCGTACCTGGAGCCGAAACTCTACCAACATCATTTCTTCCTAAATCTACTAACATTCTATGTTCAGCTTTTTCTTTTTCATTATTGCTAAGTTCTTTTTCCAGTCTTTGATTCTCTTCCTTAGATTCTACAACCCGCCTGGTACCAGCAATCGGATTCGTAGTTACTGCTCCATCTTCAACTTTTAGTAAAAATTCTGGAGAAGCACCAATTATCTGAAAATCACCATAATCAAAATAAACCATAAAGGGAGAAGGATTTACTCTTCTTAAAGCCCGGTATAAAGAAAATGGACCAACATCTGTTTTCCTAGCAAATCTTTGCGAAATAACGACCTGTATCACATCTCCCGCACTAACATATTCTTTGGCCTTTTCTACTGCTTCTAAGTACTCAGCATGTTCAAAATTAGACTGTGCAGGTTGGTGTTCAAATCTTTCTGACTTTTGCATAACCATGGGCGGTTGTGACTGAATTCTTTCCACTATCTGATCAATACTAGCTGTAGTCTGGTGATATTGTTCCTCCAAATCACCATCAACACTTATATTTCCAATCACCTTTATTTCGTTTTTTGCATGATCAAAAACTATTACATGATCATAGTTAAATAGCATTGCATCTGGCACACCTAATACATCCGGATTAGAAACCGGGACTTTTGGCTCAAAGGTATTTATCACTTCATAGCCAAGATATCCCACATAACCGCCAATAAAAGGTGGCAGGCCTGGAATTTTGACAACTCTTCTTGATACTTGATCTTGAATTATTGATAGAGGATCTTGTGAAGTTTCATCATCATGTAATATAACTCCATTTCTGGGCGCTATACCAATATAGCTATACCTTCCTAATTTATCGCCACCTTCAATACTCTCTAAAAGAAAAGATGGTGATACAAACTCACTGCCCCGCAGACTAAGATATACTAAAGCTGGAGTATAAAAATCAGCAGCAAGTGTACGGTATACAGGGATGATTGAATCTTCTTCAGCAATATCTTTAATTTGATCTAGAGTTAAGGAGTATTTAGAGCCAAACTAACCCCTGTCCCTCAATTGAGGGCCCAGAGGCTCCTATATTTATATTTTTATCATTTATAATTTCCATATATTTTTCTTTCTTTAAACTACTCTAAATCTACCTAACTGTATCTCTTTTGAGCCACGGGTTACAGTGGCAATACCTACTCCTAACTTTTCTGCAATTTCATGTTGAGACGTACCTTTCTTTAACATCTTAACAATCTGCAATCTGGTAGGTATTTCTTCCAGCTCTTTTGGAGTAAAAATCCCCAAAAGAAAATTCTTCATCTCTTCCCTATTCTTAATACTCAGCAATAAATCAATCAGCTCATTTAAATGAGTATTTCTAATCATTCGTACTATTATACTAGTATGCTAGTACTTTGTCAAGTCCCAAAAATTGGAATTTTAAAAATTATAGGTTATAATTAATACCAATGGAATACTTAAGAGAAAGACCCTATATTGGAGTAACTGGGGTTAGTACCCCTAGCGAAGCTTCTGCTATTGCTCAAATATTTGTAGATGAGGGTTTAACCAATAAACAAAATAATCATGTAGGCATGATTGGTGTATTAGCTGACCAGAGAAGTTTTATCCCACGAGCTGGAGAAAGAATCAAATATCCAACTTTGGATCAAATCCGCCAAATATTTAAGGTGACACAAGGCAAAGCTTTTAATACACTTCATTACCATACTTACCGCGAATCTGATCTTACTCAACAATTGGAACAACTTTTAGATCGATCCCGCCTTTATTCTGATAGACTTTGTGATGGTGTTCAACTTAATCTGCGATGGCCTCCTATTGATGAAGTAGAGAAAACAAAAAAAACATTTCCCGATTTAAAAATCATCCTACAACTGGGACCTAGTGTTTTAACCGAAGGCCCGGAAGATATAGTTACCAAGTTAACCCCTTATGTAGATCTTATTGATTATGCATTAATTGATCCATCAGGAGGAAGGAATAGAGTATTTCAAATCAATACAGTTGCACCTTTACACAATCAAATTAGGGAAGCTCACCCAGATTTACCTCTGGCATTTGCCGGTGGATTTAACACAAGAAATGTAAGAACTAGATTATGGGTACTTTTACAAACAGTGGCAACTTCTAATTTTGGCATAGATGCAGAGGGTGGCTTAAGAGTACAATCCGAGCAAGGATCACTTACCCCGATCAGCATAAATAGAGCCCGCGGGTATATCCGGAATGCAGCTTTGTTTTTTAGAGCAATAGAAAAAGAGGAATCCCCTACTTAAGGATTATTATATTCAGGCATTTTTTTCTCTATTTTTCGATGCGCCTTTTGTACAAACCGCCCTGCATCTTGTCTTCTTAAATCATCTCCATTATCTGAAGTCCAAGCTGTACCCATAGCTGTTCTAAAATCTTCGTGGTATAAATTAACAACTTTAGCTATACCAAATTCAGCAAAATTTTCTTTCCTGGCATTGGCCAATAACCTGCCAAAATCAATCTCCGCTATATGCACCCTAATATTACTGGCTCCTGCAGCAATAGTTGCATTTACCATCCTTTGTATGGTGGACCCTGTATTTGAATTATCATCAACTATCAATACACTTTTCCCTTCTATATTAGTTGATGCTCTCAATATCTCCACCAACCTATCAGAATTAATCCCATGCTGGTCGTGATAATGAAATGATAAAGGTATAAACGCCATATCTAGAATATTTCTATCTCTATGCAGTAATTCGTATGCTAAACCTGTCGCCACTGCAACTTCTGTACCTCCACTAGGAATACCTATAATTAAATCCGGGTGAGGCTTTTTACTTACAGCTTCATGTGCTCCTAACATAATAGTTAATGGATTGTTAGATTCAGCAAAAGTGAAGTGAGCAGTCGAGTGATCACTGCTTACAATATAGCCTGAAACTTTTTCCAGAGCGCTTCTAATATATGATGGATTAAATTCCATATCAAAAGGCTGCCCCAAAATTGCCTGATAATAGGCCCTTGTAGTTGTAAGCATTAGTCTTTGTGCTTCCTTCCTGGCACCCATGTATTCTGCATCATCCGGGATTAGACCGGTTCTCTCATGAAAAGTTAGTGCATGAAAGGCAGTTAGGGAGTGTGTTTTAAAATAATCTAATATTCCTAAGTATAATAAATAGCTCACTGGATCTAATCCTTTGCGATCAACAGAGACAATTGCATCAAGTCCTTCTGCTATATCCTTTTTCATTACCTCCAACTTTTTGGCCGGAGTACTTTTACTATGATCTTGAGAAACATGGTAAGTTAAACCACGCAATTGAATAAAATCTCCTTCACTTCTCCTCCGTAAAGGAGTAAAAAAATCCCCTAATGGTGAAGTGGCTAACCTGTCAGCAGGAACATTAATAGAACCTACCATAGGCTCAAGCATATGGACACGCTTAGAATCTCTAAGAGAGTAGCTTCTATATATTCTCCTGTAGCCGAAACTCCGCACTGAAGGATATTCATCACTCCAAATTCCGGATACTAAACTAGCAGCAAGAGCTTGCCTTCTCCCTTTTGCTAATGTGCTTTGGGCATAATCAACCATAGCTGGAATATTTGCCTCTTCCCGAATCAATTGATAAACAGGAACAGAACTAAAATTTAAACTATCTAATCCTTGACTAATTATTTCTAAACTCTCAGCTTTCATAATTTTTCCTTTAAAAAAACCGCTCCTTATTTTAAGGGGCGGCTGGGAACTTTTAGTCCTTATTTCTTTCTGGACTTAAGCCCACAGTGCCGCTTCCCCCAATAAGGAGAACGTATCTTTTCCAAAAATTAAAAAGTCCTAATTTATGCATATTTTAAAAACAAAAAACAACCTAAAGGCTGTTAATATTAACTAAATCATCTAAAATTCTTAACCAAATGTCAAGTATCTTCCCTTTTCAATTCCCTGGCAGGCTCACCATCATATTCAATTTCTTCATCAGAAATTCTTCTGTAAGGCTTTTCGCGCACCATTTCTTCAAAAATATGGGCCACCAGACCTACTACTCTGCCAATTATAAAAAACCCTTTGCCTAATCTGTAATCAAAGCCCATATCAGATACAACTGCTGCAATAGCTCCATCAACATTTATGGGGATTTTTTTACCTTTTTTCTCTTCTAAAACTTTCTCAACTGATACTGCTAATTCACAGTGTTCTCCAAAAAAACCTAGGCTTTTGGCTTTTTCAAAAATTTGAACAGCCCTGGGATCTATTGTATAAACTTTGTGGCCAAAACCAGCGATTCTATCACCGGAGGTGACAACCTTTTCTACCAGTTTTTCCGGCGTTAAACCCATCTGAAGTAATCTTGCACACTCCTCTATTGCCCCTCCATGAAACTCTCCTACCCCTAAGATACCTGCAGCTACAGCTGCTTGCATAGGATTTCCGGCTGAGGCGCTATTCCTAGCATTAGTGACGCTTGGAGGACCCATGCCATTATCCATAGTAGAAATTAAAATCCCATCCAGCATGGCTTTTTCTTTTTCTGTTGGCAGTTCACCCTTTAACTCTAGCCAGATAGCGTCTGTAAAAGAGACTTTGTCTATTAGATCTGTGATTTTATAGCCATGAATCAAGGTCTCCCCATCCACAATCCCAGCTATCGATGTCTTCCACTTTTTATCCATGAAGATACTTTAACTAAAATCAGTAAAGGTTGCAACTTCAGGACATTAAACCTAAAGAGCGTCTGAAACCCTCAGGAGTAGCATTTATATGCTCTTGTGCGACTAATAAAGGATCATCGCCTTGAGCAAAAACTAGCTTATTACCACTGTATAAATCTTGCATTGGTTTCACCATTCGGGTTATTTTTTCTAGAGGGTCTAGTTCTCCTGGAGAATATCCAAACTCTCGTATTAATGCTGATGAATCTATAGTTAAGCTCCTGTTATCACCTACCACTGGAACAATTTTTACTACTTCCTCCGCTGACATACCTAAACTTTCTGCAACCAAAGATGCAATAGCAATCTTACTCAGATTAAGATCACCCATATTATAGATATCAGATTTCCAAGCTTGTCGGCCTGGGAGTGATGCCAGAAAACCTACCGCATCCTGCACATCCATAATTGCCCTCATGTCTTGTGGATTAGCAAGTGAAAAACAACCAGTTGTTAGTAGTGAATATGCTATATTGCTTACAAATAAATCAAGACGCTGCCTCGGCGATGATCCGCCACATATTGTTGCCGGCCTTAACATAAGCCACTGCGGACCACCTCCACCAGAAACTAGCCTTAACCATTCGTGCTCCGCAAGTATTTTATTAGCAGTATATTCATCCCAATCTTTACGATCAGGCAGAAGTGAATTCTCTGTAAAAAGCTTTTTACCCCGAAAGTACACACTGGATGTTGAGTTATAGATAAAAAACTCTACAAGGCCACTTTGCCTTACAGCCCTAAAAACATTACTAGTTCCTATTAAGTTATTCTCTCTTGTATCTTCAGGGTCTAAATTACATCTGGCAATACCAACATACTGTCTTGGCCACCTAGATAGAGAACGGTTGTCCTCCTTTCTCAAGATAACTTTTAATATAAGCACTGGGAGTCTGGTAATGCAAGGAGTGGTGGTATCTTTTCTGGTTGTATTTTTGATTGAATATCTCACACCTTCTGTTAACCTCATCTAGATCATCATTTAGCAGGTCTTCCTGGTAGTTAAAGAACTCATATTCAACAGTTTGGATAAGTCTTTCAGCTCTGGAGTTTTCTTTAGGAGTGTGGGGATGAGAGAAGTAATGGGGAATATTAAGCTCTGTTGTGAGCTTGTGGAAGTTAAGTAAGTACTCTGAACCATTGTCAGTATTAATAGCCTCAATTTTAAATGGGAAGTAATCAATGACATGAGTTAGAAAATCAGCTGCAGATTGGGAAGAAATAGTCTTGTAGGCTCTGATAAAGGCAAATCTAGACTTGCAGTCAATGGCTACAAATAAGTAGAATCTGGTGGTTAAAATATAGAGATATTTAGTATCAATCTGCACTAAGCTACCTAAGTTTTTCTCCTTTAATTCCCTGGCTGCTCTAAGCCTGGCTATGGAATAGTGTCTGTGCTTTTTTAAACTAGCTTTGTGTTGGGTATTCCTAAGCTCGGGATGTCTGTTAATTATCTTTTGGATAGTATTGTAGCCAATTAAGATACCATGCTCATGTTTTAACTCAGCTTGTATTTCATACTTTGATTTTTCTAGATCATTAGCTCTAATTTGGCAAATAAGATCAACTACAGATTTTGGAGTTGCCATTTCCCTTAAATGATGTGGCTTCCTAAGCCTTGTATCAAATTCTAAAGAAGTAAGATTAAATTTGTTAAATCTGGGAAGCCACCTGTAGAAAACACTCTTGGAGATATTAAAATGCCTACATGTAGCCTCTGCATTCTTCCCATGAGAGAAATACCAATCCATCCAGTATAGTCTCCTTAATGCATCTTTTGATAGGTTAAAATCCTTAACCTTCATCTCAATAGGAAGTATCTTGTAGGCTCTCATATATGAGCCATTATATGAACCTTTAATATTAAGTAAACCGTACTGGATGTATCGTGGCCTAGATATTTTTGAAATACTTGACATCATTAAATATTTATTACAACAATAGGTTAATGCCCTAAAGTTAGGGATAAGAAAGGGGGTGATAATGTGCAAATTGTTATAGCAATTGTTCTTAATGCCTTGGCTTTGATGGCAACAACCTACATTGTCCCAGGATTTAAAGTTGTAGATTTTACTACAGCTTTATTAGCTGCCATAGTTTTAGGGGTAGTTAACACCTTTATCAAGCCGGTATTATCTTTTATTACAGCTCCACTTAATATTGTCACATTAGGATTATTTTCTTTTGTGATCAATGCAGTGGTTTTGTTTATAGTAGCATCAGTGGTTAAAGGGGTAGTTATTGACGGCTGGGTACCAGCAATTTTAGGGGCAATAGTATTATCTATTGTTTCAACAGCCCTGACAGCTGTTTTAAAAGACTTGGGTAAATTAGGAAAATGACGCTTTTGGGCCTTAAATAAGTTAAGTAATTATTATTTAATCCGCTAGGGATATTTTTTAGTGGTTTTTTTAAACCTATTTTATTAACCTATAGTTTGACAAACTTCCCTGATTATGCTATAAATTTACTCTATGGCTGAAGGCATAAGGATAAGAACTGGTTATCAAACACCTGAACAAATAAGGTGGGTTCAGGAAATAAACAGCAGGCAAACAATAAGGAACGACGCCCTGGTTCCTATTTACGTAATGTGGACTAGTAATGTCCCTGATTTTGAAGCTCGTGCATCAGTTCAAGGAATATATGACACTGTTAGAGCTTCGGGACAAAATAGGAAAGTAAAAGTATTTGGCTCCCAAAGATTTGGCACTGGTAGATTTTCATCGCCTGATTGGTATATCGAGGAGGCCATGAGAAGGCAATCCTTAAAAAGAAGTATCGGATTTGGTCCACAGGTTGATGTTAGTGAAGTGATGAAATTATTCTATGAAGAACCATACCAGATAGACCCCCATTGGGAAGTATTTATTGTAAATAATGACTTAAACGATAGGGATATAAATGGACAATATATAAACTTCGTATTCGGTTCAACAAATTCCCAGTTTCCAGCTTCTGTTCAGTCAGTTACACGACTTTTATCCTCAATACCCGATAACCAATTAAGATATGCTATGACCAGAAGATTACTTAGACATGAAGTTGGACATATGTTTCAATTACCCAGTGAACGCAGGACCGTTAATGTGATTGAAAATTTAGGCAAACACTGCACGAATGTTTGTACTATAAGGCAAGGAGTATCTATAGAGCAGTGGGCGCAACTAACCCAACAAGAAACTGCAAGGGGTATACATTTTTGTAATGATTGTATGAATGATTTAACAAAATTTGCAGCAAAATATAGACCCCTACCTCACTCCTAAAATCTAGTTCCACCTCGTAGGTGGATTAGCTTGACACCTTGTCTTTTTTACACTAATCTTAACTTGTGGGTACTAATCGGAAAACTATCCTTGCAAATGGGGAAATCTACCATGTACTTAATAGGGGTGTAGAAAAAAGGCCCACATTTACTGACAAGCGAGAACTTCAAAGAGCTGTGGATACTCTCAAGTTTTATAGATTTGCGGATTTACCATTTAAATTATCCAAATTTTTTAACCTTCCTCATGATGAACGCGTAAAAACCCTAGAAAGAGTTGAGAAAGAGAATAGTAAATTAGTAGAAGTCATTTGTTTTTGTCTTATGCCTAATCATTTTCATTTTTTATTAAAACAACTTCAAGATAATGGTATATCAATTTTTGTGTCCAGATTCTCTAACAGTTATGCAAAATATTTTAATACAAAACATGAAAGAGTAGGGCCACTTTTCCAGGGACGCTTCAAGGCTGTGCATATTGAAAATGACGAACAACTGATCCATGTCTCAAGATATATTCACCTTAATCCTGTTGTTTCTTATCTTATAGAAACAGAAATCTTAGAAAGCTATCAGTGGTCATCTTATCCAGAATATTTAAAATTAATTAATTCACAAATTACAGATAAAGAATTAGTTATGTCCTTTTTCAAAACTGAAGACAAATATAAACAATTCGTTCTGAATCAGGCAGATTATGGTAAAAACCTGGAACAAATTAAACATTTAACCCTAGAAGACGAGGTGTGAACGTAGTCCACCCCCGACGTGGATTACTTATTACCTGAATGGAATGATTTATGCACATCTTTAAGATGGGCATTGGTGATATGGGTATAAATTTGGGTAGTTTGAATGCTGGAATGACCCAACATTTCCTGGACAGAACGGATATCAGCTCCATTAATTAACAAGTCAGTGGCAAAACTATGACGTAATGTATGCGGAGTTACTTTTACTGAAAACCCGAGCTGTTTAACATATTTTTCTACAATTCTTTCAATTGAACGCGTGGTTAATCTCATGGCCTCACCGTTATTTGTAGTATCCACTTTCCCCTGAAATCTGATAAATAAAGGCTTAAAGCTATCTTTTCTTATGCCTAAATATTTTTCCAGCCAGGAAGCAGCTGAATCTGAGATAAACACCACCCGCTCTTTCCCTCCTTTTCCAACAATTCCAAACTTACACCTTCCTAAATTAATTGTGTCACAATTTAGCGATGTAAGCTCAGAAACACGAAGGCCTGTGGAAAATAAAGTCTCAAGAATAGCCCTATCCCTTATGCCATCTTTTTTGGTAATATCAGGAGCTTCAAGCAAAGAATTTAAGCTTGTATCATCTAATACCTTTAGCGGCCTTGGGTCTACCTCACCCAGCTCAACTTTCTCTGGGGATAGAGCTACCACATCTATTCTAGCTAAATATCTTAAAAATGCCCTCAATGCTATCATAAAATAATTTTGGGTGATTCTTTTTAAACCTTTTTGAGTTTGGGGATCAACCCAGCGGGATAAAAACAATCTGTATTTTCTGACTAAATTTAAATCAATCTCTTTTGGGTCAATATCACCTGCAAAGTTTAAAAACCGCTTTAAATAATGGTCATAATTTTTAATAGTTAGCTGAGAAGTATTTCTCTCCAGTTCCAAATACTCCAAAAAATCAGTTACAAATTTGGATAAGCTCATAAAAGAGTAAGGCCCAAAACCCCTAGGATAGTTAGAATTGTACCTACAATTGCAACAGTTACTGTCATCTCTTGAGTTCCTCCATCAGGCAGTTTTCCCACGACAGGAGGAGGAAGTTTAGGAGGGATCATCGTAGCAGAAGGTGTGGAAGTACCAACAGGCCCTCCAATTCCTCCAGATGGTGGAGGGATTGGAGAAGAACCAGAAGTTCCACAAGCACCTGATCCTACTACATAGTTGCCATTAGTTACAGAAGATAGGGTTTCCTGGGAAGAACCTGTTTGTACCACATTTGAATCTATGGTTGAGTTTTTATTATTAATATCAAAATCAAAAGTCATCTGGGTAGCTCCCACTTGTGCGCTGTCTTTAACAGTAAAATTAATAGTAACCAGCTTTCCTGAACCGCTGAAAGGCTTACCCTGGGCTGCCAGACCTGAGATTAATATCCTGTTGGCATTTTGCGGGTCAATGCCAGACCCCGGGTATTCAGGGTAAGTTTTATTTGCAGCATCAATAGTATTCATAGTAAATTTGGAGGAATCAAAGTTTAAGTAAGCATCTGTCCCGTCTGTACCCACCCCTTGAGTATCCAGTAAAATATCCAAATTAAAACTACAGGATTTATTAAAAGTGCCAGATGAAGGAGAGAGAGAAAGAGTAGAAGCATAAACCATGGATACCGAAAATGAACCGATTACTACTAACAAAAGCGCTGATAATAATCTGGCAATTTTAAATTTCATTGTATATTTACCTTAACACTGTTTATCTTTTCCAGAATATCTTTGTCTGTCCCAACCTCAACCATATTTGAATCATTGGTCAAATTAGGCTTAAAATCCAAAGAAATCTCTGTGGAACCGCTTTGTTTAGCCTTAAATTCCAAAATTCCAAAATCACCTCTGCCGTTAAAACCTACTTTCCCAACTGCTGCCACCCCTGAAACCCTGACTTGGCCTACTAAAGGGTTTACATTAATTGGAGGAAATTCATTGTATGTGGTTTTTCCTGCAGTAAAAGATGAGGATGAAGCCTCCAGCTTGAGTGGATCATATTTTAAAACCAAATCTGTCCCGGCTGTTAAGTGATTACCTGTTGAAAGGGTAATTGCCACAGGAACAGCTTCTCCAACCCGATAATTAGCTTTTGCCAGAGTTAAAGTAATACTGCCGCCCGAAAGGACTGAAACTTCCGTCTTCTTAGGAGCTACCTTAACCGGGGTTAATAAGCTTTTAAGTCCAAACAAAACCTCCATTACAATCACAATCCCAAACACAATCAGGATTGGTTTTAATACAGAAGAAACCTTCTTAGGCTTTAAAAAATCAACTTGTTTGTTCATAAAAAGATTGTCCATAATTTAAGGTTCCTTTTGATTGCTGGCATTAAAATCATGCAACATACAAGACCATTCAAATGAATTACAGGCTCCGTCCCTGTTTACATCACAATTTTTAGTTGCATTCATTGGTCCCCATTGGCTTTGTAAAATAGACTTATCAAAATTATTTATTGCCCCATCTCCATTATAATCCCCAACAGGTAAGTCTATGGTCAAAATGTTGTTGCCGGCTAAAGCTGTAAATGCACCGGAGCATTTTCTTAAAGATAAAGGCGCTTTAATACAAGCTATATAGCTCTCACCTGATTTAAGTTTAGTTTTTATGTTTGTTATATTGCCGTCTTTATCTATAGTTACTTTTTCCCTGGATTTTTGGGCGTGGTCCTTATCTAAAATTAAAGTTAAATCAATATTGTCCTGGTCAAAATTCATCTCTTTTCTGCAAAACAGTTTTGCCCCCAAAGAGATCTGTGTTATACCAACCCTGCATTGTTGGGAGAGGGATTTTTGTCCGTCTTTGGTGGTAAGGAAGGCAGTATATTGGGCACCCACAGCAGTTTGCGACAGCGGAGGGTTGTTTAAACGGGCACTCACAAAAATATTGCTCCAGGAATCTATATTATTAACAGCTGTCCCGTCTCCCAAAGTTATATTACCTTTAGTTGAGCCAAAATTAGCTCCAATGAATTTGAATAATAAATCTGATGAATTATCAGTTTTTGTGATATCCACCTCACAGGAAAAACCAGTAATAATTGGACTTGGGCCAACTAAATCTATCTGGAAGGGAGAAGGATTAGTATCTGTTGTCTGACCTTTATCATCTATAAACTGGGCAAAAATAAATTTAGTGCCAACAGATGTATCTGTTAAAGTTATGTCTTCCTTCACGCCTCCAGCCCGATATGCTATTTCTTTCCTGACATTGGGATTTGTTAAATCAGACTTGTTTTGAGCATATCTTACTTTGGTAATAATTGGCGCAGGGGCAGGAGTGGGGGAAGCGGTAGTTGTACCTGCAGTAAAATTAACATCAAATGTTGCTAAAACTTTGGTGGGAGGATTGTTAATTACTGCAAAGGTATGCACCCCGACTGAAACATCCTGTAAATTCGGGCTTTGGGAAGATGATAACCAGGTTATGGTATTATTCCCACTGGAGGTATTTCCAATTGGACTCCATCCCTGCAAAGTGCAGGAGTTGACAGTACAAGTTGGCCCGTTTTGATAATATAGCCCCCATTGGGTGCTTGAGTCTGCTCTAACACTAAAAGTTAAATCCGGCCATTTGTTATTTTGCTTGCTCACGCTGGATGGACCTGTTAGGGAAGCCACTGGAGGAGCAGATGCCCTACAACTGGTATAATTAGGATTAGACTGATAATCCTGGGCAAATCTCCTAGCGCAAGAACACCACTCAGGAGAATTAAAGTTTGTGCCATAATCTGAGCCACTAGCTCCCCAAAAACTACCATCTGCGGCGCAGCTTTTGCAATTTTGAGCATCAAATGCATTAGGGGTACAAACTGTAGCAGGTGTGGTAGTACTGCAGCTTCCTGTGGTTCCTTTATTGTCATATTTTTCACTAATACAATACCCTGAGTAACACCATTGGAAACCAACCGGACAGGATGTATCTTTAGCAGTAGTTGGATTAAAACTTGAGCTTGTCCCACATGTTTTCAAAGGTGTTGAGCAACATGAGGCAGTTATAGGACAGGAGGCAGTTGCAGAAGAGGGATTGCCAGCCGGACACGCTGCCCTGTTGTATGCAGCAATAACAGAGGCCTGGTCAAATGGACCAGTGTAGCCAGCCTGCTTAGTCCTGTTTAAAACATCCTGGTAATTTTCCTGGCCTTTGCAGGTGGTTACAGTTACAGTTGCACTAGCACAGGAAGTTTGATTGAAAACATTAAGTTCATTTTGATCATGATTATAAGGCCCACCCCAACCAGCAGTTTTAAGTTGAGAATCTAATTGATCCCAGGTTTGAGTGCCCTGACATTGAGTTGAGACTGGTGTTGATCCACTTGGTATATTACTACTGGCTCCAGAAGACCCTCCACCTGGACAGGCTGTTTGAACTGACGTTGCCGGATCATATATACAATTATTATTAAAACCACAACTTGCAGCACCTTCCTGACATATTCCGCTATAACAGTGAACGCCATCTGGATCTTGTTGGGAATAAATACAAGCACCTTGTGCATATACCTCTTTTACAAATCCCTGGGCAGATATTACATCCACCTCAGACGGGGCTACAAATTTTAAAGTTAAAGTTGGACAAGTTAAAACTTTTTTATTGTTTTGGACAGTAGTGCATAAATTATCAACCAGCTGAACAGTATCTGTGGCTGCTTTGGAAAATAAAATCTGCTGCTGCCTTACCAAATTAATGGTTAAAGGAATGGCCAATACTAAAATCGCCAGGATCAGGATATTTATTAAATTCTTTTTACTTAAAATCTCTTTTAGATAATCTGACATGTTTTATGTCCTACATTCACTTTGTCACTTTTTGAATGGTTTTGTCAAGGAGAACAGGTGGCACATTTGCCGCCATTACACCAGCCACCGCTGCCACAATCTGAACATTGAGCTGGATTTCTATTGTCTTTTGGCTCTAAGCTTTGATCACCACAAGTACATACCTTACCTATACAAGAAATGTCTATTGGATTAGGAGCTGGTGTAGGCACTACGGGAGCAGGGGTAGGAGTAGAAACAGCAGGAGCAGGTGCAGGGGGTAAAACAGCAGGAAGAATAGGAAGAGAAGCTGCACACTTTGGATTAACTATCCCCCCAGGATTTCCATCTAACATAGATCCAGCACTATCATGTAAAGTAACCAGTACAATATGATCACCAACAGCTATACCAGAAGGAATAGTGAAAGTAACAGAATTGGAGGGAGCAGCTGAAGGTTCAATCTTTACCCAACCCCCAGTTACTTGAGAGGCAGATTTACCTATATCATCATTACCCGCCATCCAAACCTGAAGTTTTTGAGGATTACCTTTATAATTAACCTGTATAGTAATATTTTCTCCGGCTTTACCGCCACTGGGAGTAGCTACCCCGTTGCAGGCAACCTGCTGAGAGGTAGAGCTGGCAGACGGGGAAGAGGATGGAGAAGGGGAGGGGCTTGTTTCTGGAGCTAAAACAATATAGGCAACCGTAAATTCCTGGCCAGTGTCAAATTTGATAACCTGATTATTGTTATCCATAAACTGGGCAAAAATAGCCTTTCTACCAGGGGTGGGGGGAAAAGTAAAATCCTCAACAATTGTGGTCCCGCCAGGAGTATATATCCTCCATCTGGCATCATCCAGTTTATCCCTCTCCTCTGCAAACCTGAATTTAGCAGTAGTCCGCGCCGCAGCAGGAGGAGGATTGGTAGCTCCTGTGCCTGTATTGAGAGCAGTTGTACCAGTGCCAGTATTATCAGACCCGCTGTTGCCACCTCCGCCAGTGGATCCACTGCCTCCGCCACCTGCTGAATCAGCATTATTGGAAGAACCTTGAGTTTGAAAAGTTTGGATACGGCTGGTTTGAGTAGTTGCCCTAGGAGAGGAAGAAACTTCTGGCACAGGAGTAGGTACTGTGCTAGAGCGTCTGGCTGGAAACTCTGTCCTGGGATTTGCAGAAGGCTGAACTTCCGGAGCCCTTTCAGGTATAAATACTGGCTGAAAATTTCCTCTGCTTGGCTGTTTTGGGGATACGCTGCACTTGGCCTCAGTTACATTATTTAAAATATCAGACGTGGAATCCTTACATTCATATCCTATATCACAATTTTCTCCCTTTTCCTCATCATGGCTACTCAACCAGGTAAAACAAAGGATGCCTAAAACCGGATTGCAGATTTTTTCTTTATGGTAAATTTTCGAAAGCTCTGATAAACAATAATATCCTTTCCCAGACCCTGCTGCATATACTGTTTTAACCAGGTTAAAACTAGTAGCCTTTGCATTTCCAACTTCCAAAGGAGAGATAAATTTGATCTTAGGTTTAGGGCAAATTAAAACTTTGTCGCCTTCCTTAAGTTTAGTACAGGCATTTTCCAAAAACTCTATATTCACCCCGGTTGCCCTGGGTTTAAAAATTTGCTGTTTACCTACCAGAAAAACTCCGGCAATAATACCTGTTAAAAGAATAAAAATAAGGATTAGATGAGCTATGCCTTTTTGGTTCAACATTTAGGTTACTGATCACTGTTTGAACCAGTGTCTAAACAGGCTGAGCAAAGATAATCATAAACATTAGGTTGGTTGCTGGCACAGTTATAATTGGCATTAGCATAACATCTAAACTTGGCAGCTCCGTTTTGACAAAAACTGCTGCTTCCTTTGGAGTTGCCTTTATCATCTACACAACTATCATAGGTTTTGTACCCGCAAGTTGTTTCTGTCTTACACTTTTTACAATCCTGCTTGCATAAAAGCTCTGAAGATCCCTCAGCTACTACATTCACAGCCGGACAAGAAGCACTTTTACTTTCATTTCCTGATCCAACTACCACTGCTTCAGTTTTAAACCCGGGATTTGTAAAAGTTTTGGTAATTTGTTGGGTATTACCCAAAAATTCACCTGCCCAGCTATATTTATATCCACCTGATCCGCCATTAGCAGATGCATTATATGTAACAGGCTGGTTAACAGGCACTGTTGTAATACTGACTGAGCAGTTGGCAGTGAGGGGGCCACCAGTATTGCCTCCATTATTTGTTGAACCTGGACAACTGCCTGTTGTTCCTTTACCATCATAATTTTCACTTATACAATACCCGGAATAGCACCACTGAAAACCTGTTGGGCAACTTGTATCTTTTGAAACCCCGTCAAATTTATTACCTGCCACATCAGGACCACACTTTTGTTGATTTGAGGCACAGCAGGAAGCAGTTACAGGACAAGCACCATTTCCTGAAGTTTCTGTTTTAATAAACTTAATTGAATAGGGGAAAGGAGAGGCTTGAACAACTTCAGTCTTAGTAACATTTCCCTGGGCATCTTTAGTTACAATTTCAAATTCAGCATAAATAAACCTGGGCTTACCATCAGGAGTTGGATCTTTAAAAGTATAATTCTGAGTCCTGTTTGCATTTGTATACACTATCCAGTCAGCTGAAGTTAATAAAGCAGGATCTTCAGAAAACCTGAACCTAGTAGTAGTTTTAGTAGCCTGTCCATCCTGACATCCTGGGCCTTGGGGAAATCCTAGACAACGGTTTTCCGTACAGCTTTTAACTTTATCTTTATCTGCCTGGCTGTTAATACTCATCCAGTTATTAACAATTTTAGGATAATTTGACTCATCTACACACCAGTTATTTTTTTGATAGAAGGGAAGTATGTCTGCCTTATCAAGCACACATTTAGCTTGGGCAGGAGTTACATTCCCGGCTGGCCCGTCATTCTTACACCCTGCATCGCCAGTTCCACCACCTCCTTGAAAACAGTTTTTAACCTGGTCTTTATCTTTTGCATTTGCCAACTTGTTGTACCAATTATTAACAATTCCCGGCTTATCTATCTCACCAGAACACCAGCCATTATTTTTATAAAAATCAAGCACATCTGATCTTATGTTCAAAACACAATTTGCCTGAGCAGCTGTCACTTTATCTGCAGGACCGGTTGTCCCACTACAGGAAGGTTGTGGAGCAGCTGGTTTGTCAGCAGCAGAACCTCCTCTAGGCGGAACTCCTGGAGCTGGTGCAGCCGTTGCTCTCGGTTGAGTTGTAGGAGGAGTTTCAACCTCACATTTCCCGACATCTGAACAGTATTTGACTGGCTGATAGGTTGTTGGATTGTATTGACAGACAGAACCAGCTGGTTTATTAGAATTTACACACTTACCATCTGTACACTTATCTTCTGTACAGGCATTACCATCTGTACAGCCAATATCATTAGTACAGGATTTCGGAAGTGGCTCATTAAGTTCACATTTTCCATTGTTATTACAATACTTTATGGGTTGGAAAGTAGTTCCATCTCTTTGACAAACAGTTCCTTCAGAAAGCGCATTATGTACACATAAAGATCCAGGAGAACCTGATCCTAAACAGTAATCATTTGTACAAGGATTTCCATCTGCACAATCTGTATCATTAGTGCATTGGGCAGGTAAAGGGATATCACAACTTCCAAGATCATGTCTACCACCTTTTGAATCTGTAGTAATTAGACGCCCATTTTGACAAACAGGCTTATCTACACATTCAGCATCATTATTAAACGGTTCCCCATTATCAGTACTCTTACCCCAATTATCTTTATCTAACCAAACGCAAACTTGATTCTTACGGTTACAATTATCCCAATGATCATTATGGCCATAGGGAGTTTTCTCGCTATGTCCTACCTGATTAGTTTGACAGTAATAATCCTCAGTACCTCCCGGGTGATAAGCATATGCTGTTTTAACTAGACTAAATCCTGCATCTGTGGTTTGATTTGTATCAATAGGGGAGGTAAACCTAATCTGGACACTGGAACACTTTAATACCCCAAATCCGTCTTGAGAAGTTAAACAATCCCCAGGGAGGAATTCCACATTTTGGGAAGTAGCTTTGGGTTTAAAAATCTGGGGATGCTGGACTAAATAAACCCCTGCAATAATACCTATTAATATAAGGAATAGGGGAATAAGGTGTAAAACACCGCGTTCATTTTTTAAAAATTTAAATAATTTGGGCATCTAAAAGCCGTCTTATTTAACTAAACCATAATTTATAAGAGCTTGTCAATACAGTAAGGGTAAATATTGTGCGACGAGAAATTTTACTTCCTGAATATAGCATTTTTTTTATTTATTTATCAGAAACCTCTGACAAAGGATGGAATTTTCTATGCGTTTCCTGAGCGAATTTATCAGAAGCGTTAATGTATCTTGTTGTGGTATTAAGAGATTCATGTCCAAGTAAAATCTGAATAGCCGCAGGCGATGCCCCTTCTTCTGCTAGATAAGTAGCAAATCCATGCCTCAGAGAGTGAGCACTGGTAGGAATATTGATCCTTAATTTTTCCCTATACCTTTTAATCCGTTCTTGTAGGTAATTAGTTGAAATCCGTCTTTGGGATTTTGTTATATTTTTTCCTTTAGTCGGTACAAATAGCGCTTGTTGGGTATCTCTTCTAAAATCAAGGTACTTTTCCAAATAAACCTGTGCTCGTTCGGTCAGATACACAAACCTTTGTTTTCGTCCTTTGCCAGTGATAAAAATCCGACCACTACCATCTATATCCCTCCTGTTCAAGTTAAGTAACTCGGAAATCCTCATTCCGGTTGCAAATAATATTTCAAGCATAGCTCTATTCCTGCTAGATATTTCCGGGTCTTTTTCCAAAGTAGAGGGAGATTCAATTAAAGAAATTAATTCATTAAGTTCTGCAATATTAGGATGGGGACGCTCTCTTTTAACCATTTTGAACTGATCGGGAACAACTGGGCAGTCATATTCTTGATCAATGAGAAAAAGAATATATGCCCGAATCGCAGAAAGACAGCGATTAATACTTCCTGAAGATAGTCTGATACCCGATTGTTGGTGGGTAGTTGCAGTTTGCCTTTCGTCAGATGAAAGGTAGGCCTTAAATTCAAAGATCAATCTTTTGTTCATATCTTTTATATGAATGTTTCTGGACTTAAAAAAATTGTCAAAATGTAGTAAGTCCTTTTTATAGTTGTAGATTGTTTCAGGGGAGTAATTGTTGGTTTGAAGGAAAAGGAAGAAGTCATCAATAAGATCTAAGTTTGAATAATTATTGACCTGATTATTTTTTAAATTTAGAGCCTCGGGCGAGAGTGAGTCCATACTGAGTATAAGGTTGATTATACTCATAATAACAGGATTGAATAGGTCTTGTCAAACATAAGTTTAAAGCTAAGTTATATAATATTAAAGGGTTGAAGTAACGTTAGATCGTTGCCAGCAGGTAGATCCTTACGGAGTGAAACCATTAACGCTATGAAACCTTATGGGTAATCGGCGAGATCCTAGGATAATCGAAACATGCCCTTACATTTCCCTTCTTGAGCCTATCCAGGCACGAGGCGCTGTAAGGCCTAAAAAACGGCTTTTCAAGGGGAGAGATGCCCAATTGACCATCCATACTTTAGAGCCCCAGGAAGCCCCAAAGCTAATGTTGATCTATTCCGGAAAATAGCAAATTTTTATGTTAAAAAAATCGGTGGGAAAGGTAAAGAAATACGTACAATAAATTAAACTAAATCTTTCATATCTACACCATTGTTTTGTAGATAGTCGGCTAAACAAACACCCCCCCGGATATTAACTCAAATCCAATATTGTACGACATGATTATATAGGGAAGCTCTAAAAGAAGAGAAAATAGGCTTAATTATTCACCCTGAATTTAAGTGAAGGAGTAAGACGCCCTGCCTAACACATTCGTAATAGCACCTATACAACCAATAGAGGGCACCTCTACTCTGGAAAGCTCTACATAGGTTTCGGGAATTCTATGTTCTCCATTAGCAATTATATACATAAGGCGCTAGAACCAGGCTCAATAAGTCCCATAGTTTTCCACATTCATGCCTGGCAACTATATCATACTATATCAATTAATCTTTTCACGAAATCTTCTTTCTAGTTTTCACACTTCCCTGCTCTGCTTCCAGTTTGGCTTGTCTAATTAAGCTAAATTCTAATTTTACCCTGTCCAGGATGTAGTTAAAAAGCCAACTATTAATACTGCCACTCCAATCCCCAAATATTCAATAACCACTCTCCTATTTACCCTACCCTTTAAGACTTGGGTTGTAAGTCCAAGTAAAACATACATTGAAGATGAAATGATTAGAGGCCAGATGGTAGTAGGAGTTGGCCAAAATGAAAAAGCTATTGCCAACTCTCCCAAAACCAGGCTTAAAATAAAACTCTGCACCCAAATTATTACGGGCAGTTTATCTTCCATAGTAAGTGACCAAAGAACCTGCAAAATAAGCGGAAAGCTGATCAAAAAAACAGCCACCCCATTCCAGATAAAAAGTAAATTAAGAGCATAAATTACATTAAACAAAAAGAAAGCTGATAAAAGGGTAAAAAGAAAGCTGGCTGTGGAAGCTGCCCTGTATAATGGGATGGTCCGGAGTGATGCTACATTAAACACATTTTGGGCAAGAAGCAAAAGATAAAACATCAACCCAAAAGAAGCTGCCACTGGCAGCCTGGTTAACCACCTTACAGGCAGTAAAAAATAGAAACTGGCCACAGCCACTGTGAAAAAGGTTGGCAGAATCATCAAAACTATCCCTTTTATCAAATTTAGGCCCTCCCAAAGAGCGAAAACAGACAGGATATAGGATAAAATACCTAAGCCTGCTAAGAATTTAAACCTGAGGTTAAAATCAACCAGCTGGGTAGATAATAACCCTATAGTTAATATTCCCGAGGCTATTATTATCTTTTTCCTTTTATTAAGGTTTAATACTTTCATGACTTCCCTATTTGGATACCATTTTTAATACATGAGTAATGGCAATAGCTAGAGCATCTGTAGCATCATCCAGGTGCCCACCTTTCCAGTTGACTTTAAGCTTGTTTCTTCTTCTGCCAACTTTGCCTAAAAACTTCCTCACCCCGTCATGCACCTGGTTTTTATCTGCCCTGCCAGATCCAGCTACCATTAATTTTATCTGGGGGCCTGTGTAATCCTGAAAAGGAATCTTATTTTGAGCAGCAGTTAACATTATTACTCCCCTAGCTTGTCCCACAGTGATGGCTGTTCTGGTGTTTGCCCCAAAAAATAACATCTCTGAAATCATCTGGTCAGGCTTATATTGTTTAATTATTTTGGTAAGCTCAGAATATATCATATGAAGCCGATCCTGCATTAACTTTTCCTTTGGGGTATGGATATTGCCATAAGTAATAAGTTCAATATCATATTTAAATTCCCTGCCCAAAATATCATCAGGTATTTTTATTACCCCATATCCGGTTGTAGCAGTTCCAGGATCAATTCCAAGTATAATCATAATAATTCTTCAGGTATATCAAAATTTGCCCAGACTTTTTGCACATCATCTAATTCCTCTAATTTCTCCACAAAATCCAGTACTTTTTGAGCCCCTTCACTATCTTTAATTTCCACTAAAACAGTAGGTTTATTGATTAACTCCTGGCTCTCTACCCCATATTTCACTTGAGTAATTTTATTACCCATAGTATTTAATTCTAGGCTCTCTGTATATACTAAATACCTTTGTATTCCATCCTCTGTAAAGTCTTCTACATCCTTTGCCCCTAAATCTATAAGTTCTAACATTTCCGTTTCCTTCTCCCCTCCTTTTGTTATAACTTTTATTTCCCCCAATCTTTCAAACATATATGAAACAGCACCCTGGCTTGCCAAATGTCCCCCTGCTCTTTCAAAAATATTTTTAACTTCCTGAGTAGTCCTCATCTTATTATCTGTTAAACCCTCAATAATGATAGCCACTTTGGAAGGTCCAAATCCCTCATATAAAACCTCTTCTAAGGCGTTTTCTTCACCCTTACCTAAACCTCTCTCAATTGCCCGTTGGATATTCTCTTTTGGCATATTAACGCTTCTGGCCTCATCTACTGCCATCCGAAGACGCGGGTTTGAATCAGGATCTCCTGAGCCACCAAGTTTTACTGCAATAGTAACTACATTGGCTAATTTTGTAAAAGTCTGACCCCGTTTAATATCTGCCACCCCTTTGGCTCTTTTAATAGTAGACCACTTAGAATGACCACTCATAATTTACATATTCTAGCACATCTTTATACCCCAATAATCCCCAAAGGATTGACAATGAAAATGCTTACCCCTATACTCTCAGGATTAGATGGACGATACCTCCCCAAACGTAAACCTTTTGAATGAGCAGGCTATAGACGCAGCTTTAAGCTCCAGCTGGGACATTGCTTTAAAAATAAACAAACAGATTATTAAAAAAGATCCTCAAAATGTTGATGCCCTAAACAGGCAGGCCAGAGCTTATATGGAGCTTGGTAAATCCAGTTTAGCTAAAAAATATTACTCTGAGGCCTTAAAATTTGATCCTTATAACCCGATTGCAATCAAGAATTTAAAAATAATTAAATCTTTCAAGTCAAACAATAAGGAAAATCAAACCCACTTAGCTGGAATCGCACCTAAGTTGTCTGCTTCACTTTTCCTGCAGGAACCTGGAAAAACCAAAATAGTCTCACTTTTAAAAGTTGCTGAGCCGCAAAAGTTGTCCATGATTTATTGTGGAATGCCTTTGGAAATGGTTATTAAAAACCGTGGCATCACCATAGTTGATGCAAACAACAATTATCTGGGGGTTTTACCTGATGATATTTCCCACCTGATACTTAGGCTGCTGAGAGGTGGCAATAAATTTGGCCTTTTTGTAAAATCCATTAAAGTAAACGGTTTGTCTGTTTTAATAAAAGAAACATATAGGTCTAAAAGGTTTAAAAACCAGCCTTCATTTTTGGAAAACCATGGCCCTATTATCAATTCTACACTTCTTCCGGCCCTGGATTCATCTGATGAAGAAGATGAAGAAACTTCAGATGAAGAGGCTGAGGTTTAAAATATTCTCCAAGGTTAGCTTATCTACCTCTTCCTTTATTAAAGCTCTCTGCTTATAAAATTCAAAAAGCTGAGACTTTGAGTAAGGTTTAGGCACCTTAACCAGAGTTTTTTTAAAATTATCCTGGAATTCATCTACTAATTCCTTCAACCTGTTCTCAGAATATATGACTATTCTGATCTGACACCCAATTTGTCCTTTGGAATCTTTACAAATTGCCTGGATCCAAATCCTTTCCTGTTTTGATAAAATAGGCAGATTATCTTTTAAGTTTTCTGCTGATTTTAAGTGAGCCTCAAAAACAGACAATTTATTTAAATCAAGGCTGGTATAATCTTCCAGCTCCAACAAATTTAAATCCTTAAATTTTAAAAGAGATGAGGGACCAAAAATTACCAAAGCGCTTTCCCTATCCTTAAATAACCTCTCAAAACTTATTAAATCCTTTTTTAAAATATTCTCAAGGATTAAATTCAAGCTCTGGATATTAAAATTGCCTAAATTCCGCACAAGATACACTCCATACCCTGATTTTCCCTCAGGCTTGATTAAAAAATCCTTCATTGAATAAAGGGCTAGAAAAAAAGATATTAAAATAACCAGAATAAAAAGAATAATAAGCCACATGTTAGTTTAAATCAGGGGCCAGCTTGATATTAATTTGGCCACGGGAAGAGGCAAAGTCCTCATCTGATTTGATGATTTTATCACAATCTTCGCACTTAATGTTTAATATCTGCTTAAGTCTTTCCAGGGTTTTGGAAGCCTCACCTGCAGCTATGGTTTTATCCAGTTTTTTTTGAGCATTGGCAGTAATAATCACATCTCCCCCAATATTTGTTATAACTCTGGCCCATTTTTGAGCAAACAAAGGCTTTGAGGTTGCATTCAAGATGGCAATTGTTTTATGTTCCTTTTTGATCAAAGGATCTGCTAAATCAACTAAAGCCAAATCCAACTTGTTTGGATCAGCAACTAAAACTTCTGTCCCATCCGGCAGTTTGCTTTTTTGTAAAACCTGCCTTTCATAAAGATCAACAATAATAAACTTATCAAACCTGACTGAAGAAATACTTAGCTTCAGCTTGATTAACTCCATCAAGGTTAAATCAGTTTTTAAATCAGGTAATATTTTAAAAGACGCAAAAAGATCTTGCCTTAAGATATCTACAATTTCCCTGGCGCTTTTGTTTTTCAAATTACCTGAAGCTTCTAAGATGGCATCAACCGGCTGGCCAAAAAAATCTGCCATGGTGTCTTTTAAAAGACTGTCTCCTCCTAAATCAAACAAAGCCCTGGCCTGCCATTTGCCAAAAGAGTGGGCTGCTTCCACAAAAGTCTGATCAGGAATATCAACTAAATTTATCTTTCCCTGGGATGGATTATAAGAAAGAAAAGATAAATTTTTAGCGCGGATTAGTAAATTTATATTAAATTCCCTGTTCCAGTTATAGTTTTTTGTAGTTGGGGCTTTCCAGGCTGAATTTAAAGTTTTATAAAACTTAAAAGCTTGAGACAAAAGTAGCAGGATTATAACCAGGCCTAAAACAATAAAGGCCAGTTTAGTTTTTTGCTTTAGCTTTTTTTTGGATTGGACAGATTTCCAGCCGGGCATATACTTATAGTACCTAAAAGCCTCTTGACCGCGCAACTAGAATAACTATACACTGGAGACAGAAAAGGAGGTGATATTTAAAATATGGACAATAATAATCCAACAGATCCAAACGCAGGTGGAACACCTGTTGTAGATCCTAATGCAGGAGCACCTGTGGCAGATGCACCTATGGGTGGATCAGTTTATACTCCACCAGCTGCTCCAGTTGAACCAGTAGTTGAGACTCCTGTTGAAACACCAGCTCCTTTGGGTGATCAGCCCACACCTGAAGTGGGTGGTGAACAAAATCCAGGTGGACAACCAACTGGTGGTACACCAATGGTATAAATTCTTTGCAAAGAATTTGAAAAAAGAAAGAGAGCTGAAAGGCTCTCTTTCTTTAAATCCAGAAGGTTCTTAGTTTTTTAAATTGTTTGTTTTTGATAGCTTCCCTAATTTGCTTCATCAGGTTTTCTATAAAATAAATATTGTGATAAGTAGCTAAGGTGTGGAATAAAATTTCTTTGGCAAAATAAAGATGGCGCAAATAGGCTTTGGAGAAATTGTAACATGTATAACATAAGCACTCTTTATCAATGGGATTTTTATCACTCTTATACTTAGACAGACTGATACTTAAAGTAAAAGGATAGGTTGAAATATACAACGAGCCGTTTCTGGCCCGCCTTGTAGGGCCTACACAGTCAAATAAATCCACTCCCCTCTCAACCCCATTAAACAAATCCTCTATCTCTCCAATCCCTAACAAATGCCTTGGTTTTTCCTCTGAAACTTTTGACAGGACCCAATCTATCATCTGATACATCTGGGGCTTAGTCCCATAAATGCCGCCTATGGCAATGCCTTCGAAATTTTGGTCAGTAAATTTGGCAGATTTGATCCTTAATTCCTTATTTATCCCTCCATGTATCACCCCATACATCAACTGTTGGCTTTTTAGCTTTTTAAAAGCTGCAAGACTTCTTAGTGCCCATCTTTGGGTTTGTTCCACTGATTTTTTCAGATGATCATAATCATCTTTATATTCATGATCATCAAAAGCAACTATTAAATCTGCGCCTAGATCATATTGAAGTTTAATGGCTATCTCAGGGCTTAAAGTATGCTTGCTACCATCTAAATGAGATTGAAAAATTACTCCTTCATCGCTAATTGTATTAAGCCTGGGCCTAGGAGAATCCTGTACTGACTTTTGACCTCTTACCACCTTGCTTGAACCTACTTCCAGCACTCCGCCTAAAGAAAATACCTGAAAGCCTCCGGAATCTGTCATAATTGGCCTGTCCCAACCCATAAACTTGTGTAATCCTCCAAGCTTCTTGATAACATCAACCCCTGGTCTTAACATTAAATGATAAGTATTGGCCAAAACCATCTGCACCCCAATCTCTTTAAGCTGCCCAGGAGTCATGGCTTTAACTGTGGCTTGAGTACCAACAGGATTAAATTCAGGAGTCTCAACCGCACCATGAGCAGTAACTAATCGTCCAATTCTTGCCTGCCCGTCTTTTTGTAAAATTTTGAAATTCATTCCCAAGCCAGGATTTTTCTGGATAGTTTTTCAAGCTCTATTTTTGGCCTGTCCTTAAAATAACTTTTATCACTCATATGCTCCTTTAACATCTCAAGCAGTAAATCTCCTGCTAGAATATCCGGGATAATCACAAAATCTGCCCCGGCTTTATACAGCCTTTGAGCCTCTTTGGCAGTTTCTGAACGGACAATCACAGGCACATTGATATGCCTTACCTTTAAATCTTCCAGCAAGGTTTTACTTCCTTCTATATCAGGAGAGGTGGAGATTATTATTTTTGCCTCTTCTAAATTAAGAATATCCAAAATATCAGGATCCAGCATATCCCCATAAATTACCGGGATATCCTGGGCTAAAAGAAGCTCAACCTGATGAGGGTTATAATCCAAAACCAAAAGAGGATGTTTTTCCTTTTTTAAAAACCTGACTATTTCTCCTCCTACCCTATGAGCCCCTATTATCACCACATGTCCAGTAAGTTTATCTTCCACAGGCTGATCCAACATGGGATGTTTTTTTCTTTCAAAAAAAGCTACCAAACTCTGCACATATTTGTATATTTTGCCTGATTGGGAAATCATCAGACTTGAGGCCACAAATGATAAAGCAGACGAGAGGGCAATTACTGTTAAATTCTGCTGGGAAACCAAACCCATCTTTAAAGCCACCAGCATAATAATCAAGGAAAACTCAGATACCTGAGATAAATTAATGGCTGTTAAAAACATAGTATGTTTCCTAAATCCAAAAATTCCCAAAATTAAAAGATAAATTAGCGGTTTAACTAAAACAGCATAAGCAGAAAAGATAAGAATTAAAGGATATATGTTTAAGATATGGGAAAAATTAACCCTGGTCCCAAGGTACACAAAAAACAGCGCCAGGAAAAAATCCCTCATAGGCTTAACCTTACCCTGGATATGAAAATGATACGGTGAGGAGGCTAAAACCACACCTGCTAAAAATGCCCCGATTAAAACCGAAAAACCCAACATTGAGGCCAAAGTTATAAAAGAAAAACACCAGGCCAGAGCAGTTAAAAAAAGCAGTTCAGGAGAATCTGAGACCATTTTAAAAATATAAGATAAAAAGTATTTGTTTAAAAGAAAAGCTGAGGCAAAAAGAGATAAAACTTTAATAAAAAATACTGAGATAGGCAAAGTATTAGATATGGAAAGAGTAGTAGCAGAACTCATCCCCAAAAGGATAATCACAGCCAAAAGATCTTCCAAAAGCAATATCCCAACAGATAGCTTTCCATACAAAGAGCCTAAATCTTTCCTGTCCAAGAGAAGTTTTACTACCACCAAGGTTGAAGAAAAAGACAACCCAATTCCCAAAATTATAGCCTCTTTGGTGGGAATGTTAAAACTTTGGGCTATAAAAGTGCCAAGAACTGAGCTGATTACAACCTGCAAAATTCCGGCTGTTAAAATTTGCTTGCCATAGTTTTTAATCTCCCTTAAATCCAACTCCATGCCTACTAAAAACAGCACAAAAGCAATCCCAATATCAGGCAAAAAAGATAAAGCAGAGGATTTACTAACATCAATGGTGGTTAAAGCAGAAAGCAAAAGCCCTGCACTCAAATACGCAATTAATAGAGGCAGTTTAAATTTATAAACCAAGAGACCCAAGGCTGAGGATAAACTAAGTATTACAGCCAGTTGTATAAAAATATTATTCATGACGACAACTTACCTAGAGCCTCCCTCAGATCTTCTGCTAACTCACTTTCCACTTCCATCCATTCCCCACTTACAGGATGATAAAAACCTAACCTCGCGGCATGTAAAAACTGCCTAGGACACCACCTATGATCCAACCTGACCACTTTCCTTCCACCATAAACCTCATCTGAAACAATCGGATGATTGATATATTTTAAATGTACCCTAATTTGATGTGTCCGTCCAGTTTTAGGAAAACACTTAAGCAAAGTGAATTGGTTATAATCCATCCTCTCCAACTTCCTCATTTGTATTGTATTTAAGTCATTAAATATTTTTTGTAAATTGTAAATTGTAAATTGTAAATTTTTTACCGGTTCATACTCAGTTACCGCCTCTTTGCCCTCTTCTTCCAGTACAGTGAATTTTTCTCTCTTGATGGGGTTTCTTCCAATTGCACCCTCAACTACACCACCTTTTTCCACCAAACCATGAACTAAAGCCAGATATTCTTTTTTAGTTTTCCTTTGCTTAAATTGGGCTTGCAGGTTTTCCAAAGCGGCTTGTGTTTTGGCCACCAAAATAACCCCTGAAGTATCTTTATCTAATCTATGCACTATACCACCCCGATCCAACATGATATGGAAATCTTTTTTTAAAATATCTTCTAAAGTATCTTTCTGTTGGGTGTTTGATTTATCTACTACCAAACCAGCTGGCTTATCTAAAACCAAAATATCATCATCCTGAAAAATAACTCTAATATCCATTAAGTGGTTTTTTGAAGATAGCTTTTAACCTCTTGCAGAACCTGATCCGGGTTTAGGGCAGATTTTATTAAATACCCGTCTGCTCCAAGATCAAAACACTCTTTTATCACAGCATCCTGGCCTAAATTAGTTAAAACAACTATGGTTAATTTATTTACAGGAGGAGCAGCTTTTAGCTCTCTTAAAATTTGTATCCCGTCTTTTTTAGGCAACATAATATCCAAAAGAATCAAATCATATACCCCACTTCTGATTTTAGATAAACCCATCTCCCCCTCTGCTGCCACCTCTACCATATAACCCTCTTCCCCTAAAAGCTCCTGGTAAAATTCCCTCAAAAACTGGTCATCTTCTATGATTAATATTTTCTTTTGTGTTTCCATAAGTAACTTAGATTATATCAGATTGCCACCGGCTCCAGCGGCTTTGCTTCTCCCTCCGGCTTTAATTCATACATTTTAGCATTTTTCAAATTTTCCTCATTTGCCAAAGGCAGGGAAAAGTTAAATGTTGTCCCTTTATCCACACCTTCAGACTGTGCCCAGATCCTCCCATGCATAAGTTCAATCAAACTCTTTGAAATATAAAGGCCTAAACCAGTTCCTCCTGATACAGAAATTGAAACATAGGAATTATCCAAACGGGCAAATTTATGAAAAAGCTTGGATAAGTCTTCTTTAGAAATCCCTGCCCCATTATCTTTAATTGATACTTCCAATTCTTTACCGTCTGAGAAAAAATCAACAGTAATTATCCCCCCAGGGTATGTAAACTTTAAGGCATTTCCCACTAAATTAAGTAAGACCTGGTGAACCTTGTCAGGATCTGCAAAAACCAAAGGCACTTTATGCTCCAAAATCTGAAGCTGCAGCCTTTTCTCATCTGCTTTTGCCCTCACTTCCTCATATACTTCTTTAACCAAACTGGCCATATCAAAACTCTTAGGAGTAATTTCCACCTTACCTGCCTCAATACGGGATACATTCAACATATCATTGACCAAATTTATAAGCCGCTCTGTTGAGATTAAAGTCCTGTATAAATACCTTTCCAGTTTTTGTGACAGCGGGATATCAGGCCTGTGCAAGGCCATCCAGGCATAGGAGCGGATAGCAGTCATAGGTGTACGTAGCTCATGTGAGGCAACAGACACAAAATCATCCTTAAGCTTATCCAGCTGGTGTAATTTTGCATTCATCACATAAACCTGTTGGGTAATTTGAGTCAAAGACCTTTCAGTATCTTGCAATCTATACGAAAGATTAACAAGCCTGGTAATCATTTTCCCAAACTCAACTTCTTCAGAATTTATTTTATCTGCACTATTAGAACTCCCCAAAACTAAAATACCAGATAACTTGTGTCCATGTTGTATTGGTAAAATTAGTAAGGAATGAATTTGCTGAAATTGTTGGTATGAGGAATTAATAAAAGCACCTATATCAGAAACAACTGCTGCCTCCCCATACATAACTTTCATCTCCCATTCAGATCCTTTTTGGAATAAGTTATCTTTTTTTGTAACTTCTTCCGCAGTTAACTGATTAAATTTATCTGTAAAAAAGGTTTGTTTGATTTTTCCATCCAAATCAATAAATATGGCAGATAAAAAAATATAGGGACAGTTAACCTTATTAAATCCTTCTAAAACTTTTGGTAAAAACTGCTCTAATAATTTTGTGCTATCTTCTAAATCTAGAGCAAGTTGTTGCAAGTTTAAAAAAAGTGCAATTTTTTCCTCTGATACCATATAAACATATTATATGTCATTCTGAAGTGTAGCGTAAGAATCTAATTCTTTAAAATATCTGGAATTTCTGTCTTCTACTGAGGCCTTACCGAAAATCTTTTGAGATTACTCTTTATTAAACTTTTTGGCTTTTTTATACAAACTAATGAGATTTTTTCCTTTAAATATCTTCTGTCTCTCTACAGTGTAATTTTCCCTAAGAGGGGTTAAAATTTGCCATAACCTACTGGTTTTTTGAGGACCTAAATTATTCAGAAGGATCTCAAATGCGGTAGTAAGCAAAGATTGATTTTTATCCGTAGAAAAGTTTTGTTTATTTAATTGAATTTTCATAATATTTTAGAAACTCTAAAGGATTTATTGTTTTCATCCCTCCTTTATATTTTTTAATTATACCATAATCACAGGTAATAAAAATGTCAGCTTTTGCTTGTTCAGCTGTAGCAAGGTGTAGCGCATCAATTGGTGATAACATCATCTCTTGTGTTAAAAAGTGCGCTCTCTTTTTAGTTTTATCGTCAACATTTTGATAAACCTTAGATCTTTTGAGGATTTCTTTTACAAAGGTCTTTCTTTCTGTAATGGGATTAAGTGAATTTTCATACTCAATAACCGATGAATTTACCATACCTGCTTTGCCTGCCTTGACTAATTCTAAAATTAGAGATAATACTTCACTCTCCAGTTTATTTGTTCCAACCTCAGGATCATCAAAGGGTCTATTCAGAAAACTGTTATCAAGATAAACAATCATTTAGAAGTAATTAGTTTTTTAAAATATCTGGAATTTCTGTAGCGGGAATTTTCTCTGAATAGGGCTGGAATGCTTCTTTGCAAACTTCTACTGAGGCCCTGCCAAAAAGTTTGGCATATTGATTGACTAAATTTCCCAAAACATCTTTTCTATTACCTGTAACTTTCACCTCTGCTCCTGAAACTTCCAAACCCGATACTTTTTTAGCCTGATCAAGAGCAACAGGGCCTATTATTGCCTGTTGTTCTTTAATTATTCTGCTGACTGCTTCTGTATAAAGATCCATAAATTTATTTATCTCCTTCAAGTTCTGGATCTAAATTATTTATACCAAATGCTAAAATAGCCATCACGGTTGGAAAAAGTAAGTCTACCCAATGACCATTATAATAAGTACCGACAGTAGTGGTGTAAGAAAAAGTAAAATCAGTTATATACATCAAAATAAAACCTACAATTAAAGTAATAATTGGAAATTTAAATCTTCCACCTAAATAATTAAAAGATAATCCATAAATAAGTAGGGCAAGTGTCAAAATTATTAAATCTCCTATCGGGTATGCAAAATCGAAAAATAGTTTTAAAATTTGACTATTAAGATCTATAGATCCACCTCTAGCAACAACAATTAATAAATAATAAGAGATTATTGAGGCTATGATTGGAATTAAAAATAGGAAAATCTTGCCGTGCAACTTTTTGAGAGAAAATCTTGCTCCAGTGGCTTTAGAAAGATAAACTATACCGATTGCCCAAAGTGGAACAGCTCCAATATAACCTACATCTGCAAAAGACGGGTAAGGTACTTCTACCTTAAGCACTATATTATAAAAGGACCAGGCCATTTGCCCTAAGCCCCAGCTTATCAAACCAGCCGACATAAAAAAGATGGCAGATCCTACTTTACTATGTAAAAATCCCCATTTTTTTGATTTAAAAAATCCAGAAAATCCTCCCAGAAGAGGAATCAAACCAAAACCGAACTGATAAAGATAGTTATGGACATTGTATTTAATATTTAGAAGATAAAGAACCAACCACCAAATGGCTACTAATATAAAGTAGAAAAAGATTATCTTTGACTCTTTGGTAGCAGACATTTCAATATTACCTATCTAAATTCAGCATAACCCTATATATTGCTAAAAGTCAAGTTTTTTCCTCATCACTGCTATTGTATTTAATGATCTATCATAAGCTACAATATGACAGTTAGCGTGATCTTTTACCCCAAGGTAAAAATTTATAGTTTCATCTGTTAATTCTTCTCCTTGAAGAGTAAGAGGTATACCTGGAGGATAGGGTGTTATATTCTCAGCTGCAACTCTACCGTAGGCTTTATCTAAGGGTATTACTTCGATATCATCTATATTTAACCGTTCAATCTGACTAAAATCCATCCTTTTTATTCCATCCTTAGGAATAAGTATGTTATTTGTTTTTTTAGATGGCTTTTTATAGGTGGTAATTATAGTTTTTAAAGCCTTCACAGTAACCTCGATATTTTCAAGGGTAGCCTGAAAAGGGATCAGGAATAATAATGTTCTTTCATCATATTTTTCAACAATAATTAGATCTTCTTCTAAAATTCTTGCCAGTTCAAAACCAGAAAAATTAGTTTGAGAAACATCTACCAAAACTTTTGTTTGATCCATATCAAAGATCTCGGTGTGTTTTTTTCTATAGCTGTTTATATCAATCACCCTAATACCAGGAATAGTTTTTAAACCTGTTGAGAGCTTTTGGGATATATCGAGTAGATAATCTATCTTCTCTTTTCCATACTTTTCCATCATTTCCCTGGCAGCATCAAGCGAAGCTAAAAGAATATAAGAAGGACTAGAGGAAGATAGTCTTCGGTAAGAATGCATTAATAACTTTGTACTTACTCTCCCTTTTTTCCAATGAACCATGCCGGCTTGTTGTAGCGCACCACCCTGTTTATGAGTACTCTGCACACAGATATCAGCACCAGCTTCCATTGCTGAGATAGGTAATTTTTTAGAAAAAGAAAGATGCGAACCCCAAGCTTCTTCTATAAATATCACTAAATCCGGGAAGGCATTTCTCACTTTTTTTACTAAAGTTTTTAGATCTAATGTAAATCCTTCATATGTAGGATTTGTGATAAGTAAAACATGGGGGTTTTCCCTTTCAATAGCTTCCATAAAATCATTAATTTTATTGGGAAGAAAAATTTGCAGATTTGGATCAATATTTGGAGGAAGACAAACAAGATTAATTAAATAGTCCTCACAAGCAAACATCACAGATTTATGAATATTTCTTTGTGCTAAAACCTTAAGATTAGGAAACTGTTTACTAAGGGCTCGTAAAACTATGTAATTACTACCAGTTGAACCATTAACTGAAAATAGAGTTTGATCAGCACCATAGGCATACGCAGCCCTCTCATAAGCTGCCTTAAAAATTCCTGAAGGCTCAGAAGGGAAACCTAGTGATTGATGTGATACAGATATATCACTTTTATATGGATCTAAAACCCTTGCTGACGTTGGATCTATGGAGGGCGTACACCACCTAATAGCTTTATGTGCCTTGGTATTAAGATGAACAGTAATATGCATATGTTAAATCAGGATTCAGGAATGGAGGTTTGTATAAGCAAAATGCCTACAATTGTTAGGATAAAACCTACCAACCATTTTACTGAAAATTGGTCATGAAAAATAAAAAAAGCACTACCGCTTATTAAGATTGCGACTGCTACTAACCATATAGGGTATGATATAGATAAGGTTGAGTATTTCTGTCCTTCTGCATAAAAAGCTACTACTAGAAAACCTAAGATATACCCTATTACTGCAAGCCAGCCTCTGTTTCCACCCAAACGGAATAAAGTAACCGAGATAACCTCCGCCACTGCAGCTCCTAATATTAGAAACCAAAAATTTTTGGGCCAAATGGACCAAAATAATTCCCAGATTCTAGAGAAAAGGTTTGAAATTATATCCATCTAGTTAAATATACCATAAACTATAATTTCGAGGTAAATTTTGTCACAGCTTCCAAATAATTTAGGTCAGCTAACTGGTAAATACAATATTACTTGAAACCTCTGATCAGAAATTAATCTTGATGAAAAGACATGATATTTTTTATCGGGTTTTTCTCTATTAGGCCATTTAATAATCTTATATTCATAATCCAACAATTTTTTATGGTAAGTATTTTGATCCACTTCTTGCCATAGCTTTCTAAACCTCTCGTCTTTAGTTAATTTACCAATAAGTTTTTTATACCAACTGTCATTTTCTCTACCTAATTGTTCAAATTTAAACTGACCAACCTGAGCTACAGGAAAAGATTTTAGATTTTTCTCATTATCGCCCTTGAAAATATCCACAGGCATAAATTGTTTGGGTGCGATTACCATCTCAAGCAAGTTAGGTTTTATTTTTAAAACCTGGTTAATAAAATTTTTGGGAAAACCAAATGTCTCTATTGTAGGCTGATTAACCATTAAACATCTCCAGCTAAAGTCAATGAAAACTGCCGGATAGGGCCAGTTATTAATTTGTCCTATGACTTCTCTTCTTACTTTTCCTATCTCTTCATCTGTTGGTAAATAACCTGCAACCAATAAGAATTCTCCTTTTTCTTGTTCTGTTAGCTTAAGTGCTTCAATTATTTTATCAACAGTCTCTCTATTGGGCTTTCCAACTCTTCCCTGTTCTATCTTAGAAAGTCTTGTTGTATCCTGCCAACCAATTCGCAAAGAAACCTCCATCTGAGAAAGTCTTTTCTTAAGTCTATAATCTTTTATTAAACCGCCAAGTGTTGCTGTAATCATATTCTCAATTTTAACAGTAATTTTAATAACTTGCTTATTTGAAAAATCTATCAAATATTTGATACTAAAATATTGACATATTATATATTACATGCTAACTTAAAAAAATAAGTTAAATGAATCAGAAAGATAAACTAAAACCTAAAGTCTCTTTAAATACTCTGACTAAAGTCCGTTTTGAAGATGGATATGAAATGCTGGTGAGCATTTTTGAAAAACAAAGGATTGATCATTCTGCAGGGTTTCAAGTCAATCGTGAGGCTCCATTAGGAAATGCTCTCCTCGGCCATATCGTAGGGGAAAAAATTGAATATCAGGTAGAAAATAAGGTTCATCAGGTAACTATTTTAGAAATATATGATCCTCTAAGGAATCTCTAAGATTTCCTGAAAAATTTTATTTGGAGATTTTTTTGGAGTCAGAAAGACAATACTTTGCTGTGGGCATGGCAAAAAGCCTACCTGCTTCTATTTTTTGGCCGCATTTCTCACACTTACCATAATCTCCTTTTCTTATTTTCAACAGGGCATTTTTAATATTTTCACTGGTTTTTTTCAGCTGGGAAGCCAAGACTAAAGCTTTGGTGTGCATATCTGCAATATAGGAATCTGTCCCAGGTTCTGTGGATTCTGCTAAAGCAGGAGATTTGGCAGGATCATCTTCTTCCACTTCTTTTAAGCTTTTAATGACTTCTTTTTGCTGTTTAGTCAGGGCATTTTTAAGATATTCGATTGTTTTTTGGGGAAAGTTTAACATTGTACCTCCTTAATATTTTTTTCCAACCACTAAACCTCCATGCTACTGCAATCTTCTGATTATACCAGACTTTTTTTAAAGTTCCTAACACTAAAGCCGGTGTAGTAAAAAAGTGAAGTAGGCTTTTTAAATCATTGAATATATTTCTTCTGGTAATTTTATAAAAAATAGTCAACCCTAAAACCAGCATTAAAATTGAAAAAATATAATCATTACTTTTTTCTTTAAAAGGGGTGAGTATTAGTTTGATAGCTCCTATGAAAATTAAACTTATACTGACAATTTTGCCTCTTTGGTGAAAATGAGTGGCTTTATTCCAAACATTCATTAAAGCTAAACTAAAAAAAACTGCCTCAAAAAGCTGGACTGGCCATCTTTTCCCGATCAAACCCACCATAGATACTCCTAAAAATGATTTGGTAGCTCCTCCTGCCCCACACCCCCCCAGGAAACAGCCAATATCTGAGATGATTAAACCCCCTAAAAAACCAACAACTGCTATATCTGCAATCTGCCAAAAATCTGTTCTTTGCCTTCTGGTCAGATAAAAAAGAGTTAGCCAACCGCCTAGAAAAGCACCCCAGAAAGAAAAACCAGGGTATTTATTAATAAAAATTATTTTCCAGGGACTTTGAGCAAAAAAAGCTATATTTTCTAAACCAAAATACAGCCTGGATGCAATAATTGCTCCCAAAAAGGTAAGCAGGGTTAAATCCAAAATCTTTTCTTCATCTAAATCCCAAGCCCTGGAAAGTCTCCAGATCAAAAAAACTCCAAATAAAAATCCCAAAGCTAAAAATACTCCATAAGAGGAGAGGGCAAAGCTACCAATTGATAAAAGGGTTGGAAACATAAGGTTTTAGGTTACCATAAAGGAGTATTTGATTCAAATTGACAAGGCGTGGTACACTTATTAGACATGACTGCAACAGCACATGCAATAATAGGAGGGGCAATTGCCGCATCTACCCCCAACAATCCCACTCTTGGAATTACCCTTTCTGCTTTTTCCCACCCTTTTTTGGATATGGTTCCCCACTGGGATTTTGGCCTGGGCTGGAAAAAGAAAAATAAGGCATTACTTTTTTTTGAATCCAGCGCTGATTTAATCTTTGGGATAGCAATAACTTTTCTTTTGTTTGGCAAATTCACAGACAACCTTTATTTATTTTTAGCCATCCTTGTTTCTGAATCATGGGATCTTTTACTGATGCCATATCTATTATTTGACTGGAAATTCCCCCCTTTTTCTACCTTTTATCATGTCCAGCATGCTCTAAATACTAAAGCCAGTCTTTTTTGGGGAGTTTTTACTCAGGCTGCTACAGTTACAGGATTTTTGGTTTTTGCTCTAGCGAGAACTCATTAACTCTTTTAGGTATTTATCAAACTCTTCCCCAATTTCAGGATGTTTCCTAGCCAAATCTACCACAGTCTTCATATATTCCAATTTATTTCCGGTATCATAATATTTGCCGTTTTCTACAACTACGGCATATAATGGTACCCCTTCATCTTTAAGTTTATTAATGGCATCAACCAGCCAAATTTCCCCACCCTGACCAGGATTTAAACTTTTTAAGGCAGCAAAAATTTCCGGAGGTAAAATATAAGCTCCATGGGTGGCAATATCTGAAGGAGCCTCATCCGGGTTTGGTTTTTCCACTATTCTTTTGATTTTGTAAACATTACCGTCAACTTTCTCCAAATCAGCAATGCCATACCTTTTTAAATCTTCGCGTCTTTCAATCTTTACACCGGATATAACCATTCCTCCATATTTTTCATACACATCTATCATTTGTTTAAGCCTTGGTGGCTCTGCATAAATAAACTCATCCCCCCAGATCACTGCAAAAGGCTCATCCTCTATAACTGCCTCACCTGCTAAAACAGGGGTGCCGTTCCCATAAGGGCCTTTTTGGCGGACATAGATAAAGTTAGCCATGTTTGAGATTTTGTTTATCTCATCAAGCAAAGCTTGTTTTTTACCATTAGTTAAATTTTGGACTAAATCTTCATTAGGAGAATCAAAATGATCTTCAATTGCCCGCTTGGTGGCTCCTGTGACAATAATAATGTTATCAATGCCTGAGGCAACCACTTCTTCCACCACGTATTGAATCACAGGCTTATCCACAATAGGCAACATCTCTTTGGGCATGGCCTTGGTTTGTGGTAAAAATCTGGTTCCAAATCCGGCAGCAGGTATTAAAGCTTTAGTAATCTTTTTTGTCATTTTACTCTCTCCACATATTCTCCTGATCTGGTATCAATCTTAACATGTTCCCCTACTTTCATAAACATAGGAACTTTCACAACTAAACCATTATCCAGAGTGGCTTCTTTAAAAACATTAGAAACAGTATTCCCTTTTTCTCCAGGCCCGGTTTCAGAAACTGTGTAAGTTAAACTCATGGGTAGTTCTAAACCTAAAACTTCTTCCTCGGAGACAATTAGGATTACATCTAATCCATCTTTTAAAAACTTAACCTGCATACCTAACACTGAGGATGAAACTGTGAATTGCTCAAAAGAAACAGGATCCATAAAAGAATAAATGTCCCCATCCCTGTATAAAAACTGAGCTTTCTTCTTTTCCACATCAGCCTCATCAACCCTGGCACCGGTGATAAAAGATTTCTCAACAACAGATCCGGTCCTGACGTTTCTTACCTTAAGCTTGATATTGCCGGATCCCCGGCCGGTTTTCATATGCTCGTAAGTAATAACCAGGAAAATATCTTTCCCTTCTGTAAAAAATGTGCCATTTCTTAAATCATTAACATTAACTGCCATAATCTTTGGATTTTATCATAAAGCAGAAGAAATTTGCTATTAAGTTCAATAGATATATACACCCTAGGATTTTTGGAGAAATTTCTTGATTCTGACTTTATCCCTTTTTAACCATTCTATATTGGAATAAATTTGCTCTAAGGCTTGAGCTATAGTTCTTTTGGCTTCAGGGACCGGGTTTTTCTTAACAAAATTTTCTATGTCTTTGGCATCAGAAATTCTGGTAAACTCACCTGCCGGTCCAAAGACTCTAGTAAAATAATGCCCGCCGGCATACCTTTCTTTCAGCATTTTCCAGTTACTTTTGACAAATTCCCAAGCCAGATATCTACCCTCAGGATTTCCCCAAACAGAAGCTATAATCCCTAAGGTATTCTGGAATCTGACATGCTTACTAATAGAAAATTCCAGGGTTTTTTTAAGTAAAACTTTTGACTTAGATTTACCTAAAGATCTTCCTAATCTGTCTTTTTCCTGCTGATTTTCTTCATCTTTGTACATCTTAACCAAAGTATCCCATTCTCCCTCAGCCCCATTTTCTGCTACCAGGTTATAAACAACACCTTTTAAATCAGGATCAATTTTAGCTTTTTTAAATAACTCTTGCGCTTTTTTAATAGTTTCCTCATCCCCAAAACTACCTAACATATTTAAAACCATTCCTCTTAAAAGAGAATCTGTGTGTTTCTCACCGACTCTTTTTTCCCAACCCATTTTTTTAGCAATTGGGGAGTAAATTTCCGTGCCGTATTTTTTAAAATCCGGATAAAATGACTCCAGCGCCAGCAAGCTATCCACCTGAGATATGTAACCAGTAAACGTAGACCAGACTGTGTAATCTTCCTCTCCTATATAACTTTGCGCTAACTCCAGTGCTAAAGTTGTCGGAGAGTTTCCTGATTGGGCTAAATCAAAACTGTCCCTGATTAAACCAAGCCTGTCAGGGGCAGATAGTTTAGTGATATTTTTTTCTAAACCTTTCAAATATTCATGCGGATAATCAACCCTAACCAAGCTAACTTCTCCCATATTTAATTTCTCACTTTTATCTGGAATAGTAATGCTTTTCTGATCCATTAACTTGCCATTTAAAGGAATTGACCAGATTGTATTGTCATGACTTTCTTTCTTAGAAATTGGACTTGAGAAGAATCTGGATTGTGTTAATTCCAATTTTGATTTTTGATTTTTGATTTTTACATTTATTACCGGGTGTCCACTCTTTGAGGTCCAGTTAACCATCACCTTTCCCACATCCTTACCAGAGACTTCTGATAAAGCATTCCACAGATCCTCTGTTTCTGCATTTCCATAAGCATGTTTTTTTAAATAATGCTGCAAGCCCTTTTGAAAATCCTTTTCTCCCAAATATTTCCACAGCATCCGTAAAACTGAAGCTCCTTTGGAATAAGAAACCCGATCAAAAATCTCTGAAATCTCTGCCGGATCCCCCACTTCCACCTCAATTGGGTGAGTATTTGCCAGTGCATCCAGAGAAAAAGCATCTGTCATCTCAGTTGATACAAATTGAGTCCAGATATCCCAATCTGGAAAAATTTCATCTATGGCCAGATATTCTATAAAACTTGCAAAGCCTTCATTAAGCCAAAGGTGAGTCCACCACTCCATGGTCACTAAATTACCAAACCACTGATGAGCCAATTCATGGGCAATCACTAAAGCCACCCATTGCTTATTGCCTGCAGATGATTTTTCGGCGTCTATCAAGATTGTGGATTCCCGATAAGTTACAGCTCCCCAGTTTTCCATGGCTCCAGCTGCAAAATCCGGGATGGCAATCATGTCTAACACAGGCAATGGATAATCTATGCCAAAATATTTGTTATAAAACTCCAGGCATTTCACAGCCACATCCAAAGCAAATTTAGCCTGATCTTTCTTCCCAGGAGTGGTAAATACTCTTACTCTTACTCTATCTCGTGTCTCCTTTTCTATATACTCAAAATCCCCCACAATAAAAGCCAAAAGATAAGTGGACATCTTTGGGGTAGGAGCAAATTTCACTATTTGATAACCTGACTCATGCTCCAAAATCTCAGATTCAATAGTATTTGAAATTGCTACTTTTCCAGCGGGAATCATTAAGGTCACGTCAAAAATAGCTTTTTGGGATGGCTCATCAAAACAAGGAAAAGCTCTTCTTGCATCTGTTGATTCAAACTGAGTTGTTGCCAAATGCTTGTCAACTCCCGCGTGTTGATACTTACTCCTGTAAAAACCCCGCATTTTATCATTCAAAATTCCTTTAAAAGTAAGTTTCATCTCCCCTTTGCCTTTTTCAAGAGCTTTAGGAAAAGTAAATGTGGCTGTTTCTGATTTTTTGTTATATGAAATTTTCCCAGCCCAAACTTCTTTTGACCGATGCACCCACTCCACAGATTTTATTTCCAGATCTGCAGAATGCAAAGTAATTTGTTTTGTAGATTTTTCCAGCAAAAGAGAAATTGTTTCTTCTCCCTCAAATGTAAAAATCTCAAGATCAGGCTTGAGCATAATCTCATAACGCTCAGGTCTGACATGAGTTGGGAGTCTATGTGAGATTTTCATATGTTCGAGTTTACCCTAAATCTCTGCTATAATTCAAGCTAAGATAGAATGGCCAGGTGATGGAATGGCAGACATGATAGACTCAAAATCTATTGATCGCAAGATCATGAGAGTTCGACTCTCTCCCTGGCCACCCAATTCCGAGTTGGCGGGTCCGCCCGAAGGGCGGACCATTGGTTCAGGGCTTTGGAACAGACCTTTTTGTCTTTTAAGGTGAGGTTCGAGCCGAAGATTTTTTGGGCAAGTACCTTTTTGTCATCTAAGTTACTTCCTCTTGCGATATTAGCTACGTTAGTAGCTTCCATAATCCAGTTTTTGAAAGGTTCGAGCCAAGCATTTTGACTTTGTTGGAAAGATAAAATTTGTTCCTCTAATTTTTTCTTTAAAGCAAGCAGATCTACTTTTTTCATCAGATAAACATCTCTCTCAACATCCCCTTCTAAATAACTATCCAGAAGACATTAGGAAGAAGTTAGGGAAATTGGGGGAAGATACAGAGTCCAAGAATAGAAAAATAAGTAGGATCCCGATTACTGGATTATATAGTTTAGTTCTTTTTCAAATACACCATTGGTATAAACCCTAACTTTATAATTCCCTGCCAAATGTATTGCACCAGGTTTTTTTAATGTCCAGTTAAAACTGACATTATTAGTATTAGCTTTTGTCATGGTCAGGTTGCCGTTATCTAAAAACTTACTATTTAAATATCTGGTGTATTCAAATTTAGTCCCTACTTTAGGATTTTTAAGCGTTAAAACTACATAAATAGCCTTTTCTGTTTTGGAAAATTGGGAAGCAGGGTTTACTGCTTCACCAGTTTTAAGATCTATTCCTTTGGCAGCTACCACTTGAGTGATAACACCAAAAGCTTTACTTCTTGGTTGAGTGCTAATGGTTGCCGATTTTTGTCCGGGTGTTTTTTGTGGAGTCTGTTGATAAGTATTCTGTGGTATAGGTTTAGATGTAACTGAGCGATACCCTAAGTAAGATACTCCAGCCACAACTACTACCACTAATATTATCAGTAACGGGGTGAATCCTTTTTGACCTTGGGCAGACAGATTTATCATTTATTCTTTATCATTACGGGATGAGCTGTTTTCCTTATCAGAAGTGCCGGAATTATTTTGTTTATTATCTCCGCTTTGTTTAGAACCACCTTCAGAACCCTTGCCTTCAGTTTCATTCTCTACCTCTTTTGGCTCAACTGCTTCTTGTTGTTCTACAGCTTCTTTAGTCTCAACCTTTTCACCTTCCTCTTTTCCTTCGATATTTTCATTTTCTTTAGCGCCTTTTTGGTTGTTTTGGGCATCTTGATCATTAGCAGTATCTTTTTCTCCGTCCTGAACATCTTTAGCATAATCACTGATAATAGTATTACTTGTTTGGGTATTGGAAGCTGATGGTGATGATGTTTGAGCTAATACCTCAGGGTACCTAAATAAACTTAAGCTAAGTACAAAGACAGGAGTTATTAAAAAGGCTATTTTACGATTCATATAATATATTATTCTAATTAAAGATTAGTTTAAAAACAGGTATTAAGTCAAGGTCTCAAAAGTAAAATCCTGATTTAAACATCAGTTATGTTCTATAAATGCTTTATATCCCACAAGCTTTTTACGATCGTCAGATCGCAAGCTCTGTTTATTATCCCCCCTGAGCCTTGGAAAACATTTTGTTTTCCCCAGTTTTTTGATAAAATATGTTCGAGCGACATCATATAGTCGCACAAAACTTTCCCGCTTTGAGCTAAATTTTCAGTGTGGCCAAGGCTCCATAGGATTTTATTTAACTACATAGATATTAATTTTTCTTGATATTCAGGTTGTTTAGTAGAATCAACTCCATATAAAACCACTTCTGTTATGTCAAATGTCCAGTCAACTTTTTCTAATCTAGATTTTAGATCAGGTTTAAAAATCTTAAATAATTGTTGAGCTTTAGGGTCTCCTACCCATGCCAAAGTAACATGAGGATGAAATGGTAAATTATTACCATTAGCAGAATTTACAGATAAACTTTTTGAAGTTATTTTATTAAATTCCCGCAACTGTGCTGGATATTGAACATCCAAAAATATTATTTTTGGTTTATTCCCTCCAAAATATCCCAGACCACTGATGTTTAATTCTATTCCTTTTAATAAACTTAAGTGACTCTTAACACTCTTAAGGTTCTTTGAAAGATCAGATGAAGATTGTTTATCTAAGTAACAAACAGTTATATGAGGAGTTTTAGGATAGGTTGTCTTAAATAAAGAACTTATCTTAGAAATATCAGCTAGTAATCTTTCAAAATCTTGTTGATACTTTTGAGGAAGAGGAATTCCAATGAAATATGAACTATAATTTCTCATGATAGCAGTATATCAAAACAACAACCTTCTGATTGACCCCTCCCCTTTTTTCTGTTACAACAATTAGCATGAAAGTAATTGGTTTAGTTGGGGAAAAAGGGTCCGGGAAACAAACTTTTGTTAATTTTTTAAAAGAAATTGCTCCAAATTTAAATGTACGCCAGGTCAGGTTTTCAGATATTTTGGCCCAGACTTTAATGATCTGGGATATTCTCAATACCCGCTCAAATTTACAAAAACTTTCTTTAATTATGGAGGAAGGATTTGGACAATCCTCGCTGGCTAATGCTGCCAAATTTTCAATAGAAGGAGACAATGCAGACGTTTTAGTATTTGACGGGATAAGAAGAGAACCGGAGCTGGATCTGGTTAAAACTATGCCAAACAGCACCCTAATTTATATCACTGCTGATCAAAAACTAAGATACGAAAGGTTAAAACTCCGCAGCGAAAAAGTAGGTGAGGTAGGACTTACATATGAGCAATTTTTAGAAGAGGAGAAATCAAAAGCTGAAGTAAATATTCCCTCTTTAGGTAAAAAAACAAATATAAAGCTTGAAAATAATGGTACTCTTAAGGATTTCAAAAATAGTATACTGAGTTTATGGTCCACTCTAGAAAAAACTTAAAAATTTATCAAAGCAGAGTTCATCTTTTGGTTACATTTCTTTTTTTAAGTTTACCTTTTGCATTTTTTTTAATACTTTCTCAGTTTATTCATCTTCCTGCTACAACGCTTTTTGCAGATATATTTGGCTCTTTATACAGAATGATTATTGCCTACATTATTGCTGCCATTTTAGGCTGGATTTTCGCCGTGTTACTATTTAGGGGTCAAAGATCTGCAGTTGCACTACCCTTATTTGATGTTTTGCAATCCTTTCCTACTTTTGCAGCGCTACCTTTAACAGTTTATTTTTTGGGAGCTAATTCGGCAACTATAATTTTATTTTTAATTGTCACAATTATCTGGCCTATATTTTTCTCTGTTATATCCTCGCTTAAATTAATCCAAAAAGACTGGGAGGAAGAGGTAGAAATAGCTGGTTTGAAAGGTTGGAAATATTTGGTGTATTTCCTTTGGCCAATCAGTATCCCTGGCTTAATAACAGGCACAATAATTGGTTTAGGGGATGCCTGGGAGGCCATGATTGCCACGGAAATTATTGTCGGAATTAAAAGCAGTTTAGGCAACTTTTTTGATTCATATTCCAAAAACCCAACCATCACAGCTTTTGGAATTTTGGGCTTTTTGCTGCTTATTTTTTCTGTAAATAAACTGCTCTGGCTGCCACTTTTGGAATACTCACACAGGAGGATGGAAGAATGATAATTTCTTTAAAAAATATTTCTAAAACTTTTGTTGAAGATGACAAAAAATTGACTGTTTTGGAGGATATTAACCTTGAGATAAATGAGGGAGAGTTTTTTATAATCCTTGGTCCATCTGGAAGCGGTAAATCAACCTTGCTTAGAATCATGAGCGGTTTGGAAAAAGATTTTAGTGGCAAGCTAAATTATGACAGTGTAACTCAGGAGAACTTTAGCTTCGTCTTTCAGCAATTTGCGCTGCTTCCTTATTTAACAGTTTTCCAAAATGTGGAGCTGGGGCTTCTTGCCAGAGGAGTTCCAAAATCTCACAGACATGAAAAAGTCATGGCTGAGTTACAAAAACTGGGCTTAGAAAAATTTGGCAAAAGTTTCCCCAAAGAATTATCTGGTGGCATGAAACAAAGAGTGGGAATAGCCCGTGCCTTAGTAACTAATCCTAAAATTATTTTTATGGATGAACCTTTCTCTGCACTGGATTCTTTTACAGCAGAGATACTTAGAAAAGAAGTTTTAGATATCTGGAATATGAGCAAAACTACCATTATTATGGTAACCCATCTAGTTTCTGAGGCTTTGGAGCTTTCCGACAGGATTGCAGTTTTAACTTCCAGGCCAGGAAAAATTGAGGCAGTATTACAAAACCCCCTTTCCAGGCCTAGGCAATTAAGATCTGAAGGCTTTTTCAAAATGGAGGATAAGATAAAAGAGTTAATTAAGATTTAGTGGACGCAGTCCGCCCTTCTGTGGACGCAGTCCGCGAGCTTTGCTCAGTAGTAGATCTGGTTTTTTCCATGCCATAAAACTTGGTCCGATCAGCCCTGAATACTAGCTGAATCTCACCAGTCGGGCCATTTCTGTGTTTTTGTATATCAAGCGTCACATTCTCCATTTTTTCAGGGTCTTCCCTGTATATAAACATCACCACATCCGCATCTTGCTCAATAGCACCTGATTCCCGCAAATCTGCCAGCTGGGGCCTTCTGCTACCTCTTGATTCAACAGCCCTGGAAAGTTGAGAAATAGCCAAAACAGGTATTTTTAGCTCCCTGGCTAAGTTTTTAAGCTGCTGGGAAATCTCAGATACTTCCTGCACCCTATTTTCCAGATTCCTGCCATGAATCAGCTGCAGGTAATCTACAATCAAAAGTTTCAAACCATGCTCAATCTGCAGCCTCCTGGCTTTTGTCCTCATCTCAGAAATTGAAATTCCCGGTGTATCATCAATAAAAATCGGGGCCTCAGCCAGCTCTCCCATTGCCAAAGAGAGCTTATCAAAGTCTTTCTCATCTAACCTACCTGTTTTTAGCTTCCAAGCCTCAATATCTGCCTGTCCCACCAAAAGCCTATCCACCAACTCTTCCTGACTCATTTCCAAAGAAAACATCCCTACAGGCAACCCTGCAGTAACAGCCACATATTGGGCAATATTTAACGCCATTGAAGTCTTACCCTGACCTGGGCGGGAAGCCAAAATAATCAGGTTTGAATTTTGCATGCCGGCCAATTTTGAGTCCAAATCACGAAAGCCTGTTGGTATTCCCCGGAGCTTTCCTGAGGATTTTTGCAGCTCATCCAATCTATCAAAGCTTTCAGTCAACGCATCTTTAATAGGGATAAAATCCCTGGAAATATGCTCCTGGGAAATGGCAAAAATAGAAGATTCTGCTCCCTCCAAAAGAGTATCTACATCCTCACCTTCATCATATGCTTTCTCAATCAACCTGGTGGCAGAAACAATCAGGCTTCTTCTGACTGCATGTTCCTTGATAATTTTGGCATAATGTTCAATATGGGCAGCAGTTGGGACAACATTAACTAAAGTTGTAAGGTAAGCTGAACCCCCAATCCTATCCAGCATATTTTTTCTCTTTAACTCCTCTGTTATAGTCACCAAATCTATTGGTTCACGCCTCTCAAACAAGGACTGAATAGCATCATAGATAGGACCATGTTGATCGCTTCTGTAAAAATCAGATGAAGCTAAAACTTCTGAAATCCTGACAATTGCATCTTTATCAATTAAAAGAGAGCCTAAAAGGGACTGTTCAGCATCTATATTTTGCGGAGGCAACTTTGTAACATTCGCCATAGTTAATTAGTAAATCAGTTAATTAGATCTAATTAACTCTTACTTAAAACCACCACCTGTGGTTCTTCCGGAAGTTTATCTTTTGTAGTGGACAGCTTTGGAACTGGTGTTACTGCTTCTGCACCCATTTCTTTTAAGAAGCCTTCCACACCAGAAAGCTCAAACTTTAATCCTTCTGTTTTGAAATGCATAGGTATAATGATTTTTGGTTCAAGCTGAGCAACTATTGAAGCTGCCCCTTTAGAATCTATTGTGTATACTCCACCAACAGGAATTAGCAATATGTCTACTTCCCCTATTTGGGCAATTTGTTCCTCTGTTAGCTTAGACTGCCCCAAATCCCCTAAATGCACAATATCAAGCCCGTCAAATAGCAGATGGAAGATGATATTTTTACCTCTCTCTAAACCTTGGGTATCATCATGAAAAGAGGATAGCCCGGAAATAACCACCCCCCCTACTTCATATTCTCCGGGATCTCTAAAAACCATAGGCTTTTTTCCCAAGGCAGTTTCTATATCACTTGAATTATTGTGATCCTCATGCTCATGGGAGATTAACACCATATCTCCCTGTACTTCTTTTGGCAATTTTAATCCTGTGAATTCTGAATCAAAAGGATCTATAATAACAGAGGCTGTTTTTCCTTTTAATTTAAAGCAGGCTTGACCATACCAGTAGATATCCATAGTGTGTCACATACTAACAAAGTTTTGAAAATGGGACAACCCCTCAATATTATGCAGCTGGATTACTGGGATCTTGTTGAGCGATATTTTTAGTAATTGTTACTCCTTCTGCAGTTTCAAATACAAATGGATACCCGCTTTCATCCCCCTCTTGTTTTCTCTTCCAGGCATCTTCAATAGATTTAAACATTCCTGTATCTGCATTATATTCTGAGCTAGAAATACCATGAGGGTTATTATAATAATGTTCGCTTTCATGTCTCAGCGTCTGACCTGCAGTAGTAGGTCCTATATATCTATAGGTCCCCTCCGTATAACCAGGAGGATGAGATCCAGGTATTTCCTGAAACTGATTTGGAGATAAATATGATTGATTTGGATATGGCTTCCTCTTTCCTCCGACTGCTACAAAGATAAACACCTTATCTTTTAATTTTGGATCTCGACTAGCAACAATCTTTCTTTCAAGTCTTTTTACTTCTCCTGGACTACTACGTTTTTCCATAAAATCAATTAAATCTGTGCTTGGACCATCATTAAATTCACCATCAAATCTGATTATAGTACCTAAAGTACTAATATGCTCTGCTTCACTTGTCATAGCTCTTTTAAGTTCCTCAGGATTCAACTCTTGAGTCCATTCTTTAGCTGATCTTTCGTATGGATTAACAAGGCTGGTTTGATAAACTTCTTGAATATCTTTTGGTAATTTTTTACCTGCATTCCAACTAAGACTGGAATCATCTACCAAAACAACTACCAACTCTTTAAGTCTCCCCTTTGAAGCATCTTTAAAGACTTCAAAATCAAAAACACTTCTCTTTAGACTTAATTTTACACCTGGAGTTTGTACTATCCCTATATTTGCCTCTTTTAATTGTTCCTCATTTAGCAGCTCATTTCGTTGAGCTTTCATTTCACTTGACTCCACAAAAGGATTAGAAAGATTAACTATTGAGGGAAAAGAATTACAGGCCGCTGACATAAAAGGTAATGCCAGTGTAACAAGAGTATGCACTATCTTTTGTTTAATCCTACTAGATTTCAATTTTCTATCAACAACTCCTTGTGCTCTGGATTGTACTTCAGCAATCACCAGAGAGGCCTCTTCTTGCATTGATTGTTCGGTTGATGATAGTTCAGTCATACAATATTTTGATAATCATTTTTGAAATCAGATAATTTAGATATAAAATATTGATCAAAGTTAGGGATAATTTCTCTTAACCTTTTTAAGATTGATTGCACATCTTGCTCTAAGGATATTTGTTTCACTTGCTCATCTGATAAGTGTCCTGAAGCGTCAAGAAGAATATATTCTCCTATTTTAGTATTCAAAAAAGTACGAAGTAGTATTATTTTCTTCTCATCCAATCCTGTTGTATTAATTTTAAGAAAAGCGATTGGATCAAAATTATTTAAATTTTGCATATAGAATATTCATACCCTAAAATCAATCAAAAATCCACTTCCCAGAAATTATAAAGTAAACCTATAACCTCCTGGGTTGCATCGTAAAGTTTATTAAGGGATATAGTGAAATAGACCTTCTTTATCCCTAATTCCCTTTACATCCATAAGCAATTGCTCTGTATCTCCTGCTAAGGCTTCTAGCCTTCTGGTGTGATCTTCTTGAGTTTCTTTGACTTCATCTAGCTTTTCATTCATTACAGACTGTTGTTCCTTTATTAGATGAATTGTTGCTGATTGACCTGTCCTGCTCATCTCCATCGTGTCTACTTTGTGCTTTACAATCTCTAAAAGTTCCTTAATTTTCTTCAGATCATCATCTTTTTTCATAATTTAAATGATAACTTTTAGGGAATTAACAAACAATATATATTTTCTATATCAAATTCTCTATATTTTTCGATATGTTAAAATGAATTCTAATCATGAAACTTAAGAAAAAACTTTCTAATAAGCATTTTATTATTTCCCATCTTTTAATCTTAATAATTGGCCTGATTTTTTTAGGAAGCCTTTACTATATTTTAAACATCCAGTATAAAGCTTCTTCTAACCCTTTTTCAGCCGGACCTGTTACTTCAAAACCTAAAAGCTTTACTCTTACACTAGACCAACCTGCTGATGAAAGCTTGACTTTCAACCCTTCTATATTGATTTCAGGTAAAACTTCCCCCTTGTTGGATGTTTTAATCTCAACTGACAAAAATGACCAGGTAATAGAGGCAAAACCTGACGGCACTTTTTCCCTTACCCTTAATTTGGATGAGGGAGTAAATAATATTAAGGTAGTGGTCTTTGATCCAACAGGAGATTTCAGGGAAGAGAGAAGGCTAGTATATTATTCAAAGGAGAAACTACAATGAAAGGGTCTAGGGTTTGGGGATTAGGGATTAGTTTAATAGCAATTTTTATCTTTCTATACCCTATACCCTATACCCTATACCCTGTCTATGCTGCTGACAGCAGCTCCAGCGCTGATATAAAAGCAAAAGTTCAACAATTTATTAAAGAATCTGCTTCAAAAGCTGCCCAGCTTAAAAAAGAACTGGAAAAAGCCTTACAAAATAGAGCCTATGTTGGGAAAGTTAAAACCAAATCAGAATCAGCCATAACTTTAGCTTCTAAAAATGGCCCCAGGATTGTAAATATAAACCAAGACAGTGAGTTTGAAAGCCAGGTTAAAGGCAAAAAATATTCCATGAAACTTCTATCTGAGGAAGATTATATTGCTGCTTTGGGGGATACTGATGAAAACCAGGTTTTAACAGCCAAAAAAATCATCTTACTAAACCCTATACCCCAAACCCTAGACCCTAAAACTTATCTGTGGGGACAAGTTGCTGCCATATCTGACAAATTAACAACCTTAAAAGATAGGAATTTAAAAAATGTTTCTGTGTCTTTGGATCAGAAAGTTAAATTAAACGACTTCGTCATTTTAACAGGCACAAAAGGGAAAAATGATATTTTTGAAGCTGATTTTGTTTATATTATACCCCAGGGAGGATTTATTAAGCCTAAAAAAATAGCCACCCCCTCTGCAATAACGCGCCCTAGCGGGCAACAAGCTGCCACAAAATCATCAATATTTAAGCCAGCTTCTCGTTAACAGAACCTGCTAAACTTTCCACATATTTTTTAATTTTGGGCACAGAGGTTTTGGGACAAACCAAAAGTACATCTTCCGTATCCACCACCAGCATCCCATCTAAATCTATACCCACTACTAACTTCCCGTTATTGTTAAAAACCAAACTATCCCTGCTGTCCACGAGCTCCACATTACCTTTGATCACGTTCTCATCTTCAGACTCTGCCAAAGCCTCTTTTAGCGCCTCCCAAGCCCCAATATCGCTCCATCCCATATCTAAAGATATAACCAACCCGTCTTCCGGAGGAAGCTTTTCTAAAACTGCATTATCAAAAGATATTTTCTCAAGGGTTGGATATACCTCTCCCAATACCTTTTCGTAATCATCTGTCCCCACAGCCTGGGAAATAATATTTAATTTTTCATAAAGCTCCGGGGTGCTTTTTTTAAATTGTTCCCATAAAAATTTGGGTGTGGTAGTAAAATATCCCAAATTCCAGGCATGTTTTCCATCTGTTAAAAATTCTTTGGCCAAAGCCTCATCAGGCCTATATTTAAAATCACTAAATTCATAAACAGGCAATCCGTCTTTTTGCTCCACTTCCTTCCCAAATTCAATATAGCCTAAATTAACACTGGCAAACCTGGGCTTTTGCCCGATAAATACAATCCTTTCGCCGTTTTCTTCAATTAAACCCTCAGCCATTTTCAGCGCATGCCTGAACTCTTTATCTTTTTTAACTAAATGATCCCCCCAGAGAATGGCAATTTGTTCTTCTGGGAATTTTTTAATAAAATTTGCAACCATTAACCCAACAGCAGGCCCCACATCCCGCATAGCAGGTTCAAAAATCAAATTTTCAGCAGGAAGAGAGGGAAATTGTTTTCTTAAAATATCTGCATATTGGGAATTGGTGGAGATATAAATATCCTGCCAGGAAAAATCCGGAAAAAGCTTGGAAACAGAAACCTGCAGCATAGATTCCTCCCCAACTATTTTTTCAAATTGTTTAGGAGTATTTTTCCTAGACAGCGGCCAAAGCCTAGTCCCCACTCCTCCAGCAAATATGACAATTTTCACAACATCTAATATATCATATTCTTTAAGGATTAGTTTGGTAAATTGTAATAAATCTGGGATCTAAAGATGAAGAAAACTTCATAATAAGTTTTAATTTATTTTCCAACACCAGATTATCTGATATAGTTCGTTCATCTCCTACAAGCAAAAAATTTGTTTGCTTAGTATCAATAACCCAATCAATCCTTCTAAAACTTAGGTTTTTAAACTGATGTTCCTTCTTTAAGATAATCTCATTATAGTAATTTTTCAAGTTTAAACCTTCCATTTGAGCTGAAATTCGGGGGTCTAACTTATACTCATACAATGCCACCCCATAAGCCAACGGTTCAGAAAGATCTACTATAAATTGTTTGTCTATATTTCGATACGTAAAATCGAAAAGTTCATTTAATGTTCCACTTTGTTCAACTTTTTCCTCCTCCCTTAAGATGTGAAAGTAATTAATATATAAATTAACCAGGCTTATGGAAATAACAAATCCTAGTAATAATCCTTTAGCTGTTGGTTGGGAAATTTTTTGCAAAATCATCAGTAAACCAAAGGCGACTATCAAAGTAATTACCCAAAGATAAGGTAATACTCTAATTTCATATAAATTATCAGTGGTTAAGCCAGCAGGAATAATACTTATTAAGCCAGAAAATCCTAGAAAGAGACAAAGATTGTTTTTATGCTTTTTACTAAAAAATACTAAGGCTATAAAAAATGGAATCACCATCCATGGATAAAAAGCCGCCAATTCTGGTATGCCTCTGACTGCAATAGGGTCAGCATCAAAAAAGATGCTTTTTGGGGATAAATAATCAACATATTTTTTCAAAAAAGTATGGACTATAAAAAGGGCTTGGCCAAAGGGTACTTTTTGGAAATCCCCACCATTAGCCTGAAAATATTTTTCAGAAGTGTAAGATAACAACTGGTACCTATGAGTTCCCCCTGCTGATGTTAATAACAAAAGTTGTGGTATCAAAATAATAATAAAAAGCAAAATGGAGATAAAGAAAATCTTCTTGATCTTAAGAAGGCTTTTATAATGAAAAATAAACAATAAAATAACTTGGGCCAGCGAAAAGAAACGGTAAGCGTTATAGGCATAGTTAGTTAAAGCAAGTAAGATAAAAGCAACTGGGAGTAATAATTTATTTCTCAAACCTTTATGAAAAAGGTATAAACTAAGTAAATATATAGCCAAAGCCAGATTTGGTTCTAGCGCACTACGGCTGTTTAAAATGGCCCAAGGAACAATACTAACAAATAAAGCAGATAATAAGCTGAATTTATAATTATTAAATAAATGCTGCATCAGCAAATAAGTCATCCAGATTATTAATATTCCAGAAATTATTGAGACAATCCTAATTGCAATTGGAGTCATGCCAAGAAGCTTTACAGGCAAAACTGTTAAATAAACATACAAGGGGGTTTTGTATTCCACCATAGAGCGGAAATAAACAGGCCAACTCATCCCAAATTGGTCTTTACCAAAAAAACCTATTGAGTAGGCATTATAAGCAATAGTTGCTTCATCCAAATAAACTCCTGGAGGCACTTTATTGATATCAACCACTCTTAGCCATAAACCAAAACAAATTATTAAGGTTAAAATGATTTTTTTAAGCATAAATTTTATATACCCCAAAAGAGCTAATGGCTAAAATTATTGGGTATAATGGATAAATACCTAAAATATAATCAGGATTTCCAAAACCTCCAATTATTAGCACTAGTAAAATGGCACTAATAGCAATTTTTTGCTCCCCTGCTTTTTTCATTAACTGGTATGCTCCAAAAATAAAAAAAGGTAAATAAATTAAAGGGAATTTATCAAAATCCAAAGCATATGGACGGTAACGCGGTGCCCCGCCAAAGAAGAACTGGTTAAAATCAAGGTTAGTAAAAAAGTTTCTTTCAAGTTTATAAAAACCCAAAGTGTAATCATTATGGAAAAAATTACCTAACCTATGCGGGTAATAATTCTGTCTGATTGCAAGGTCGTTTTTCTCCAAAGCAGATATTTGAGTTAAATCTTGATCAAAATGAGCAACTACAAAGAATAAACAGTTAATTATTAAACATAAACTTATAAATAAATTAAAAATTTTAGGCAATCTAGAAAATAGCATTAAAAACAGTAAAACAGCTAGTATAACTTGTAATATAGCTAATAATTGATTTTGCTGAAAAATCCTTAGGGTCCAAGCAGAAAAAAGTGCCATTAAAACAGGCAATATTAATATAATCTTGCTTTTTTGTTTTAAAAAATCCATCCAATTAAAATTACCAGAATCTGTCTCAAAACTCAATTCGTTGATGACTCGACACCCCAGGTAACCGATAGTAAATTTGCTATCCTTATGCTTCTTTGTTATAATACAAACTGTATGGAAAGAACATGCACTATTAAAAATATTTGGCATTATCACACTTCCCTTCCAGGTGGTGTGGTTTTTGATGCTTAAAAAGTAAGTCCAATAAAGCGTTTAACACACCGCCTTAAGGGCGGTTTTTTCATGGAAAAAAATATGAAACTACCAAAGCTATATGCTTTTAATAAAAAATTAAAAATAGATTTATCTTTAAGTGAAAATCCCTTGGGATGCTCGCCTAAGGTATTTAGTATCTTAAAAAGAAACATCAAAAAGGTTGTTGAGTATCCGGATCCAACTTCATCAGCTCTTACATCAGCAATATCCAAGAGATTTAAAGTATCAAAAGAACAAATTCTGATCAGTAATGGTTCAGAAAATCTTATTGATCTGGTATGTAGAGTTTTGATTAAAGCTAGAAACGAAGTAGTCTTACCTGAATTAACTTTTCCTTTGTTCGAAAGAGTTATTCTTTTAGCAGAAGGGAAGCCAGTTTTTGTCAAAATGAAGAAAAATTTCCAGATAGACTTGCAAGCTTTAAAGAACCGCACCAATAAGAAAACAAAACTCATCATCATTTGTAATCCTAATAATCCAACCGGAAAAATCATCAACCGCGATGATCTAGCTAACTTTGTTAAAAACGTTGCTCCTATTCCGGTTTTAGTTGATGAAGCAAACATAGAGTTTGGCGGAAAATCCATAGTTTCAGAAGTCAAAAATAGAAAAAACTTATTGGTACTTCGGACATTATCCAAAGCTTTTGGGTTAGCCGGTCTTCGTGTTGGAGTATTAATCGGGCCAAAAAAGCTAATTAATAAACTTAAGCCTTTTATCCAACCATTTGCTCTAAATAGTTTTGTTGAAAATGCTGCGATTGCAGCACTTGAAGATAAAAAATTTATAGAAAAGACTAAAAGTTTTATGGCTGAAGAAAGAAAATTTTTAACGGACGAACTGCGGAAGAGGGAATTTATGGTTTTTAATTCTGAAGCAAATAATATCCTTGTGGAAGTAAACAGAATTTTCCCAAACCCTAAGGAATTTATTAAACTTTTAAATAAAAATAGTGTCTCTGTGGTAAGCGGAAATTCATTCAGAGGGCTGGATAACCGCTTCATCCGCCTATCCCCCAGGTCCAGAAAAACCAACCTTGGGTTCTTAAGGGTTGTTGATAAAATCTTAGCTGATGTGGAATAACGGAAAAACTATTTTAGCCTCATCTAGCCATGTCCACCCCTGGAGTGGATTTGTAGCTACACCTAAGGTAACCGATAGTAAATTTGACAATCTAAGTTTTTGTGGTATACTGTTTATACAACTGAATATTAAAAAGCGTTTTAAGTGAAGTCACGATTCACAAGCTGAATACAAAAATGTATTCCAGAAGTTTAACTGTATAAATGAAACAGACGATGTTGGAAAACCAAAGTCGCCGTCAAGAGTTCTTAGAAAGTAATTTTTAAGAATATAAGGATGGGACCGCGGGAGGTCCTTTTTTAATGGCCTCTCGTTCCTTGTTCATTACCCTTTGTGGGTGGTAGGCAAAGAACGGGAGGTTTTTTAATGGGAAATTTTTTTGAAAGGAGGTGAAAAATTATGATAAAAGAAAATATATTAGCCATTCCAAGTAAGGATAGACTTCGGGATGAAAGCTTAAACCTGATGAAAAGTATAGCAATAAATTTTGAATACACATTAGGATGGAGCGGAATAAGAAATCTAACAAGCGAAGCAACTCTCATCGTAGCTGATGCGAACTCTATGAGAGAGTGGGAAAGATTTACAGTTGCCTTGCTAAGACCAAAGGATATAGTAGAAATGGTCGCAGCTAGTGAAATTCCTCTTGGAATTGTTGGGATGGATACTGTAGAAGAATACAGCTTAAGCTTAAGAAGAAACTTACCTGGGGATGAAAAACGAGTTCAAACCCTACTCCCTTTAGGAATAGGTGTATGTCGCTTAGTTCTAGCTGCTCCACAGGAAAGTGGAATTAAAACAGCCCAGGAGTTTAGAGAGGCGGAACAAAGAGGAGAATTTGTTTCGCGCTTAAGTATACCTACTCTTGAACAATTCAGAGGACTTACTATAGCTACCAGTTACCCGAGAATGCTGCGTAGATATTTTGCCGATGCTTATGCATCTCTTGATACTAGAGATTCCATGGAATTTTCGATTAGGGAGATGATAGGTGCTGTAGAAGCTGCTCCCGCATTGGGAATGGCAGGGGCTATAGCTGATCTTGTAGAAACTGGAACAAGTCTAAGAGATAACGGTCTAAGAGAGATAGAAACAATATTTGAATCTCAAGCTGTTTTGATAACAAATACTCAAAATAAAAAAGGAGACGATCCTTTTGTAGATAAAGTAAGAGATACAATATTTAGATTTCTACTCAAAAGAGGTAATCCTGATGCTATAAGAAAGCAACAGGAGTATGAAGAGTTTATCTCATCATACAGGTAAAATTTGGCAGGTAAACCGTTTTCCAGCGGTCGAAGGGGTCGCACCCCTTCCCTGCCACAATAAAGGAGGTTATAATAAAAATATGAATACAGCACCGCCAACACCAAAAGGATTTAGAGATATACTTCCTGAGCTAGCTTTAAGGAAGAGAGAGCTTATTAATAAAATTGCAGAAACTTTAGAGCAATTTAGCTTCCAGCCAATGGATACTCCAATTGTTGAATTTGCAGATACCATACTGGGAAAATATGGTTCAGAGGCTGACAGGCTGGTTTATGTATTCAAAGACCGGGGAGGAAGAAAATTGGCTCTTAGATACGATCTAACTGTTCCCCTGGCACGCTTTGTGGCAAGCAATTTAAACCTAATTACCAAAGGAGTATTCAGACGTTATCAAACTGGAGAAGTTTTCAGAGGAGAAAATCCGCAAAGAGGACGCTTTAGAGAATTTACCCAATTTGATTTTGACTCTGTTGGATCAAATGATCCTAAAGAAGATGCCACCATAATTGCTGCTGCAGTTAAATCTTTAGAGGCTTTGGGAATTCAAAATTTTAAAGTATTTATAAATGACAGGAATATCTTTTCTCAACTTGTAATAAGAGCTGCCACAACAGCAGATAAACTTCCATCAATTGTCCGGGCTATTGATAAAATTAAAAAAATAGGCAGAGAAGGAGTGATAGATGAATTAGTTAAATCTGGATACTCTAGCGAACAAGCAACATATTTTTTGCAAACAATTAAGTCTTACCAACCTACGGAAAATTTACAAAACATTTTTAAAGCTTTGGAGGATTTAGGAATCTCTTCAGAAAAATATGAATTTTCCCCCACTTTAGCAAGAGGTCTTGATTACTATACAGGGATGATTTTTGAAATTGAGATTGAGGGAAATGTGGGTCTCTCTGTTGGTGGTGGCGGAAGATATGATAATCTAATTGGCAGCTTTGCCAAAAAAGACATTCCTGCTGTGGGTTTTTCTTTTGGTCTTGATCGCCTCCTGGAAACCTTGTATCCTTAAATAGTGTCATCACAAATTGCCAAAAAACCGCTGCCATATTTGGCCTTATTACTGGCTCATCTGATTTGGGGAGCAAATTTTGTGGTGGCCAAAATAACTTTGCAGGAATTCCCTCCCATGAGCTTAATTTTTTTAAGGTTTGCTTTTGCCTCGCTTTTTTTAGCCCCATTTTTAATTTCCACTGGTAAAAAAATTAAACTGCCAAAACAGGACTTGCCAAAACTGATTGCTGTTGGGGTATTTGCCATCACTTTAAACATCTCTTTTTTCTTTGAAGGCTTAAAAAGAACCACTGCCATTGATGCCTCTATCTTAACCCTTACTCTGCCTATGTTTTCTGTGCTTTTCTCCTGGTGGTTTTTAAAAGAAAAGGTTTATTTTGTAAATTTAATAGGGATATTTTTAGGGCTTTTTGGAAGCTTAGTTATTATTGGCATCCCTCAAATATTCACAGGCACTATTTCTCCCCAGGCTTTTTTGGGAAATATTTTAATAATTCTGGCCTCTGTTTCCTGGGTTGTGGGAGCAATTATTTCAAAATCGCTTATGAGTAAATATTCATCTTTGACTATAACAGGAGTAGCCTTTGCCACAGGCACACTAACTATAATTTTGCCAGCTGCTTTTGAATATTTTCAAAACCCTAGCTGGCCTAGTCAAATCAGCATTTTAGGATTTATGGGATTAAGTTATATGATTTTGCTATCCTCTATTTCTGCTTATTTTTTGTTTGAATGGGGGCTTTCTAAAACCTCTGTTGTGGTTGCAGATTTGTTTCAATATATTGAGCCTGCTATAGCAACTATTCTTGCTGTTTTAATTTTAGGGGAAAAGATTTCTCATTCATTTTTAATAGGGGCTTTGCTTATTGGGTTTGGAGTTTTTATGGGCACACTTGCCAAGAAAGAGCTGCATCATAGACAACATGCACATAAGCATTGAAAACAGCTTCAAATCCTGATATACTACTACTCTATGAAAGCAAATATACACCCAAACTGGTTCCCTGAGGCAAAAGTAAATTGTGCCTGCGGTAATAGCTTTGTAACAGGCTCTACTGTTGAGCAAATTAGAGTTGAGCTTTGTTCAAATTGTCATCCTTTTTTTACAGGACAGCAAAAATTTGTTGATACCTTAGGACAAGTTGACAGGTTTATTAAAAAAACAGAGGTCTCAAAGGTTAAACAACAGGAAATTGCAAAAATTATGGAAGCAAGGAAAATGAAAGTTGTTGAAAAGAAAAAGGAAAGAGAGTCTCTTAAGGATCTTCTTTTAAAAGCAAGAAAAACAGCCGTCTCTTAGATGGATTATATCCAACAACAATTAGCACAAATTGATCAAAAAATTGAGGAATTAAAACTTCTTCTTGATGATCCTGAGCTTTCAGAACTTGCTAAAGCTGAAATTGAAGAATTGGAAAAACAAAAAAAGGAACTAGAACAATCTGCCTCTACCCCTATGGGGCCTGCTGATTCAGAAGAAACAACCAATACTGTAGCAAATGATGGAATCAACCCCAATATAGCAATTTTGGAAATCCGCTCTGCTGCTGGTGGAGATGAGGCAGGAATTTTTGCCGGAAACTTACTTAGAATGTATACCAGATACGCAGAAAGCAAAAAATGGGGCATTGAAGAGTTGGATAGGTCTGAGGGAAAGTTAGGACAAATTAAAGCAATAGTCTTAAAAATCAAAGGACAGGATGCATACTCTTCTTTGAAATATGAATCAGGAGTACACAGGGTTCAAAGAGTCCCTTCCACTGAATCTTCAGGAAGAATACATACCTCCACAGCCACTGTGGCTGTTTTACCACAAATCAGCCAGGCCCAGGTGAATATTAATCCCTCTGAGGTTGAATTTGAGGCATTCAGATCTGGCGGTGCCGGAGGACAAAATGTAAATAAAGTTTCAACCGCAGTCAGGCTTAAGCATATCCCATCCGGTATTGTTGTTACTGCTCAGACAGAAAGATCTCAACTGCAAAATAGGGAAAATGCCATGGCGCTTCTTAGGGCCAGGCTTTGGGAGATGGAACAAATAAAAAGAACCGGTAATATTGGAGAACAAAGATCAGCTCAGGTTGGAGCCGGAGACCGCTCAGAAAAAATAAGGACTTATAATTTCCCTCAAAATAGGTTAACAGATCATAGGATAGGAAAATCCTGGCATAATCTGGAAGAAATCTTGGAAGGAGATTTAGGTGACATCATCCAAGCCCTCTCAATACATTAAAGGCTGGGTTGAATTCTACAAGCTAAAATTCAAAGTCACTCCTGATGTTTTAATCCCCCGCCCGGAAACTGAACTTTTGGTAGACGAGGTATTAAATTGTATTAAGTATTATGTATTAAGTATTAAGGGTTCAGAGATCTTGATTTTGGATATAGGAACCGGGTCAGGGAATATAGCTATTTCTGTAGCAAAAAATACTCCAAATGTAAAAATTTCAGCTACTGATTCATCTAACTCAGCCTTAAAGATAGCAAAACTCAATGCGCGACTTCATCACGTTGAAGATAGGATAAAATTTATCAAAAGTGACTTGCTTAAAAAACGCATAATACATAATACAAAATACAAAATACTAATTATTGTAACCAACCTACCTTATATTCCCTCGGCCAGGATTCCCTATCTTGACTCATCAGTTAAAGACTTTGAGCCTCTAGTGGCGCTTGACGGTGGTGAGGATGGATTTGACCTTTATAGAAAATTATTTGCCCAGATCAAAGGAAAAAACTGGAAACCAAAACTAATTATAGGAGAAATTGATTATACTCAAGGAGAGTTGGCTATCCAGGAAGCGCTAAATTATTTTCCTGATTCTTCAGTTGAGGTAAGAGTGGACCTTGCACACAAACAAAGGATATTATTGATTAGGTGATTCTGCTAAAACTACCTTCAAATTTAGCTCTTTACCGTCTCTCCAAACTACTATATCCAGCTGAGCGCCAATATTGCTTTTGGAAACTATATCAGGAATCTTATTTTCTGAATCTATACCAGCTCCACTAATTTTAGTAATTATATCTCCTTGTTTAATACCTGCTTTATCTGCCGGGCTTCCATCCAAAATATCCTGGATATAGGCTCCCTGGGCCACATTATTTAAGATAGCCACCTCTTTTGAGATAAACTTATACCTTATTCCCAAATATGGTCTTGAGACAAAACCTTTTACTTGAAACTGCTCAACTATTTTTTTAACAGCATTACTGGGAATGGCAAACCCGATATTTTGCGCTCCTTCTGTCATAGCCACATTCATACCAATTACCTGTCCGGATGAGTTTAAAAGTGGTCCACCAGAATTGCCTGGATTAATGGCTGCATCTGTTTGGATCAAATCATCTAAGTTTTCCGCCGACCCTTCAAAAATATCACCTGCCACTACCCTTCTGCCCAGACCTGAAACAACCCCAACTGTCACAGTATTGGTAAATTTACCCAGAGCATTTCCTATGGCAATTACAGTTTGACCAACCTTTAGCTTTGATGAATCTCCAAACTCCAGGGATTTTAGATTATTTTTGTCAATTTGCACAATTGCCAAATCAAAATTAGGATCCCGGTAAATTTTCCTGACCTCATATTTTTGTCCATCTTTGGTAACCACTGTATAAGTACCTGCCTCAGATACTACATGTTTATTAGTCACGATTAAACCCTCTGATACCACATATCCGGTACCTATAGTGGAGTCTGTTTTGGTAGGAACTGCGAATGGATCAAAAGGGTTAATCACTCTTCTTGTAACCCCAATGGCCACCACAGATGAGGATGTTTTATCAACTGTTGAAATTACTGCATTTTCCTCCTGGATTATAGTCCTGCTTTCAGAAACAGGAGCTTTAGGTAAAGAAAGCATTGGAATTAAACCCCTTACCTGTGCTTGATACAGTGCAATTGCCACAATTACCCCTAGAATTATAGCTATGACCAATTCTCCCAAGTTTGGTTTTGGTAAATTTAGTTTTGCATAATCCATTCTAATGCCTTATCCATCTGTGGATCTTTACCTGTATCGTCCTTGCTTGATTCAACTTTAATATCAGGATCTAACCCTCCTAAATTATTAACCCATCTTTCATTTGGGGTTAACCATTTAGCAACAGTAATATGTATCCCTGTACCATTTTCTAAATCCTGGGCTTCCTGAATTGTCCCTTTACCAAAGGATTTCTCCCCAACTAACTTAGCTCTTTTTCTATCCTGCAAGCTTCCTGCCACAATTTCAGATGCTGAGGCTGACCCTTTATTTATTAAAACCAGAAGAGGTATTTTTGTCAACTTGCCAGGCCGGTTAACCTGGAATGGAGTTTTAACCCCTGCGTTATTTTCCTGTAATACCACATTCCCCCCTTCCAAAAATTCAGAAGCAATAAATACAGCTGATTCTAAAAACCCTCCAGGGTTGTTCCTTACATCCAAAATAACCCCCTCTGCATTTTGGGGAATGATATCTGAAACAGCGGCTTTCCATTCATCATTAGTCCTTTCCCCAAACCTGGACAGTTTAATAATTGCCACTTTTTTACCTGTTTGTTTGTAGGAAACCTCCACACTTTTGACAATAATTGTATCCCGCTTGATGACATATTCTTTAGGCTCTACTCCATCATTTTCCCTTAAAATTGAGAGTTTTATACTCGTGCCTTTTGGCCCTCTAATCAATTTAACTGCATCAGGTAAACTCATACCCGTACTATCCTGATTATCAATTTTAACAATCAAATCCCCTGGTTTGATGCCTGCTTTGTCTGCCGGAGTACCGGATAGTGGCGCAATAACTGAGAGATGCTTATCTTTAAACCCAAGCTCAATCCCCACCCCCTCAAATGCCCCACCCAAATCCTCTTTGGTACTTTTTTGCTGCTGAGGAGGCAAAAATACAGTATACGGATCACCTAATGAGGAGACCATTCCGGAAATTGCCCCATAAAACATTTTCTGCGGATCCAGGGCAGATTTATCAATGTATTCCCGGGACAGCAAATTCCAGGTATCCCAGAAAAGCTTAAAATCAATATTAATATTTTTTGGAGGCTCTTTGCTTAATGCAGAAACCGAGGGCTTGAAATTCTGCAATTTAATACTCACGTCCCAATGGCCTAAATTCCAACCTAGTAGAAAAACAATCAAGATACTCAAAACAAACTTGGCATTGATATTTTTGAAGAAATCTCTCATTGAAGTAAGAATTAAATATAATCTATTGCCTCAAGATTTACAACTGGTACCTTAATTTTCCGCCTTTTTGTTTCAATAACTGCCATAAAAACACTTAAACCAGAAGGGATCAGGGTGACAGATTCATCTATAGAGATAATTTTTCCCTGTTCCCCTAAAAAAGACGTTCCGATCACCCGGACTCCCATCCCAACTTTTAACTCCTCAGCTTTTGTAATATGTTCATCAGATACTTCATCCGGAGGCAAAACAGTACTCTTAACCTTAGCAAGGCTGCTTGACTCAAAAGAGGGCAAATCCAATATTGCTTTATTGCCGTCAATTGAGACAAATTTCCCGTCATATTTTTGTAAAAGCTCATAAATATCCAAAGCAATAGGCACTGAGCCAAACCCCTCAGTAACTAAAATTGAGATCCCAATATCATTTTCTAATTTTTTGGGAAATGCTATTTTGCCTCCAGCCATACTCCTATAATCTTTGGCATTCATCCCTCCCACAATTAACCCATTCACCCCACATGAAATAGCATTAGAAAGTGCATCTTTGTAAATTAAGCTGCCTGCGACCAAAATATGTCCTTCATCTTTGGGGGAAATCATTGCACTGGTTAATAAATCTTCCCTTTTTCCAATAAATTCCAAAATCCCATCCCTTAATCTTCCACAGCCAAATACTCCATGAATCCTGCTAACCTGAGTCCTGATTACAACCTTACCTTTTTCCTGGTCCACACTTTCCACAATCCCATAAACACCTGAAGGAAGTTCAACCTTTTTAGGCAAAAGTGTCATTCTTAGCTCACCGTCCTCCGGATTTAAATAGTCCAGTATCCCATCTGTTGGGGCAATTACTGTTTTTTTACTGCCAAAAAGTCCTCCATCTTTATATGCCAGTAGCTCTCCTTTATAAATTATCTGTCCTACCCCTCTTTTTAAGTATTTTTCAACTTCCCTACCTTCAACAGATAAAAGTGAAGCTAAATCTAGAGTCCTAAACCCTGAGGAAATATCCGAGGTTGCTAAAATATCCGATGGTTTAACCTCCTGGTTTAAACTAACAGCTATCTTACCCTTACCCGCAAGGATCCTGTTGATCCTGACAACTGTATCTTTTTCAATCCTAACTCGAAGAGGGATGAACTGTTTCACTGCATTCTCCCGTCAATTAAAATCCCCATTTTCCCCCCATAAAGCTGTAGGGCATTCTCAGATTTACCTAACACCTGCCCCTGATTTAATTTATAGGAGATTTCACATCGATCTTTCATACAGGGAATAATAGATACTCTACCTGATGTAGCTTTGTAGCTTTTACCCATAACAATTATCTCCATTTCCCCATCCCTGTTTATAAACTGGGGCAAGATTACAGAACCAACTATTTCATCGCTGTCATCTGTTATAACAACTGTCCAAAGATCCCAGAAAAAATCTGTTTTTGGGCGTACCCTTAAAAAAGCATCAATAAATACCCCTGTCACACTTACCAGATCAGGCACAAAAGGTAAAAAGCTCTCGGGAATCAATATTTTTCTTAAAGTCATATTTATAAATGGGTTACTGCCTAAAAGATTATTTTCTCCTGCTAGCTTTGGTCCATTCAACCTAAGTGCTTCTCTCAAAACCGCCAAATTTATCTTCATATCATATTCGCTCAAAGGCAGTGCCTGAGGATATAAAATTAAATTTGCCAGATAATTTTCCAGCTTGATTGGCTGGGGCGGCGGAGAAATAAAGGGAATTAAAGAATTGATATCAATTTGGTCTAAATCATCAAAGGTCTCAAAAAGAGAGGACAGTTTGGACATAAAACTATTATACAAGGAATTTTCAAACTTTGGGAGTAAAAGCAAGGAGGCTTAAGTGACGGGCATATTTTATGTGCCTGGCTACTGCTCTTTGGTGTCTTGAACAAACACTGCTTCTAAGCTTAGCTACAATTTTAGCCCTGTCTGTTAAATATTTTTTCAAAATTACTAAATCTGTATATGAAGGATCTTTTTTGCTTTCACAAAAATAGCAGCTTCTTTTAAGTTTTACTTCAGCTTCCGGAGTAATTTCTGCTTTTTTCTCCTCAACTTTTTCCACAATCTCTACATCAGGAGTTGTTTTGGAAATTACTCTTTTACCTCCGGACGTGGGCTTATCGCCCAAGGAGGAGGGGCGTATTGTTATTTTTTTCTTTTCAGCCATAATCTTGGAATTATATCTTAAATTGACTCAGAGGACAATATCTTAGAAGGGAAGGTCTTCATCTCCCAGATCCTCTGTGGGAGCAACTGGAGTTTTTTCAGCTTTTTCAGCCACAGGCTGATCGTCCTTTGGACGAGATTCTTCTGATTCGTTTGACTCCTTAGGAACCGGCACTTCCTCAGTTTGAGTATAGTCTCCAGCCGCTTTTGGAGTTAGTAAAATCATATCCTCAATTACAATCTCTGTCACATTCCTTTGGGTTCCATCTTGTGCTTCCCACTGTCTGGTTTGCAGCCTTCCTGAGATAAAAACTTTATTGCCTTTTTTCAAAAGCTGATTACATAGCTCAGCCAGCTTATTCCAGGAAACTAACCTATGAAAATCTACTTCTTCTTTTCTCTCTCCCTCAGTTACATAAGTCCTGTTTGTGGCTAAACCAAAAGTACAAACTGCAGCACCATTAGGGGTATATCGAAGCTCAGGATCCCTTGTTAAATTACCTATTAATTCTACTCTATTCCAAGATCTGCTCGCCATTTTTTCTTAAACTCGTACCAGAAGGTAGCGCAAAATATCTTCTTCCAATCTTAAACTTTTGTCAAGACCTTTTGCATTTTTAGGATCAGCCTCAATTTCAAAATGGGCAAAAAAACCTTTAGTCTGTCTTTTTATCGGATAAGACAGCTCCCTTGCACCCCACAAATCTTCTTTTTTAACCTTTCCATCCACACCAACTAATTTTTTAACCATAACATCCAAAAGAGTCTTCTTCTCTTTTTCATCCATCTCTGGTTTTAAAACTAAAGTTAAATAATACGAATTCATAACTTGGGTATTGTACTAAACAGGATCTGTAAATTCAATTAGTAGATAATCTTTATGTCGCCAGTAGTTGTTTGTAATAAGTCTTTTTACCTTCAGGAATTATATCTGGATTTAATACTCCAACATAAGCCATCGCAACTTCTGCAGGATTATGACGTCCTCCATTAAAAAATCTTACACTTTTTTTCCAAATCTCAGCAGCTGGTACAGGTTCTCCAATGTCTACTCTGGCGTTGGCACGCTTTAGATGAAAACTTCCATTAACCGGTACTATTTCTCTAATACCAACAGCAGCAACAGGTAATACATATCCTCTAGGGAAGAAAATAGCTGTTTCCCGTTGTGCCTCTTGTAATAAACCATTATTCCTTGACCTTGTTGATTCTGGAAAAATGCTGACAGCAAAACCATCTCTTCTTCTTGCAGAAGCAGTTCTATTAGCAGATTTATTTACTTGATGCGCAGATTGCTCATAGTTTTTTACTAAACCTTCTTCTTCAGGTGTAAAACCAACTTCATTTTCTAAAACTCCCCTAATTCTTCTTAAGTCAAACGGGGTAACAACCAATACAGCTTCATCGCATCCCATAAAAACTCTTGTATACCATCTTTCCATCATACTTAACCCTGCAACCCAAATTAACCTGTCTGCAAATGCCTTATACCCTACTCTGGTAAATGCAGCTCTTCTTAAAGCAGGGTCCCCATCACTGCTATGATTACCAATAACTGTCAACTCATCACCTCTATCCAGTAAGTTAGTGGCCTTGTTTAAGTTTTCTATTCCATGCACTTCAATATCTGCTATAAATATATCTGAGATAGTATCTACAATCCTAGTTTTTAAGGGTTGTCTTCTGATATGGCTTCCTCCCTCAGAAAGCCTATGGAGTAAATCTTTTCTTGTTACTGCTTGTTTTAAAACTAATTGTGCTTCAGGTGTCATATTCAAACAGAGATTTTATCATATTAGAGAAATATTTGATAATATATTGCAATATTTAGCAATATCTCGTAATATTACGCAAGTATGTTAGTTCCTTCAAAATATATCTTAACTCCTAAAATTTCTCAGTTACTTTCTTCTATTGAAGCCTCCCGTGAAGTCATAAATTCAATCCAGATCCCACCTGAGGTAGAAATAAATATTAGAAGACAATTTAATCTTAAATCTTCACTTTTCTCAGCCCGGATTGAAGGAAATCTTCTCACTTTAGATGAATTATCTAAATCCTCATCCAAAAATAAGCAAAAGATTGAAGTTTTCAATATTTTAAGAGCTTTAAATTGGATTCAAGGAAGGAGTTTAAAAGATATGTTATTAAAGGACATACTTAAATTACATAGCCTTGTTTTAGCCGGATTGATAGAAAAAGACCAGTTGGGTAAACTGCGTAAACAAGCCAGCGCTATTTTTAACAGCGCAGGGATCACCATTTATATGACTCCCCGACCCTCACAAATAGAACCGCTTTTGAATAAATTACAAAGTTACATTAATAGTTCAAAAGAACCATTTGTTCCTATTAAAGCTCTTCTTACTCACTTTATTTTTGAAAAGATTCATCCTTTTTTAAATGGAAATGGGCGTGTGGGTAGGCTTCTAATCCAGTTAACTTTAAAAAAAGAAAATTATGATATGGAAGGCCTACTATCTTTAGAAGAATATCTTGATAATCACCGGAGTTTATATTACTCGAGTTTGGAGGATTCAGAAAGGGATGTCACAGGATATCTGGAGTTTATGCTGGAAGCTATGGCTGAAACTGCCCAAAAGATAAAAGAATTAGTATTACAGAAAGAAAAAGCTGATGTAACAGATTATCTGCTTCCCAGAAGGGCAGAAATTTTAAATATTATCAAAGACCATGGTATGGTCAGTTTTAATGATATCCAAAGAAGATTTATGAGTATTCCCCCCAGAACTCTTTCATATGATTTAAAAAAACTTCAAGAAGCAAATTTTATTAGAAAAAGAGGAACGACGAAAGGAGTACACTACGAAGCAAACTAACTCCCAATCAGAAACTCCACTACATCCCCATCTTTCATAATATATTCTTTCCCTTCTGTCCTAACCCAGCCTTTATTTTTTGCTGTAACATGAGATCCGGCTTCTATTAATTTTTCATAATCTACCACCTCAGCCCTGATAAAATTTTTCTCAAAATCTGTGTGGATGACCCCTGCAGATTGAGGGGCTTTTGAACCTATTTTAAAAGTCCAAGCCCTAACCTCTTTTCTCCCAGCTGTAAGATATGAAGCCAGACCTAAAAGCTGATAAGCTTTTTTTATTAATCTTTCCAAACCTGTTTCTTCAATTCCCAGTTCTTTTAAGTACTCTATTCTTTCTTCCTCAGTTAAATCAGCTAACTCCTCTTCTAATTTAGCACATATCTTAAGTGAATTTTCCTGTTCACTATCAACTGTAAACTGTAAACTTTTTTCATCCACATTATACACATACAAAACAGGCTTTATAGAAAGTAGTGGTAGTTTAGTAATCCAATCCTGAAGCCTTTCATCCATACTTTCTGAAGTTTTAATTAAACTATCACCTATATATTTACCAGAGTCTAGGTCTTCTTTAATCTTTTTTAGAATTTCCAGTTTTCTGGGATCAAGCGGGTCTTTGGAAAACTTGAGTTCTTTTTCTGCAAAAGATACAAGTTTTTCTATAGTTTCCAAATCCGCCAGAATTAACTCAGTTTCTATAGTTTCTTTATCAGATTTAGGATTTTCTGAACCTTCGCGGATAATATCCAGATCCTCAAAATCCCTTATAACATGAATAATTGCATCTACTTCTCTGATGTGTGATAAAAATTTATTCCCCAACCCAGCCCCTGTTGCAGCACCTTTCACCAATCCGGCAATATCTACAAACTCTACAATTGCAGGTACAATTGGAGGTAAATTCGCCATTCGTTCTTCGTCTTTTGTAAGTTCTGCCAACTCATTCAATCTTTTATCCGGCACAGCCACCACCCCAATATTTGGCTCAACTGTAGCAAAAGGGTAATTGGCACTTAAAGCCACTCTTTTTTTCAAAAGAGCGTTAAAAAGCGTACTTTTCCCTACATTCGGGAGACCTACGATTCCTACTTTGAGCATATTTTGAGATTATATCAGAATTTTATTGTCACATAATGCCAAGCAGCAGGCTAGCGCCGGTTACAAAATAACGTGACAAGAACTTTCGTGAAACGATACCTCGCAACTCTGCTGCGAGGTAGTTCATTTAATGTTGATAAAAAGTTTGTAGTATAGTAAATCAAGATACCCTAACTAAATGAGCAAACTAATTATTCTACTCATTATTATTGCAGTTGTAGCTAGTGGCGCTTTTTTTCTCAAGCCAAGTGTCAGTGTTAAACCAACACTCTCAAAGATCCATGTTTCGGGCAACCGCATTGTCACAGAAGACGGGCAGACTATCCGGCTCCGGGGCGTAGTTTTTGGAGACCCTTTTCTTATGGAGCACGATGATTTTGACAGAGATGGCGTGCCGGATCATCACTTCACAGAAAAAACAGCCGAGGATTTTACTCGTGTCAAAGCACTTGGTGCAAATATCGTCCGTCTGATGATTTACCCCGGGTATTATAGATTAGTTGGTGAAGAGAAATACCTTGCTACCTATGTTGATCGTGAAGTTGATCTGGCTGAGAAAAACGGACTGTATATTATTCTTGATTACCATGTGATTGGACGTCCCGGTGGTTGGTATGACGCACCATCTGATGCCACCCTGGCAGAATATCCAACAAAAGTTCACTACACAGATGCTGACATGGCAGTGGCATTCTGGGACAAAGTTGCTACCCGTTATGGCAAAAGAAACCATGTACTTTTTGAGATTTACAACGAGCCTGCTGATGATACTACTGATTTTACTTGGGCGCAGTGGCGGCCAACAGGCCAACTGCTGATTGACACAGTCCGCAAGCACTCAAGCAATATTATTCTCGGGTCAGGTCCCAAGTATTCCAATGATCTCTCTGATGTGCCCAAAAACCCCTATAGTGATACCAATCTTGTTTATGTTGCTCATGTCTATCCCGGCAATGTTCCCAAAGGAGAAGACCAGGTTGCTGCATGGGAGAAAGACTTTGGATTCTTAGCCAAGACCTATCCAATGATTGTCTCAGAGTGGGGCTTTTAGCACCGAAGGTGATGAGACAACCAAAGGTACTCTAGAAGGCTTTGGAAAACCATTTCTTGATTACATGGACCAAAAGAATATCCACTGGACCGCCTTTGTCTACCATCCCCTGGATCCTGGGCAGGGGCAACTGCTGATTGAAAATGACTGGACTACCCTCACCCAGTTTGGTGAGTTCGTAAAGAAACGCCTGCAGGATTGATCAGGCTCTACCCTTGAAACCCTGTAAGCTACTGGGTACGGACTATATAGTTAACCTTTTTCTCCCTCTTGAATATCAAGGGCATAATCACTGGTAGTAGAATCTGAATTTTGAGCTAAAACAGAGGAAATTTTAAGGCCACCCAAGATTAGAACAGCAACTAACACTATGAAGATAGGCAGATATTTTCTCATTGCGTAGCAAGAACTTTAGTTCATTTGAGAAGCTCTATATTTAGTAGAGCACTAAAGGATGAGGTTGTCAAGAGACTAACTGGGCAGGTATACCCACACGTCATGTAGAACATTTCTAAATTTCTTGGTACGCGTACCAAGAAAAATTTGTTATTTTTGAAGCTAAATTCTCAAAAAATTCTTCCCCTCTTATCTTATATAAATATAAGAGGAAGCAGAATATCCAACAATAATAAAACTGCTATAATCAACTCATGAAACCATTAACACAAAAAGGAATCATCAAAAGACATAAAAAGAATCCACAGGATAAATCACTACATAACACAATAGAAACAAAAGAAATAAAAAAAGAAGCATTTAACAAACTAATTCAACAAAGTACAAAACAAGAACCATTTGATAAAAAATAAAGCAAAATATGACTAACAATATTACTGAGGATGGGTTATCTCCTCAAACAATTGATTCGGAAAATAGTAATGGAGTAGATATAGTTTTACCCAAGGTTAAACCTGTCAGACTAAGTGAATATGGTAAAGAATTAGATAAGCTTTGGGTAGAATTTGAAAAGATTCGCAGAAATGGATTTTATGCTGCAGAGGAAAATCACGAGCGACCTAGATTTTCGCCAGCTTTTCTTTTGCACGGATTAACCGGAAGAGATACATTAACTTTTGGAAAAGCTCAAGAGGTGAATGGTTTCAAATTTCCATCACGTACGATTACGTTTAATCCTCCAGATGTCTCTGTGATTCAAAATGTTTGTAACATTGGTGTAATATCTTCAGATATAGAGTTAGAAGGTACCTCACCATTACAAAGTGAAGGCGTTGAAGAAGAAACTTCTGGAACTGCTGACTTCTGGATACCCAATAAAGACACGGATTCTGTTACTGAAGCAATTGTCGATCTTAGAAAAAGGGTTGGGTTGGGAAGAGAATATATTACTTCGTTAGATGATAGTAACGGCTCCTCAACTGTTATGTTTGCCTTTGATACTTCTCGACCAGAACTAGAACCTCTTCTTAGATTTGCAATGAGGGATAATCAACCCCAGGAAACTTTATGGGCGTCTCAGTTCGGTAATAGGGTAGAATTCCCCATGCCAGGTTCAGGATTACACCTAGCAATACCTATTGGTTTACCGGCTAATTACATAGAATATATTGTAATAAATGAGAAAAGCCCATATTGGCAAGGTGAAAAACTGGATTTATTAAAACAGGCAAGCATATGTGATGGACACCCAATTCCTTTAGTAAGCGCTCATACAGGAAGCTTAATTAAGTAGTCAGTTTAGAGGATATTACTTTCATATTAGCTATTTCTCCAAGTAATCTATCAAACATTCCATCTTCATATTTTCTGTTGTTATACCTCCAACTATATTCATCAATATATGCCTGTAAATACTTTTTACTAACTACTCTATATACTCCATAAATGCCTCTTTTTAAGATTGACCATAAGTTTTCAATATTTTGAGTATAGATATCACCAACTACATAGGTCTTTCCATGATCAACAGAATCGTGTTTATATCCGTATTTAGGAAGTTGTATATATCCTCCCCATTGATCAGTGATGACTCTGGCTTGGGAATCAACATGGTCTTTGATTTGAGCAAGTAATGTCCATTTGCCAGTGTTCGGAATATGTCTTAAATACGCTTTTGTTCCACCTTTTCCTGTATCAGATCTTTGTATCATTCCCATGACTACTTGTTTTGGTATTTCATTGAAGTTGGGCTTAAATTTTCTATTCATTCCTTTTCCGCCAATAAATGTTTCATCAATTTCAACTGTTCCATTAAGCAACTCTCCACTTCCTTCAAGGCCACCAGTACTAGCCATAAGTATTCTTATTTGTTTAAACATTCTCCAGGCTGTTTTATATGTAACTCCTAGCTCTCTTTGAAGTTGTTTTGCAGATACGCCAGAGCGGGTGACAGACATGATAAATATGGCATAGAACCAAAACTGGAGCGATGTAGTTGTCTTTTCAAAGATAGTTCCAGCAAGAGGTGATGTTTGATAGCCACATGAACATTGGTACACGGGTCTATCTTTAATCTTAGTGAAGTTAGCTATCTTCTGACATTTCTCACAAAAAACACCATGAGAATACCTAATCTCTTTTATATGTTCTAAACATGCCTCATCATTTTTATATTGTTTGAGGAATGAACCAAGGGTAAATTTATCTGACATAACCTAAATGTATCAGATATGTTACATGATGTCAAGGGATAAGTGCGACTAACTGAATCTATAGAACCATTGGACTAGTTGGAGTTTTATTGTGCAGGGCATACTCAATCAATAATAGTTGTCTCTTCGAGATAAGAGGAAGGTTAACAAAAGCGAAAAAACCAAAATCAGATACTTCGTGAGACTTCTTAAATTCCCCTCCAATATATTTACCAACCACAGTTACATCCAGACGCGGCGTTTCTCTATCAGTTCTAATTTTGAGTTGTCCGTCAGAACTCACCACAAGTCCTGATTCCTCTTCTATCTCCCGCTCCAGGGCCTCAAAAGGATGTTCTTTTGACTTGATATATCCACCAGGCAAACTCCAGGCTGTTTGCCGGTAGGTATGCTTAAAAAGTAAAACCTCCTGATTTTCATTAAAAATAATCCCTGTTACACCAACTAGAAACTGATCTTGAAAGACACGCATGAGGTAAAGTTGAATACCTTTAGAAAAAGATAAAACACGCCAGATTTTAGCAAGAATAGTTTTCACAAGGATTTATCATCTAAAGGAGCATTTGTATCTGCCTTAAGTCTGGTATTTTCAAGTTCTAATTGATGGATTTGCTTAAGATACTGCGCATTTTCTTTTTTGTAGTCTTTAATTTTACTATCTTTCCCCCGCATAGTAAAACCAGTTGCTATATTGTTTACAAAACTAATAACCCAGGAAGAAAAAAGTCCAATAAGGAGCGCACCAACTATTACAATATAGGAAGGAATACCTGGTATCTGATAATTTAAGAAGTTAAGTGAGATGACAGCTGTATTTTGAATAGCAAAGTAAGCAATAATAAGTCCAAATAAAACAGTAGCAATTAAAGTTGCCATAATATTTATCATACACTAAGAAGCATCTGCAAATACAACCAATCGTTTGCTGTAGCTTTTTTTAACCCCATCCCACACACCATCGCAGGTGATAAGATTAAGATGAGCGCTGTCGTTTAAGCTAAATACTTCATCCGCATAGCCCGGAGCATAAATACGGCTCTGTCGAACTACGAAGGAAATAGTTACTCCTTTATCATCTTCAATGAACAATTTGTCCCCTTTTTTTAGCTTATACAAATTAGTAAACACCCCGCTATCGCCATTTTCCCCATCAAAGTGTCCGTCAATAACAGCGCTGCCTCTCTCCCCGGGACGTACTCCGAGATCAAACCATCCTACATCGACAGAATTATTTGGTACTTCCATCGCTCGCTTAGATGTAAGACCCACGTATTGTATGGCAGCATCGACATTTATGCTTGGAACTTTCAGACGCACCGGCAATCCCTGGCTTATCTTTTGAATAGTGATATGGGTTTGTGTTTGCTCAGCCTGACTCTCTAAACCGTTGGCAGGATAAAAAAGTAGTGTGAGAGAAAGCACTGTAAAGGCTACTGCTAAAAGAGGATATCTTATGTAAGTTCTCAATGTCTCACTAAAAATCGTTTTCTTTGAATTAAAATAAGGAGGGCTGGAATCCCTACCAAGATACCGACCGGGATGAACCATGGAATATTGTTCTCGCTCGCCTCGCGTCGAAGCGGGTGAGGAGCAAACCCTGTATTTGGCAGACCTACTCCAAGTACGTTAGGATTTTGTCCGACAGTCGTTGGCCCTCCGATAGACCCTCCTCCAGCAAGTTTTGACTCTCCATAACTTCCCACCACTCCACAATTAGCTGTAGCTGCCACCTTTACCCAGATAGGTTGATTAGGAGGTAGATTGTTTAAGGTAGTAGAGAGTCCTTGTACTATAGTATTGTATAACCATTTATTGTTTTCAAGGCCATATTGGACTATATAACTATTTAACCCCTGATCAGCCTGGGTCCACTTAAGAAAAATAGAGGTTGGACTAATTCTATTAGATTCCACTATGGTTGGTGCATATTTAATTACTGGTGCTACACAAACAGAAGAACCACTGGAGGAGCCACCAGAGCTGGAGGAAGAAGAGGATGATGAGCTACTAGCAGCAGCCGCGCATGAGGAGTTATTAACTGTAGTGTTATTAAATGTAATTGCGGCTGTTTGGGCAATTGCGCGTCCGGCAAGTGTGGCGCCACCTGCGGGAAAGGTGATTGATGTTGAAGCTAAAACAGTTCCTACCATTGTTGTGGTTCCATTAAATGTGGCAGAGGAGTCAACTTTCCAAAATACATTACAAGCCTGAGCTCCTCCGGTCAGAAGCACCCTGCTTCCAGTATCTGTAATAAGGGTGGATGTCAAATGGAATATAAAAACGGAATTAGCATCACCATTAAGTGTGAGGTCTCCGGTCAAGTTAGTTGCAGCAGCCGGCACCTCGTAAACACCTTGAGTTAAGGTTTGACCACCAAGTTGAGCTGTCAGAGTCTGATTAGCTGCCCTTAACCCGATGTTGGTGACTGCAGCAGTTGCATCTGTTTGACCCTGCAGCGCAACTGCATTTTGGTATTGTATTACACCACTGTTTAGTGTTCCGTTAGTAGTGACACCTGTACAAGGGCTGGGAAAACCAGTACATGTAGCAGGACTGTCTAATCCCATATCTCCATTATTAAGTACGGTTCCGGCTAACGGATTGGTAATTGCAGACTTAGCCAGAGCAGCAAAATTACTAACGGTCAAGAGAGGAACAGCCGCTGGATTTGAGTATGCATATGCTTTTGGAATAGGTATAAAAATAAACTGTATTAAAACAATAAGCAGTAATGCGAAAATAAACTTCATCATGTTACTTGCCGAACAGTATACTACTATATCAAACAATATGCAACTATATGTCTGTGAAAGTTGAAATTTCTCAAATATGTTAAAGTAAATCCACTTAAATGTTGGATGAAATTAGAAAAAATTATAGCTTAGTAAGGATCCTTATTATCCTGCTTATCATAGCAGTAGGAAGCTATGTTTTCTCTCTTGCCTGGGTTTTGGTAATTAGTAAATTCCTGGACTTATTTGTTATCCTGCTATCAGCCTGGCTGCTTAGTTTTACACTTCTTCCAATAGTAGCAAGGGTTCAACACTTACTTAAAAGTTCAAAGCTTATAGCCACTGCTATAACATATATTCTTATCTCAGTCCTTTTGATAGTAGTCTGTATCGGTTATCTTCCATTAGTAGTCTCACAAGTTTTAAACTTAACCAGCATTCTTCCCCAATATTTAAAAACAGCCCCTCCAATACTCACTACATTAAACGGATCTTTAAGCAGTCAAATCGCAAACTCGGTTATTTTAATCCCCTCTGTAGCCCAATTCTTATTTTCAGCTTTTATTACCCTGATCCTCTCTTTTTACTTTATTGTTGATCAGGAGAAACTTAACAGGGAATTTTTTAATCTAGTCCCAAAGCAGTGGCATGATGTTTTGCATTTTACCCAAAAGGTTGTCAATGATACCTTTATTTCATTTTTAAGGGTTCAGCTTTTTTTCGCCCTATCAACAGGCATCTTAACCTGGATTATTTTAAGAGCTTTTAGTATTGATTTTGCAGCATCTGTAGCTTTTATATCAGGAGCTTTTGCTTTCATCCCATTGATAGGCCCTCTTCTTGCGCTTATCCCGCCGGTTTTAGTGGCTCTGTTGTCAGATCCGGTAAAAGCCCTGATTATTGGTGGAATATTGCTTATTACTCAACAAATAATTTTTAATATAATTGGGCCAAGACTCTTAGGTAAAGCTTTTAAACTTCATCCTGCTATAATTTTGATCTCTTTTTTAATTGGCCTTAAATTTGCCGGAAGTTTAGGAGCAGTTTTTGCCATCCCTGTTCTTGGGATAAGTGCAGTTATGATTAGAAGGTTTGGCCATTACTTTCAAAGAAATAACATTAATATATAATGGATTAGTGCATCTTACCTATATTGGTGGTTATACCTTTTTTGGTTTACCTTGGGCAAAATATTATGGTACAGCTTAATTTTAGCACCAATTGCATTTACTATCCGCTCAAACACTTATCGTCTGTTTAGGCCCACTCACTACCTGTGGTAAGCTGGGATAAAAATACCCTTGAAGTTACAATCAACTCAACCACCCAAATTTACAAAAGATAA
>JGI1358J11329_10000087_pt1 | contig 83949 bp, 93 predicted proteins | sample Subgroupgradi54m_FD_11329 | JGI IMG/M metagenome (IMG submission 11329)
CGATGCGACGGGTATTCACTACCGTAGTTGCACTGTTCCTGATTGTGGGAACATTCACCCTCGCTCATGCGGACAATCCCAATCCACACTGTGGAGATCGGTCAATTCCGGCTCGACCTCTCCACCCTATCAAGATCGTGGTAGAGGCAAATTGTCGAGTGTTCGGAGACATTCAAGTCGGACCTGTAGGGACAAGTCGATATACGATCTTTCCCGACAATGATCCCAATTCTGGGATGATTGTCGACTGTATAAAGAAGTGCAAAGTGCTCTTCAAGTACGGTGGTGGTATAACAGGTCAACTGATCGAGTCAATTGGACTCGATATGATGAACATCAAGCAATGCGCGAGCGGTTGCGAACGGGTCGATCTCAGGTTCTTCCCCAGATAGGAGGTGATAAGAATTAAGTCCGTAAACTGAATAGTGGCGTGCATATTGGAGCATCACCCGACAAAGGGAGGAGGTCTTTTTGCTAAATCGCAATAAAAAGGCTTCGCTCGCCTTGGAAGATAATAGGAGGGAAACAAAGCTTCTAAAAAGATGGTTGTTTGGAATCCGCCATGGAAACAGGAAGAGTCGCAAATTACGGCGCTTTCAAGGAAGAAAGGGAGGTATGCGATGAAACGCTTCATCATATGGCTGGCGATCTTCGCGATCGTTGCAGCAGCTTGCAGTAAGGGCGTGTCAAAAGACACGTTCAATCAAGCTCAGGACAAGACCTCAAAGGCTTTGTCCAGCATCAACCAAAAGCTTGATCAGCTCGCCACCACCCCTGCACCTTCAGATTCAGCAAGTCCAACGGGTACTACAGGAGCTAATGGAACAAGCAGCACCCAGAACAACGGCAACGGCCAGTTCACTCCAAGTGGCAGCGTCGGAGCGCCGGTTAACACGAACAACGTCGGTTCATGGCAGGTTCAGGAAATGAAGAATCTCGTCAAGAACCCGATTGTGGGTGCCTGGATCAAGCGTCTCAAGGATCCGGCGCCTCAGCTCTGGAAGACCTACCCGAATGTCCCCAATCCGGATGTTCCTGGCTTCCGAGTCGTTCAGTGTCAAGACAACCCGAAGAATAAGTGTGTTCCTGACGGCGCCGAGTTTGGTACCTATTCCTGGCCTTTCTGCCAGTTGGACATGTGCAACATTCCTGTTCCAGCAAGGGAATACGTTATCATCAGCGGCGACTATCGCTTCCTTGATCTCTCCTGCGGACCGCAGAAGGGTATGGGCTGTCTCCTTCTCATCTTTAACGTGGGGGATCAGTCTTTCGAATGGAAGCATCAGTCGGTCGACGCGGGGTTCGCGGTGCATGGTCGTTATTGGAACGGTGATGTGCTTGAATGGGCGGCATGGGGACTCGTCTCCAATGCTTCAGCCAGTATGTTGAACAAGCGCACCTTTGCACATCCCAACGAGCCGCTGAACTTCGGCAAGACTGGATCCAATGCTGGAGCCAACTGCAGCTCTCCCACAGGGTGCAACGCCGTTGATGCCACCATTGTCGTTGCCGCAGGCAGCGAGATCATCGCAGTGCTCCACACCGTCGTCCACGGGTAACACACCCGCATCAAAAGCAACACCCGTAACAAGGTGAAGCAAAGTCCCTAGACCCTAGGAACAGGAGGCTCTGAGAAAGAGTTTTGTTTGAGTATTTATACTCTGTCGGCTTACCCCGACAAACGCCCTTTCGGCGTTAACAATCTTTTATCATCCTCCTGCTTCACCCTATGTTTTTATCTTAAGGGATAAAGACAGAGGATGAATATGAAAATACAGAAAATCATCATCACGCTTGTTTGGCTTGCCTTTCTGGCCGGTGGCCTTTTTCTTGGCTTACAAAGGGTTGACCGATTTCTCAAGTTAAAAGCCATGGGAGACTGCGGACAATCATCCCACTACCAGATCAAGGATAAATCAGGCGCCCTGGTCTCGTATCCTGTTAAGGAAGTCTACGAAAAATGCCTGAAAGAAAAAGGATATTGAATTTATGAAAAAACGAAAAAGAATAGCTAAAAAAAGAGTCTATTTAAATAGCGAAGAAACCTTATTGGTCATCTCCCGCTATGCCCAAAACCGGCTTTCCAATGGGCATAAAGCCCTCAAAAAGCTCTCCAAAAGACAGCAGATCCTGGTCTTGGCTGAGCAGGCTGGGCGCAAAAAAAGACAGACTGAAGCCAAAAATCTGACAATCGACAGGATATGGACTCGTAATAAACCTTTATCACTTTTCAAACTGATTCCTTTTATTATCAAAAACGATAAAATAAACAATGTGCTTGTCCAATTTGATTTCAAAACTTTCGGGCGAAATCTTGCAATAAATTTTATTGTTCCTCTGCTTCTTTTCTTTTTTAAGCGGAATAAAAAACGTGTTTATTTTGAGTTTCACCAAGTCATTGAAGAGAAAAAAATTCGCAAAAATACTCCTTTAAAATTCAAGATCCAGCGTACAATTTTCAACTTGCTACTTAGGCTTTTTTACAAATCTACAGCAAACCTTACCAATAGTATTATTGTCTTTAAACCCTCGCTAAGGCAGGCTCTTACTAAGTTTATAGCTGAGGAGAAGATTATTCTTCTCCCCTCAACTCTTGTAATTGAACAAATCAAAACTTCAAAACAAAAAGAGAAAAATCTCAATAAAACAATCCACGTCTACAAAAGAATTGTTTCTGCTCCCTATGATGTCTCCCCCAACGTCTCGCTTAATCTGAAATAATTGATGTATGAAACAGTTTCTCAAAAGGTATTGGCCACAATTGGTTATTTTTGTGATTGTTGCCGTTATCGCCTCATTAAACTACAAACCCGGGACGTTTCTTTCAGGCTGGGATACGCTGCATCCAGAGTTTGATTTTGGCCTAAATTTTCAACGACTCATTAATGGTGTCTGGAGCAGAGGGCAGGGTCTGGGAGCGATACCTGGACATTCACAAATGGCTGATCTTCCTCGCGTTATTATACTCTGGGTAGCGCATTTTATGCTGCCTGTTAATATGCTGCGTTATTTTTATATTTTCTTGTGCCTGCTACTTGGCCCGTTGGGGATGTATAATCTTATAAAAAGCGCTCTTGGGGTGGGAGGTGGCCAAGGTGAAGGGACCCGAGGGCACTCAGATAGCAACCTTGACTTGGGTTATTACGGCAAGAAACCTCCGGTAATACCCCACGCCATCCAACTCATTTCCCTTCTGACTGCATTTTTTTACCTTTTTAACCTCTCAACAGTTCAACAGTTCTATGTCCCTTTTGAAATGTTCCCCACCCAATATGCGCTCCTTCCTTGGATAATTTATTATGCCCTAAAATATCTACAAGGGGGCTCATCAAGTAAATATCTTCTCCTTTTTAGTCTTTTCACGCTCTTTTCAACTCCTCAGGCTTATGCCGCTCAGTTGTGGTATGCTTTTTTTGCAACATTTGTTCTGTTTCTTATCACCTACTGCCTGCTCAAGCCAAGCGGGTCCTCACCTCCTCTTAAGAGGACTACAAACGTCAAAAGAACAATAATTTTGATAGTTATTACGCTTGCTATCAACTCCTTTTGGCTTCTACCGAATATCTATTATATTTTAACCTCAAGCTCAACTCCCCGCGAAGCCAAGCAAAATCGCATCTTCTCCCAAGAGTATAGATTAAGAAACCAAGAAAACGGGTATCTCAGGGATGTTGCCCTTGCCAAAGGATTTTATTTCAATTGGACAATCTATAATTTCCAAAAAAATAGATACGAGTATCTGATGCACGATTGGAGAACTCATCTTAAAAATCCCCTTGTCGCGGCAATTGGTTACTTGCTATTTGTAGCTGTTATTTTGGGAGTCATTCTTTCATTTTTGCGAAAAAACAAGCTATTTATTTCGTTTTTCCCTTTTTTCTCAATCCCTTTTATTCTGCTGATGAATCACACTTTTCCGTTTGAGCAACTTTTCAACCTCTTATCAAGCTTTGCACTTTCTGAGGAAGCTCTCCGTTTCGTTTTCACCAAATTCTCAATTCTTCTTATCTTCGGCTACGCTTTTTATTCTGCCTTCTTTCTGCTCTTTTTATTTGAGCAGATTTCAAGCAGAAAAACTCTTTATTTTATTTCTGCTATTTGTGTTTTGGCCTTGGTGTTTTTTACCCTTCCAATTTTTAAAGGTCAACTTATTGCTGAGAAGGTGCGGATAAAAATCCCCAATGAATACTTTCAACTGTATGAGCTGATGAAGAGGCAGCCTGAGGGGGTTGTCCTATCTCTTCCTCTTTATAACTTTGCAGGCTGGAGCTATTATGATTGGGGTTATCAAGGATCCGGCTTCATCTGGTTTGGGTTAAAGCAGCCCATTCTTGATCGGGATTCAGACCGTTGGAGCGTCGCAAACGAGCAGGCTTTCCGTGAGTTTCACTTTGCAGTCTACTCCAGAAACAGTCAGAGCCTGGAAAATGATCTTAAAAAATATAACGTCCAATATCTCTTGTGGGATAAAAGCGTCATCACTTATAGCGAAAAAAACAGACAACAAATAATTTATCAACGGGAGATCCAAACTCTAATTGAGAACCTTCAAAAGCAAGGAAAAATAGAAAAAATGGCTCAATTTGGGAACATTCAGGTATTTAAGACAAGTGAGGGTAAAGCTCAATCTCAAATTATCGATATCAACTATAATTTTGAACCCTATCGTTGGGGTTTTAATGACTTCGGATATCAAGACTATGGTGATTACGTAGGAGACAGCAGCAACCAAAAATTAATTAAAATCACTTATCCCTATCGGTCAATGATCGAAGTATCAGACCGGGTAAAAAAAATGGTTTTTGATCGATTCCAAGAATCAGCAAGTAATGAAGGAAGCTTGATTTTGACTGCAACAGTGCTCTATTCACTAAACCAAAACAGGCAGCAAGTTGAGTTGAAGACCGACGGCACAGAAGATACGGTTTATTTTAAAACAAAAGATCTGCAGGTTGGGATGCACCTTGATTTATCATCTCTAAAACACGATCACGGTTACTTTTTAGTTTTTAAATCAAAAAATATTGAAGGTATGCCTTTACGGATCTGCCTATTTAATCTTTATTCGGATTTATGCGACCTTTATGATGAACTTTCTAAAAATAAGACTTTGGCAGATGACTATTTTTATATCCCGCCGTCTGAAAATAGTCTGGGGTTTGGCTTATCTATCGATAATATTTCCTATGGGGACTACAACGCTATAAATGAACTTGCACAACTTAAAATCGTCTCAATTCCTCAAGATCTGACCGCTGAGAAAGCAGTTTTGCCACTTCCCTCTCCTCCTTCTTCTTTTGGGAAGTATTTTGTCCTTCGCCAGTCGTATCACCCCGGCTGGATTGCTTATCAGGATGGCAAGAAGCTGAAAAATCATGTACTTGTCAATAATTGGGCAAATGGTTGGGAGCTTGAAGGAGAAGGTGCAGTCACGGTCGTCTTCTGGCCGCAATATTTGGAATTTGTCGGGTTTGGACTCCTTGTTATCAGTTTCCTTCTCATCATTATGATGCGGAGCAAGCTGTTATAATCAAATTATGGCTAATTTATCCCACCTCCAGGTCCGCAACCCCAAAGACGATGAAACACCGATTGAGTCAGCCACCCAGATCTTTGCTTCCTTACTTTCCCAGTCCTATATTCCGCTGTGGAAAAGGTCTTTCATAAAGCCCCGGACCTTTGCTTTTGAGATATATCTCATCTCGCAAACCGTTTATTTTTACGTCTCAACTCTCAAGCAGAACGAGTCCTTTGTCAAGAGCCTGATCACCTCCGCATATCCCCAATCGCTCTTTAAGACTACGACTGATCCCTTGGAGCTCATTTTAAAATCAAAAGAGATCTCAATCGGTGAGGCGGTTTTATCGTCAAATTTTTATCTGCCAATCAAAACTTATCTTGATTTTAAAGACGTTGATCCCCTCTCCTCATTGATTGGATTTCTCTCAAAGCAGACTCCCCATGCCAGATTGGCTGTACAGATTATAGTGACCCCAACCTCGTTTCCCTGGCAAAAACAGGCAGTGGGCGCAGCTAAACAACAGGCCTATGATCCTCTATCTGAGAAATATATTCGCAGCCCTCAACAGCTGCTGATTATGAAAAAGTCCTCTTTCCAAGGAGGAAAGGTGGGAATCCGGTTGATTGCAGGATCGGATAAATTAGGTGAGTCTCTTGGGGCTCTGCGTAATTTATCAGGAACATTTGGCAGTTTCTCCCTTGGTGAGGGTAACCAATTTAGTTTTCATAAACGTTATATCTTGAAAAATCTGCTCCTTACGCGGATTAGGGAGCGAAAACTGTGGTATCTGGAGCGCAAGTACCAAGTCTTAAATGCGCAGGAGTTGGCCACGATCTGGCACCCGCCCGGGCTACTTATGGCAGGCATTAGAAATATCAGCTGGGGTAAAACATTGGCCGGGGAACCTCCTGAAAATCTCCCGGTTTCAGAGGGCTTGGGTGAGGCGGAGAAGCAAGGCGTTAATTTTTTTGCTGAAACTGAGTATAAGAATAAAGAAACAAAATTCGGGATAAAATCTGCAGACCGCAGACGTCATATCTACATCATCGGAAAAACCGGGGCTGGAAAAACAACCCTGATCTCCAATATGGCAATTGATGACATTAGGAAAGATCGAGGTGTTGGCCTGATTGATCCACACGGTGATCTTTCCAATACGATTTTGGATTATATTCCAAAACGGCGAGCAAATGACGTTGTCTATCTTGAGCCCTTTGACGTGGAGAGACCTTTTTCACTTAATATAATGGAGACCAAACACAAACAGCATAAAGACCTTATTGCCTCGGGAATAGTTTCCATCTTTTACAAACTCTATGGCGATAGCTGGGGGCCGCGACTTGAGTATATCTTAAGAAATGTCATCCTTACCTTACTTGAGGTTCCTGATGCAACTTTAGTTGATGTCTTGTCCCTTCTGTCGGATGCCACTTTCCGGAAAAAAGCGGTAAGCCATTTGAAAGACCCTGTTTTGAGAGATTTCTGGATAAGGGAATTTGATAAAATGCCTGATAAGTTAAGGGCAGAGGCAATCTCGCCTATCCAAAACAAAGTCGGCCAATTTGTCTCATCCCGGATGATCAGAAACATCATCGGCAATCCCAAATCCTCGATTGATCTTGAAAAAATAATGAATGAGGGAAAAATACTGATTCTAAATCTTGCCCAGGGGAAGTTGGGCGAGGACAATGCCGCTTTACTTGGAGCCATGATTATCACCCAGATTCAGCTTGCTGCAATGGGCCGGGCGTATCAACACGAGGAGGAGCGCCGGGATTTCTTTCTTTATGTTGATGAGTTTCAAAACTTTGCCACTCATTCGTTTATAAAAATTCTTTCCGAGGCCAGAAAATATCGGCTGTCTCTGGCTCTTGCCAATCAGTATATAGAGCAGATTGATGAGGATGTCCAAAAAGCAATTTTTGGTAATGTCGGAACGCTTATTTCTTTTGTGATGGGAGCCCGCGATGCTAAGATATTTACCCAGGAATACGCTGAAATCTACACAGAAAACGATCTGGTCTCCTTGGGACGATTTGAGACTGTGATGAAGCTTTCAATCGATGGAATGAGCTCTGCTCCATTCCCAGCCAAAACCCTCCCCCTTCCGAGTCTGAAAAATCAAAACAGGGAGAAAATCATCCAGCTGGCAAAGGAGAAATACGGTCGCAAGCCCGCTTTCTAAGCAGTCTGCTTTTTTTTGGCGCGAAACCTCCTTATAAAGTAACCGACTATCGGCAAAAAAGGGAGCGCAGCTAAGCTTCGCTTGATCTGGGCCACTTTCTGCTTTGAATCTTTGAGAAAATGCTTATACCGGTAATACAGCCAGATTATTAAAACCAAGGCGCAGACAATTAAAACGATCCCTAAGAGAAATACGATCGTGCCAAGAAGATAAAAAGTCTGTTGGAGATCCATGGTTATTATTTTTTAGATCTTGTGCGGGGTTTTTTTGCTCCTCTTTTAGGTGATGCACTCTTTGCAAATAGACTCTGCCAATCGGCGATAAGATGTTTTCTCATCTTGCCAATAACTGTTGCCGATTCTTCGCCTTTCTTTTTAAAATCTTCCAAAACTTCCTCGACCATTTTTTGATATTTTTTAGTATCTATCTCCTCGACTCTGCCTTTAAGCTTTGCCAGTTTCTCAAGTAGGTCTTTCGTGACAGAAAGATATTGGTCCTTTGCCTCCTCACTCACCTGGCCAAAGATGTCCTGGACTTTTTTATCAATCTCCATTTCGGAGAATTTCTCCCTCAGCTCATCAAGTTTCTTACCAAGTACTTTGCGGGTTTGTTTACCTGATTTGGGTGCGTAAAAAATTCCAGCCAAAGCCCCTGCGAGAGCGCCGATAAAAAGCCCGACTCCAAATTTAGAAACACTTTTATCCTCAGTCATAAAATTATTATAACACAAGACTATACATCAATACAATTGAAGAAGGATTGTTAGTTAACAGTTATCTGGAGCGGTGTAAGCGCTGGAGCGAATAACTTAGTAGTTTCTGCCTCAACCAGCTTTGTCTGTTCATTACCCGACTTGGGGAGAATGGTAAAAGTGTACTTCCCTTTTTGATTGGGTGTGAAAGGCACTGTCAAGATCTCAGTTTGCTGGAGATTGACTGCTCCTCCACTCGGGGACAGTACTGCTGTGAAGCTCTGATGGTCACCGCGTTTGGCCGAGAATAGTTGAAACGATTGGACAGGTGTAGTTGCCTTGCCAAGGGTGAAGGCGCCTTGATCAAAGAATAAAAGTACATCAAATCCCACGATATTACTATTGTCAGATGTTGCGACAACCGATAGTTGGAAGGTTTGTCCCATTTGCACTTGATTCAACTTATTGTTCTTTAAAAGCAAGGTCATCGATCCCTTCTGCTCGACTTTAAGAGCGCGTGTTTTTGTAACTTGCGGGCCTGCTGGTTGCTCACCTGTCGAGGGAGGCTGCTGTACGCTTGAGAAGTAGATAACAACAAAAACAAAAAATAGAAGGAAAGTGACAATAAAAATATACAGATAAATTCTTCTGATCACTGGATGAGCGTGGTGTAGGTCTTTATCCATAAGCGATATAATTTTTAGTATAAAATATCTTGAACTGGCTATGCAAGTGCAATTTACTATATCTCAAATCAAATCAACCCGCAAGATAATCTGCCACTTCTTCCCAGAATTTTTCAACTCCGCTTGAATCCAAATTATTCTTGTTTTGAGACTTAATCATCGTCTCAAGTATTTTCCCCCTCATCATCCATTCAATAAATTCCGCAGCTTGGATTGGTTTTTGGGGCAATTGCACTCCTCTTAACACTCCTGCCTCAATTTTTGGCTGCACATTTGCTTTTGCAGCTCTCACCAACTCAAGATTTTGCTCTTTAGAGGGGATAAGACCTTTGCGTCTTAAGAAATTAAGGTTGTCATATTCTTGTCTGCCTATAGGTTGAGTAAAAAACAAAATAGGACCTCCTACCTGGGCTGGAGAAAGAAGAGCCTTAAAAGCCTGTTCGCTGGGCTTGGTGATCTCTATTGCTATCTGCTCCTTCCGATAAACCTCCTCATACTGGTCAACCAGCTGTCTATCTTCCGAGAATACGTGCAGGTTAATATATGGTAGTTCAATCATTTTATCAACAAACATTTCCGTATAGAGAGTTTTTTTAACTAGAATATGGAACTGGAATCTCTGATTTTTGGTGTATAAAAGTTGACAGAGTTTAATAAAAAAATCCAACCCCACTGCAGCTCCTGATATGGGAATCATTACTTGGATCGGAGAGGTTTTTTCCGTGTTTAACTGATCAACTCTATTTTGATAATCTTGAGCTGTCAGGTCTTTTGTTAAAACTGGACTTATAGGATATGGGACTACTTTAAAAACAGGCTCGCGAAGGCCGCCTGCTTTGCCATATTCAAGAAGTTTCTGCTTAGTATAGCTGCTGGGGGTGAAAATGATATCTGCCTCGGGTACATACCAGAGTTTTTGTGGACTATCGTCGGTTACCTGAACTACCAGAATCACTTTCAATTTCAGCTCTGCCGCAATTTTTAGTTTAATTTTGCCAAACTGGTGGGCAAGGCCGAAGTGAGTTGAAATAAGAAGCAGAGTTTTCGGGTGGTCTTTGCGCTTATTTATCAAGTCAACAATCTGCTCCTTAAGGCGTTTGGTTCGAGAATGTAGGAGGAGGCGGTAGAGTTTTGTGAAAATCTCCTCGGCAGCTCCTTGCTGTACCCATTCAAAAATTCTTCTGATTAGGGGATGAACACTACTTAGCCTATGAAAATAGGTCAAAGTCTGATCTTGCGCATCCAATATAATTGCGTTTTCTCTGTTGGATAATCCGTGGTAAAGGGCGTCTGTTACCCTTAGGTGTCCAAGTCCGGCAGGAGCGTAAGTAAAGATTATAAGTAATGATTTCTGGTCGAGGATTCTTTTTTTGTCATTGACCATAAGCTACTTTTTTCATTATATACTTAAGACTTCTTCAAAAGTTAAGATTTAATCAAGAGTTCCTCTAACCGTATTGCGGTATAATCTTCCTCGAGAAGATACGTCTATCTTCTTAGAATAACTGATAATCGACGATCATTTGACTATAAATCGACTACTTTTCTACTAATTACTAATGAATCAGTAGTTAATCAGTAATTATGAGACATATCAAAATCCCCCCTTTCTTTCAAAACGGAGACAATATTACTCTTGACAAGCTTTAGGTCGTACTATATAATGTACAATATATGGTACAACTAATAAGTATTACAAAGGCAAGAAGCAATCTTTCATCGTTAGTGACTCAGGTTGCCCAAACGAAGCAACCAGTGCTAGTCTTAAGAGGCAATACGCCTATTGTAGAAATACACCCTCACCATGAAATCAAGGATAACTTGTCCAAGAATCTATTATCGATAAAGGGAAGTTGGGACCTTAGAAAAGAAGTCAAACAAGTCAGAAAAGAAGTAGAAGAAAGAATTAAAAAAATCCATAATGAATGAGAGGCGTTCTGCTTGATACGTCTATTCTTATTGAATTTTTACGAAGAGAAGACAAACTATTAACAAAACTCTATAGACTTAGTAAGGATTATCAAACTCTATCTATATCGATAATTTCTCACACTGAATTGTATGCAGGTGAAAGTCCGTGGAAAAACAGAGAAATGAGACGAAATTTGGAAAGTTTACTTTCAAACCTTACTATTATTGCTCTCACTCTTGAGATTTCGAAAGAAGCAGGAAGATTAAGAGCATTAAATAACTTACCAACTATTGACGCCATTATTGCAGCTACTGCTCTTTCCGAAAATCTACCACTTGTGACGCTCAATTCTAAGGATTTTAAAAGAGTCAAAAAACTCAAACTGCTATAATCTTCAAAGTAGGCAAGAGTAATTTTAGAGAGAGATGAGCTGGGGAGAATTGTAAAATCATCAACTCCTTGAGAGTTGTTTTCTCTACTAGATGAGGGGTGAGGCAGGCTGGTTGTTTCACCAATTTAGACTTGGTTACTACCAAACCTATTTAAAAGCGCTCAGGGAGCGCGCTTCACCCGCAAAGATTTATTTCCTGATTCCTTCAAAAATCAATTGTTTGATCAACGCCTGATAAGGCACGTCCATTTTGTTTGCCCTTACCTTAACTTTTTCTATTAGAACTTCCGGCAGCCTAATTGTAATAGGCTTTGTACTTAACTTAAGATTTGGAAACACTACATGCCTTGCTTTAGTCCAATCTATATACTCTGTTGAATCATGTGTTTCCCAAAACTTACGCTCCTCTGTCTCAGTTTTAAAATAAGGTATTTTTTTAAACTTTTTCATAAAACCTCCTTTCTTTTCTATTCGCCTGTCTTGCTGAAATTATTCTAATTTTATTACCTCTTATTGTAAAAACAATAAATAATAACTTCGATTCAGAAGTCTTTCCAAGAGCACTGTAACGGACTTCTTTCTGTGAATGTTCTACATCTTCTGCAAAATTGATATCCTCATCTAAAAAAATTTCTTCTGCCTCTCTTGGCGTTATTCCATGTTTTCTATAACTTTTATCTATATTCCATTTATCCCATTCGAAACCTACAACCTTACTTAGATTAACCATCTGTACATATTATACATGTACAAAATACGATTGTCAATGGCTTGGTATAATGAGCTATAGCATACGTTAAAACCGGGACAAATAAATTAAGGCGGGCAATCGCATTCAGAAATTGGAGAAGAAATATTAGTGGAAAAGAGAAATATCAAGCCCAGATACTTCGCAGTAAAATTAAGGGGATATAAAAAAGACCCGACATACATGTATGTCGGGCAAGATAATAATATTATAGCATAAACAATTGTTTAGTCAAGAAGATAAATTACAGTTCAGACTATCCTAAGGCTTTATGTCTTTAAAAATTGGAATCGTCAGCCTTCTATCCTGCCTTTTGATATAGCTGTGATGCTACCTTCTCCACGATATGCAAGGGTGATTTTAAAGAGAGATGAATTGGGAATAATTATCCAATCAAGGCCTGTTTAATGTTATTGTGTCGGAGGAACTACTGTTTTCAGATCCGCAGCAAGAGAGTTTACAATCCCTTTGGCATAATCAAAGTGGTTTTGAGTAAATCGCTCATTAGTAATTCTGTCTTCCCACATACGATAACCCCATGTTCTATCTTCAGTTGATTCTCCGACTGCATGATAATAAGCCCTACCATCTTTACCAAGCTTCAATTCAATATGTTTATCCTTTCTTCTTTTATTTCTTTCATTAGCAGTTGGGTCTTCTACTGCCTGCCTGAAGTCGTTAACCCTAATAGAATACTTCTCGTCATCATTTAAATCCAGCCGAACATCGACATATTCATGGACATATTCATCGTTCAACCCTTTACTTTGTTGATAATGGAAAGCAAAAATCTCTGGAGATCTAAGTACTCCCATTTTCTTTCCTTCGTTAGGGTGATAATAACCCGCAACCCTCCACCCCATAGGTAAATCCTTATTTATTGGAATTTTCTTTTCTCTTATTAGAGATGTAATTTCTTTTAGTTGGAGCGTTAACTCATTTGCTCCTTCAAATTCAATAACAGTCTCTCTTTCCTGCTTCAGTAGTTTAGCCTCCTCTTTTTTTCTTCTCTGCTCTTCAAGTTTGGCCCTTCTTTCTATCTCCAAAGATGCAAACTCTGCAAGAAGATCTGAATCTTCTCCCCTATCGATTATTTTTCTGTCTCCATAAATTGAATCAAGTTCGTAATCTAGATCTTCCAGCTTGTATCCTAGCCTCTCTATTTCATCGTCTCGCTCATAAAGATATTGTACTTGAGCTCCTCTTTCAGTTTTCCAGTCTGACCAGTCCATACCGCCTGGTTCCATCCAACTTGGCATTGGGCCAGTAGGTTTTGGGTTGTAGGTTTTTAGGAACTTAAGATGTTCTGCTGTTTGCTCCAGTTCCTTACCAACTACATCACGTCTATAATCTAGCCAGCTTTTAGCAAGTTCTTCTGATGTAGGTTGCCGTTCTGGAGTTGGAGTCGCATCTCTTGGAGGTTCTGACATATTTAATCAATTCTCCATTAAATAGAACTAAAAGTCCATATTTTTAATGATTGTTGTTATAATTTCTCTTTGGGCTCAAAGTTAGATTAACGAATACATAGGGATTATCAGTTTAGATTGTCACAAGGCTATGAAATTGAGTGTTGGAATTGTGGGGTTGCCGAACGTGGGTAAATCATCCCTTTTCAACTCCCTTTTGAAATCACATTTAGCGTTAGTCGCAAATTACCCTTTCGCAACGATCGATCCAAACGTAGGTGTAGTCAAGGTGCCAGATGAGAGACTCCCTGTCCTTGCGAAAATAGTTGGAACCCAACGAATTGTTCCGGCGGTTGTGGAGTTTTATGACATAGCTGGTCTGGTCAAAGGTGCATCAAAAGGAGAGGGCCTCGGCAACCAATTCTTAGCTCATATTCGCGAAGTTGCAGCAATAGTACATGTTGTGCGACTTTTTGAAGACAAAGAGATAACCCATGTTACAAACAAAATCGACCAAGAAAACGATATCAAAATCGTCGAAGAAGAGCTTATCTTAGCAGATCTTCAAACATTAGAGAAACAGAAAGAGCCTAAAGGGAAGGCGACAAAAGATGAGACTGCAACCTTTCACCTTATCCAAATAGTCAAGGAACAGCTCGACAAAGGAATTCCTGTCAGAAATCAACCACTCAATGATAAGCAGAAACAGATGATCTTCCATTTGAATCTACTAACCCAAAAACCCGTCATTTATTGTTTCAACTGCTCTTTGGAACAACTCGAGAAGAAAGAAGAAACAATCTCTTACGTCCAGTCATACTCGCCTTTTGTCCTTTTTAATCCACTCGCTGATACAACCTTAGATGAACTGATCAAAAAAGCCTATGAAACGCTGGGGTTGATTTCATTTTTGACAGCTGGTGAAAAAGAAGCACGCGCTTGGACGATTCAAAAAGGAACCACTGCTCAACAAGCAGCCGGAGTAATCCATACCGATTTTGCCAAACATTTTATAAAAGCGGATATCGTAACTTACGACAACTTCGTCAAGGCAAGTGGCTGGCTCGGCGCCCGTGAACAAGGACTAGTGCAGAGCGCCGGTCGTAACTATGTGATGCGGGAGGGAGACGTTGTAGACTTTAAAATAGGAGGTTAGATTGATATAATCTGAGTTATGGCAGAAGTCAAGGAAGTTTATAAACCTGTTGAAACTCGTCGTCCTCTTTTAAGAGAAATTCAATATAAGAAAGGGTTTGAGAATAGAGTCGCGGCCATTCCTATTATTGAAGAGGAGACTCCTATAAATCTTGCCTTTACTTGGGGAAAAAACTCGCAAAATATGTCTCCTAAATATTTGGGAGAGGGAGAAACTGCTGAAGGAAACGTGCAGAGGGTAGTTGATTTTTTGACCTCTCAGGGAATGTCTAAACCACCCAACCTCATCCACACAATCGCAAGATTTGACGGCGAATTTCACCAGATTGAGGAGGTGGCTCTGGACAACATTGATCCGCAGGCGACTGCACCTTTGAATATGGAAGCAAATTTCGTTTTTACCCGAGACCCCAGAATAACGCTGATCATCAGACCTGCCGACTGCCCTGTTTCAGTGCTTTACGCAAAAGACTGGAGTAGAAGAAACATTATAGGAATCTGTCATTCTTCAGGCTTGAGTACTAATGCAGGCGTTCAAAGAATGTCAATTGAACACTTGATCGAAGATCAGAATGTTGATCCTTCGACTATAAAAATAGGCATTCTTCCCGGAGTTTCACAGAATAATTTTTATTTAGTTGAGGAGCCAGGAGTTACACCAATTCTTGAAGGAAATTGGGGAGATAATATTACTCCCAAAGATCCTTATCAGGGAAAGGATCAAAAAAGATATGTCGATCTTCTTGGCGCAACAATAATGCAATTTGAAAAGACTGGAGTGGATCCAGCCAATATTCAAGCTTATGATATCGATACTTTTGAGGCTGCCAAGAGAGGTGAAAGTTTTTCGTATGAATATACTAAGGAAACTGGTCTACGACAAGGAAGATTCTTGGTTGCTGCCCAACTTGCAAGCGAATCAATGATTCAGATTCTTCAGTCAAGTTCCAAATGACATTACTTATTCTTCAACTGCTGATACAGGAGATAAATTGCCGGAAATCTAATTGAGGAGTAGAAGGCAAATACAAAACCCTGCCAACTATCCATAAATCCCCTGTGGCGAACATACATCATCAGAAAGGTAGTTATCGGTTTGATAATGATATAGCTCAAAAAGCCAGGCCTATTCCCTTCATCAACAAGCAGTTTTGCATCCAAAGCGTTATAACGTCGCCAGCGTATGAGATAGCGGGAAAAATTCGGATCAGCAAAGTGGAGAAGGTCGTTTTTCAAGTAACCAACCTTTCCTTTCACCTCGACATTCTCATGGACGCTCTTGCTGGGGAAGCGCGCAACCCCGTTTTTATATAAGCGGATTGTCCGATCTGGATAAACTCCGCCTTTGGTTAAGAAACGTCCTAAAAAAAAGTTTTTACGGGAGATCCAATAGGCCACATCATCCGTTTTACTATTTATTGTCTTTTTTATTTCACTTTTAAGCTCCTTGCTCAGCTCCTCGTCTGCGTCCAATTGTAAGATCCACTCCCCCTTGGCCGCCTCAATTGCCTTTTGTTTGTTGATGTGAAACATCGGCGGATTGGAGGTTTTGATGATTCTAACCTTGTCTCCCCAAGAGGCGGCAATTTGAAGAGTCTTGTCTTTTGACCCCCCATCGACAATAATCACCTCACTGGCAAGATCGTAAGCTGAATCCAGAGGATAATGAATAAATTTCTCCTCGTTAAATGTCGCAATACAAAGAGACAGCTTCATTTTATGAGTTTATTATATAATATCAGGAAAATGGTAAAAGCCATTATCAATTCCTATCAATACCTGGTTCTTCTTGGACAAATCGCAATTGGCGCAGTCATCCTGCTTTATCTGGGTAAGATTTTTTTCAAAGCCAAAGCATATGACAAGCTGCAGCAGAAAATCGCCCCCTACAGTTATCATCTTATCTTTCTGCTCTCTTTGATTGCAACTCTTGCTAGTCTTTTCCTATCCGAAGCTGCCAAATTCCAACCTTGTATCCTCTGTTGGTACCAGAGAATTATGATGTATCCCCAACCTCTGCTCTTGTATACTGCCATTTTGAGAAATGAACGGTTCCTCAAGCCGTATCTCCTGGTCCTTAATGTCGTTGGAGCAGGGGTTGCAGCTTATCATTATATCCTTCAGATTGCACCACAGGGTGCGCTCCTGCCTTGTGCAAAAGATCCCACTGGAGTTTATGTTTCCTGCGTAAAAGGCTACAAATTCTATATGGGTTATATGAGTTTTCCACTCATGTCACTGACAGTTTTTTTGCTCATTATTATTCTAATTCTCACGGATGTTGAAAATCCTAACCGTTCCAAATAAAACCCTTAGTACTTCGGCAAAACCAGTTGGCAAGATCGATTCTCGTATACGTCGATTGCTTGAAAAGATGGAGGCACTTCTGATGATCCAGGACGATCCTCCGGGAGTCGGTTTGGCTGCTCCCCAAGTCGGAGTTCCTATACGCTTGTTTATTATCAAAGCCACCCCTAAGGCAAAAACCGAGGTCTTCATTAACCCCAGAATAGGACAGGCAGAAATGGCAAAAGGTGAAGCTGCAGCGGCCAGACAGCACGAAAGTGCCTATCTCAACTTGGATGCCGCAGGGAGGAAGCCTCCGGTAGGATCCGATAAAACTGGCAACTTATCTAAAAACTCAAAGCTTGAAGGTTGTTTATCGATTCCCCGAATTTGGGCGCAGGTCCGGCGTCAAAAAACAGTTAAATTAAGTTACTTAGATCGGGAGGGGAAAGAGCAGACAGCTTCGTTTGGGGGTTTTAAAGCGATAATTATTCAACATGAGGTGGACCATTTAGAGGGCATTCTTTTCACCCAGCGGGCACTTGAGCAGGGCGCACAGATTTATGAGGAGGATGGGGAAGGAAAGCTGAAAAAAATTGACTATTGAGCGCTCTGCGGCTGGTATTTCAGAACGTGCAGAAACGGTTTCACACCGTCTTTGATATCCTTTTTGATCCGCTTTGCGCATTTGGTACAAAGCCTAACTCTCTTGACTTTGCCCTCCTCAAGTATCTTAAATACCTGTAGATTGGGCTTGAAAATGCGCTGGGTTTTGGGTGCTCTTTTTTTCCAGCGTCCACCTGCTACCCCTCTGTGGTGCGTGTGTGACCTGCCAAAGAGTACTGTTTTGCCGCAGTTATAACATTTCATAGGTACTTGCCAATAATATTGCAAGTATGATAGCATATAAAGGTCCAATATTAAAGGCAAAACCTATGCTTTCACTGTTATCCACCAACCCAATTTCCTTTGTGATTTACCTTTTGGCCCTTCTTATCGCCATAACCGTGCATGAATTCTCACACGCCAAGGTAGCTGATTATCTGGGAGATCCTACTCCAAGGCTTCAGGGTAGGTTAACTCTTAATCCCCTGGTCCATTTGGACCCTCTGGGGATGCTTCTTCTTTTTATGGTCGGATTTGGCTGGGGCAAGCCTGTTATGTTTGATCCTTATAATCTCAAAAATCCCAGATATGACGCAGCCTTGATCTCAATTGCAGGTCCAGGATCCAATTTTGTTTTAGCCTTGCTACTTTCCCTGCTGTTGAGATTGTTCATGTTTTTTGGACAATCTATTCTACTCACTCTAGGCTATTCTATTTTAGTCCCGGTGATTTATCTAAATATTGTGCTTGGAGTGTTTAATTTTATTCCCATAAGCCCTCTTGACGGATTCAAGATCGTAGGGGGTTTTTTGTCAGATGAGAGAGCTCGTGAATGGTATCAGCTTGAAAGATACGGCCTTTTGTTTCTGATCATCCTTATCCTGCCGCTTGGCCAAGGGAACATGCTTTCGTTTGTCATTCGCCCGATTATAAACTTCCTGGTCGCACTTTTTCTCCCCTTGAGTCTTTCGCCGGCCGGAATAATCTAAGAGTTTATCGAGTAGGTGTAGGTGTGAGTGTGGGTGTAGTTTTACGAACGCATTTGAAATAGTCCTGGGTTGTACAGCCTTTGCCAAAATTAGCTTTCATATCTTCACAATTTGAAAAGTTACAACCTCCTGTTATCACAACTGTAGGTGACGGGATGGCGGTGGGCAAAGTTGTTGGGGTTACTGCTGTTGTGAGTGCGGCAGTTGGGCTTGCAATTGGATTTGCTCCTCCAGTTTGTGAATCACCCTCGCCGCTTCTTGTAGTAAACGTCCAGGGTATTCCCCCATTATCGTATTTTTGGCCACCCACTGCTATCTGAAAGTAATAAGTCGTGCTTTTGGAAAGAAGAGTCAGGTCGACAGAATGACTTTTAGTTTTTTCCGTTTCCGGTGCACTAAAGCTGAGAGCTGTTGCTGAAGTTCCATATTCAATATTGCTTAATGTTTCCTGATCAGTAGTCCACGTCACTTTGGCTGAATTCTGGGTAACGCTTGAGATCACGACATCTTGAGGTTTGACGTTTGTCGCGCGAGTTAGCACATTCTGAGCCAGAGTAAAGGCCAGGAAGATGACTATTATCCCTAAGACTACGCCGATAACGATTGCCAGAGCTTTCTTGAGATTTAGATTATGCAACATAAGTCTCTAAGAGGTATTCTACAAAAATTTAAATAATATTCCAATTGCAACTAAGATCACGCCAGGAACAGAAATTGAAAGAATATTCTCAGTCGTGCCGCTTTTGGGGAGTGCAGTTGCCGCGGGTGATGAGGTTGGGGTTATGGTAACACTTACAGTTGGAGTAGTAGTTGTTGCAGTGCCAACTGTGACGATTGAGCTGCCATTTGACGAGCAGACTATGACATTTGTGGCATTAATGTCGTTTTTAACAATTTTTGAAGTCTCATTTATGCTCGTATCACAAAAATAGGCAAGTGTTGTCGTACCGGTTGTCAAAGCTTTGAAGGTGATGGTGGCAACGGTTCCTGTACCTGATTTGCTCGTTGCCGGATCATTGACATAACCTGCAACATAAACTTTGCCTGTAGTTAAATTTTGGGCGATTGAAGGGAAAAAAGTACCTGCCGCAACCGATTGCGCCTGAAGGATATTACTGTCGTAGGTGATATAGGCATCGATCGAGTTTATTTGATCGGAGGCTGCATCAACAATTACTTGAACCTGAAAAGTGTTGTTTGCTGAAGTGCTGACTGAGGTTGAATCAAACTTAAGAGCTCCTGCATAGACTCCTTTTGCGCCAAAAAAGAAGAGGAATAAAAAAATAACTGAAATTAGCCACTGCTTGTTTTTTTTCCACATCGTTATATATTCTCCCAGAAATTTCAATTTTCGTCGTATTTTACAGATAATGACGAAATTAAGAGGGAGTAATCTTGCGAATCTATGATCCCGTCGAGATTGAGGTCAGCCTGGGAAAGGAGAGTTGGGTCTTTACAAATATCTGGTTTATCTGTGGTGCAGAAACCGTTTCTAACAAGTGAGATATCATAGGAGTCAACTATTCCATCTTGAGCAGGCAGGTCTCCTACCAAAAGTTTTATTCCTGAAAAGTCTAGAGTATTGGCTGAGGAACTTACAGTAATGTTTCCGTCTCCACAACGATATGTACCTGGAGAGGTTTCAGTAGGCGCTGCATCACAAACTTTCTTTTGAATATGTTTTGGTCCTTTGACCAATACTCTAAAGCTTCCGCCTATTGCCACATCATTGAACGAGACTTGACCTGTCCATTTACCGCTACTGTTGGCTGTAAAAGTGCCGGCTGATGCGATGTTTTGTCCTTGTGGACCACCTGCAAGGGTTACCAATACGTTCATGCTGTTTTCTCCAGGAGCAGGAGCTTGGATAATTCCTTGAAAAGTCAGAGATAGATTAAGAGTCACTGCAGCTCTTCCTCCTCCAGGTGGTGGAGGTGGAGGAGGTCCTCCAGGTGGTGGAGGTGGAGGAGGTCCTCCAGGTGGTGGAGGTGGTGGTGGTGGTCCTGGTGGTGGAGGTGGAGGTGGTGGTCCTGGTGGTGGTGTTGCAGTTGGACCTCCTACTGTACAATCTGTTCGGACATAGGTAATATAAAATCCTCGGAAGCCGGAACTCGCTATAGCCTGTGCCGTTATCTGATATACAGTTCCTGCATTGGAAAAAAAGCCTGGTGGTGCAGTAAATTGCCCACCCGAGCATGGAATATATTGAGAATTTGTTTGACTATTTTTAGGATCGATCCAATAGATAACGCAACTGGCTGGATCTCCAGGTTGTATGCCTGTAAAGCTTACAGTGGCTAACGGTTGGAAAGGTGCAGGACCTGTTTTTGGTGAGGCAACGACGTTGGCAGATATACCACCTGAATCAGTATAACTGGCGTCAGGGGGAATTTCCGGGAGGACACAGGTCATGGGAGTTGGGGTGGAAGTTGCACCTCCTGGTGGTGGAGGAGGTGGAGACCCGGATGATGTGCAAGGGGGGTCACCTCCACAACAGCTAAGATCTGAATTCCAACCGCAACTAAGTGCCTGACAAGTTGCTGGACTTTTCATATCGTAACAGATCGGTTTGGTAGTTCCACAAGTACTAGACTCCGGATTCCAGAAACACCCTGTTGCAAAATTACAGCTTGCTTGATCGGTTAATGTGTTACAGGGCGGTGGAGGTGGAGGGGGCGGTGGAGGTGGAGGTGGTGGAGGTGGGCTTCCTACAAGTTGACATGTACTACTTATACATGTTAAATTAAGACCGCCTACACAACAATTTTTGCCTGCACCACATGCCCCGCCCAAATGTCCGCAATCTTTACTTTGACAAACGCTATTGACACATCCCAGATTAGTAATCGGGTTGTCACAACAATTTTTGCCTGGACCACAGGCTAATCCATGTCGTATACAATCTTTGTTTTGACATAAACCGTTGATGCACCAGAAACCATTACAGCAGTTGTCGCCTGGATTACATTTCTGATCTGCTGCAATACAAGATGTTGCTGCTTTTGATTGATAGATCTGGTTTTGCTGGCTTGCGTAGTAGGTTACAAAGAGAAACATTCCAAAAAGCGCAGTCAGAAGAAGCGTGTAGAAACCTTTATGACTCAAAGGTCGTTTGACTCGTGTATTTTTTAAGATGTCAACAGGTGTTTGTTTTTTTTGCGCCATTTAAATAGACTAGATAATAGATCCTTTATACATAGTAATAAATACTACAAGAACTTGTCAAGAGGAATTAAGCTAAACAATTATTTTTCGTCGTATTTTACAGATAATGACGAAATTAAGAGGGAGTAATCTTGCGAATCTATGATCCCGTCGAGATTGAGGTCAGCCTGGGAAAGGAGAGTTGGGTCTTTACAAATATCTGGTTTATCTGTGGTGCAGAAACCGTTTCTAACAAGTGAGATATCATAGGAGTCAACTATTCCATCTTGAGCAGGCAGGTCTCCTACCAAAAGTTTTATTCCTGAAAAGTCTAGAGTATTGGCTGAGGAACTTACAGTAATGTTTCCGTCTCCACAACGATATGTACCTGGAGAGGTTTCAGTAGGCGCTGCATCACAAACTTTCTTTTGAATATGTTTTGGTCCTTTGACCAATACTCTAAAGCTTCCGCCTATTGCCACATCATTGAACGAGACTTGACCTGTCCATTTACCGCTACTGTTGGCTGTAAAAGTGCCGGCTGATGCGATGTTTTGTCCTTGTGGACCACCTGCAAGGGTTACCAATACGTTCATGCTGTTTTCTCCAGGAGCAGGAGCTTGGATAATTCCTTGAAAAGTCAGAGATAGATTAAGAGTCACTGCAGCTCTTCCTCCTCCAGGTGGTGGAGGTGGAGGAGGTCCTCCAGGTGGTGGAGGTGGAGGAGGTCCTCCAGGTGGTGGAGGTGGTGGTGGTGGTCCTGGTGGTGGAGGTGGAGGTGGTGGTCCTGGTGGTGGTGTTGCAGTTGGACCTCCTACTGTACAATCTGTTCGGACATAGGTAATATAAAATCCTCGGAAGCCGGAACTCGCTATAGCCTGTGCCGTTATCTGATATACAGTTCCTGCATTGGAAAAAAAGCCTGGTGGTGCAGTAAATTGCCCACCCGAGCATGGAATATATTGAGAATTTGTTTGACTATTTTTAGGATCGATCCAATAGATAACGCAACTGGCTGGATCTCCAGGTTGTATGCCTGTAAAGCTTACAGTGGCTAACGGTTGGAAAGGTGCAGGACCTGTTTTTGGTGAGGCAACGACGTTGGCAGATATACCACCTGAATCAGTATAACTGGCGTCAGGGGGAATTTCCGGGAGGACACAGGTCATGGGAGTTGGGGTGGAAGTTGCACCTCCTGGTGGTGGAGGAGGTGGAGACCCGGATGATGTGCAAGGGGGGTCACCTCCACAACAGCTAAGATCTGAATTCCAACCGCAACTAAGTGCCTGACAAGTTGCTGGACTTTTCATATCGTAACAGATCGGTTTGGTAGTTCCACAAGTACTAGACTCCGGATTCCAGAAACACCCTGTTGCAAAATTACAGCTTGCTTGATCGGTTAATGTGTTACAGGGCGGTGGTGGAGGTGGAGGGGGTGGTGGAGGTGGAGGTGGTGGAGGTGGAGGAGGATGACATGGAGCGCCACAGCAACTGTTACCTCCTGGACCTTTACAGTCACCATTGCAACAGTTGCTGCCTGGACCACAGGTCTCTCCTTCATGTCGACATGTTGCTGCCTTTGATCTATAGACTTGAGTCTGCTGACTGGCGAAGTAAGTCACAAAGAGAAACATTCCAAAAATTGCAGTCAAAAGAAGCGTGTAGAAACCTTTGCGATTCATAATTTAGGGGTCTTTATAATACAGAGTAATCAATCTTATCAGCAATTGTCAAGCAAAGTAAAAAAGGCTGTTATTATCCTTGACAAAGCCTGGTACGACTTCTATAATTCACACCATGTCAAACAATAACAAAAGGGTCTCACTCTCAGATTTGCCTGATCTTTTGACAATCCGAGAGGTAGCAGAACTTCTACGCGTTTCTCCATTAACTATCAAAAGATGGGGTAAAAAAGGTAAGCTTCCTGCAGTAAGAATCAATTCCCGCGGCGACCGGCGCTACAAAAAAGAAGTCATCACTCGCCTCCTTGGAGTCGAGGAGGAAGAATAAATTATTGCTTCCTTGGCGATTCCATCTTCATCGCAAACCAAGCAGACAGAATCATCGCAAGTCCAACCCCTGCTCCAGCAACCGCAATTCTTTTTCCATATTTTTTTCCCTTTTCGCTGGCTTTATTATTGTCTTCATTCTCGTTTTCAACCCTAACATTTTCAGCAATCTTATTAATAAATTGTTTGATTTCCTCTTTTTGTGGAAAGTCTAACTGATCCCAAGATCCAAACATCTCTTGTTTTATCTCTTCGTTTGTAGTCGCCAAAATAATCTTTTCCTGAATCGCACCAAAAGGATCAACTTCTGCTTCATTAGATCCGACTCCAAAAACTTTGGCAAATTCAGTCAGCTGATTTGGTTCTTCTGGAAAATTTTTCCTCTCTTCTCTTAACGTTTGTATCTTTTTTATAATCTCCTCTGCTTCTTGTCCAAGCTTGGAATCAGGTTGTACACCTTTTTTAATTTCTTCTGATAAGTCTCTGCCGATCTGCTTAACTCTTCTTAAAAGGAATCCCATCTCAAAATCAATAGCAAGAACAACTTTCTTCACATCTGTTTCCCCTTCTTTTCTTAATTGCTCAAGGTCTGTTTTAAAAGTTCCCTCAAGCTTTCCATCTGATTTTATAAATTCAAGTAGAAGTCTTGAACTGTTGGAATCGATTGAAACGGCAATGTCGGCAGCTTGAATAACTTCTTTTAGCTTGGGCTCTGGCGTATCTTCTTTTTCTGGAAGATTTTCTGTTTTTACCGGTACTGGTTTATCGGTTTCTTGTGGTGGGATCGGAATATCTATCTTGGGTTCTTCAGCCATATTCAGTTTTTTTCCTGGGCTTTAAATTCTAATAGCTTTTTCACTGCAGCTTGCGCCTCATCATGTTTCCCTGCTTTGACAAAGTCCGAAACCATATCGATGGTTTTTTTATGATATTTCTCTTCATACTCTTTCATAATTTTAAAAACGACAGGTGCAAGTTCTGGATGTCTATCATCAAGCTTTACTACATTTTGATAAAGTTCGGTTAATTGCATTTCAGGTCTAATCAGTTCCAATGTTGCTTGGGCGATCTGTTGAATTTTTTCAGACGGGGTATCATCTCTTTCTGCTAATTCCTTGATAACTTTCAATACTTCCATTTCGATCATTTTTCGAAATTCATCAGTTTGAGGAATTGCCATATAGATTATTTATATCACTTTTTGTTATATAGTATATATATGTCGTGTTCCAATTGTGGTCAACAACTACTTGGCCGGAGCCTCGATAACCAGACCGTCTTTCATTGTGGAAACTGCGGTGGGAGTTTTTTTGATGAGAATGGAATAAACAGAATCTCCTTAAAATCCGCAGTCCAACTTGCCCAAGATAAAAGAACCGATGAGATATCAGGCCAGCAGAAGCGCTGTCCAAAAGACGGATACCGACTGTCTGCGATTCTGAACAATGAGGCAATCCCTCGGGATATAACTTTACTTCGCTGCTTGCGTTGTCATGGCATTTTTGCTTATCCAGATGACCTAGTACAGTTCAAAAAAGCCCAAAACTCAAAAGTTGACTACTATAAAATGTGGCAATCTCCCCTGTCTTCTCTGCGCTCAGTCATCGTCCTCTCCTTTATCCTCTTTGTTTCTGCCGGATTAATTTTAGCTATCACCGCAATCCAAAATGGCACTGCCAGACAACTTCAGGCTTCAGATCTCATTAAAAATATGTCCGTGAGCGCTTCAGGCCGTTTCTTATTTCTGACTTTTCAAACCAATTCTCCTTCCCGCTCACAAATCATCCTGTATGATAGAACAATAAATAAAAAAATTGTCAAAAATATAGCCGATAAACCAACGAAGGCTCATGTTTTTACCTCAACAGAGCTGGATTTGACAGATGAGATAACTTATCAGCTTATTCTTTACACGCAAAATGGGGCAACTGTCAAAACACCAGAGAGGAAGTTGCAATTAAAGTAGGTCGAGTTCTTGTGTCACCTTAAGTTTGGCGTCAAAGATCAAGACTCTTGATCGAATTTATCGACTCCGCTTTAAAAAAATGACAAGTTCACCTTTGAAGTTGATTATCGGCCTGGGAAATCCGGGAGGAAAATATCAGGGCAACAGACATAACGTTGGCCATCTCTTTATTGACTGGCTCAAAAGTCACCCTCTGCAGAGCGAGGGCTCAGACTCCAAGCGGAATTTCTTTGCGCCAGACCTGAGTGCTAAGTTAATAAAAACAACTTCTTTTATGAACAGCTCAGGAGATGAGGTCAAGAAACTAATCGCATCTTACAAACTGCCTGCAGCCTCTATCATCATCGTTCATGACGATCTTGATATTCCCTTGGGGAAGTTCAAAATTCAAAAATCAGGCGGCCCCAAGCTCCACCGCGGCATTGCCTCGATTGAGCAGAGTCTGGGAACAAAAGAGTTTTGGAGAGTCAGAATAGGAGTTGACAATAGAGACCCGGGCGAAAGAATTGACGGCGAGACTTATGTTTTAGCTGATTTTACTCAACACGAAGTAAAGAGCGTGCTTCAAGTGTTTGACAAAGTAGTTGACAAATTGCAAAGCGTCTTTCATAATGAATGAATACAATGAAAGTAATTATCTACACCGCCTCATCCTGCCCGTTTAGCAGGGAGGAGAAAGAGTACCTTCAAAGCCGAAATATTGCTTTTGAGGAGAAAAATGTCGAAGAGAATCGCGATTATTTAGCTGAGCTGTTGACTGTTTCCCACAACTTTGCAGGAACCCCGGTAACAAGAATCGAAAAAGATGATGGGCAAGTTGTAGTTCTTAAAGGTTTTACACGTCAAGAGTTTGAAGATGTTCTTGCTCCTGCCGCCTCACCGGTTGAACCTGAGCTGGCTACTCTCACTACCCCCACACCAACTCCTCCGCCCGCAACTACCCCTGCACCAACCGATGCGCCTCCTACTCCACCACAGGTTGAGGAACCGCAACCTGAGCCAGCAGCTCCGCCACCTCCTGAGCCCCAACCACCAACGCCTCATGAGGAGCCTCTTGTCCCTGCCGTATCTGAGCCTTCACCTCAAGAAGTGCCTCAAAAAACAGAAAGTAGTGATGCTTTGGATGCCATCCTTAAGGATTTACAAAACAAAGTCAATGAAACCTACTCCTCATCAACCAAACAAAATCAACCTGATACCCCCTCCCCAAAACCGATTGATCAGCCCCACAAGCCGCCTCCTCCACCCCTGCCGCAACCTGAGGAGCCACCCGCACCGCAACCATCTGTGCCCACCCCCTCATCTAATGTTGTCGTCCCAGACTTCCCTAAATAATTGCTATACTTAAAGCTCTTATAGTATGCAGACTGTTTATGACATCTTGAAAAGGTTTGACCCTCTTAAGGATCGCTACATTTCACGCGAATACCAGGCTTTTGGTGTACATCTTTCAGATAAGCTTCAGGATAAAAAACACAAGAGTATGTATATCAAATTTGCCAAAACTCTTCCCAGGCCGGTTCTTGAGGAGGCGCTGCGCTTTGTTATCGATTCTGCAGCCAGAAAGAAATCAGCTCTTTTTATGTGGAAACTTAAGGAAATGGGGGCTTTCAATAAAAAAACCTAAACTATAATATATCAAGACATGGGTAGAGTGCTTTTGGTATTGCTGATTTTGCTTGGGGGGTTAACTTTTTTTATTTTCACACCTGTGGAGAAAAAGCAGCAGCTGCCTCAAGATACGCAAAGTAAGCTAACTTCCAACCCCTCCCCCACTTTCTCGACTGTTAAAAAAACCACAATCTTTGTCCCCTACTGGTCACTTGACAAGGAGAGCTCCGCAAAAGGCGAATATGATCGATCGGTCTACTTTGGAGTTGTCCCGAATGATGATGGTCTTATCAGAGGTGAACCAGGGTTTCAGAATATCGCAAAATATAATGAGCTATTCCCAAGAGGAGAAAGACTTTTGGCGCTCAGGATGACAGATTCAGATCTTGCTCTTCATATCTTGGCAGATAAAACTGCCCAAGAGAAAGTAATTTCAGAAACAGTTAAAACGGTACTTGATAATCATTTTTCAGGAGTAGTTTTGGATTTGGAACTATTCAGTCTCTTTGATCAGCAAGTGCCGAGGGAGATTAATAGTTTCGTCTCAGACTTCTCTTCAGCCTCAAAGCAAAATAAGCTATATTTTGCCTCCGCGATCTATGGAGACGTCTTTTATCGCCACCGGCCATATGATGTCAAAGCGATTGGGCAACAAGTAGATGAGATCATGATTATGGCTTATGACTTTTCCAAAAGTAGTGGTGAGCCTGGACCAAATTTTCCCCTTGAGGGGCAAGCTAGATACGGATATGATCTGGGAGCGATGATTCGGGATTTTCTGGCACTTGTCCAGAGTGAGAAATTATCCGTGATTTTTGGAATGTATGGATATGATTGGACAGTCGATGAGCAAAAAAGACCTATTAAACCAGCTGCTGTTTTAACCGATAGCCAAATCCGGCAAAAATATCTTCTTGGGTGTGGAGATAAAAATTGTAAAGTATCTGAGGATAAGTTTTCTTCAGAAACGAAAATTGAGTCTGGGGATAACCATATCGTCTGGTTTGAAGATCCCAAATCTGCCCAAGTCAAACAAAAATATCTGCAGCGTGAGGGAATAGGAAGTTTTGCTTATTGGGCTTTTGGATATTTCTAGAACTAGGGTTTTTTTAACTCTTGACAATTCAATTTTATACCCTTAAGATTGAATCAACAGTTCATTTCATGAAAAAAACTACTATTTATTCACTTTTGACAATCTTTTGGTTGTTCCTGGTGGTTTTATCCGCCCATGCATTAGATGAAGTAGGAAGCCAGGGAGGAACCCAACAGACTGATCCAAAAAGGATGGTAGGGGCTACAGATAGCGCAAAAAGGGCGCCTCCAACTGCTGAAAAGTGTGCAAGAATGACGAAGAGAATTGATCAGAGAATAAATAAGTACAACTCAAACGCAGACCACACACGCCTAATGAGATTACAAACAAGATTGAGTGAAGTAATCACCAAGTTTAAGGCAAAAGGATTCGATACCTCGCAACTTGAGGCAGATCTGGCAACTCTTAAGACAAAAACAGATGTTTGTCGAGTAGCCTATGGTCAATTTATAGCCAAACTCGCCTTAACCAAAAATTTTGTCTGTGGAGACACCCAGGGACAATTCAGAGCTGCCTTAAGAGACAGTAGAGTAGAAATGGCAGCTGCCCAAGTTCCCTGTAAAGATGCAAGATCATTCATGGATAAAGTTGTAATTCCAGACTTGAGAGCGTTTAGGCAAAAGGTGAGAGCAGACCGACAGCTTACCCCAAAGCCGACAAAGACTAGTCCAAGTACCACCCCCAGCTTATGAAAAAGAAAGTAAGAAGGCGTAAATTTAATCTGTATCAATATCAAGGTCTGCCGATTGCCGCTTTAGCCTTGGTATTTTTAATTGTTTTTCTCCTTGTAATGTTGAGACTTACCAATAAGACAGATGAGATGGATCTCAATGTCCAAGGTGCCAATGTTCAATCCTCTCAACCGGCAGGCAACTCCAGCTCCTCGTCAATTGATTCGCTGCTGAGGGACTCCAATTCATTTTTGCGCTCGGGCAATAATCTCAATACTTCAGATCTTGAAGAACTAAATTAATCTTGCTTTACCGATTTCTTTCATTACGGATAAATAGATATGTCCCTACAAAAAGAAACAGCGTGGAAGTCAAGATTATTACCAGCAGATCAACTAAGGGATTGAAAAGCACAATGCTTGAATAGCTCGGAGTCCCCCAATAATAGATTCCCCGGATGAAATCAACTGCGTAGGTCATCGGGGTCAAGCGAGATAAGAAAAAGAGGAGTGGAGGCAGGTTTTTAATCGGGCTAAAGACCCCGGACAAGAAAATCTGGGGGAAAATCACAAAGGGAAAGATCTGATTTGCTGCCATCTGGTTATTCAAATTTGCCAGAACTAAAATCCCAAAGGAGCCTCCTAACATGCAAACTACTAAAGTTGCCGGAATTACAAGGGCCAGATGGTCAAACTGAATTGGGACGCGGATAATAAACGCAAATATAACAGTTCCCACAACCTGCGCCAAGGAGACTGAAGTCTCACCAACAATTTTTCCGATAATAATTGAGAAGCGAGAGATTGGGGAAACAAACATTTCCTGAGAAAAATCATTTTCACGATCCCTGATGAGCGAAATTATTCCGGCTGCTGTCGACTGGAATAAGGTTTGACCGATAACGCCTATAAAAACAAAGGTCAAAAAATTATAAGCAACTGATTTGCCCAAGTTTGACTGCAGGCTCCCCCCCAGAATTCCTATGAAAATGATTGGAAACATGAAAGTAGCCAGTACACGTGTTCGATCACGAATAAATTTAGTGAAATCTCTTGCTGCGATTGTGGTGATTGCATTCAGTTCTTTTTTCATTGCTCCTTCTCCTTTTTAGCGCGGTCAATAATTTCAAGATATGCCTCCTCCAGTGTCGGAGAATGAGTCTTCAGGTAGGATAAATCCGTCTTGATTGCAGAGATGATTTTTTGGGGGTTTGCTTTTGCAATCCCGATATTAAATCCGCCATCTTGTTCCTCACGATATTTGATCTTTAGTTTATTAAGCTCCCTGCGCAGGCTCAACTTGTCTTGTGAATCAATAAGCAGATACTCCTCAACCAGATCCTTCTTGATCTTTTGCGGAGTGCCTGAAGAGACTATTTTACCGTGGTCTATAATACAGATCATGTCGGCTCCTTCTGCCTCGTCAAGATAATGAGTTGTCAGAAAAATGGTTGTTTTCTCATTGTCTCTTACCTCATGCAGGTATTCCCAGAGATTTCTGCGGCTCAAAGGATCAAGGCCTGAGGTGGGCTCGTCTAGAAATAGGACTTTGGGGTGATGAATAAGGCTGCGGACAATCTCTAACTTCCTCTTCATTCCCCCTGAAAAGGTTTTAATCGGCTTAAACAAGTCTTTTGCTATCCCCAAAACTTCAGCCAATTTGTGCACTCTTTCTTTATACTCCCCGCTCATCATTGAAAAAAACGGTCTGAAGGTATAGATGCCATATAAAACCGCGTGAAAACGGATGTTTTCCTCGGCTGTCAGATTCTGATCTAGGCTGGGACTCTGGAAGATTACGCCGATATTCCCTCTGACCTTGCTTTGATCTTGATCCAAGTCATAACCAGCAATCGTCACTTGTCCTGACGTTTTGACCAGAGTTGTTGTTAAAATAGACACTGTTGTGGTCTTGCCTGCTCCATTTGGACCAAGAAGAGCAAAAAAAGCTCCCTCTTCAAGGGAAAAAGAAATATCATCGACTGCGTTTTTGTCTGCCCTTCTATAACGCTTAACCAAATTTTTGACATCGATGATCATTGGGTTATTATATCAAGATCAGGCTCTTATCTGTACAAGCTGGAAAAAATTTCCATCTGGATCTTGGAAAGTTGCAATATATCCATAGCCTTCAACGTGATAAACGTCTTGGATGAGTTTTGCTCCTTTTCCTTTGACTCTTAATACCTCGTCTTTGATTTTTCCTACCTCAAGGTTGAAAATTATGCGCTCAGGCAGCTTGTTTTTTCCCTTGACTTTAGAGTGGTGGACTATTGAAAGGCCAGCCCCTTGCCTCATCTCAAAAAGATATACCTCTTCATCCTTGTCTCCCATGACAAATTCGCCTGTCAATTTTAATCCGACAACTTTTTGGTAAAAATCGGCTAATTTTTTAGGCTTTTCACTAAATAAGGTAATGTCAACTATTCCTCTAATCACATCAATCACCTCCTCTCTTTTGAATGAAACGTCTCGATAGACTATTTTACCAGAGGAGCTCAAGCGAATTATTGAACGGGAGCTGTTGCATAAATAATGTAGGTATTGGTCGGGAGCTTGAAACTACTGGCGCGCTCAATCGCCACCTTATTCAACTCTTCATCTAAATGAAGTTGAAATCTTTCTTCGCCTGTTTTCAAGGCACTTATTAACCAACGCTCGCGTTGTTCCAACCAGGCATTCCTTTGATCTGTTGTTAAGTTTACAGTCTCTAAATTTGTTGCCATAACAGCTTTATTTACGCTTTGATGGACATTGTTGGATGAATCTCTTCTTAAGACCAGAAATGGCTGACGAGGGAAAATCATATCACGAGGAATGTATACTCCCGCCTCGTTTAGTATTGGTGAAAAGGCTCCTTTTAAGACTTGAATTCTAGACACTCTCATCTCTCTCCTACCCCTATAAGGCTGCTGAAGCTCGTAGAGTGCCATGTGTATACTAACTTTATATAATTACCCTCTAGTAATTGTCAAGGGGAAATCTAGATGAGGGAGATGATCAGTGTTCCAAAAAGGCCAGCCAACCAGGCCATCAGTACAATAAGTGACAGCCTGCTTTCTCTTATTTCAACTTCCCGCAGTGAACGGCCTGCAAGAGCGAAGCCTGAGGAGCGACCTGTAAAGTGTGTGATAACGATTGCACTGCGGACATCAGGTTGAGGCTGCCAAGTAACTCTATCTTGGAAGTTCTGTCTGGTAAAGTCAAAAACTCCTGCAGGCACGCTCGGTAACTTACCATTTAAGATTCCTGAACCAGCAACTGGTGTCCCCCCTTCGTCATAGACTATAAGGTAAGGGCTTAAGCTCTTGGCGATATCGACAGTTTTTCCAGTTATTACAATCTGGGGAGTTTCTCCTTGGGCAAGTTTACCTGCCGCATCCTCAGACAGCTGAATCTGCGGGTCGTTTGCCGATTGTCTGTAGGCTTGCTGCACTGTCGCATAAATAAGCAGGCAGATAATCGTCAAGATAACTGCCGCAGGAAGCCATCTTCTAAGGATATTATACGGCCACTTTTCTCCATGCATTATTAAGATTATTATAGCACTTGAAGTGTCACACCTTACAGTCCTGGCAAATAATGGTGTCTTTAAGCAAAATTATGGTAAACTTGGGAAAAACAGATGAAAAATAATAAAAAAATACACTCTCTTCAAAACATCCAGAAAAAGTTTAAAACTCCCCGAAATCCCAATGTGGTTAGAAATAAAGGGCTAACTAAACTGGAAAAACTGGGCTTGGTGGTGACCGAGAAGGTGGGGACGATGGGCTTTTTCTTCATCATCTTTGGCTGGACCGCGCTTTGGCTCAGTTGGAATATATTCGCCCCCCCAAAATATCGTTTTGATCCTTTTCCGGCTTTTGTTTTATGGCTTTTTATATCTAATGTCATCCAAATCCATCTGATGCCTCTTATTATGGTGGGGGAAAATGTCTTGGCAAAGCATTCGGAGTTGAGGGCGCAGCATGATTATGAGACTGACCGCAAAGCAGAGGCGGAAATTGAAACAATCCTGCTCCATTTAGAAAACCAGCAGAAAATCATTCTGGAGATACTAAAAAAGATTGAGAATTTAGGCAAGAACCAAACCTCGTAGGCTCTCTGGGAGTGGAGATTCATAAACCCATATTAACTGACTTTTTCCCAGCCATTATTTATTGTCTTCAGTATTTAAGATACTCCTCAACAGCTGCCAAACGTTTTGCAAAGCCCCCTGTTAGCATTATTACGGGGAGTGAGTTTTTTTTAAAAAAATGCACGTAATGAAGGTGGATCTTCCTTCTTTTTTTCTGATCCTCGTTGCGGATCTCATCTGCCGAGTAAGTCCAGCCCGAAGGACTTAACAGAAAAAAAATGTGATATGTCGGCAACCACCAGCGTACTCTCTTAAGAAGCATCTTATAACCTTTGTTGTCTCCATATGATTTAAGATAGACCACTGAATCGATAACCGAGCGGTCACAGATGATAATTTTGGGTTTTTGATTATGGATCTTCAGTTCGCTCTTTAAGATCAGCTCTTGAATCCTGCTTTGAGCTTTGACTGAAAAGCGCTCTTTCATGCCGTATTTTTGAAAATACTCCCTTGCAACCTCCTCAACATATACAATTTCCCCACACCCCATGTATTTTTTGCGAAGAGCATTTAAGATTGTTGTTTTTCCAACACTTAAAGAACCAACTAGTGCTATTTTCACTGGTCTCCCCTCCTCTTTTTTTCTCATCATAAGAATCGCTCTATTTTAAAGCCTGATGGCATAAAAAGAAAGTTAAAGATCTTCCCCAGTGGGAGTCTTGGCCCCCAAGCACTTGGTTTTTTTAAAGGATTTTAAGAAATTAGTGGGGACACTGGCAAGTTGACCCTGTCCAGAAGCAGCCCGGGTTTTTTACGCAATAGTCTGCCGGGTTGGCTTGGCCAGCTGGTGGAGTGTACTGTTGCGGCGGGTAAGTTTGGTATGGGGATATCTCTTGATGAGTCGGTTGGTTTCCTTGTGGGGAATAAGTGGGGAATGAGTAGTTTTTAAAAAAAGTTGGCTGAAGGTTTGTAGGTTGGGCAAATTTTTGTATTGTTGGTTGATAATCCTGCGATTGTTTGAAACCCGGGCACTTATCAGGGTTTTGTTGACACCACAATCTACATTCTTCCTCACTGTTGCAGGTAAAATGTTTATCCTGGTGGATCTCAATCCGTGTCCCATTTTGATCTTTAAATTGTTGACATTGATCTTGATGTGCCGGGTCATCGCAGAAGGCTTTACAAGATTCCTCAGAAGTACAAGGAAGCGCGCCTTGACCTTGCTGCTGCTGTTCATTTAGACGCTGCTTCATCTCTTGGGGCATGTATTGTTGAGCGAAATTTTGACATTTCTCCCGGGTTGCCGGATTCTCACAGAGCGCCTTGCATGATTCGAAGGAGTCGCAACCCAAGACCTGCTTTGCCATCTTTAGCATTGCCTGCTTCTTCTCTTTCAACTCCGGTGGTTCATTTTTCTCTGCAAACCTCCTGCATCTGTCACGATTTTCCGGACTATTACAAAGAGCTTTACATGTTTCAATTGAGTCGCAACCCAACTCTTGTTTTGCCCTCTCAAGGAGTTCATTCTCCCTTTTATACTGCCCAAGGCCCCTGGAGCGGGCAAAATCACTACAACTCTGGCGGTTCTCCGGCTTTCCACAGAAGGCTTTACACTCAGTAATGCTGTTGCAGTTCCCAAGTTGGGGAATAGGAAAGGTTATTCCATGCTCGCGCGCTACCTGTTGATCGCTTGTACTTGTTGAGTCACCTAAAACTGCACCTAATCTGTATTTTCCCCAGGACCAGCAGCTGCCCTTATTTGCAGGGATCTCGCAGAAAAGATAACATTCCTTGGCGTCTCGACAGTTATCAAGCTCAGGGATAGGATAATGTAGGGCTTGAGCGTGGACCGAGGTGAGACAAAGTGCGAAAAAGGTAAAAGCAACAGTTAAAGCTGAAAAGATTTTCTTCATTGTAGTTGGTTGAACGGATTTTTATACTCGACTGTACCGCTTGACGTTGAGGAGAAGGGATTTTGGTAAGTTGTCGGTTGGATGAATGGGTTTGTTGTCCCCTTAAAGGGATTTTGGGTAGCAGTTGGAGCAGGCGTTGCGACTTGGCCTTGGGAAGGGTTTGTTGTTGGCGAAGCTGTCTGTGAAATATATAGTATAGCAACCAAAAAAAGCAAGACAACAAAAAGCCCGCCCAATATTAGCAATGCCCCAGAGGGTTTCCCCATACTCTTTTATGATGAAGCTTCCCAAGCAAAATGTCAAGACCTAAAAAAAGGCTCGCAAGAAAAGCTCCAGACACTTTTTTGGTTTGTTTGAGGGGGAGATTTTAACAAAACAGGGAGTAGTTGCTTATTTATTTTTTTTAAAGCGATTTAAGACCTTGACGGATAGTTTTTGCGTCAGCTTGTGCAGCGTTTAAGTCCTGGATTCCTGTTTTTATGGCAGCTCTTGCTTGCTGAAGGACACTTTTATTGCCTGGATAGCCATCCGGGGTAAGTGGTGTGACCAAACTTTGAGCGTTTGCAGATTGTGTTTTGGAATCGGCAATTTTGCTTTGCATATCAGCAAGGGCGGTCTGCAGCGCGCTTACGTTTTTCCCTGCGCTTTGCGCTTTATTGATCCTGTCTTGGAGTTTGGTTACAACTTGTGACGCGAGATCAGCAGAGGTTATCATTCGATCTGCTGCTGCCAGGATATGTATTTTGGGAATAAAAAGGGCAAATACTCGATAGGACTTGATGATTGATTGGACGTCAGTTCTAAGAGTGGTGATGTCGGTGTCTGCATCAATTTTTGCCTTAAGTGCAATCAGATTATTTATTTCAGTTTGAACTTGCGAAGTTAGCGATGACTTGTCCGTCGGGGATAATCTTTTTATACGATTTAGCCTTTCAAGAAGCTCTCTTAAAGCGTTTACTCGTCTATTAATTTCGCGGTCTCCTCGCGCTTCAAGTTTTGCCATGTTATTTTTTTGATTATCTTCTCGCTCGCGTCGTTCCCGCTCTTGACGATCATCCCTCCGTTCGTCCCTTTTGATGCCGGTTGGGGCATTGGTGCTTGCAGGGGAAATTGTTTGGGCCGCGACAATTGGAGCCAAAATTAGACCTGCAGCAAATGCTGTTGCCAGGGCTGTTTTAAATATATGTTTATTTCCCATATTGTTGCTTTTTTTATTTTTTAAGTTTTTTTAATGAATACTGGCTTATTGAAAATTATCTGGCTGATCGTTTAAACCCTGATCTATTTTCATAACTTGGTTATCAACTGCGCTCACTGACTGTCCAACCAGCTGATCGTCTTTACTAAGCTGCTCATCTGTGGATGAAGTATTTTCTAAACTGGTTGGTTGCTCCTGCATCGTTCCGGTTGCGGGGGCTGGGGGCAGAAAACTCCTGCGCATTTTATAAAGAATTAATCCAACAACAATTGCAACAATAACAACTATAGCAATTGCACCTAAGCCTTTTTGCCTCATAGTACTTATAGTATACTCAGGGGCATTTTTTATGTCAAGTGCAATTTGTTGCTTATGGAAGGATACAATAATTCATTTAAGATTATCATCCAAAACTATCAAGATAAAAGTTCTTTCTCCAGGACCTTTTTAAAATTTTTAAGTACTGGCCATTGATTTTTGGGAAGGAATATCTTTAATTCTCGCTCATATTGGATGTTTTTAGATCGAATGAGCTTAAGAATATCAGGAATAATGTCTTTGTCTTTGGGACTCAACATATGTGCTCTAAAAATAAAGTATAGATCATAAAAGTCTCTTGGCTTTTGTCGAGTAAGTAGTGCTTGTATCTTTTCCGCTGTGATTTGCTCCTTTAGTAAGACAGTAACCGTATAGGGAGGGATAAAGTCGCCGACTATAGTAGTGACCTCTCCTTTTTTACCCTTTTGACGAAATGATACTTCAATCTGCATACTTACCTTTTGGTCATTGAGAGTAAAGTGAAGAATCGCAAGATATCCGCCAGTAGTTTTTTTTGACTCAACTATATCCGTTTCTATCCCTTCCCTCTCAATCTCTCTTAATGTCTCAACCACTGCCTCTTCTATACTAGATACGTTTTGTGTTGAGGCGCTAAAATCCAGATCCTCTGAAAAACGCGGGCTACGATAGATGAGACGAAGTGCTGTTCCTCCTTTAAAGTAAATTGAGCTTGCAGCTGGTTGTTGATAAAAATAGGCCAAAAATAGGTGTTGTACATACTCTCGTCGTATATTTTGCTCCGTCGTCTGACCCCGATTGGCAAGGTTTTTGATCACCTCTTGTGAAATCATACTTATCTTCAGGCAATAAATTTATTAACAAACGCAGTTAAGCTGCTCCTTTTGTATAAAGCAGTATATCTTAATAATTTTTCGCGCTTTATGATTTTTGTTCGATAATATCCCTCTTTTTTCAGCTTAGCTAAAAGACGCTCATTTTCTAATTTCTTCTCGTAAGTTGCAAAATATAGGTAATCTACCAAGGCTTTCTCAGGATCTGCAATAAGAAATGCTCTGTCATGCTTCTTTTCCAGCAAATATCCGGTATATGCCTCCTTTTTGATCGTGCGATATGAAAATGCCTGATGTTGAGTTGTGAAGAGACGAGTGGGTTTTGTTGTGGCTGAGGTGACTGTATAGGGAGCCTCAGGAATCAGATTGTAATAAGAAAGTGCATATTCAAAGGAAATATAGGAAGGTCTGTATAAAAAGTTTGCAATCTCCTCTTCACTTGGTTGATCGGTTTTAAGAGTGTATAATCCTTGTTTAATCCGCAGCAATAATCCCTCATGGACTTGTCGTTCTAAAAAGTATTTAGATTGATAAGAAGATGTACTAAAGATACGCTTAAACTCCTGAGGCGTAAAAATACGTACATTTCTTTTAAGGAGTTCCTCTCTTACTAATAATGGTTTCAGTAAAGTAGACATATTTATACTTTTCTGAAATAATAATAGCGCAGATTAAGTTTTTTGTCAAGTGATAAAATATAGCTATTCTCAACCCTGTTGAATTCTCAAGAATTTATTATCTTTTTAATTTTTCTTATACAAAAAAATCACTTTTTTTCAATATGTTTCAACTTGTCTCCGGATCAGCTCATCATCTATCCCAAAACGGGTAACCTTATCAAGATCCGCAGTATAAATCTTTAACTTCTTGTCATCTATTTCTTCCTCCTCAAGGATCCTTTTGGTATAGCGGTAAACGAATCTATCAATTTTCCTGGTCTTGGGGACAATAAAGAGGATATGAGGGTGAGCATAACGAAAGTGATCTTTCCATGTCCCATCCAGATAGAAGTCAAGATACGCTCGAATTCTCGCTCTGATGGCAAATCTGGGCATATTTTCTCCAACTAGCTCAATGAAGTACCTTTTTGCCTTTCCGTACTTATCTGCGATCATGATATAGATATGAGGCTTAAAGGAAGAGGTGATTTCATCACTTACTAATCTAGATTGGGTTGCAAAAACGAATGTACTCTGGTTTCCCAGGCATGATTGGGCAAGTTTGATATAAATATCGGCGATAAGGAGGTGATGGGCTTTAAAATAATCTGATTTTTCCGCCTCATGATGCAGTCTTTTAAGGTAGGTGTTATTTACCTGCTGCTCGTCTTTGAGTTTGCGAAGATATTTAATGCCCAATTTCCCCAGATAGTATTTGGCAGGTATGGTATTTAGTGGTATTTTGTTTATGAATATTCTTCCTAAGTATCCTTTATTAACAAGATCCCTTGCCCATGCATTTATACGTCTTGCATCTTTGTGTTTTAGAATCTTTTGGATTTGTACTCTATTTAAGTATCTGAATTTATATATAAGTGCTACTATCTCTTTTTGTTTTTTAGTAATTCTTGGCAGTTGCATATGTATTTTTTAATCTATTCCTTTTCATTTATATTTATCTATCTAACCCACCCCTACCCCTCCCTATAAGGGAGGGATACTCTTATATAAGGTCTCTCTTATATTTATATAAGATAAAGAAACCATAAATAAAAAATAAAAGTGCCTCACAATAATCTAAAATGGATATAAACTGTCCTCACCGGCTAGGACAAAATGCGTCCTAATCTAAACTTTTAAATCTACTTTTATCCTACTGGAACAGGAAGAAAGTATATCATAGCAAGAGAAACTGATTATCTCTATTTGGCGGAAACTAAGATTGTTAATAAAATGAGGCTAATTTATCGATCTTTTTGTCCTAGCAGATATTTCCTTTAAAAAAGTATATATTCTTATTTGAAAGAGAAGGAAAGATAGTAGCACTTCAGGTGTAAAAGAATCCTCTGACATATAATGATTCTATTATTTGTTATTACCTTTTCTCTTTAACCATACTTCATTTATTCCAGCCTGGCCGGCGTTAAGGACTGCTCCCGCAACGTTTCTTGCCAAAACCGCCTGAGGGCCTAAAATTGGAATAAATAGGGACGATATAACAGCGGGTTCCTGGATAATACCTGGGGCAAATGTTCCTAATCTTACTCCTAAATCAGCCATAAGTTCACTCTCTGGGACCAGTTTTTTTAACATAAAATAAAGACCAGTGGCAAAAATATTAGGACAGGTATTAATGTTAGTGTCTCTTAATAATCTAAGGTTTGTTTGACTGTTTACGTAAGCTGCAGAATAACTTAAAAGGTAAGAAAGGGCTATGGTCAATTGAGTTGATCTATTTGATATGTTACCCAATTGAACTAATGGACGCGCTTTTTCAAGTGCAATTGCTCCAATCGTTCCTAAAGTATAAGGTATTCCTGCTATTGCCATATACACTCCTGATTTAGAGATTTTTTTTGCAATTTTTTTGCCTTCTGTCTGCTCAGAATATCCCGCTATAGAAAGCAAGATAGTTCTTTGATTGTCAGAAAGTTGTTTAAGTTTCTTTCGAGCTTTTATCGCTGTTCTTACACGTTCTAAATTGCTTATTTTTGAAGCCGATGCAAGGCGCAGTTCTTTATGCTCCTGCAACTTTGGGTTGACTGTGTCAAATAAATTTGCGACGCTCACAAATCTTTCCCCGAGAGCTTCCTGAAAGGGACTAACGTCTAATCCTTGCTCTTTAATAAAGTATAGATCTGTTAATGCAGAGCTTATTTCATGACTTAAGGTTTTTACCTCTTTCTTATTTAATTCTTTTCAACGCCAACCGAAGTGGCATAAGTCCGGGCTGTAATGTCAGAAATCTCTAGCAAATCGAAATAAAAAGAGATTTGAGCGGCTGCAAGCTGAGCTTGAGTTGCCTCTTTTTTTGGTTCTGCTGTATGTCTAGCTTGTTCTATTCCCACGCAGAAAGTATACAAGAAAGCGACCCTATAATCAAACTATAGGATAGTTGAGGTAGCTGGGCGAACGAATACTGTACTTAGATAAGGGTTTATTCTTTCTAAAAGAACTACTAACGTTAGATTTATTATCCTACCGATTTAATGATTCTCGCGTATTCTTTTGCACTGTCTCTTACCGTTCTTTCCTGTGTTTCATAATCAACGCCAATGAGTCCAAAACGTGGCCATTTTCCTTTGTCCCATTCAAAATTATCAACTAATGACCAGTGAAGATATCCTCGGACATCCGCTCCGTCGGCTCTTGCAGAAAGTATTTGATTTACACTTTCTCTTATAAACCATGCCCTGTTTTGATCAGTTGCATCTGCAAGTCCATGTTCAGTAATAATAATTGGTTTATTATATTTTTTAAGCCCCATAAGGACATGGTAAAGACTCTCTGGATTTAAATACCAACCAAAGTCAGATCTGGGTTCTCCTTCGTTTTGGAAAAGCCCTGTTTGAGGATTAATTCCTCTTTTTACATTATGCATATACTGATTCATACCGACATAGTCCATGTGGTCTACCATTTTTGGAAGAAACATTCCATTACTTAATTTTTGCGTTATAACTTTTCCTACCCGATCTGATATTTTTCTCGATTTTGCTTCAACATGGGAGAGATTAACTGCTGCCGAAACAGAAGTTGTATCATCAATCTCTTTAATTGCATCAAACGATCTTTTATGAGCCTCAATTAAATTTTTTCTTACTTTGAATGCTCCTCTTAAATCATTAGTCTTTTGTGGCAACCATTCCCCAAGCAGCCATCCTTGAAGGGTGTAAACTTCTGGCTCATTTACTGTAAGGAAATACGAGACTTCACCATCAAGTTCTCTGACCAGTTGACCAACATACTTTTGAAAGTTATCGACAATGTCTGGATTTTCCCATCCACCACCCTCAGCAACCCATTGAGGATTGACAAAATGGAATAAAGTTGCAACAGGTTCAATTCCTCGCTCTTTTGCCCCTTGAATTAGTTTCTTGTAGCGGTCTAACGCTACTGGATCAAATTCGGAATTTGGAGTTGGTTGAACTTGGGCTCTCTCTATCGAGAATCGGACTGCTTTCAACCCAAGATCTGCTGCAATATCAAGATCCTTTTGCCAATAACCTCTCCACCAACCCGCACCTTCACCTGAAATATAGTTTCTTGGATCTTTTGCTTCGGTGGCTACTCTTTGCCAAACGTCCTGAGGAAGAGGACCGTTTCCATAATCTTTATCAGGCTCTGCTTCGTGCGCAAGTCTAGCTGCGTTTAGTTCTTCAAATCTATTCCAGTCACTTCCACCGTTTACATTGTCTCCGACTTGATGACCAGCTGTTGCTGCACCCCAGAGAAAATTTTTAGGAAACCCGAGCTCCCTTTCTGACATAGGGGGATATTATAAAGCCTTTTTGAAGAATAATCAACTATAGGCTATTAACAGGGTCTACGTCTACAGTTAGTTATTAATTGGAGCCTCGTAGTAGCCTAAATTAATCTGAAGTGGATGGGCGGACGAGTACTGTACCGAAATAAAAGAACTAGTAATCTAGAGTGAAAACGACGTTGAGTTAATCTAAAAATTTGAACCAGTTAGAGCTAATTTTGTTGTTGAACCGAAGAACCTTGCGTTTTCTAAAGCAGTATGCCCCAGCCCAGGAAGTGTCATATGATGGACTCTGTCAGAATAGCCTGCTGTTTTAAGCTCCTCTACCATTTGGTTATTTGCTTCAGCAGGACTTACTGTACTAAGTGTTCCATTTATAACTGTTAGTTCCAGTTCTGGATTTGCTCCCAGTGATTCTTTTAAATATTCAGGTACTACTTTTTTTCTCATCATCTCCGCATATGAAATACCAGAGTTTTTAAAAATACTCGCTCCCCAAGAAATCAAATCCCATGACTGCTCCAGCGATCCCTTAGCAAATCCGCTTGCTTCTCTCATTCTTGGATCATACGGCGCGCTTTGATACAAGGCTAAATACTTTTTCTCTGCTAAAAATCTCTTCGCAAGTTCCATTAGAGATACATCTTCGATTCCAGGGGATTCGATCAATACGAGGTTTTTAACTTTTATACCATACTCGCTCGCTACTCTTGCAATCTCCGCTGCAGTAAAGGCTCCCATTGATTGTCCAACTAGGTCAATTTCTTTAATCCCGAGTTCTTTCATTACTCTTAGCTCTGCCTCAGCTATACTTTTATATCCAACTCCTGTTTTCATTGCTTCTTTTTGTTTGTCTGTAATCTTATCTGACCCTCCTATACTTGGCTGATCAATGGCTAAGGTAGGCATTTCTAATTGACGGGCTAATTCTTGAATACGATAATTAGTTGCTCCTTTTTCGATTGCGTTATTAAAAGGTGGTAGAAAAACCAACACTCTTTCTTGTCCTTCTTTAGAGAGTTTTTCCCAGTTCGCCTTAATAATATTGAATTTTTGTTTAGTTTCTGGATCAACCACTTTCTCTGTAGATTTCATCTCCTGTAATAGTTTCTCCGAAGGAACTGGTTCAGGAGTTTGTGGCAAACCGCTTTCTGGTGTTGGTTGCCAGTCTTGATTTAGTTTTATAACTTTTCCGTCCTTGTCGACCGCAGTAAGCCCAAGATTTATACGAGCCATTGGGTTTTGTATAAGCTTTCCTTTTTTGTCTACTAACTTTTGGGCTCTCGGATAGTCTTTTTCAATAAAGTTATTTAATTTTTTTCTCACTCTGTCTAACTTTTGCGCTTCGACGTCAACGGGAGTATGGTTTTGTCGAGGAGTTGATTCCACTTTTGGAGAAATCTCAAGTTTTTGAGTAGGCGGATTAACAAACTCACCACCAGATTCTGCCATACACTCAGTTTACACCACTTCGGCAGGGACTCGTTGATGATTTCGGAACAGTTAACTGGTTGAAAAACGTCACGTACCCAGAAATTGTTTATCATAGGTCGTTACGGTTTCTTCAAGAACTAACTCCTGCTTCTTGTTAGATCATTAGCAATATGTTCTGCAACATAACGAATACCATTTAGTGTTCCAAACTCTTCTCTTAATTTTGTATTGAGTGTTTGTATTCCAGGTGATATTTCTTGGATGAAATTAGTCAACTCAGCTGGAGTAATTCTTCTACCCTTTAATACACGTCCCATCTTAAGAGCCTCTATTGTTTTATTGTTGAAATATATTTCTGGATCATCTCCTTCTTTATACGGAGTAACCAGCCAAGGTTTTGCAAGGTTTTGCACTTGCCAGCCCGTTCCCCAACCGCTTCTTCCAAAAACAGCCAAGATATTTTTATCTGATAAAACTTCAGGAGGTGCTTTTACCGAATCCTTGACTTCTTCCCAAGGTGGGGTATAAACCTCAATACCGGCATCCTTTGCAGCTTTAACCAAACCTTCGTTTTGTTCTTTAGTTTCCCCTGTTCCACTAAACATCACATAGATACCCGCTTTATCAACTTGACCTTCCGTAGGTGTTAATTCTGCTTTCATCGCAGGAGTATATCTTCTTTGTCGCCCATCAATGATATCCGGCTGTTCAGATAAATTATCAGCGTATTTAAAAGATAACGAATTGATTTTGGGAATAAAGACTTGGGCATAGGCAGATTCCAATTCCATCATGCGCGAGATAACCTTTTTCATATCTGTCTCATTAAAACCCATCCCTCCCTCTTTTTGAGCTTCTCTCAATATTTCAGATAACAAAACAGGGAATGCAAAGTATCTTTTTGGTGCCGTTACTAACACGCTGGCTGAAGTATCAACAGTCGCAATGATATTTTTTGGACTTAATGGCGTAATCTCACCAGTTGCAAGAGATCTTGCGTTAATTTGAGAAGCATCTACAGCAAATCTTTGCTTAAGTAGTCTGTCAACCTCATCGTAATGTTTAGTTAGTTGTTTTAAATGGTCTGCATAGTTTCCACTTGAAAATAAAATATTTGAGAGTATTTTCCCGTATTCTTCATCAAAATAAATTAAATTTGGGTCGTCTTTATGCTCTTCAAGTAGAATTCTCCTCTGTCTCTCTCCATACATAAGAGGAACTACGATTTTTGCCTTTTTCATTCCTTTTTTTGTCAGTTGTTCGCTCACCTCTCTAGCTATCGCAGTACCTAAAATATATGGTTCGTTTCCATGAGCTGGATTCACTACGATTACAGGCGTATCATCTTCTTGAATTTGGGTATATTCTTTACCGACTTGAACAAATTCTCTTGAGTTTTGAATACCAACTTCAGGTTGTGTTGTTGGTAAAAGTTCCTTTGGTGCTAAATCAGCCATACTCTAATTCTGTACAGTTATTAACTTTGTGCGGGAAGTTGGGCAAATCCCTCTTCAACGAGTTTTATTGTTTGCTTGTGAAGTTCGGGAGAAGAAGCAGCAATCCATGAGATTTGATTTTCCGTTGACCAGGAGCCTGTATCATCAAATTTCCAAAGTTCCACCTCGTCCAATGATTTACCATACCCATCTGTGACTTTTCCTCCTAACTCTTCAATCATAAGCCACGTTGCCCCAACATCCATGGGATAAAGACATTTTGGATGGGGTTTTAAGGCTACTGGTTTTATCTTTTCAATAATTCTTCGAGTTAAGTTTAGACCAAATTGAATCTCTGGAGAAATTTCTACTTCTTTTTCCATTTTGTTTCTATATTCTTTCATCATACAGAAAAATTAACTAAGAAATCAGATTTCCATTAACAAGTTGTTTTAAATATTTTTGGGGGTTTTCTACTCGCTCGCTTACAGGCATAAGAGAAACGAGGTGTGCTGATATTTGTTCTGCAAGCCATACTTGCCAATCGGCATAAGTCCTTACATCAATTAAGTCAGAATATTTTTCCGCTATATCTTTGATGAATACTACATTTCCATTTTGATCAAAACCAAATCCTTCTTTATAGAGAAATGGGTAGCGTTCAGGAAAGTTTGAGGCTTTCATACGCTCTTCTGTAGTCAAGAAGAGTGTTTCTACTTTTTCTCCTTCTTCGACAATAGGTGAATAAGTCATATCGTCTGCAAGATGCACAATCATTTCTGCGAGATTATTGTCTGTCTTCAGCGCTGTTTTTCCGTCTTTTGATTCTACAAATGAGGCAAAACTATTGTGACCAGTTTCTTGACCTGCATGAACCATAGATTCAATAATGTCCTGCGGTACTCCTTCATTTTTCAATATGGGCCTTATTGTTTCGTAAGCGCTTGGCGAATATGCATCGTCTATTTTTCCTTCTTTTAGTGCTTTTGAGCGCAAAATCTCGTATCTTTTTGCTGAGTCGTGGACAAGAGCCCTTGCAACAATCTTTTTTGTTTGAGGATTATCTACTCCTAAAATTTTACCTGCAAGGATCTCTGAACATCGCGCAACTGCGACACAATGCTCACCTGTATTTCCAAAATACAGTGTCTCGGTTTCTCCAGTATATGGATTTTCAATTGGTTCTGCTTTTTTGCCAGGAAATACCCCTCCAATTTCTAAAATCTCCATTTCTTTAGGAAAACGCGCTATGTATTCTGAGATGAGATGTTCAAAATCAACGGGTTTTGCAGATGGTGAAGAAGGAATTTCTTTGCTCATATTCTGATATTAGCAGGTGAAAAAGTAGTTGTCAAGTACTATAGGTTATTGGCAGGCACTGGTTGAGGATTTCCGAATGGCTAATTGGTTGGAAATCGTGCCTTATCCAGAGATAGTGTATCAGAAATCAGCAGAATTTATTCAAGTAGTCAATTCTTCATGATTGTGTTTTTTCTAGTTGCTTCGGAGGGCAATCTTCAGAACCGTAAGAGCAAAAAACGCAATCATCTCCAGGTTTGGGTCTTATGATTTTTCCACAGTTGGTACATTTATAGAAGAATTGACAACTATTCGTTGACATCGTCTCCTCTTTTTCAAAACCGCATTCTGGGCATTTAATAGTTGATTTTAAATTCATATGCAAGTCTAATGATGATGACTCTTCTCTGGAGCTTTATTCATCATCTTCAACATCTCCATACCTCTAGTTCTGAAAAATCTATTAAGTAAAAGTAAGCTTGCCATTAAAAATACGATATTGACAACTGAAGTAGAGTTGAATTTTATTCCTTCTGTTATGGCCTTAACAGTATGTTCTTTAGGCACAAAGCCAAAAACTGAAAAGAGAATTTCTGTAATATATCCTGCGGCAACCATCGTAGCATAGAATACTATCAAAATGTATAAGGTAGGCTTCCATCCATAATATTTGCGATAGATATCAAGAATAGGAAGAACGATAAGATCGGCATAGATAAAGCTAATTACACCACCAAAACTTATTCCACCGTTCCATAAAACTGCAGCAAGTGGAATGTTTCCGACCGAGCAAACAAACGAGACAATAGCAACGATAGGCCCGACAAGAGGCCCGACAATACCAGACAATAAGGGGTTGTCAGAGAAGAAAAAAGCTCTCCAGAAGTTTTGGGGAACAAAAACCGTAAGAAATCCTGCAATCAAAAATCCTAAAACGATATCTTGCCAAACTGAAACCCAATCCATAACATAATAGTGAGAGACAACAGTAAAGCCTCTTTTAGAAAAAAACTTTGACCAGAAAGAGCCTGTTCCACTAACGCTCATGTCCATCTGGGCATGACCTTCCATCCTTCCAAGAAGCCCTTTTTGCGCTTGCTCTCTTGCTTTTTCTTCTATATTTTTGGGCAGTATAATCTTAAATACAATAAAGACGACGGCAATCATTATAAGACCTCCTATTATCTCTGCCAGGGCAAACTGCCAACCCATAAGAACAAGAAGAATTATTCCAAGCTCAATTACCAGGTTTGTTGACGCTATCTCAAAAATCATGGCGTTTAAGAAGCTTGCTCCCTTTGTAAATAATGACCTTGCCAAAGCTACTGCGGCATATGAACATGAGCTTGAAACCATTCCCAGAAATGAAGCAAGACCTGCTTGTTTTAGATTATTTTTGCCCAATAACCGGCCTATTTTATTGTGAGCTACAAAAGCCTGAACGATTGCAGAAATGCCAAATCCCAAAACAAGAGGCCAAAAGACCTCCCAGAACATGTATAAAGCTGTGAGTATAGACTTTTCTAAGCTATTCACAAGCATAGTATAGTTTACGAGCCACAAATATCAGAAACACCCCAGAAATCTTCAACTTGCTTAGCATTATACCCGTAATCCTTAATCATCTTCTTGCCAATCCCTTCATTCACATAGTAGTGCCAGCATTTACAACAACAGGGTCCTTCTTTCGATTCAGAAAGAGCTTGATCGTAGACTTTCTGCTCCTGTGGATTAAGAGTTGTTTGTTTATCATAATCAATCCACTTTTTAGCAAGCTCAACTGGGGTCTTAAACGGATTAAGTGGAATATCAGGTATGTTAGAGTAGTTCTTTTTCAATACCTCAAGATGTTCGTGGTATTCTTTGGTGTCTTTCAAGGGTCCGCAACACTGTCCTCCTAAAAACTTTTCCTTTACGCTCTTATCAGAAAGGACAGTGTCTGGTCCAAGACAACTTCCTCCAACTGAGGGATTACTGGAAAAGAGAGTGTCTACATTGGGGCTACAGGAGATGAGCTGACTGTCCAAGTCAACAAGCTCTGGGTCAACGGGCTTTGTTAAATTGTTGCTTTGTAGCTGATAAAGAGTTTTTCCTGTTTCAGTCGGTATTTGGGCTTTAACTGCAAGAAACTTATCATTTTTATGATTAGTAAGATATCCCGAAAAGAGCGCTCCTGCCAAAATAGATGCTGCAACTATAACTACCACCAAGATTATATTTCTCATATTTTCACCTCCCTTTTTATCTGTAAATTATTACATTGCTCACATAAATTAAGCACTTTAAGTGATGTGAAATACAAAGATATTGCCATAAGCAGAAAGGCAAAACTGGCGATATAGAGCCTGTATGTGCCAAAGAAAAGAACAGTTCCCAAGCCAAAAAAACCAAGAACTGTTGCTGCACAGGATACGCAAGTTAATGTTCCAAAAAATGATGCGACTAACCCCATCAAACCAGAGAAGGTCAAATGACCGACTTGAGATATTTTGTGCTTCCTTTGATTGGACAAAATGTATAGGTGAAACATAACGGCAAGTCCTGTCAAAAAAGATAGAGTTATTAAAACTACATAGTCTTTCTTTGGCATAATACTCAACTGATAACCAAAATCATTGCCTGGTATTGAGATGACTGGAATATAAACAAATAGCCAAAAGACTATCAAGGCTACAAGTAGTAACCCAACTACATATCTTTTTTGTTTAAGAACAGTCTTTGTGGCTTCCCACAAAAGCAAAAAATACCTCATCTTTAAAATTACTTCAGCATAGCGTCAATCTGCTGTTTAACTTGTTCAAACTGCAAGGCACCATTGATAAAGTCTTTCTTACCGTCACTTCTAACAATGATTGTGCCTGGTGTGCCATTTACTCCAGCTTTTGCACCACTATCTTCCTCTTCTTTAACATGACTTGCATACTTTCCACTATCAAGACACTTCTGAAATGCGCTGCTATCAAGCCCGAGCTCTTGAGCAAGTGGAGCCAGGTTTTCAAGTGGGAAACCTGTGCCATTTGAAGTTGTTCTCTCATAGATTTTGCCGGCATATTCCCAGAATTTGTTATTTCCGCCAAGCTCTGCCACACATTCTGAGGCTTCTGCTTCTTTTTGAGCATTTTGGTGAAATGATAGCGGAAAATGTCTATATACCCAAGCCACTTGGTTTCCATATTCTTTAAGAACTTGTTGCATAGTAGGTTGAAATCTTTTACAAAACGGGCATTCAAAATCCCCATACTCAACTAACACTATCCGTGCATCTTTTGAGCCTTTAATGTGGTCTTTGTCGGAAATTGCTGGCATTGCATTTAAGTTCTGCCGTGGTTGAGGCTGCTGGTTTGTGCCAGCTTGAACTGTTTGACCTGCTGTTTGTTTTTGCTGCAAGGCTTGAACCTTAAACCACAAGTAACCTGTGAAAAAGGAAATGATGACCAACGCTACCACTAAAAGCATATTTGATTGTGTTGGCATTTTATTTGGATTTATTTTCACAACTCTTTTCATTTTTACCCACCTCCTTTCAATGTCTATAAATTCTAATAAGAAAGAGTTAAAGGAGTACAATTTATGCGTAGAGTTTGGGATGAAGTATTCCCTTAGAAAAAGCCATTAAAAGCGGATTTAAAGCTCTAATGTCAGGATGTTCTTTCTTATATCGTTTTAAAATCTGGGTTAAAGGTGGAGCAAGTGTAAATTGTGATAAAGAATAAACAAATGAGACAGAGAGAACTACTAAAAGGAGTGGAATTGAGGCTACTTTAGATACTATTGCAGCAAACATCTCTTGCCATTTTTGCATATGTTCTGAAACACTCATTTGACAAAGTGATGAGGAATCGTTAATCATAAAAGGACAATTGGACATTTTTCCGTCCTTGTGCATTATCATTGTTATGTTCATACCAAAAAGAGAGATAAATACAAAAGTAAGGAGGATAACTGAAATGGAAAGTTTCTTCATTTAGTTTAAAATAACAAAATTCTATAATAAAGTCAAGAGCCATAGTTTAGACTGTCTAAACGGTCTAAAAACGGTAATTGGCAGGCACTGGTTGAGGATTTCCGAACGGTTAATTGGCTTGAAATAGTAGCGTACTCTGAAGTACTTTATCTGAGATCCTTTTCTTTATTACGCTTATATAGATAAAAGACTTTACAATTTGACAAGTATATATAAAGTATGTATAATGTGTATATGAACACAGCAGTTATAAATATCAAAACAGAGAAAGCTCTTAAAAAGAGAGTCCAAAATATCGCATCTGATTTGGGACTAAGTTTAAGTGCTCTTATCAACGTGTATCTTAAACAACTTGTAAGAACGCGAAGGGTAGAATTAGATTTGGGAGAAGAACCAAGTAATTACCTTAAAGCTGTCATCAGAGAGGCCGAAGAAAATTACAAGAAAGGAAAGACTTCACCTGCTTTTAAAACTGGAAAAGAAGCCGTTAAGTGGCTTGAGAAACAAGGGGTATGATAATCAGATATAGTCCTGATTTCATAAAAAAGCTGAAAAAATTAAACGTAAAAATCAGAAAAAACTTCAAAGATGTAATAATTATCTTCGACAAGAACCCCTACGAAGCCGACTTAGACAATCACCCCTTGAAAAAAGAATGGCAAGGCTATAGAAGTATAGACATAACTGCAGATTATCGAGCGGTATATAAAGAAATAGAAGAAGACAAAGAAATAGTCGCCTACTTTACGGCAATCGGCTCTCACAACGAATTATATAAGTAAGAGCCCAGAGATAGTTTATCAAAAATCAATGTTGTTTCTTCAGACTGGTTGACTATGTTGGAAGCTACTACACTGCCCAGACGCTTTGTCTTACTTTTTGAGGAAGAACCTGTGAGGTTTGTTTCAAGAATTCTGATGCCTCAAGAATCTCCATTAAAACAGGTTTGTTGTCTTTGGAAAAATGCATAATGAGGTTTTTTGACTGTTGGGCATAATCTACTTTTTTATTTGCAAGCCATACCATCAGAATGTCATCTTCCTTATCGTATCTGAGTTTCATAGTTAGTATCTTCCTTTCTTTGCTGGATAAAAAGTAATAATTACCATTTTACCATATTCTTCTCTGTATACAACTCGCAGAATATGTTTTTTATCAAGCTCTGTTGAGGCTATTTTCTTAGGGTAATCTGATACTTCATCAATATCTAAAGGTCTTTTAATTGCTTCATTGACGAAGTCTCTCTTAATTATTACACCAAGTTTTCTTAAATCTGTGAATTTCTTTTTAGCGTGCTTGGTGTAGACAATTTTCACATGGCTATTTTAGCATAAATCCAGGCTGGTTGAAGATGTTGGATATGATTATATTAATCAGTAAGGTCTAATCGTATTCTTTCTCTGCCTGAGACAGCAGCTGAGGCTTCAATTGAACACAGTTTTTTGTAGTAAACCCTTTCTTTAACTGATCGCAGTAATCTAAAGCCTTAGGATATTTTTCTCCATCTTCCTCTGTTGAATTAAGGCCGGTGGTATATCTTCTACACATAAAATAAGGGAGTTGTCCTTCATCTGATATTCTTAAGTAATCGCATGGAGGTAACTCCTTCGTATTCATGAGGTGATTATATCACGAAGCTAAAGGGTTGTTGGGAGAGTCTATCTAAGCAGGGGTGGAGAGAATCGAACTCCCGTTTTCGGTTTTGGAGACCGAAGTCCTGCCACTGAACGACACCCCCTTGGCGCGTCTACCCCGAATCGAACGGGGATCTGAGGCTCCGCAAGCCTCTGCTCTATCCGCTTAAGCTATAGACGCTATATTATCAACTCAAATATATTCTATCACATGAAGATTAGTTATCAGTAGCCTGACGTAGGAGCAATAGTAGTTTGTTTTCCCGTGGTTGGAGTGGGAGTTGGTTGTTGCTTTTGCTCCATCATCATTTTTTGCATATCTACGCCTGATTTCTTCATCTGCTCGTTAAGATCCACAAACTGCACGTCTGAGGGAACAGTGAAAAGAGAATCAGAAACAGTTTCTGTCTTACAGTACTTTTTGTATTTCTCAATCGCAGCCAAAAAATCTTCTTGCTGATTTGCTTTTGTGGGTTGAGGGGACATCTCTTTTTTCATCGACTCAGCGGCCTGCTGCATCTCTTCTTTATTAAAGGCCATCACTGTCCCTTTTTTTGTTTTATCATCCCAAGTGTACATCTTGTTATCTTTCATTAGCGCTTGTCCTTGAGCTCCAGCTGGACCTGTGGCATACCCCATCATCCTGACAGAACCACCTTTTATATACACGGTCACCGTATTTCCCTTATCATCCGGGTATTCGCATTTCAGAGAAAGTGCGCGGGAAAGGGCGTCTTTGATGCTGGTAAAGACATTAGCATTTACCTGTTGAGTAGATGCTGCCGTAGGAGTTACTTGTTTTGCCTTTTGGGAATTATAAAGAAAGTATCCACCAGCAAGAAGCAAGACTATAATAAGGACAGTGAACAAACCTTTGCTTGAATTCACAAAAAGGATATTACTATTCTGATGTTTTTTTGTCAAGCGAAGAAAAAAGCTTGAGGAAGAATGAGCAGGAAAATGATATCATATAAAGTTATGACTGAATCGGAAGCGATTAGAGATCAAGTATATAAACGTTGTGAAACCGAGCTATTTTATCCTCCAAGCGCTTCATGGGATGAGGAGTGGAGAAAAATAAGAGAAGATGTTTTAGCCATAGAGAAGGCTCAATTTGAGGATCCTTCACCGGAGAGTCTGTTTATACGCCGATTTCAGGAACCCGCAACAATAGTCGTTTTGTTGCGCGACACCAAAACTAAAAAGATTGTCGGTTTCACTTATTCAATTCCCCTTCTAAATTATGCAGCCGGCAAGGGAGAAAATTTTCGAGAGGATATTGAACGAAAAGATGAGGGCAGAAAAACCGCATACAGTATGAGCATAGCTCTTCATCCTCATTATACTGGACATCGTTTAAGCCCCAAGTTAGGAGATGCTCTTGAAAAATTTTTAAAAGAGCACAGGCGCTATGAATTTATTGAATTTGACGCTACTGAGAAAAATGGTTATGCAAAAAAAGTTTATGAGAATAGTAAAGATAGGATAGTTTCAGGACCTTATCCTCACGACTCATCACTTGGTCGACAAGTTTTTTTCAGAGAAAGACTTTAATTTTATGCAATATAAAAAGGCGCCAGATATCAAGAAAAAGGTTGACTTTCTTATTCGGGAACTCAATTTTACCCATATCAAGGCAAAAAATATCCATTCTATTCGCTCATTTGATGCAAAAACCAGAGCTTATGCGCGAATCTGGGGAATGGCTAAGCTTTTTACAGAAGTCGTCGGGATTGAACCGCATTACATTATTGAAGTCATAGCAAATCGCTTTGATAGACTATCCAGACGCGAACAAATGAAAACACTTATTCATGAACTGATGCATATTCCTAAGACCTTTTCAGGCGCCTTACTTTCTCATCGGGGAAAATATCACCGTATCAACGATCAAGAAGTAGAAAAAATACTGTTGAAAAAAATTTAAATCTCGTACTAAAAGTGGGTAAGACTAACTAACGCTGTCCCATTTTTGCCCGCTGAATTATTTTCCTGCTATTACCAAAATATCCGCATCAGGTGTAGCTTCCCCCGCTGGCATTGAATTTACTTGCCCATTTAAATAAGATGCTAACTGTTTGGCCAATTCTTTGTTGCCTCCTCTGATATCAACGATGCTACTCGTTGTATAATTTTTATTAGTTGCATTTGTCACGTTCGTAATATTAACGTTTGTAAATTTACTCTTGATTTGGGCTTCAATCTGGCCCCCCAAGCCTGTTGTATTGGTGCCGTTATAGACAACAATTCTAACTTGCGAAGGAGTCACAACTGCTCCTGAAGTTTGGTTGGGATTTGATAATATAGGTCCAACTTGGATAATTTTATTAATAGTTGGTCTGTATAAAATTGCTTGCTTCGCCTGTGTGAAAACCAAGACCTTGTCTCCATTTTGAGCATTTTTAAAAAATTCTTGATTTTTCAATTTGCTTATATCAGACACTGTAGCAACTGTGGGAGTTTCATTCGGTAGCAAAATAAGTTGCCCAACTTTGTCAACCAAAAGTTTTACCTGCACTTGAGCTGTAGATGAGGAATTTTGAAGAAGTCTTTGGGTATCTTTATATTTTTGATAGAAATAATAGCCAGGAATAGCAGCAATTAATACGACAACCACAATGCTTAAAATCCCCAACGGGGATTTAAGAAAAAAGGTCAATCTTAAATTTTTCACCTTAACTTAATCTTACGAGAACGATTTATCTCTTGTCAAGGAGTCGGTGACACTGTGGGCGAGGGTGTTATTGTAGGTGTTGGTGAGCTGGTAGGGCTTGGTGAGGGACTTGGCGTTGAGATTTGGGTGGGAGTTGGGGTGGGTGATGGGGAAGGTGAAACTACCGGAGTCAGCTGATTTTGTTCTTGAGCGTTGATATTAATCGGTAGAGTTTGTGTCCGTGTTGATTTTTTTGCATCTTTTATAGCAAGGGCAACCCAGGAAAAGTTGATATCATTGCTGGCCGGCTTATCCAGAAGCATCACAAATCCCTTTGTACTGCGCTGGGCCACCACGTAGTGAATATTGTCCTTGAAAAGATGACTCTCAAGTATATTTTGACACTCAGTAAGACTCATCGATAGTGCGCAATCGCCATTTACCACATGACTTTGGAAATCATCTTGAGTCAGTTGGGGAAAGTCCAAAGTGGCCGCAACGACGGGATTTTGAGCATATTCTTGATCAAAATTGACATCAACATATTGCTCACCGCGTTTGATCAGGGCAAATCCTGCGGTGTCATTGTTAAACGTTGGAACTTTATTAAAGGAGATTGTCCCGTTAAAGACAACATTTGAAACAAACGTTGCAATTTTATTAAAGATTGTCTCTCCGTTGAAAGCAGCGTTGCCGTTAATGTTGATTGCTCCTTGGGCAATAAGTTGGCCAACAACAGTTAGGTCTAGATTTACTTGAGCCCCCTGAATATTAACATTGCCAATGTCTTTTGCCGTAAATGGTGCTTCAGCGCTAGAAGATGAACTTTGCTCTCGAGAAAGTGTATTTACTTTCTCAGATAAGCTGGTAATTTTATCGGTCACCATTTCCAATCCTTCTATGCGTTTTGCCTTGATAGTATCTGCTATTAATGTCCCGCTTAAGGTCGCATTGCCTTGATTATCAAAAATAACCGCATTGTCGCCGTTTTGACCTTTAATCACGATTTGACTCTCATTTTTTGTATTCAAAACCAGAGGCGGTGCTGGTGTTGCAACTTCTGCGATCAGCTGACTTGAGGATGAACCGTCTGCTGTCTGCAATGCTGGAGCGTCCCCCACTGCGGTTAAGGGCGGGTCATCCTGCCAAGATCGTACATAATCAACGTCTATATTTTCGCTCGTAGTATCAACAGTTTCACCTTTTGCATAAATATCCATAGCTGTTGCTGCTAGTGGAATATTCGTTGTTTTAGCAACTGCTGTACTGTCTACTGAACAGACAACTTGCGGAGTTGTCCCACCTTGTATAGTTACTCGAAGTCTATGAAAGGCCGCTGTATCAATCGCAACACCAGTACTGATAACAGATTCTGTCGTCCCATCAGAAGTTGAGCATTGCCATGTAGTGTCAGCTGCTCTTTTTAAAATATATGCATGATTTGAGGTAAGGGTATCTGCTGCACCAAGAAGTGCCGCTGAAAACCCAAAGGCCATCCTTTGTCCACCGTTTGTGGCAGATGATGGTCTCACATTTGCTTCATAGATAGGATTTTTTCCTCGCTGATAAAACCCATTCGACATAGACGCAAGTGTTGCTAAATCACAACGGTTATTTGCGACTGTCCCTGTGGTCATACGATACACGCCGTTAACAACTCCTAATCCAATACCACAGATTAACCCGGTAGTACCTGTCGCAACACTGGTCATTCTGTTTGTTGTATCGAGCGCCTTTTCAGTAAATTCTTCGTCAAAATAGTTGGTTTGTTGAGAGTTAATCATTCCTCTCACAAGCTCCATATCAAAAAATCCTGTTCCTGCATTTTGGATATTGAGGGTTGTTCTATTTTGAGTTGCAGTGCTTGCAATATTACCAACGGAGATTGTAGCTTGATCAATTGTATTGGCTGTTGCACCAGTACTTGTTCCAAAAAAGATTGAATTATAAGTTCCGGACGATGGAATTGTGGTTGGAGCTTGAATATTTAAACCAGTCTCCGTAACATTGGCGATTGTGGCAGTTGTTGAGTCAATTCTCAGACCATTCCAGTTACAAGTTCCAGCTGCACAGGAGCTAAAGGTTGGCGCCTCAACCCTGATTGCGCTTGTTTCTCTTGTACCTGTACCCGACCCTGCAATGTTAATTGTGGAGGCAATATCTAAACCATTTGTTGTTGAAGTGGATCCGCTGGCGGTCTGGGTTGTTTCGGTGAGCGCTAGTTTTACTAGATTTCCTGTTTCATTGGCTCCAGTTGCATGCGTATAGCTTGCACCAGTTACATTCAAAGCTCCACCCGTTGTTAAAGCTGTTCCCATGGTATTTGATTCATTGAATCCTGTTGTTAATCCTGTTGAGCTGAGCGATAACAGTGTGCCGGTTGTTGCAGAATTTGCTGTGAGCTGCTCCAAAACTCCTGCTCCTTGAATGGTGCCTGATGAGGTAAGTAGCAGGCCTGTTCCAGTAGTTAAACTGTTTTCTGTAAATGTTACCCCTGTAGTTGTACTTACTCCGCTATTGAAGGCTAACGTTGTCGCGACAGAGGTGTTGCCAATTGTAACAGTATCTGCATTTGATCCTCCTGTTGCAATGTTTATCGTATCTGGCCCTGCTCCGATTCCTATTCCAATTGTCTTTGCTCCGGTTGTATTTCCGATTGTGATAGTTCCGTTAACACTTGCACCAATTAAAATAGATCCGTTTGTTGTAGTCCCTGTCCCAGCATCGATGACAACATTTCCTCCGGTTGAAGTTGTTCCGCTTTCAGTTCCGCCTTTTAAGGTCAAAGCCCCACCTGTTCCTGATGCGGTGGCAAGTGTTGAAGGTTGAATGGTAAGGGCATTTCCGGCAGTGATGCTCGTAATGTCTGTTGCTTGTGCTCCGGGGAGAGATAAAACCCCTGCGCTTGAAACCTGGATAGTTGAGGAAGTTAAAGTCAGGGCGTTTGCCGAGCCGACACTCCAGGTTGATGCGGCATTGCCAGTTAGCGTAAGTCCTTGTCCAGAAGCTGCGGTTAAACTTAAACTCCCCGCTGCAGTCGTATCGATCAATGTTGTTCCACGGGCGACAACAGTCAAGGGCTTTGCGTTTGATGAGCTTGCCGTCTCAATATCCATGATGTATCCTGTTCCAGAATTACTGGCTGTATCGATGAGTTTGAATAAATTGTTTGATCCTGTTGTTGCGTTGTAGGTTAATAGAGTGGTATTTGCTCCCATTGTTAGTGATAAATTACCAGAGGGATTTGTAATCGCAGACCAAGCTACAGCTCCACCTGCGCCACAACCTGAACACGATGCGACAGTGAGCGCGCCTGCTTTGCTTATTTTCCAAGTTGATGCTGTTCCAACGATATCGTTCAGATTTGTGCCTGTGGCATTTGATAAATTGAACTGTAAGCCCGTCTGATCCTGGGCTCCTGTGCCTGAAAGAGTGATAGATTGTCCAACGATAGCACCTGTTAACGCGGTTGAGTCGGTTAGTGCAAGCATGGTTCCTGATGTTTGAGTGGAAGTTATCGACTGGGTCGGCGCATTGCTGGTTATTACCGTTCCTCCTGATGTGGAGGGGAAAGTGAACGAGGTGGAATCAGTGCCTGATAACGTAAGCGTATTATTTACGGTTAGGGTTTTGGAATTTGCCAATGTGAACGTTCCTGTGGTATTGGTGACTGTCAAACCTGAGACTTTTTCTGCGTTAAAAGCATAGGGAACTGCGCTCATTCTGACTCTTGTGGTAAAAGTTTCTGAATTAAAAGTGATGTCCAAAAAGAGACTATCGCTATTGAAATCGAGCGCGGTCGGAATAGATGTTGATGAACCCAAAGTCGCGCGAAAAATGCCATTGGTTACAGTGAGAGTTTGAGTTTCGCTCCAGGGACTGCCTGATGGAAGCTGGGTTCCCGCAGAGGCGGCATCGTAAAATTTGAAAGTGAAAGAGTAGCTCCCGTCTGTAATATTGGTCCCGGCTGTTTTATTAACTAATTTTCCCTGAAAATTAATAGTTCTGTAAATTCCCGCAGCTGCTTCAACCGGTTTTAATATGGAAATAAAAAAAGACAAACCTAGTAAAAGGCAAAGAGAGCACAAAAAAAATTTAGTTAAAATTTTTCTGGGTCTCATCATGAGAATCTGTCTTTTTCTATATACACATTATCATTCTGAGGCACAATTTTACGCTTGTCAAGGGCTAAGTGAAGTGTAGATTAATCATATCTTAATCATATCATTTAGGTTTGATTATAAAATTAGCTTTGTTTTTAAATACCTCTTGACAATATGATATGATTATGATACGATTATTTTTAGCACTATGAAAGCTTTTTCTTACACTAAATCTCCCTATTTGGTTGCAGAAATTGATAAAATTGAGGAATTAAGAAAGACTCTCCTTCTGACTACTTTATCCCCGAATGAGGAAATATTGTTCCAATGGAACACACAAATTGATAGAATTTACTTTACCTTCCTGTTAAATAATAAACAAATTGCAAGAAGTGAAATAAAATCGCTTATAAAGACTAATTCGCTGGAGGTGAGTAGGTTTAAAAAAACTCTCGATTATCTTTATCAACAATGGCTAGTCTCATCAGAAACAGTAAATGTAAAAGCTTTCACCACACTTTATCTGCTGCTTTATGGAAAAAGAGCTAATCCACCAGAGGAAGACCTCCAAAACAGCCTAAAGTATATTCAAACGAATCCTGATAATCCGCTTGTTGCCTCAGCTTTATCTCAAATCCTTCTGCTGACGACCGATTATTTCGGTCCTGAAAGCAACTTAATGGCTCCGCTCGCCGGCCTTCTTTTTTTATATAAATACGGTTATGATTTTAGACGAATGCTCGTTCTGGAAGAATATTATTATCAACATAAAGACCGCTATCAAGGATTAATCAACCGCAGCTTAAGAGATACCAATATCACTCCTTGGCTTGAATTTGTGGTAGAGGCGGCAAGCTATCAACTCAATAAACTCCTTCGCCAAATCAGCTCCAAAGACTACGCCCAAAACGATTCCCGACTGGTGGTGGGGCTCAATGACAGGCAAAACTCTCTTTTAAGACTTCTTGATGAGCCAGGATCCAAAATCAGCAATAAAATAGTTCAAAAAAAGTTTAAAGTTTCACCCATCACCGCAGCTCGCGATTTGGCAAAACTCGTAAATCTAGGAGTGTTGTTTGCAATTGGCAAAGGCCGCTCAACTTATTACACTAAAGTATGATGGTTATCCAGCTACTTTTGACTTTCGTCCTTATAGTTACACCCTTTTTTCCAGTCCTTGCGGGCCCAACGAGTACGACTTACGAACTAAAAGAATACGGTTTCGGATCCGGAGGAACCGAAGGGACCAATTCCACCAACTACTCTCTTTTTGGAATCGGAGGCGAGATTGACGCAGATAAACTCAACTCAACCTCCTACACCAGCGAAAACGGCTTGACTTATACCTTGCAGGTAAATACACCGGCTGCTCCGACCTTCACCAATCCCGGCACAAATTATGACAGACTAAAATATGTGATCGACAATGGAGGAAACCCCACTGATGCTCAGTTTTTGCTGGCAATTAGCAAGGATAATTTCGTAAGTACCCAATTTGTTCAAACTGATAATACTGTTGGGACAGGCCAAGTCTGGCAAACTTATGCACAATGGGGGGGTGCAAGCGGCGCCTATGTGACCGGGCTGCTTGAAAATACTAGTTATTCATTAAAAGTAAAAGCACGCCAAGGAAATTATACAGAAAGTCCATATAGTGCGGTTGCTTCTGTTTCAACTTCTGTCCCTTCTCTTACCTTTGGCATCGATTCAGCTGCAGTCACTTTCACCAATTTGGGGCCAGGTAATAGCTATACTGATACAACTAAATCGACTGTCCTGACAACCTCAACTAACGCTTATAACGGTTATATTATCTATGGCCGCGATACGGCTGTGCTAACTTCTGGCGCAAATACCATCGTCAATTTCGCCAGTCCAAATTCAGCCCCGACCGTATGGAGCGGGATAGGCTTTGGTTATACCACCGATGACAATAATTTATCAGGCGGGACAGCCGATCGCTTCACAAACGGCGGTGCAAAATATGCTGGGTTTGGAACATCAACACCTGGCGATCCAGTAGCCGATCATACGGCAACCATTCTTACACCAGTCAGCAATGAAGTCTTTAATATTACCTATCGCGTAACAGCAGACTCTGTAACCACATTACCTGGAACATACACAACTACTGTAGTATATGTTGTCGTTCCAACCTACTGATTATGCTTGAAAAATGCGGATTTGAACAAAATGTCATCCGAGGTTACCAAGTTTTTCTACGCAACAGACAAAGGGAATTGATGTATTTTTCCAAACACGTCTTTGGGAACATCCTCTTGATCAGGTTACTCGTCGCACTAGCACTGAGTGTTATACTCTTTGCTTACTTTAACCCGAAGTCAATTTCTGCTGCCCGAGAGGGGACCTTAACAAAGCCTTTTATCCGCGTCTCGCCAGTCATTCTCAATATCACCTTATCTCCCGGTAAAAGCTATGAATATGATCTAAAAGTCGATAATCTACTATCTTCCCCTCTACCAGTTCGCGCAGTTCTTGATAATTTCGAACCTACAGATGAAGATAATTCGGCTCAAACTCAAATATCTCCCCTGGTTTCCTGGATTACTTATGATCCCAAAGACATGATTATTCCTGCAAAGACTCAAAAAATAATCCATTTGAAGGTTAATATTCCCTCAAGAGTCCCAGTCGGCGGTTATTACGCAACTCTTTATTTAGAGCCTGTCCTGCCTAGCCAAAGAACCGCCCAAACAACCTCCATTCACACTCGAATCGGAGTGATTATGCTTGCCAATATTGGCGTTCCGGGGCTGACTCGTCAAGCAGAAATCATCCAGTTTTCGTTTGATAAATGGTTGTATGAAAAAGGTCCAGTCAAATTAACTTTTCGGACAAAAAATCTTTCTCTTTATCACTTCTCGGCTAAACCTTTTGTGATATTAAAGCCATTATTCGGCCCTGCGCGAAAGTTAGAAATTGAGGAAAAAATTATCTTGCCTGGCAAATCAAGAAATTGGACTAAGGACCTTGAACTCCCAGATTACTGGCACGGCCTCTATAAGGCGACATTGGCTGTTTCTGTGGGTAATGGCCAACAGATCATAAGATCAACCTATATCTTCGGGCTGCCTTTTAACAAACTCGCTATCTTTATCGGATTAATTGTGCTGTTTCTCTTTGTAATCCGCCGCCGTAAAAACTGGAAAAAGTTCTTCAGAACGCTATTTCATCCTTGACAATTTGCGAAAAAAAGATGAGAATGAGTCTAAATATGAAAAGGCCCCTTCGCCGAAAGATTTTAGCTCTTTCTGTAATCTTGTTAGTATTTGTCGTTGGTTCTCTTTTTCAATTTCTAGTACCTAAAGTCCAAGCAGGAACTTTTTCCCCGAGAAAAGTCACCATCTCCGATTCACGCGCTGGTCAGACAGGCGTCACTTATGATTATGCTTTTACAACCACGCTCACAACTTCAATTAAACAGATCGATTTTAAATTTTGTACTCAAGCCGGACTTTGGACAGACACGTGTACAGCTCCGACCGGATTCACCGCTGCCTCTGGTGTCCGAGGTTCAGACAATATTGCAGGAACCGGTCGAACAGACAGCTCCCCTGCAGCGAACTCGTTTCGAACAGTAATTACAACTCCCTCAACTCAATCTACACAAGCAGTTACTTACAGTTTAAGTACAATAACCAATCCCACAACCACCAACACTACTTTTTTTGCTCGAATCATCACTTGGTCAGATAGTGGAGTAACAGAAATTGATGAAGGGACGACTGCTTTTGCCATCTTAACCACCACCTCAATTGCGGTAACCGCAACTGTTTTGGAAAACTTTACTTTTACAGTTGCCGGCGTCTCCTCAGGTGGGACTGTTAATGGCGCAACAACCAATATCACAACTACCGCAACAACGATTCCTTTTGGGACTTTGGCTGTTGGAACGGCCAACATTGGCGCACATGATTTAACAGTCACAACCAACGCAGGAACTGGTTATCAAGTTACAGTCAAAGCCACTGCCAATCCCGCCTTGGTTTCCGGTGCCAACTCCTTATCCTCCTTTACAGGTACATATGCTACTCCTACAACTTGGTCTACACCAGCTGGAACAGTCGCCAACACCAATACGGGATTCTTTGGCTATACTACTGAAGATACCAACTATAGCGGTTTTCAGTCAAACAAATGGGCAGGCTCTGAAACAACAGTTCGGGCGATAGCCTCCAACTCATCGGGAGTCTCCTCTCAAACTAAGCGCATAGGTTGGCAAGCTCAAGTAAACTCAATTCAACCAGCAGGCGCATATACGGGAACAGTGATTTTGGTCGCCACTCCAACTTATTAGAAAAACTTGAAAAGTCAACGTGAAACGTGAAAAAAAATTACTACCTAAAATTAAAAGCCAGGTGAAATTCTTATTTTTTGCTCTCCTGGCGGTTCTTGCAGGCTTTGTTTTTATCTACTCGGGGGCTTCTCAAGATTTGTTTTCCTCACAAACCTTTGAAGTGTCCCCTGCATCTCAAGAGGTAACTGTCGACCCAGGTAAAACAATCAATTTAAAAGCAACCATAAAAAATAGAAGTCGCGACACTCTTCCCATGAAGGTACGAGTGGAGGATTTTACAGCCTCAGGAGAGGAAGGACAAGTTGAGCTGGTTCAAGGAGGAGCGTATTCTCTGGTCTCATGGACAAGCGTTACGCCCGAAACTTTTACTCTTGCGCCTGGGGCGTCTCAACAGGTAAATGCTCGCATGCAAGTTCCCTCAAACTCTGCAGGCGGGCGTTATGGATCTTTTGTTTTTGGGGTTGCACCTCAAGGAGTTCCAAAAGGTTCAGTCGCCACGCTTTCGCAAGAGGTAGCCTCTTTATTTTTAGTTAAAATAAACGCGCCCACAAGCGAAAAGCTCAGTCTAGAAGAATTCTCTTCTCCTCAATTTCTAGAATACGGCCCAGTGCCTTTCACTTTAAAATTCAAAAACTCTGGAAACATTCATGTCAAGACCTTAGGCCTGGTTAATGTAACCAATATGTTGGGTCAAAGAGTAACCGATGTTGTAGTTAAAGCAACCAATATCTTTCCCGGATCCGAAAGGGTCATCCATCCCGCACTTGAGAAAAAATTTCTACTGGGAAAATATACTGCCCTTGCAGTCATTAACTATGGATCCAAAAATGACGTCATTACAGCAACTACTACTTTCTTTGTCTTTCCCTATCGGCTCGTTGCAATAGTCCTGGTCATCTTTATTTTGCTCTATCTCGTCCGCAAACGCTTGCAGAAAGCCTGGAGAGCGCTTATGGGCAAGTAGCTATGAAAAAGTTTATTTTAATCTTTTTTGCGTTCGCTGCAGGCGTCGTAGCTCATGCCCTTTTTTTTCCTCAATTTTTGACTACAGGAGCCAGTTTGCCGATTAATCATGTGTTGGGAACGGAATCTAGTAGTGGAAAAGCTTCAGAAAAAAGCACTTTAATAACCAAAGTCAGCTTCAGAAACGGAACATTTCAGCCCCAAATTGCCTATCTTAAAAAAAGCGCTTATCTTGCGATAATTAATGACGACCGCAATGAATTAATGTGGCTCACCTCCTCCTACAAGGACTTTAATACTGTGCGAGGCTTCGGATTTGACGAACAAATAATGTCTCGGATAGATGACGCGCAAAATTTTGAGATAGTTAATAAAAATAAACCTGATTCTGTACTTCAAGTCGTAGTAAAGTAATTACCTAGAAGGGTAGGCTCAACCACTTACCGACAGTTCTTCCTGCTCTTTTTAAAATTGCAGGAATAGTCCTCTCCTCTCTTTCATAAACGATCCCTGCTTTGGAAAAATTGAGTGAGGGCTTTAAGAAAGAATATTCCCTGCGAACGCTCTCTGAGTAGGCGATTTCTTCCCCATCTGCTGTCTCAAGGTAAACAATCGGTCGAACATCCTCACTCGTATTGCTGATGATTTTTTGAATGGTCAGGTTTTTATCAACGATAATAATTCGAGTTGGCAATACAGTAGCCGTCACAGTAATTCCCTGGGTTTTTATCTCCTGAGCGATTAAAAGAAGATTGACTAGAAAAGCCAAAACCACTATCTGCAGCAGGGCTAATAAAGTCTTTTTCATGGCAAAATAGGTTTATAAATTAAATATTTAGCTTTTTTTGTAACGATTGGAAATAAAAGGTGTATTTTATTGCCGAAAAATAAGTATTGAGGGTTAATACTTTCCAAGCTTTCTTGTGTTGTGGGGATGATGACATGCGGAGTTTTATTCAATTTGATATCAATTATCTCAATCTGTGGAATATCAGAGGCATTGGAAAAAACTATTTTTCCTTTATCTACTTTTTGATATCTCAAATCATATTTATGGGCTAACTTGGAAATGTTTTGTTGGTCATCAGATGAGAACGCAGCAATTACCTCAGGATCAGCAACAATTACATGGTATTGCTGCTGAAGATAGCCTTGCAGAAGAACACTAAAAAAATAGATAGCAGCTATTGCACTTCCTGTTAATAAAATGAGGTTTTTTTTATGCAGATTCTTTGATTTCATGCTTGTACATCAACCAGACAATGGCAATTAAGGCAATAAGAGTGAGCCCAGTCCCGATCAAAAAGACGAAAGTGTAAACTCTTAATATTTCTTTATCCAAGCCTTTGACTTGCCGATCAAATTCGGCTTTGGGATAGTAACTTATGATATAAAATTGCTGTTTTCCAACTTGTAGCGTAGTCCCCTCGACAAAAACCCTTTTGCCCTTGTAATTTATATTTTCCAAAGGATCACCTTTGCCTCCCAGTGCTAAAGTTTGAAACATGGTACTTTTGTCTTTAATATTGATTCTCTCCTTTGGCGATTTTTGATCTTCAAGCAATATGTTTCCAGAGGAGTCAACTAAAATAGAAGAGAGATCGACAAATTCGGAACCTAATGTCAACTTTTCTGGAAGTTTGCTAACAGCTACCGAACCACAAAGCACAGAAAGCACATTGGAATTTGTATCTAAAACAGGGGCACTAAAAATGACCACATCCCTACCGCTTATGCCTGACAAAACAGCGGAAACAAATGGCTCTTTGGTTGCGACAGGATTTTTGAAATAGTCACGATATGACAAATCTTGTCCGATCAGATTTCTTAGGTCTAAGTCGGAAACAATGGTTGTCATTTTACCCTTCTTATCAAGAACAAACAGACTTTCGAATTTTCGATACATTGTCTTCACTTGCGAAAGGCTTTTCTCTACTGCAGTTAAATCGTTGGTAAGAAAACTTCGAGTGATGCTTTCATCCCGGGCTAAAGTATTAATAAACCTTAAATTGCCGGTTAAAAATTCGTCAGTTAACTTCACTTCTCCCTCGTGATAGACCTGGAGTTGGGATAAACTCTTCTGCTCAAATATTTGCAGAAAATAAGTCTTGATTTGTTGAGAGACAAGGTAGTAACTGAGACCAAATCCAACTCCGCTTAAGAAAACTACAACAAGCAGAGATAAAATAAATGACTTGTGTCTGTGCAGTAACCAGTCTGTAAAACTCATCTTTCTTTCATTATTCCAGAATGGCTTTTGACTTGCAATCAGAGATTTTATCCCTATAATTGCCTGCATATGATTTGGCTTCTTTTCCTACTCCTGCTTGCTAAACCTGCCTTCGCAACAGAGTCGCAGCTTGCAGTTACTGCCAAAGTTCCCTTGTCAAGTGTATGGAAGGAGTCGCTTGAGCGAGATTCTTCAATAGACTACAGAGTTGCTAACAATATAATTACTTTTAAAGTCGACTCAATCGGCCCAAACAATTCGCCTGTTGCCAAACAGAAAGTCGCGATGAAAGTCTTCTTGAATGATCGGGCAATAGGGATGAGAGAACAGAATGATCAACCGACCCAATTTGAATATCTTCTGGACGAGGATGGGAAATATCGCTTTATTTTTTATAATCGCAGTTATGATCAGGAGTTTCGTTTACAAAACGAAGTCAACTTTTTCTATTCAATCTACTTCAATATAATCTTACCTTTGTAAATTTAGAGTTGAAAAATTTTTAATCGAGTATTATAGTGGATGAGATATGAAAAGAATTCGGGTCATGCAACCGCCTGTAATGTATCACTGCGATCTTCCATGTGGAGTATATGATCCAGCACAGGCCAGAGTTGAGGCTGAATCTGTGATGGAGATTATGAAGAAATATCATGGTTCAAACGATGAGGTATTTAGACAAAGGGCTCTATTTATTAAGGAAGAGCGGGCCGAACTGGTCAAACACCATCTTTGGGTTCTCTGGACAGACTATTTCAAACCCGAACATTTGCAAAAATTTCCCAAATTACATGATCTTTTCTGGAAGGCAACCAAGCAGGCAGGAGAAGCAAAACATTCTGTCGACCCAAAAGTTAGCCAAAAACTCCTCGATTATATAGCAGAGATCGATAAAATCTTCAAACAAACCAAGCAGGGATGAAAAGCTTAATCTATAAGGCTCTCTTTTCTTGCTTAAACGGCTCATTCTATAATCGCCCCAGGTAAACTACTTGTTTCTTAGGCCTTCAAAACAATAAAAACTTTAAAGCGAAGATACCAGATTATTACTGGTTTTTACGCATCTTGCGACTTGTCCTCTTTATACTCCTGTCCCTATCCTGTATACTCAATACTAATTTTCTTATGAAAAAGTTTCTGCTCATTTTGGCTGGCCTCGTTTTTGCAGCATTGCTTTTCTTCCTTGTTAAACTCCATCAGTTTTATCAAGATATCTATAGACCAAAAGCCAATGACGGACGCATCCAAGCAGATAAAACGAGCTATAACATCCTTTTTCTTGGCTACGGAGGACCTGGTCACGACGGCCCGTACCTAACAGATACTGTCATGATAATTCATTTAGACCTTAAGAATAATAGAGTTGTTCAGATATCAATACCCCGCGACATCTGGCTTAAACTTCCTACCAAATCAGGAGACAATTTCCATGCTAAAGTTAATACACTTTACGAGATTTATCTTTTCCCTAAAGAGTTTGGGGATGTAAAACAATCTCCAAACGTTCTTTTTGAAGGAATAAAGCAAATTAGCGGTCTTCCTATCGATAATTATGTCTCTGTTGATTTTGCTGGATTTACCAGGATGGTTGATATCTTGGGAGGAGTGGATGTAAGAGTACAAAATACTTTCGACGATCCTGAATACCCAGTAGATGGCCATGAAACTGACCTCTGCGGTAAGCAGGAATCCGATCTGCCAGAGCTGGAAAAAATAGCGACACAGAGCCCCAGACTTGCATTTCCTTGTCGTTATGAGGATCTACGCTTTACCGCAGGTTTACAACATATGACTGGAGCAACTGGGCTCAAATTTGTCCGTTCCAGACATTCCCCCCAAGATGGCGGTGACTTCGCCCGCGCCCGAAGACAGCAACTTTTCCTAGAAGCTGTCAAGGAAAAAGTGTTGAGTATTGGCTTTGTCACTAAAATTATACCTCTTCTTGATGAGCTGAAAGTCCACGTCAAAACCGACATCCCTTTTGATCTGACAAAAAAGTTTGCGAGTGAAATTACCGATGCTAATAATTATCAAATTGACCATATTGTTTTATCAGATCGGGATTATTTGGATAACAGTCTTTCAGATAACGGTCAATTTGTCCTTATTCCCAAAGAAGGCTATGATAATTGGAGCAACATTCATAAAATCATCAGAAATGCCATAGTGATAACTCCCTCACCGACCCCCAAAAAGCAATAACTTGAAGTATAATTATAAAACCAGTAGCCAGAGTGTTGGAATTGGCAGACAAGCACGATTCAGAATCGTGTGCCCGTAAAGGGCGTGGGAGTTCAACTCTCCCCTCTGGCACCAGGAGAGGTGGCTGAGTGGTCCAAAGCGAAGGTTTGCTAAACCTTTGAGTTGAAAGACTCGCGTGGGTTCGAATCCCACCCTCTCCGCAAGAAAAAGCGTCCACAAAATGGCGGTTAGATTTTAAGAATAGCCCTGATATAATAGGCTCATGGAGCGTCTTGTAAGTCCAGACTATAGATTTGAGCTTCCAACCAGAAAAACTCTAAGAAAGCTTCGTCGTGTTTGTAAACAATTAGCTGATGAGCCTGACAGATTTAATAGATCAAAGGGCTGGGTTAGCAGTTCACATCCTTTAGAAAACGGCAGTGAGGCTATTGTTATTAGACGACTAAGACGAGCAATACATATCCCGATTATAACTGTAATCATTGCTGATCCTCCTTTGCAAGGTCTCCATCAAGAACAAAAATATGAATGGCTTAGAAAAAGAAAAGTTAATAAGTGGACTAATATGAGACTGAGCGACGATGATGTAGACTTATCAAATTTAGCTGAAGAATTAGGTGAAGACATAGACTTAAGAGGCGATATTGAGCCTGAATTAGCCAGTAGAATTATCCAAGAGGAATCTCGTCAATTTCATGAACAGCAAATAGCAGAAAAACAAGAGGAAGAACTAGGTCTGTCGTTGGTGTCTGATGAAGAATTGAGAGAAGTTATTGATTTGTTGCATAATATCAAGAGTTAAATAACTTTACTGAAGAGTCGGTAAAATGAGGTAAAATCTTCCAATATATTCAATTAGCCTGGACAATTTTTAGACCCTCCCAACAACCCTCTAGCTTTGATATAATTATTTTGCATGGTAGAAGATCCTGATTTATATCACTCTGTAGTCTCCATTACAGAAGATTCAGATAATGATTTTTGGAGCAAAGATCCTTTTAAGCAAAAACTAGAATATAGGAGTATTACTTTTAGAGGAAAAAGTTTAATTTTTGTTGTTTGGCCTGGTGTAAGTAAAATTGAAGATCCGATGGAATATTTTCACATTTCGGATAGTATTGGCGATCGATTAAGAGAAACCGGAGTTTTACTAGGACGCGTAACGGGATTGGATTCTAGACTATTGGGTGCTGAAAGACCAGTGGCAGCTGTGGTTCATAAACCCGGAGAGTGGGTAGATCAAGGACGTATTGCTTATCCAGGCGAGTTTCAGGAAGAAGAACAAGCTCTTTTAAATGCTTTAGCCGATTATTTTGAAACTAGTCAAAACTCTGCGTAAAAAATCGCCCGTCAGTATAATTTCTTAACTTTCTCATTCAAGCCAGAAGCATTGGAGACAATGATAATAGTAATTGCTTTGGTAGGAGAGTTCATGTCTATATTTTCACCAAAAACAACAACCTGCGACCCAGTTTTTATTCCATCAAGACTGACCTGTGTATCAGAAGCTTTTATAATGGTATTATCTGCTATCAATATATCATGATTCGCCCCTACTTCATCCTGAAGTTTTAAGATGTTTTTATCTAGGTTTATCTCTGTTACAATACCCTGCAACTCTTGAGGAAAATTAGCAGGGATATTCTGTAAAATAAAAATAGGAACAATCACATTACCTTCGGCGTATTCTCCCACAACCGCAACCCGTGCTCCAAGCGTAATAAGATGAGAATCTCCAATAGCGGTTTGGTGAAAGTTTCTCACAATAGTATTATCAAATGCCAGAACTTTTTTAGTGGATCCATTTTTTAAAAGGATGGTGTATACGTTTCCATCTTTTTGCTCGATTGTTCCGATAACCGGTTCATATTGAAATGGGTTCTCAATGCCGGTATTCTCAACCAGATTGGCTATTTCTATTTTATTGTTCTGATAGAAATTATAAAGTTGGTCCAATAGAAGCGCTTGCTTCTTATCTCCGATATATTTTGAGTTATCCGCTAATATGCCAAACAGAAAATCATTAAGTTGCTTAACATAGAGGATCTCAACGTTTGGCACGTCTGTACTCTTAATGATGTTATATGCAGATTTAAGATCCTTATCAAACTCGTCAAAAAGATAGGGGAGGTCTTTCAGATCTTGGTTTTTAAAAATCGTTTTTATTTCAGCAATCCTATTGGCGGCAAACTTCAGGTAAATGTTTACTTTCTGACTGTTTGTTCTTGCTTGGGAAAGTTCTATTGCCTCCCACAGTTTTTTAAACCCATATAAAATATGAGGAGGGGTGATGCGGGCACCTTCTAGGTGTTTTGCGTCTTCTTTGTCGATTCTAAGATCATCGGCGGTAATACCCAGATCTGCCGCGGTAAGCGTGACAAACTTTTTCTTAAAATGAATTCCCAGAACCCAGCTCGGTTGATTTTCTTGACTTAAGAATTTGAGAATATGACGTTTATTGGAGGGGAGCTGAGAAGGTTGAATACTCTCAAGGCTACTTGTGAGATTATTTATATTTTTAAAATAGGCAATCTTGGCAAGCTGAGCGACCACATCTGAGGAGTTTGAATTGGTAAAGATTGAGAGCACAAATGGCTCTGAAGGTTTATAGACCAGGCCTCCATCATGATAATATGGAGACCATACGCCTGTTTTATGAGCAACCACAACATTGGTAGGAAGAAGTTGCGGTATCATATCATTTAGCTTCTGCCTTTTAAATATCGCAAGTATTTCATCTGCATCAGGAATTTTCTTTTCATACAAAAGCTCAAACATTTTAGCCAGATCCCGGGCAGTTGTTTTGTTGACCTGTCTGCCACGCACTTGCTGATCCAGCTGAACCTGATCATCGTCAAGATTTAGTTTTTCACCTACTACAGTATCTGTGATTCCATAAAGCTTTAGCGTGGCATTGATATTCCGCCTGTCCAAAACATCAAGAAGCACATTGTAGGCGGTATTATCGCTTTGATCAATCATCGTATTTAATAATTCTCGTATCGTAATGCGAACGCCCTCGGTTAGAGTGGGGGCATCATAGGTTTCAGTAAAGGTAGATACTACATTCTCTTTTTTAATAATAATTTTTTGATCAAAATTAATTAATCCCAAGCGTCTTTGTCGATAAGCCTCCAGTACCACAAACGCCTTTATGGTACTTGCAGGTACCCAGAAGCGTGTTGGATCGATCTCAGCTGTATAGTTTTGATTAAAATCTCTAAAATACAGGCTTATATTATCGTTTACTCCCAAAAGAGAAGCCTTAACAGCTAGATACTTTTGGAGTTGGTCTTTTTGGACCTGAGCGTCTTGTGAAGGGAAATTGTTAGTTATTTGATCTGGTATTGCAGAGCTGTGTGTCTCACGTGCAGATGTTTGAGTGGAGAGTTTTTGCTGAGGTGCGTTTTGTGAATAAAAATAATAGGCCAAAAAACCTGTTAACACTGCCAAAGATATAATGAAAACCAAAAAGAAAACTTTTTTATAAACAGAAGAATAAACGTCTGCCATTATGACTTAAAATAGAGTATATAGTTACGAGACGCTTTATTCAAGTTCTTCTGTTGAGATAGATAAAATAGGAAGAGATTGTTTTAGTGTTGCTAATTGATCTTGGGGTAACGGATTATGCGTCACATAGAGCTTAATCAGGCTTTTCAGATTTGTAAACTCCGGCGGCAGCTGGGCAATCTGATTATCTGAGATGCTTAAATCTTTAAGATTTTTCAATCTCCCAATTTCAGGCGGCAAGGTTGATAGCTTGTTATTACGTACGTTGAGAATAATGAGATTTTGAAGATTCCCAACTTGTGGAGAGAGAGTTGTTAATTTATTATCTGCTGAGCTCAAGATTGCAAGACTTTTTAATTGGCCGATCTCCTGTGGCCAGGTTAATAGTTGATTATTTCCCACATAAAGATCTGTTAGCTGGCTAAGACTGCCAATTTCAGGCGGCAAGGTTGTTAACTGATTATCACGCAAACCTAGGGCTTTTAAAGAACTCAAGTATTTGATCTCCGGCGGAAGAGATGATAGCTTGTTATTGCGCAGAGATAGAATTTCCAGTTTTGTCAATCTCCCTATTTCAGGCGGAAGAGTAGTAAGCTTATTATTTCGGACTGTCAAAACGTGTAGGTTGGTCAATCTCCCTATTTCAGGCGGCAAGGTTGATAGTTGGTTATCATCAAGGCGAAGCTCAGTTAGGTTAGATAGAGTGAAGATATCTTTTGGGATTTCCTTAAGCCGTTTGTATGATAAATCCAGTTTGCAGACATTGTTTATCTCTATAAGCGCATCATCCAAATTGTCGTAGAGTTTTTCGTTTGCACAGAGAGAATGTTGTTCTTGAGGAGCTGATTCATTGTTTTTAACGGGACTGGTCTTTTTGAACTGATAGAATAAAACTCCCAAAAGAATACCGATTATAATTCCGACCAAAATATTCCGGCTTCCGCTACTTTTTCTAAAGCTTGAGAACATGAATATTATAGATATAACAAAGATAAACTAATAAAGTCAAGTGGGAATGCTATAGGGACAAAAATTCCCAAACCCATTTTGATCAAGATATATTAAATCATAAAATGGTTTCAAGGGACGTCAAATAGGCAGAATTCTATTTAGCTTCTTCTCAAAATCGTCAGGGAAAAACCAAAGCTGGGTATCGGTAATTATCTCTGTTGTTTTGTGCCTGTTAATAAAGTAAAGCTGGAACTTTTTTAATAGATATTCCAGAACGTCACCAAAGGAAGATACTAAATTTTTGCCAAACGGAGTGGATTTGGATTTTTCGAGACTCTCATCCTGTGTGAACGACCGGAGAGCGCGAGTTTGAGGGCGAGAAAAAGATAAATCCACAACCTCAATAGCATTAGGAAATAGCTTAAAAACCCATTTATTACCCTCAAGAAAGCTTCGATAGGTATTTTCCCTATCTATCAGTGGCTTAATCTGTAAAACTTCATGTGCCACATAAAACGAGCGTTTTTTAATAGGTATTGCCAGTCCGCTTTGATCAAAGAACAGATTTAAACAGATTTTATCACTAGTATGTCTGTCCTGGAATTTCCTTCTCCCAAACAGACTTGCTACTAAAAGACAAACGAATCTACCTGTCCATAGACGGCTCTGGCCCGTTATGACAAACAGGTCTATATCGTCTGACTGTTTAGCATTTAACATGGCTACAGAACCAGATAGTCCGACCAGCTTAACTTGGGGGCAAAGCAAAATTAACTTAAGAAACAGCCTGAGTTTCTGCACTTTGGTCTTTGAAATCTGAGCTTTTCTCTTCTGATCAATTTTTCGCTCCTCCTTCACAGTCCCAACTCCCCCATTATACTCCCCTAGAGTATATCGATTATCTTTTTCTAACAGTCTATTCTCTTTTATGAGAGTTTTTATGACTTTTTGCAGGTTTTGAGCGTTAGTTTTCCGAGTTAAGAAAAATAGAATCTCTGCAAAAGTAGGTGAATAATCAAAAAACAAAAAATACTTAAGGGTCTTAACTACGTCCTGTTGCATAAAACACCTCTAAAATCTTAATTTACGAGCATATTTTCAAACCAAGCCCAATTAAGTTGATTTAACAAGCTAATTTATTTACTTTTTAAACGCTGCCTCAATACAAGGTATATAAATTCAATTAAGCGCAACTGCCTCTTCAATCTCCAGGGCTGTCTAATGAGCCTGAAAAACCATTCCAAGCCTAATTTGCGCATAAAAGCTGGCGCGCGCGTTATTCTCCCTGAGATGTAGTCAAAGGAGCCTCCTACCCCAATACAGACAATTCCTCTCAACTTGTGCTTATTTCTCCATAACCAAATCTCCTGATAAGGCGACCCAAACGCCACCAGTAGTATACGGGGCTTCGTAGCAGACACTATAGAAAAGACCCTCTCCTCTTCCCTTTTGGTGGGCCGGGCAATGTTTTTTATACCCTCAATACCGATAAATTTAGCTCCAAAGTACTGCCTATTATAGCAATTGGCTAGGGTATCTGCTAAATTACCCTTTCCCCCGATTAGCATAACTGTCAAGCGTCTATCGACAGCCAACCTAATCACCTCCTGCATTAGGTCTACACCGGTCAGCCTTGGTGGCAGGTTAAAATTGAGTATTTGGCCTGCTAGAATAGTCCCAAATCCATCTATAATTTGGCTTTGGGCTGTATTGACAATCTTTCTAAAGAGTGGATTTCTATAAGCGATAACGGCAATTTCGGGGTTTATTGACACAATGTGGTAGAAACCAGCGGGGTTTTTTGTGTATTTTTTAATTTTCTCTAGGACTATTTTTTTATCGTCAGGATGCAAGTCGAGATTAAGCAATTTTCTTTTCATTGAATTATGTCTAAAATTATAAGGTACTCCAATTTTAATAGTTTATAAATTTTTAGGAGTTTAGTTCTAATTTTATGAACGGCAAATTTGCTTTTATAATAGTCTAGAATTAAATTTTAGCTTGAATTGATAAAAATTCTATAGTAAATATTATATTGTCTTTATCTAGAGTCTCTCAGCTTACTTCCTAATTTTTCCATTTTATACCCTTAATTATTATAGGGCTTACCTTATTGCTTCTTTAAATCTATCCAAATTCTCAATAGCCATGCCTACACCCCGTATGACACAGAAAAGAGGTTCTTCTACAACAAAGGATGGGACTCCACTATAATAAGTTACAAATGAATCGATATTGATCAGAAGAGAACTTCCACCCGAAAGCACAATCCCTTTATCGACAATGTCTGCAGCCAATTCTGGCGGAGTCTGGCCCAATACTTCCTTTATTCCCTCTAAAATCTGTCTTAAGGGCTTTTGGATGCCTTCATTGACTGATCTTTCACCCAACTCTAAGATCTTTGGTAAACCTGTCTGAAAATCACGGCCTTTTACTTCCATTGTCTTTTCCTGATAATCTTCTTTTTCATCGATAAAGGTGTTTCCAACTCGCATTTTTATCTCCTCTGCTGTTCGCTCACCTATAATCAGATTGTGTTTTTTGCGCAAGTGATTAATAATAGCTTCATCTATTTTCGTACCTGCGGTTCGGACTGTTTTATAAGCGACTAGTTGTCCCAAAGAAATAACTGCAATCTCGGCCGTACCTCCGCCTAAATTGACAATCATGTGACCTGAAGGTTGTGAAATTGGTATTTTGGCACCAATGGCTGCGGCCAGCGGTTCTTCAATCAAATAGACATTGGATGCTCCCGCGTGCTTGCAGGCAGAAACTACTGCCCTTTTTTCAACTTGAGAAGCGCCCCCGGGTATGGAAATCATCACTTCTGGCCAAAAAATCCTTCCCTTAAGGGCTTTTTTCAGAAAGTAGGTAATCATTGCAGAGGTTGTGGTGTAGTCTGCAATTACTCCATCTCTCATCGGACGCGAAGCGACAATTGAACCTGGTGTCCTTCCCAACATCTCATTGGCATCGTTTCCAACTGCTAGAATACGTTTGTCTTCGAGCGAGTAGGCCACCACAGTAGGCTCATTGATGACTATCCCTTCCTTCTCCACATAAACCAGCGTATTGGCAGTTCCTAAATCAATTCCGACTTTCCTGGACCAAAACATATGGGTATATTGTATAATATAAATCAGTCGCAGGAAATCAGTAATTATGCAATATGTCAAAATAGCTGGTAACTGTATCAATCGACTGCATATATGAGCCTGAGATCGTTTTTGGTCAGATTTTTTTTTATAGCTTTATTTATCACTCTAATTGTGGGAGTGATAGCTTTTGCACGAGGTTATAGATTGGATCTGCAAAACAAATCCTTTTCTCCCACCGGAATTTTAGCCGTAACTTCTTCACCTAAAACAGCTAAAGTTTACTTAAATGGCGAGTTTAAAGGCGTAACCGATCTGAGCATGACACTTCCGCCCGGTAATTATAAAGTTGAAGTCCAAAAAGAAGGTTATACCAGTTACTCAACCAGTATCGCCATAAAGGGTGAACTCGTGGAAACGGTAGATCCTACTCTTTTCCCGACTAATCCCTCCCTTACCCCGCTTACTAATCTGGGGATTGTCAAAGCAATACAAGTCGATCAATCGGATAAAATAATTCTTTTTGCAGACAATAATTCTGATGAGAAAGACGGAATCTATCTTTTTGATTCCAACAACAGACCACTCTCATTTTTTCCACCCCTGAAAACAATTATTCGCAAAAATAAAATACCCAGCGGAGTCGATTTAAGCAAAACAACGGTATATTTCTCTGCAGACTTTAAACAAGCAATTTTTGATTTTTATTTAGCAGATAAGACTACTATTTCCTATCTTTTTACGCTCGATGTGGAAAATCAAGAGCTTTTTGATGTAACCAATTCTAAAAAAGCGCTTATTCAGGCTTGGGAAAAGGAAAAGAAAGAAGAGGCAATCAAGATTATGGAGAGCTTTCCTAAGGAAATTCAAAAAATTGCCTCAGCCTCCTTTGACGTCATCTCTTTTTCACCCAGTCAGACAAAAATTCTCTATAAGTCGCTCTCAAACCAAAATATTCCATTAATTATAGATCCTCCACTTATCGCCTCAAACCAAACTAAAGAAGAACGATCAGTCAAAAAGAAATCAGTCTATGCCTATGACCTGAAGGAAGATAAAAACTTTTTGATCGATGGTGCGAATTTCAAGGTTGGAACAATCCAATGGTACTCTGATTCCAAACATTTTGTCTTAAGAGACGGCAAGCAGATTTCTCTGATCAACTACGATGGTAAAAATAAACAGGCTGTTTATTCCGGTCCGATAGAGGAAAACTTTTTTGCTGTGAATTCAGGCGGAGAGATATTAATTCTGGCCAATCTCAATCCCCAATTGAACAAACTTCCTGATCTTTATCAAGTAGGGATAAGATAAGCCGCCTATTGGGCTTTGCGGGTAGCAAATACAAGCAGACGTTGCAGAGTTGTACCTGGCGGCCAGCAAGTTTGAAGAGTCAAAAACTCCTTGTTTGACTTGCGGGTAAGAAACTCCACTTGCGAAGGATCCACATTCTGTTTACCAATGACCGTATAGACGTATCTTTGGCCTCTATAAAAAAGGTCTATCTCATCTCCCCTCTCAAGCTTGTAAAGAAGGTAGAAAACTGCGTTATAGGTACCTACATTCCAAAAATAGTCTGTCGAGTGCGCAAACAGGAAAATATGGCCATTTTCACCGGGAAATGAGGTGCCTAGGGTGTGGGCGACGCCAGTTTTAAGTGCAGCCAAATACTCATTCTCGTTTGACGCGTTAACGTTGGGGATTATCCGAGAATTTGCCCCGAATTTGGGAATGATAATATCGAAATTTGAGTCTTGGGGAGTGAGGATCTGGACCTGACCGGCCTGAAAAGCCGCAGCCAAGGCTCCTTTTTTCTGGGGAAGATCTTGACTGACAACGTATTGCTTATGATTTAATTTGTCTACAAAATAACGGACTTCTTCCCGTACTGGCAAGTAAAAAGTCTTGGCGATGAGAAATATTGAGGATAAAACCAGAAAGTTACCTATGGTCCTAAGAAGCAGAACTTTCGTGTACTCCGATTTATTGATATGTTTTTTCATTCTTATGTGTTCCCAGAAAGAGTCGAACTTTCATCGCAAGTTTAGGAAACCTGTGCTCTATCCGTTGAGCTATGGGAACTTAAGAAAAAATCAGTAATCTCCTTTTTTAAGGTTCGATTATATTTTAGCACATCACCACGTCTCGTAATCCTTACTCGACACATCCCATGCGGTAATTTTCCCTTATGATTAGAACTCTAGAATCAACACAGGACGCATTTTCTCTATCTAGCTCATTGCTTTTTCATCGGTTCGCTCATAGGAGATGAGCTCATCGTGAGTAAACCAAAGCGGGATTTCGTATTTAGCTTCTTCCAAGTTACCAGAAGCATGAACAAGGTTTTTAATAGCTCTTTTGGCTGTATTTGCCAGAAGCGATGAATCATAGGAAAAATCTCCGCGGATCGTGCCGGGCGCAGACTCAGCCGGCAATGTGTGTCCTGCCATCTTGCGCACCAATTCCACTGCATGAGGTCCTTCCAGAACAACTGCCAGAACCGGGCCGGAGGTAATATATTCAAGTAGCCAAACGCGGGCCATTTTCCCTATTTCTTTAGGGTCATCTGTACTCAATAGTTTTTTTACGTCTGCCTCCAATTTTTTGTAGTTAATTAGTGTCTTTTTACCTATCTGTTCAATCCAATCATGTCGATCTGCAGGATAATGTTTCTCGGCAAGTTCTTTGGGAACTCTTACCATCTTGGCAGCTATAATTTTAAGACCTGCGCGCTCAAATCTGCGCAAGATTTCTCCACTCAAACCACGCAGGACGCCATCTGGCTTGATTACAACCAAAGTTTTTTCCATAAAGCTAGTATAGAGTAGAAAGTAGGAAGTATCAAGTAATATTGTCATCCTGAATTCATTTCAAAATCTGCTATCTAAATTCAGATTCCGAATCCAGCTTCGCAGCGAGGTGAGCAAGCTCGGAATGAGGCATTAGGCCTACAAAAGCCGTATTCTTAAATTTTACGAATTATAGGCTAAAACCTTATATCAAAATAAAAATTTTGAAAGAATTCAAGAATAGGTTTTCCGAAAAAAAACATCACAGCAAATCCCAAAGCCAAGAATGGACCAAAAGCTATAGAGTCTTTAAACTTTTTTTTCTTTAAGAAAACTAATAAACTACCAAAAAAGGCGCCGCTGACAAAAGCGAAGTAAATCACAAATAAACCGGTGATCAGTTGAAGAAAAAAACCAATTACAAATGCCAGTTTTACATCACCAAATCCCATGCCTCTTCCCTTTGTAATAAGATAAAGACCTAATATTGGAAGCATTACTAAAACACCATCGCGCAGTCTAATTAACAGGGAAAATGGTGTATAAAAACCTTCTAAGAAAATTATTGCTGCGCTAAAAACAAATAGTATGATCTGAATTTGATCTGGTATGACATGGTATTTCCAGTCGGCAAAAAAAACTACAATCAAACTAGAAAATAAACCCAAGTAAGCCAAAAGTAGAATGTCATCCTGAATGCGCCAGGGGCGAATGAAGGAACCAACATTAATCGGACTCTTCCCTCCACCCAGTATGGCAAAAGAGACCAAAACAAAAACTATTCCGGTTAGCAACTCAACCAAAGGGTATTGAATCGACAATTTTTTACCGCAGTAACGACACTTGCCTTTTAAAACCAGATATGAGAACACCGGAATAAGATCTTTCGCTTTTAATTTCTTTTTACAAAAATCGCATTCTGATCGTCCAACTATGTTTCTATCTCTAGGAAGTCTATCGATCAAAACGTTTAAGAAAGAACCAGTGGCTAAACCCAGTAGAAAGACAAAAAATATCTCCATGCTTTAATTATAAAACATGTTAAAGCGAAGATATCAATTTTTACGTGTTGAGAACCCACGCGAAGGCAATGCAAGGGATCCTCTACAAGCTTCAAATTGCGTGTCGGGCTCGTTATTAGATTGTCAGTACGCTCTCAAACTCTTCTTTCTTTTCATAAGGTCCAATTAAAGCAAAATTCAACTTTTCGGGTTTGAAAATGTCTTGAGCAACTAAAATTACATCTTCTAGTCTGACTTTTTCGATATTATTTATCACCTGTTGGGGCGAAATAACCTCCTCCTCCAAAAGGAGTCTGGAACCATAGAAATTAGCTAAATTAAAAGAGTCTTCCAGAGAAAGCAGTAATCTACCCTTTACTAGTTCCTTTGCCATGCTCAATTGCTCTTGTTTCACCTCTCCTTGGCTTATTTTTTTGTGTTCTTTAAGTATTACCTCTATTGCTTCTTTTACTTTATCAATATCGTTGGTGATTCCGGCACTGGTGTAAAAATTGCCGACGTCATAATAAAGTTCTCTTTGGGTTGAAATATAATAACATAGTCCCCTTCTTTCTCGCACTTCGATAAATAGTCTGGAAGCCATTCCGCCGCCCAAAATGGCAGATAAAAGCAAAAGCTCATACCTTCTTTTGTCAGTAAATGGGTAGGCACGAAATCCCAGGACAAAGTGAGTCTGTTCGGTTTTTTTGTGCCGTAAAATAATTTGCGGTTTTTCTTGCTTTTCTATTACTTTATCACATTCGGCTTTTTTACCATCCTGCCAATTGCTAAATTTCTCCTCGACTATTTCTTTGTATTTATCTATATCATTCAAGCTTCCGGCAACGACAAAAACTGCATTTTTGGGGTGATAAAGCTGATTCATATAATCGACAAAAGTATCACGTGAAAATTTGGTTACCGTACTCTTTGTTCCACCAATGTCAAATCCCAGTGGATTATCCCGATAAAGAAGGTTTTCAAACAACTCTCCTACTTTTCTGTATGGAGTATCTTCATAAAGATTCAACTCTTCGACTATAACTCCTTTTTCTCTCTGGATTTCCTCTTCAAGCAAGAATGAGCTTAAAACCATATCTGAAAGTACATCTACTAATGTCACAAAGTGCTCGTTCGTAGCTTTTATCCAATACCCTGTATGGTCTTTTGCGGTAAAAGCATTAAACACGCCGCCCAAACCCTCTATTGTTGATGCTATTACGAAAGAATTGGGGTATTTTTTAGATCCTTTAAAAGCCATGTGCTCAAAAAAGTGAGCAACGCCATTGTTAATTTTGTTTTCGTAACGTGAACCTGCACCTACCAAAAGTAGGGCTGAAAGTGTAGGAAATGCTTTGGTATCTACAACAACAAACCTGAGGCCGTTTTTGAGGGTAAAAGCCTGCGATTTCATGCCCTATTCTACTGGAAAGCTCATTTATTAGCAACTGTTTTGGATAAAATGGCGCAGAAACCGATTTTTTGCTAAAATAAGGGCATTCAATGCCCGGTCGTCTAATGGTAGGACCCATGACTCTGGATCATGGTATCTAGGTTCGAATCCTAGCTGGGCAGCTTAAAAGCTCTTTAAATCTAAAACTCTACAAACTTCAGTCTTTTCTTGAACTAATCAATCACCAGCCAGTCAAGTGTGGAATCTATAGAAGGTTCTGGGGAAAAGGCTACGGTAAATCCATTTGCTGTTTTGTTTTTGATAGCAAACTGAGTCAGCCATGAAGGACTGACTGAGACTGCATATGAAGAATTCGGCCGTGAACTTTTAAAGGTAATTTGAATCTGAGCCTGACCTTTACCAACCGGAGCACTTATTCCGCGGATATTGTCGTTGCCAATGATTCTACCTTCTTTGAGACTAATATTTCCGCCTGCATCTAGAATAACTGTTCCGCCCTCAAATGAGATACCTGCTATTTTATCTGACTGAATTTTGAGATCTTGACCGATTGAATTGAGGCTTCCAGAAAGTCCGTTAATATTTATCGTACCAACGTTAAAATTACCGACCACTCCCAGATCATAAAGATTAGTATTTCCAGTCACGGTTAGGGCAGATATGGTTGCTGTCTGCGTATCTGATGATAAAATAGATTGTGGTTTTTGAAGAGTTGCCGAAACACTTGCTCCTAAGACCTGACCGTTTAAAAAGTTTAAATCCTTACTAAGCTGATCAAGTCTAGTTTTAACATCTGCACTTGACGAGGAGGAGGAGCTTTCAAGATCTGAGACTCTTTTTACAAGATCATTTATATTTATTTGTTGTGAAATCTGCTGTTGCTTGTTCTGGGGGGCTGACTCAACTGAAGTCGTCTTGGATAAAATAACCGAGCCGTCTGCGCCTAACTTGAGGCTGGCTAAAATATCTTGTGGATCAGCATATCCCAGATTCACAAAAACTATAATTTTGTCTTTGCCCGAGTCAGGCGTCCAGTCCTCAAGAGCTTTTCCAATGGTAAAACCTGCTTTTTCGGCTTTTATAGCTTTCCCTTCATCATCTGAGGATGTTAAATAGTCGCCTGCGAGGATTGATTTTGAGAAAGAAGATACTTTAACAAATACTCTTCCGCTTAAGGCAATAGGCATAGGGTTATCCTCCTGTTTTATATTATGTCCAATGCTATTGAAATCCCCTGCTTTTGTTGGATCTGAAACTATTCCAATTGTGTTTTTTTGATAGGACGCCTTTGATCTGACAAGGACGGATAATCTATCTCCGTCTTTTGTTGTCGCATAGCTGTTTCCTGTTGCAACAACATCTCCTGTTTTAATACTTTTATCAACAGGGTACATCTCCATATAGTCTGCAGTTGGCGCTGAAGTACAGTCAACTATCTCCTCTTGAGTCGTACCTGTTTGCGTGGTGTGACATAAGGCAAATCCTGTTCCTGTTCCGGGAAGATCAGCTAATATCCCACCATTGTGTTTAATTCTAAATCTGGTTGTTCCTGAAGCAGAGGCGGTTAACATATCCTGATCTCCTGTCTCATCAAAGATCGATAAGGCCTTACCTTTTACAGCCCCTGTGACATGAAGCTTTGAAGTTGGTGATAATGTGCCAATGCCAACATTACCTGAATTTGCTGCTGTCTCCATAGTAATATCACCTGAACCGCCACCATTGAGTGCAAGGGGAATATTGGTCACTGATGTGACACCATTTATACCTGTCATATTGACCCCTTGTCCTGTAACATTTCCCACTAATGTAAAGGCTTGAACATTGCCGTTGAGAGTAGTGGATTGACCACTTCTCCCCAAGGTCAAACCGGTTTGTTGACCTTGTCCAATACCCAGCGTACCTCCTGTACTGGTATCGATATATCCACCCCCTTGGAGTAATATGTTTCCTGACACGTCAAGCTTCTCAAGAGGTGATGTTGTCCCAATACCTATTCGTTGCCCGTTGCTTATATACAACGTATCAGACAAGGTATCTGCGGTTGAGCTTGAGGCCGATCCTACGGGTTTAAGAGGCGCTCCGATGATCGCCCACTCACGGGCTGTTGTTGCCCAGGTCCATGACATAGTGGTTGTTACTGCCCCAGGTTGTGTAGAACCTCCTCCTCTGACGTTAGTACTAGCCGTTCCATTGGTAGTGGCATCGTTCCAGCGATTAGTTTGACTTCCACCCTGAGCAATTGTTTCTGTAGAGTTGTTTTTGGCCACTGTATCGATAACAAGTTCACCAGTTGCGCTTGTCACGTCAACTGTTGCAGTAGTTGTGGTACCAGTATTGGTTGCAGCTGTACCAAAAGAAGTAGTCTGATTAACGTTATAATAAGAGGAGGAACCAGCTACAAATTTGGTAGCTGGTGCTGAGATAGTAACGGTAATAGTATTTGTCCCAATTGGAGGGGCAGTCAGATACCACATTTCCGAGCGAACAGTCGTGCCATTAGTTGAGGTTGAAAGCAGGATGAGTGGTATACCACTATATGTTACAGTTGAGACTATCTGGCTGGTGCCGTTTTTAAGAGACACTCCGACAACCAGGATGCGGTCTGGGTGCGCACCTACTGTATGACTAAAACTAAGGGTAGTATTATTTGGACTACCTGTATTTGAATTGGTTGAGAAGTCGTGGGTGATGGCATTATTTAAACGAGAAGGTGCTACGCGAAAAGTGATGTCTCCTGAACCGCCAGTTCCTGTTCCATTTGAGGCATCAAAGGTCAGTTTCGCGCCGGCGGTGTTGGTCCCTGCAGCAGCAGCCCCCCTTAGCGTCGTTGCAACCGGAGTTCCATTCTCTCCGCTCCCAAGCACTACTGAATTACTACCAGGACTAAGAAGAAGATTTCCAGTGTTTGAATCACCAATGGTTAGACTATTGCCTGCTTGTCCTGCAATGGTTCTTGCCCCACCTGCTAAGGTAAGATTCCCAGAAGCTGTTGCATTTCCATTGATATCCAACTTCTCAAGAGGTGAGGTAGTCCCAATACCAACCTTACTATTGGTTGTATCTATGTCAAACAGTCCTGATTGGACATTAAAGGCAGTTGTGGAGGAGGTTAAGGTGAGTGCTGCTGT
>JGI1358J11329_10000114_pt1 | contig 72933 bp, 61 predicted proteins | sample Subgroupgradi54m_FD_11329 | JGI IMG/M metagenome (IMG submission 11329)
TGGCGATCCGCAATGTCCGCCACGAAGCCATTGAGACCGTGAAGGGGCTTGAAAAGAAAAAGACCGTCTCCGAAGACGAGTCTCACCACGCCCAAAAAGAAACGCAAAAGCTCACCGACCGCTTCACCCAGGAAGTCGACCAGGCCGTGGCCAGGAAAGAAACAGAACTCAAAACCATTTGAGCAGGCCCGTGGTTTCATTTGCTTCTTTCGTCGTCTTTGCGTTTGCGGGCCCGTAGCTCAGCCTGGTAGAGCACCGCCCTTTTAAGGCGGGTGTCGATGGTTCGAATCCATCCGGGCTCAAGTCTCGACGGTTTCTTCGTGTCCCCATCGTCTAGCCTGGCCTAGGACACCAGATTTTCATTCTGGCAACACGGGTTCGAATCCCGTTGGGGACGCGCTTTCGATCAAAGATCAGGCCTTGGCTCAGTCAATGAGCCCAGGCCTTTTTTGTGCCTGAATAGACACTTTTAAGACCCGTGGGACGTCTAAAGATTGAGGAACAACAAAGGAGGAACCTAGCGATGAATAAGAAATTAGGGATGATGAGTGGAGGCGTTCTGTTGCTGGCGCTGACGATTTCGTTGTCCAATGCTTATGCGCATGAGGGGCACTTTCGGCATGACGCAGGCGACGGCGCATTCGAGGGTATGTTTTTCAGGAAGTCCCATTTCATGCTTGAAAGAAAGCAGGATTTGGGGCTCACTGGGGACAAGGTTGAGACCATCAAGAATCTGATGCTTGAAACAGAGAAGATGCTTATCAAAAAAGACGCCGAGATTCAGATTCTGTCGCTCGAAATGAAGGCCCAATTGCACGATTACCCGGTGAAAGTGGAAACCGTGAACAAAATGGTCGAACAACAGTATCAATTAAAGAAGGAAGAAGCCCAAAGCCTGGTCGGGGCGATCGCCCAATTGAAAGGGACATTGACCAAGGAACAAAACGATAAGTTGCACCAGCTTTGGGAAGAAGGCGAAAAAAGCGACCACGGTGAGACCCATTAAACATTAGGAATCCGCGCTGAAAGCAATGCACGGGTGAGGTCGCCCCTGGAAACCAAGAGCCAAGACTACGAGATTATTTTAGAGGTCCTTTCGGGAAATCGCAACGCGTATGCGGAAATTGTCCGTCGATACGAAGAGCAGGTACGCCGCTATTGCGTGACCCTGCTTTCCGACCCGGCCTCTGGGGAAGATGCTGCTCAGGAAGTTTTTATCAAAGCGTATCAGGCATTGGGAAAATTCCGGGGCAACTCCTCCTTTTCAACCTGGCTTTACCGTATCGCGGCCAATCACTGCACAGACGCGATCCGGAAGAGGGCGCGTCGCAAGGAAGAATCCTGGGAAAAATTGCTTGAAGATCAAGGGGACAAAATCGAAAGACTTTTCACCGTTTCTACGAACGAGACCTTGGACCGAGAGCAGAGTGAGCTTGTCGAAAAGCTCTTTTCCCAGCTTCCGGAAAAATCCAGAGAGGTCCTCACGCTGAGGGAGCTCCAGGGCCTGAGTTATCAGGAAATCGCCGATGCTTTGCAATGCACCTTGGATGCAGTAAAAGCAAGACTCAAGAGGGCGAGACAAGAATTGGAATTGAAGTTGCGACACTTTCTGACGTCGAATGACGTCTAAAGGATAGAGGCCAATATGGATCATGAAGCTATAAAAGAAAGATTGCTGTTGTTGAATGATCGGGAGTGGGCCGAAGGAGAGCGGCAGGAAATCACCGCGCACCTCCAAAGCTGCATTGAATGCCGCAAGACGCTCGAGCGATGGCAAAGGATTCAGTCGGTTCTTGCCAGGTCGCAAAGGCTCGGACCTTCAGAAGTGTTTGTGGACGGAGTGATGAGCCGGTTGGCCGCCAGAGAGGCGGCTCAGGAACAGGGAACGCTCCGGCGCCCATGGGCATTTCCCAATTGGCTTTTCCCCGCTTTGGGATATGGATTCGCCTTTCTTTTAATGATGATTGCGATTGAGTCCCGGGAGGCGCCGATGAACACGGCGGCTGTTTTGTTGGCCGATGTTCCGAGATCGTCTCAGTGGACTTTCGTGCATGAACAACCGGACTTCAATCAATTGCTGGGCGCCACCAAGGAGGATGTATGAAATTTTCAATCCGCTGGCATCAAGTCGTCATTTCCCTTTTGATCGGTTTTACCTTGGGAATGACCTTCGGGCAATGGCATGCGCATGAGAGTTTCCGGTCCCACTGGAAGCACGGGAGCATGCGGCAGCACATGCTTGAAAAATTCAGCAAGGAGCTTCATTTAACGGCCGACCAGAAGACGAAAGTGGCGGCGATTTTTGAGGCTAAACATCCCGAGATGGCAGCCCTGCAGGAGGAAATGCGGCCCAAGTTTGAGGCGTTACGGCAATCCACCCAAGCCGAGGTCCGGAAAGTTTTGAATCCGGATCAACAAAAGAAATTCGATGAGATGAACGCCGAGAGAAAGGAACGCTGGAAAGAACGCGCCAAGTTTTTCAGTTGACGGACGCGGTCTGTTTCCGGAGTTCCTTTAGTTTCGTCTTCACGGCCTCGGCGTGGCCCACGGCCGTGACGGGGCTCCAGAGAAAAGCAATCTTTCCCTCCAGATCGATCAGGAACGTGCTTCGGACGACGCCCATGAACTTTTTTCCCATGAACTCCTTGAGCTGCCAGACGCCGTAAGTCTCAATCATCTGGTGTTCGGGATCGCTCAAGAGAATGACCGTGAGCTTTTTCGCTTGGATGAATTTCACGTGGCTGTGGCAGGAATCGGGGCTCACGCCCAGCACGACGGCGTTCAACTTCTCAAACTCCTTGGAAAGTTTCGTGAAATCCAGCGCCTCGATCGTGCAGCCCGGTGTGTTGTCCTTCGGATAGAAATAAAGAACGACCCATTTCCCTCGGAAGTCGCTCAGCCGGATTTCTTGCTCTCCTTGATTTTTCAGGGAAAATTCGGGTGCTGCGGTGCCAACCTTGAGTTCTTTCTTAGGCATAGTTTGGTGTCCCTCCCAGACCGCCCATTGTAGGCCGTCTCGGTTGACAAGGCAAGGGCCGGCATGCTACGTTACAGACGATTTTGCAGGGCCCACTTCAAGAGGAGGACCTCGCATGGCCAACAAGAAAAAGGATGAGCTGGAAGAAAAGATCCTGGACGTGGATGCCAGTATGCAGGGCACCATCGCGTTCAAGGATCCGGTCAATCTTCGGATCAACGGAAGTTTTGAGGGAAAGCTCGACGCGCGGGGCAGCCTCACCATCGGAGAAAACGCCAAGGTCCGCGCCGACATCCACGGTGACCGCGTCGTGATTGCGGGCAAGGTCAAGGGCGACATCATCGCCACCCAACATCTTTCTCTCATCGCCCCGGCCATCGTGGAGGGGAACATCACAACGCCCCGGCTGAGCATGACCGAAGGGGCCATCTTGGAAGGTCAGGTCGCGATGCTCGGAGTGAAAGAAGGGGACAACAGTCTGGACGTGAATTTGACCCTGAAGGACGTGGCCCAGTACCTTGAAGTCGAGTCCCGTGTGGTGGAGGAGTGGGCTCGCCAAAGAAAGATTCCCGGTAGCCAAGAAAACGGGGAGTGGATTTTCAAGAAGTCGGCTGTCGATCAATGGATTCAAAAAGAAAGAGTTTGAGCAGGGCGACGTTGGCGGTGTGAACAATCTGCTTTCCTCCGAAGAAGTCAAACGTTTCCTCGAGCTCGAAGATCAGGATTTGAACGGGCTGATTGAGCTCGGCAAGCTCCAGGCCTACAAGATCGGCGGCTCCTACCTGCGCTTCCGGAAGGAAGACGTTTTAAATCTCAAGCACGAGTTTCACGCGACGAGGCAACCCTCCCGAACCATTCCCTGGTTCGCTCGCCTGTGGGATTTCTGGCGCTTTAACAATTTCTACATCCTCTCCCTTCTTCTCATCGCGATTCTTTTCTTCATCGTCGTCCGTTCCTAAAGGTTCCCCATGCAACTCAGGCAGGGGATTGACATCGTGAGCGTCGAGCGTCTCGAAAGCGCGGCCCGACGTCACGGAGATCGTTTTCTCAATCGCATCTTTACTTCCGGGGAACGGGCTTACTGCGATTCCAAGCGCTATAAGTTCGAGCACTACGCCGCCCGTTTTGCGGCCAAGGAAGCTATGATGAAGGCGATGGAAATCCGCCGCCAGAACCGCTTCCGCTTTCGTGAAATCGAAGTGGCCCGGAGACCCACCGGCAAACCTGAGATTCGGATTTCTCCCGAGAGCCAGCGGCGGTTCGGACTTCCGGGCGAGGCGCGGATCGAGCTTTCCATGGCACACGAGCGCAAATACGCCGTCTCCTTCGTCGTGCTCATCCTGCCCTAAGCCCGTGTCGAATCGGCGTCTCATCATCAATGCGGATGACTGTAACCTCACCCCGGGTGTTACGCGCGGAATCCTGAAGTCCCACGACCAAGGGATTCTCACGAGTACGACGCTTCTCATCAATCTTCCTTTAGAAGAAAGAACCATTCGCGAACTCAAAAAAAGGACGAAGCTGGGAGTTGGAGTTCATCTCAATGTCACCTTGGCCTCGCCGGTGACTTCTCTCGTCCGGGTCCCTTCGCTTCTCAAAGCGGGTAAATTTTTTAAACGCCCCGCGGATTACAAGAAAAGACCCCCTTCCTTGAAAGATCTGGTCACCGAATACAGCGCGCAGATCGGGCTTTTTGAAAAACGGTTTGGACAGTTGCCCGACCACCTCGACACACACCACCACCTTCACAGTCATCCTCTTTTTTTCCGGGCGCTCTCGTCCGTGGCCCGGAAATGGAAACTTCCCGTGCGCCGGAGCTGGATCTTTCAACTTTCGGAATTTAACCGCGAGACGAGACCTCTTCGAACCACGGACTTTCTTTTTGGAAATCTGGAAGCCCGGTCTCATTGGGAAAAGGATTCCTTCCTCGGTGTCGTGGAGTGTCTTCCCGATGGAACGAGTGAGATCGGCTGCCACCCTGCCTATTGTGACGCCCGTCTTCGCCAGATCAGTTCCTTTCGTGAAGCCCGGGAGGAGGAACTGAAGGTCTTTTCTGACAGAAAGTTACGAAAGATCCTCTCCGAGCTCGGGGTCGAGCTCACACGCTTCTCCGACTTGTAAAGGGGACGGTTCTCGATGAGAAGCGTTCCCTGACCCTTGACGTAATCCCTTAGCGGGAGGGGAGAAAAGTTGATTTTTCGGCACGGCTGCCGATGTTTCAATCAAGATGGCAGCCGCCGATATCTTTCAAGGTTTTCGAGTTCTTCTCGCCGAGCAATCCAAGGATGAATTGATTGACGAAATTCTCAGGCTGCGTAAAGAGAAGGAAGAGCTCGAAAAACAGCTTGAAGAATTAAAGAAGCAAGTCAAACCCGCCTTCATCAAAGTCCCTGTCTCGAAGCCCAAGAAACGCTGGAAGAAACTGGGAAGGCCCGTCGGGCATCCGGGGTGTACTCGCCCCAAGCCTGAGGTGATTGATCGTATCGTCGAGCAGAGGCTTGAGCGGTGTCCCGATTGTCGGCAGGAAACATTGAGCGAATTGATCACCGAGGCTGAAGAGCACATTCAAGAAGACATTGTCCCCTCCCGTGTCGAGGCCACAAAATTTATCCGTCATGTCTACTGGTGCCGCCAGTGCAAGCAGGAGAAGACCGCCCCTTATGCCGCTGAGGAGGTGCCCTATGGGTACCTTGGGCCGAATGTCTTGGTGCAGACGATCCTCATGAAATATCATCACGGCCTGCCGTACTCGAAGATTCAAATGATGTTTCAAGAGTTATGCGGCCTCACGGTCACTGACTCTGCCTTGGCCCAAGCGCTCCAGCGTTTGGCGCGCTTCCTGGAAGTCGAAAAGCAGGTGATTCTGGAAGCAGTAAGAGCCAGTCCCTGGATACACGGGGATGAGACGGGCTGGAAGATTGCCGGAGGAAATCACTGGCTCTGGGATTTTGTGAACCAGAAGTTGGCCGTTTACAAAATCACCCGAAGCCGCGGTCAAAAGATTCCTCAAGAGGTGCTGGGCAAAGACTACCGAGGGATTGTGCTCAGTGATTTTTTGTCGGCTTATGACAAGTTGGGCCGAAAACGGCAGCGTTGTCTGGTGCATTTGATTCGAGAAATGAATCAATGTCGAGAAAAAGACCAGAGCGTGGAATACCTGTTGGCTTACCGGAAACTTAAACGAATCTTAAACGATGCCAAAAGATTGGATTCCCAACGTGGGAAGCTTGCACCGTGGACCTTTGCCCGCCGGGTGAGTTTGATCAAGGCCCGGCTTTTGGATTTTGCCTGCCAGCCTTTCAAAAATAAAAACTGGAGGCGATTATCCAAGAGACTCTTGAAGTATTATGAAGAGATCCTGACTTTTCTGGAAGTCCCCGGATTGCCCCAGGACAACAATCACGCCGAGAGAATGATTCGTCCCAATGTGATCTTTCGTAAGATTTCCTTCCAGAATATGTCTCGAAAAGGCGCGGACGCTCATGAAGTGCTGATGTCGCTTTTGCAAACCTTGCGGCTTCAGGATAAGAATCCCATTGAGTTTTTCAAAACCGCCTACCTCCGCCACCGCCGGGAAAATCCCGTCCCACTCTTATCTATTCTCCCCTCCCGCTAAGGGATTACCCCTTGACAAGACAGGAGATTCAGCTATAATCCTATCAATCCTATCAAATTAGTCGGATATGAAAATTACGAAGCGTGGTGAATACGCATTGAGGACCTTGCTGGCTTTGGCTTTTGTCTATGGCCAAAGGACACTCAGTTTGCGCGAAATCTCCGAGCAGGAGCGGTTACCGGTGAAATTTCTGGAGCAGATCATGATGGTTCTCAAGAGGAGCGATTTTGTCGAAAGCACGAAAGGAAAGCACGGAGGTTACGCCCTTTCCCGGCGGCCCGCCCAGATCACGGTGGGGGAAATCATCCGATCGGTGGACGGACCCCTCGCCCCGGTGGGGAACGCAAAAGAAATTGAGCGACGCATTCACAAGGAGGACCGTCATCCCGGCCTTTATTCCACTCTACTGGATGTTCGTAACGCCATCTCAGATATCCTTGACCACAAGAGCTTAGCCGACGTCTGTACGCGCTCACTTGAGATTGGTCGCTCAAGCGAATCCCGGCAAATGTATTACATCTAGTCCACAACTTTAAAAGGAGAATGCACATGTTGAATCGGCTAAGTTTGAAAATCACATTTTTTTCGTTTTTGCTCGGAATCGCGGTCCCGGCTTGGGGCGAGGCTCCGGTCAAGATCCGGGTCGGTCACTTTCCGAATATCACCCACGCTCCTGCTTTGGTCGCCAGGGCCTCGCAGCATTTTGAAAGCCGTCTGGGACCGGAAGTTTCCATTGAATGGAAGTCGTTCAATGCCGGACCCGAGGCCATCGAGGCGCTGTTGGCCGGGGCCATCGACATTCTGTATGTCGGTCCCAACCCCGCGATCAACGGGTATGTTCGTTCACGGGGTGAAGCGCTTCGAATCGTTGCCGGCGTGGCCTCAGGCGGTGCGGGATTCGTGGTCCGCCCGGGTTCAGGGATTGAGCGCTTTGAGGACATTCGCGGCAAGCGGGTGGCGAGTCCACAAAAGGGGAACAGCCAGGACGTTTCTCTTTTTTATCAGATGAAGGAAAAGGGACTCCGACCCAAGACTCAGGGAGGGGATGTGGAGATTTTTCACATTTCTGGAGGGGAGCAAATCACGGCGTTTCTAAAAAATGAGATCGACGCGATTTGGACCGTGGAACCTTGGCTCACGCGGCTTACGACCGAAGCGAACGGAAAAATCCTCTTCGAGGAAGGAGAGATCTGGCCCAACGGAAAGTACGCCACGACCGTTCTCGTGGCCCGGAAAAGATTTCTGGATGAGCACCGCGATTGGGTCCAAAAGTGGGTGAAGGCACACGCGGAGATCACCGAATGGATCAACCGAAATTACGGCCAGGCCAAGAATCTTTTCAATCAGGAATTCGAGCGCGAAGTGGGGAAGCCGCTCCCCCTGGGTTACTTGGACCGGTTTTTCGCCCGCATCGAATTCACCTCTGACCCGATGAAGGAATCGGTGCTGGAATCCGCACGGCGCGCCGCGGCGATCGGTTATCTGGGAAAAGACAAGGTCGATTTTTCCGACCTGTTCGAACCGTCCTCATGAAGCTTTCCATCCGACGCGTCACCAAGGAGTTCGAGGGACAGCCGGGAAAGGTGACGGCGCTTCAGGAAACGTCTGTCGAAATTGCGTCGGGGGAATTTGTCTGTTTCGTCGGCCCGTCGGGATGCGGCAAGACCACGCTTCTCAATCTGGTGGCGGGTCTCGAACCGCCAAGCCAGGGCGAGATCTTGAAAGACGGAGAAAAGGTGACAGGACCCGGCAGTGACCGGGTCGTCATCTTTCAGGAGGCCGCTCTCTTTCCCTGGCTCAGCGTCATTCGGAATGTGGAGTTCGGACTCGTGGGACGAATGGAAGCGAAGAAGCGCCGCGAAATCGCGCGTGCCTTTCTCAATCTCGTTCACCTCGGCCGGTTTGAGAATGCTTACGTCCACCAGCTTTCCGGCGGGATGAAAAGCCGGGTCGCCATCGCAAGGGCCCTCGCTTTGAACCCTTCCGTCTTGTTGATGGACGAACCCTTCGCGGCGCTCGACGCCCAAACGCGCGACCTTCTTCACGAAGAACTCCAGGAGATTTGGCAGAAGACGCGTCAGACCGTTCTTTTTGTGACCCACAACGTACGCGAGGCCGTGCGACTCGGGGACCGTGTGCTCGTTTTCACGGCGCGGCCCGGCCGGATCAAAAAAGAATTTAAAATCGAGCTCCCGAGGCCCCGCGAGGCCGCAAGCGTCGGGGTGTTGACCACCATTCAACAAATCCAGAAGGAGCTTCGTGAGGAAATCGAAAAAGTTTTACAAAATGAAGTCGATCCGGAGTGGAAGCTGAAGAAAGCGGATTTCCTGCGTCCTGCGGGTGTCGATCTGGGGAGTGGGATTTAATGAAAAGGGCCTGGAGGGCGTGGGTTTTTTATGGCCTGTTGCTCGTACTCTGGGAAGGGCTCTTTCTCGTCCGGGTCTGGCCGCCCTACCTTTTCCCCTCGCCCCTTGCAATTTTTCGAGCCCTCGTGGCCGGCTTCCAGGACCGTACCTTCCTCATCGGAATGGGGATGAGCCTCAAGCGGATCCTTATCGGTTACGGGATTTCACTTTTCTTAGGCGTGACCTTGGGCCTTCTCATCGGCCGATTCAAGGTCCTCGACGATACCCTTGGGTCTCTAATTGGTGCGTTGCAGGTCTTGCCCAGTATTTGCTGGTTACCGCTGGCCATTCTTTGGTTCGGTTTGAACGAAGGGGCCATCCAATTTGTCATTATCATGGGAGCCTTTCTGCCTGTCGCCATCGCAACGGACGGTGGAATCAAGAATATCCCGCCTCTCTATGTCCGGGCTGCGCGGACGATGGGAATCAGGGGGTCTGACCTTTATCGACGCGTCATTTTTCCGGCTGCACTTCCTTCCATCTTGACCGGCCTGAAACTGGGTTGGTCCTTTGCCTGGCGTGCGTTGCTGGCGGGTGAGCTTTTGTTTGTGAGCATGGGGCTGGGCCAACTCCTTCAAGCCGGTCGAGAGCTGAGTGACATGTCCCAAGTGATGGCCGTGATGTTGATCATCATGGGAATTGGTTTGTTCTTCGATCACTTTATCTTTTCGCCGATTCAAAACAATTTGCGTCGTAAATGGGGGACGGCGGTTTAGCGTTGGGACGTGATATAATCGGGGCATGAAAATTCTTCTCACCAATGATGATGGGATTGAGGCGCCGGGACTTCAGGCGCTTTTCAACGTCCTCAAATCCGCGCATGAATGCTTCGTGGTTGCCCCCGCCAGTGAAAAGTCCGCTTGTAGTCATTCCATTTCCCTCGGTCAGAGACTGGTCATCGAAGAGCGGGGAAAGAACCACTTTGCTGTTTTTGGCACTCCGGCCGATTGCGTCAAGTTCGCCCTCTCGGAACTCCAGCCCTTCCGCCCCGACCTTCTGATTTCCGGAATCAATCCGGGGCCTAACACGGGTGTCAGTGTTTTTTATTCCGGCACCATTTCAGCGGCGCGCGAAGGACTCATCAATGGGGTCCCAGCGATTGCGGTTTCGCTGGGGAGCAAAGCGGTCACGGATTTTTCCTTCGCGGCCGCGTTCATCGCCTCGCTCCTGGAAGGACACGAGAAGGCCCCGTTTTCGTCGGGGATTCTTCTCAACATCAACATTCCCGCTGTCGCTGCCTCTCAGATCCAGGGAATTAAGGTGGCCCGCCAGGCCCACAGCCGTTTCATCGAGGAATTTATTCAGGAGAGCCGCTCGGACCACAAACGGGTCTACACGCTTGCGGGCGAGATCGAAGTTTGCGACCCGGACGGCACCACGGACGAGGAAGTGCTTTCCGAAGGTTTCATTTCCCTGACGCCCCTCAAGTTGGACCTTACCGATTACTCCCAGATGCCGATACTTGAAAGGTGGTTCGGCCAAAAGGAGGAATCGTGGCTCCAGCCAAAAAATACCTGAACTTCATCGACGGCCGTTGGGTTCCCGCCGAAAGCGGCCGGACTTTCCCCAACGTGAACCCCGCCCATCCAAAAGAAATCATCGGCCTCTTTCCGGAATCAGGATCGGAGGATGTGGACCATGCCGTCGAAGCGGCCGAGCGCGCCTTCTCCGAATGGCGGCTTGTCCCTCCTCCGAAGCGCGGCGAGATCATCCTGAAGGCCGGCCTTCTCTTGAAGGAACGCAAAGAAGAATTGGCCCGTCTCATGACGAAAGAAATGGGCAAGGTCCTCCGCGAGACGTTGGGGGATGTACAGGAAGCGGTTGACATGGCCTTCTACCTCGCCGGCGAGGGCCGCCGGCTCTTCGGTCAGACGACCCCGAGTGAACTTCGCGACAAGTTCGCCATGTCCATCCGGATGCCGGTCGGCGTGTGCGGTCTCATCACGCCGTGGAATTTCCCGATGGCAATTCCTTCTTGGAAAATTTTTCCCGCTCTCATTTGCGGCAACACCGTGGTCTTCAAACCTGCCGAGGACACACCGCTTTCCGGCCTCCAGATGATTGAAATTCTGGAGGAAGCGGGAGTTTCCAAGGGCGTCGTCAATCTCGTCAATGGCGGTCCGGAGACGGGTGAGGCGATCGTCCGGCATCCCCGGGTCCGGCTGATTTCCTTCACGGGTTCCTGTGAAGTGGGAAGACTCGTCGCGGAGCACTGCGGAAGAACGTTGAAACGCTGTTCGCTTGAAATGGGGGGAAAAAATGCCCAGATCGTGATGGACGATGCCAATCTTGATTTGGCCCTGGAAGGAGCGGTCTGGGGCGCCTTTGGTACGACCGGCCAGCGCTGCACGGCCACGAGCCGGATTTTCCTCCAGAAAGAAATCTATTCGAAGTTCAAAAAAGAGTTCGTCGACCGCGCAAAACGAATCAAAATGGGAGATGGCCTCAAGAAGGAAATCGAGATGGGGCCGCTCATCAACGAGATTCAGAGAAACCGCGTTCATGATTACGTTGAAATTGGAAAAAAAGAAGGAGCGAGACTTGAGACCGGCGGAAAGTTTGCCCACGGGAAAGGTCTCGAAAAGGGATTTTTCTATGAGCCCACGGTTTTCACCAAGGTGGATCCCAAGATGCGCATTGCCCAAGAGGAAATCTTTGGCCCCGTGACCTGCCTCATTCCCTTCAAGCGCTTTGATGATGCCATCCGGATGGTGAATGATGTTTCCTATGGTCTTTCGTCCTCGATCTATTCCTCGGATGTCAACTGGGCGATGAAGGCGATCCGCGACCTTGAGGCCGGCATCACTTACGTGAACGGTCCCACCATTGGGGCTGAGGTGCACCTTCCTTTTGGCGGTGTGAAAAATACCGGCAACGGCCACCGCGAGGGCGGCCAGACTGCGATCGACATCTTCAGCGAATGGAAATCGGTCTTCGTGGACTTCTCCGGGAAACTCCAGAAGGCCCAGATCGATGTCGATTAAGTAGTTGTGAAAATCCCGCGAATCAAAACGCCTCACCTTCCCGGTCCGAAGGCCAAGGTCGTGATCGAGCGCGACCGATCCGTTCTTTCACCCTCCCTCACCCGTTCCTATCCTTTTGTGATCGAATCCGGCCGCGGCGTCTGGGTCAAAGACATCGACGGCAACGAATTTCTTGATTTCACAGCCGGCATCGCGGTCACAAGCACCGGCCACTCCCATCCCAAAGTGGTCGAGGCGATCCAGCGCCAACTCTCCAAATTTCTCCACATGTCGGGAACGGATTTCTATTATGACATTCAGGTGAAACTGGCGGAGAAGCTGGCGAGTCTCGCGCCGGGGGAGAGAAAGAAAAAAGTCTTCTTCACCAATTCAGGCGCCGAGGCGATCGAAGCGGCCATCAAGCTGGCCCGCTTCCACACGGGGCGGGAGAAATTGATTTCCTTCTTCGGCGCGTTTCACGGCCGCACGCTCGGAGCCCTTTCTCTGACTGCAAGCCGCGTCGTCCAGCGCGAAAAATTCGGGCCACTCCTTCCCGGCGTCCACCAAGTGGGTTACGGATATTGTTACCGCTGTCCCTACAATCTGTATTATCCCGATTGCAACATTTCCTGCGTTTCTTACCTTGAAGATACCCTTTTCAAAAAAACCATTCCCGCAGAAGAAGTGGCCGCCATTGTCGTAGAACCCATCCAGGGCGAGGGAGGAATGGTGATGCCGCCTCCGGGCTATCACGAAATGCTTCGTGAGCTCACGAAGCGGCATAAAATTCTTCTCATCGTGGATGAAGTGCAGACCGGAATGGGACGCACGGGAAAAATGTTCGCGATCGAACACTGGGGAGTGGAGCCCGATATCATTGCCGTGGCAAAGGGAGTGGCCTCCGGAATGCCTCTCGGTGCCATCATTGCCCGGAGCGACATCGTCGATTGGGGACCGGGCGCCCACGCTTCGACCTTCGGCGGAAACCCGGTGGCCTGCGCGGCTGCGCTCGCGACCATCGAACTTTTAGAAAAGAGCCTGACCCAAAACGCGGCCGAAGTCGGCGATTATCTCAAGAACCGATTGGTTGAACTCTCCAAGAAATATTCCTTGATCGGCGATGTGCGCGGTGCGGGGCTCATGATTGGAATTGAACTCGTCAAGGATCGTCTTACGAAACAGCCTGCTATCGAGGAACGAAACAAGATCGTCCACAAAGCCTTTCGCCGGGGACTGTTGCTTTTGGGCTGCGGAGAATCCGGCATCCGGTTCACGCCGGCCCTCGTGGTCACGCAGGAGGAAGTGGATGTCGCGCTCGAAATTTTTGAACGCGCGTTGAAGATCGTTTCGGGGTAGGGCCCGCCTTCTTTACTTCACCGTCGTCCCGCTCAGCGTCTCAAAGATGATCGTCACCAGGGACTGGCATTTCGGGCATTTGATTTGCTTGAAGGCCTGGATATTGTCGTGCTTGGGGCGGTACATGATGCTCAGGATCTTGGCCATAAACTGGCTTTCGTCTCCCGACCAATGGCATCCCGAACAAGTGTATAACGGCTTCATGTAGAGATGGATCGGCCGCGGGGGAGGAAACTTGAGGACTTCAAAGGCTGGGGGATTAGTCTTTCGTAAGACCGAGAAGCCCAATGAATTGTTTGACATTTCGGGATAGCCGGACGACGTGTTTTACTTTTTTGGCCTCGTGAGTTTTGTAAGTATGGGGTTTGAATCCTAGTTTTGTGATTAAGGTGGAGACATCTACAGCAAGACGGGGAATCATCGTCGTGAAACTCACCATCAGGTAGCCCCGATCTCGATAAATGGAGCCATCGGTTTCAATGAGTCCCCGAAGACATGAGATCGTAGTCAACCTGCCTTTTTGAATCCACTGAGGAATTGTGACTCGCTGTCGATACTTCGATCCTCTCCCCACTCTCCAACCCAGCCAACTTTCCCATTGATTGGAATAGCAGCTAACGTCGACATAACTCTTGGCACGGTAGATAATCCCTACTTTATTGTCAGGCAATAATCCCTGGATAGCCGTTTGAATTCGCCGAAGGAGCTTTGGGTAGCGGGTGTCGCATGTAATTCTGAGTCGGGTGGCTCGCCCATTCGGATTCGAAAGGTTTCCATCTCCGATGGCCAAACCAATGACGTAGGCTAATCTTTCGCGATCCACGTTAGATACAAAGTAAGGAGGAGGTGGAGATGGGAATGGTGCCGCTGGTCGGAGTCGAACCGACACGGGCTTTTGGCCCCCAGGTTTTTGAGACCTGTATGTCTGCCAATTCCATCACAGCGGCATGAAACATAAATTTTGGACCGGAGGGGGGTCGAACCCCTGGCCTCCACAATGCCATTGTGGCGCTCTCCCAACTGAGCTACCGGCCCGAATTCCAAACACAGGCCAGTCCCCGAAAGGGGCCGGCCCGAATTCCAATTTTTGATTCGAGAGAAGTGTCAGTTTAAAAGGAATGAATAGGAAGAGCAAGTAGAGAGTTAGGTTTTCGCTTAACCGATTCTTCCACAGTATGTTACATGAGTTTTTCCTCTCCTAAAAAAAGATTCCCATGCGTTTGCAGAAAGGGGGTTTGTGTGCGAATCTTTATAAGCAGGAGAACAAAGCCTCAAGTTATATGCAATTGCAACAAATTGCTAGCGGTAAAATTTTTAGGTTCACCGCCTTCGTGACGAGCCTTGTCTTCACGACCACGAACGTGTCGTGGGGACAACTCGGGAGTCCGGTGGGTCTTGCTCCCGGCTCCTCATCCGCACAGTTTCGGTTTGACCGCATCCGCATTCCATCCGAACTCGGTCGCATCGAATCCCAACAGAAGTCAAATCCGGACGCTCCCCTCATCGTTTTCATCGAGGACGCCCACGCCATTCTCGACGCACAGGCGAACACTCGGAAGCTCATCCACTATTTGAAGGGCCGCTACGGCATCGACCTTGTGGCAGTGGAAGGTGGACAAGGTCCGTTTGATGTCACTCTCTTCCGCGCCTTCCCGGATGAAAAGGTAAAGAAGAAAGTGTTCACCGAGTATCTCCAGCGGGCCGAGCTTTCCGCGCCTGAGATCGCCGCCATCTTGGACGAGGAAGGAATCGAATATCACGGCATCGAAAACTGGCGGCTTTACGAAGAAAATTATCTCGCCTACCTCGCCGCGATGGGGGAACGCGAAAAGCTCCTTACCAAATTAAAAGCCCTCAAAAGCGAATTTGACCAAAAGCGCGAGACGCTTTATGCCCCGAAACTCAATGCATTTCATAAGCACGTCGCGGCCTTTCAGACTGAGCAAACCCATCTCCTCGAACTCCTCAAATACCTCTCGGGTCTGACGAAAGAGCTCCATGCCAATCTCGGGAATTATCCGCACCTGGCTGGCCTCTTCGATTACCTTGAAAAGGAGTCGGCCCTTCCGCGGGAAAGTGTCGAGATATCCGTGCGAAGGCTCGCCGTCTCGTTCGTCCAGAAATACCAGTCGAAGCTCGGCCGGAAAACTTCGATGGATCTGAACGCTGCGAATCAAGCCTTCCTCTCGGGGCAAATGGACGCCGGAGCTTTCTTAAGAAAACTCATCGAGGCTTCGCGGACGATCGGCCTCAAGCCCAAACTCACGGCCGAGATGCAGGAAATTTTAGGCTACACCGAAATGCTTTCCTCGATCCGCGGGACGAAACTGTTTGACGAGCTTCAAGCTTTCCTCGAGGAGACGGAGGAGCGCTTGGTCACGAGGCCCGAGGAGCGGGAGCTTGCCGGGAAATACCGCAAGGTCCGTCTCCTAGACGATCTTGTGAATCTGGAGCTGACGCGTAAAGACCTCGAGACTTATCAAAGAAACACTGAGTCTTATCAATCTATTTTGGGCGGGGAGCGGGACCGGTTGAAGCCCGCGCTTGAATTCTACCGGCTCGCCCTCGAACGCGACCGGACCTTTCAAGAAAACTTGAAGTCCCTTCTGCAACGGAAAAAGAAGCACGCCGTCCTCTTCCTCGCCGGCGGTTTCCATGCCGAGGGTTTTGAAAAAGGCCTCGCGGGCCAGCCATATTCCCTCGTGGTCGTGGCCCCAAAGATGAATTCCCTCGCCGGCAAGGAACTCTACGCAGGCGTGATGCAGGGGAAAATTTCTTACAAGCAATACCTCCAGACAACTTTTTACGACGCCTTTGCCCGGCACGCCTCGGTCAATCTCATGAGCGGTCTCACGGAGCCAGACTTCAAGAAGGAACTGAAACTCTGGCGCGATGAAGTGATTCGAAGGCTCGCCAGCGAGGGCCGCGTCGGCCAAGCCGGAGAATACACGCGCTACATCGACCTTCTCTTCAAGACTTATCTCGATAAATTCGGCCAGGACCTCGCGCCCGTCTCGAAAGAAGAAGTCCTAAAGGCGGTCGAGAAGGAGCTCGACCGCTTCCGGGATGAGACCGTCAACAATCTCTGGGGAAAGTTTCAGGTGAAATTCAAGGCCTTCACGAGCGGGCTTCAGATGCTCATCGACAAAAAGGAACTCAACGAGAGGAGCGTGAGCGCCCTCGTGGACCAGGTGAATCAGGCGAACGCCGATTCTTTCAAGGTGTTTTCGGATGCGTCATCTGTGACAAAAAACAACCCTGCCCTTCGCGCTGAAGTGCGGGATGCCTTTTTGGGCAAGCGTCTGCCCGTCTTCGCTGGAACGCAATCAACCAATCTTCCTTTCGCAGGTGCAGAGAAAATCGTGAGCGCAATTCTCAAACAAGCGAAGAGCCAGACTCCTCCGTCTCCAGAGAGTGTCACTACTGTGGTTGGAACTTCAGCCGTTCAAAATCTTGCTAACAGGATCGCTGCCATGGACAAATCGGTCCAGCAACTTAAAGGGGAAGTAGGAGAGGCACCCGTTATAGATGAAACGGCAGGCCGAATCTTAGATGAAACAACGGGAAAAGCCCAAGCAGAACTTCCCGGACCGGTGAACCCGACAACGGTTGCTCAAGCGATCGCCGCAGCGGTAGTGGGTCAAAAGAGTGAGCAAAGAGTTCAACAGCCGGAAAGATTCGTGAGAGTGGCGGGCGTAGTTGACGAGAATACTGAGTCCACTGCTCCAGGCCCCGCCCGCGTAGACGAACACCGGACCCGGTCGGGGGACGGAGCTCGTCAGTCCTTGCCCGCTCAAGCAAGGGCTGAGGTGCGGGCGGGGGATTTAATTGTCAGTGAAGGAAGATACAAGGATTTTCAGCGGTTGATGGAATTCCATTTGAGCCGGTTGAGAGATTTTGTGGAAGAGCATAACGGCTCTGACAAACCCGTTCCTTATCTCGAGACCCTCAAAGATCCAGGCATCGTGTTTGAGGAACCGAAGAATATCAATAATCTTACACGGACGAGCGCGACGATCGGAGGTATTGTCTTTGGCATTCAAAGATCTTTACTCGACAATGGCCTTGAGCCCGCCGCCTTCAAGGAATTCTTTAAAATCAGGGCGGGATTTCTTTGGGAATTTCGTGACTCCGATGCCGAACGCTATGACCCTCCCTATCTGGATGTGGCTGTCAGCCAGCTCGGGAAAGGTTCACCCACTCTTCGAATTCAAATTCTTGATAAAGATGTTGATGTCCACACGGCGGTTCCAAGCCAGAGGAAAAGTGATTTACAGAATTTGGCCAAAGCGATCAATGCCCTAAGTACCGAACAAGATCCTGAAAACGGGATCCACCAAAGCCTTGCCTTTGTCCAGGGAGACGCCACGCTTGTGATCCAATACCGGGTGGAGAATCACGAAGAGCTTTCCTTGCAACCCATCGAATTCGACAAACCCTTGACCAACGCCTACCTGATCCAGCTCCCCCCACTTTTCTGGAAAGCGCTTCCCCTCCGCCGCGCCGAGGTGCGGGAGGGGACATCCAATCTCACAGGAGAGGTTATGAAATTCCTGGAGGAGCACAAAGACTTCATTATGGCAAGGCGGAAGCAGGGCGGAGAGCCGGTCATGATGCCGAATGGAAGGACGAAGCTGATGACTTATGAGAGGCTCGTGGAGTTGGCAAGTGGGGGCCAGCTTCGCGTCATCGGGCAAGGGAGATTGCGACGCTTGGAATTCATTGAGTCGCCTCAACCTCAGAAAGAGGCTCCTTCTACAACCATTCCTACTGTTCGGCCGATTCCAGTAGAAGAGCTGGCGGTCTTGGGAGAGCAGCCAAAGCAAAGCGAGGAAGACAGTGGAAAAATCGATACACCCATCATCAATGAATCCACTCCCTTGGAAAAGGAGTTCGTTACAAAAACTCTCACTCCCGCACAGATAAACTTGAAAAGTTTTGAGGCCCAATTCAACCAGTTTCTCGAAAACGAAGCTTATCTGAAAGACCCTTGGAGTCTAGTGGACACCGGCGCTCAAGTTGAACAGCTCAAGCGGGGTATGGATTTCACAGCCTTTTTCGACTACGTGTGGCGCATGGCTGGCCGGGGAAATCAACGGGTCATCACAAAGAAACTCTGGAATGGGTTCAAATATCAGTTCAGAACGGTGATTGCCTCTTACCGGAAAGGAGAGTTGGAGCTGGGAGACGCGGGGCGGGGGAAATTGACTCAAACCTTCAGAGATCTTTTCGACCGGTTCCTGGTGAAAGCAGTCATTGGGGCCGGCCTGCGCAATGAAGAATTCAAGAGCTCTTTCAAGAAACTCGAGGATCTTTACCGTGGGATTCATGTGGAGACGAAGGAAGGAACGCGCCGCCTTCGCCTCAAGCCCAGAACACTGCTCCTTTTCCTATCATCCGGAAGTTTCAAGAAACCTGTGCTCAGGAAGGGCCAGACCAAGTTGCAGGCCCAGCGGGAGCTCTTGAGTGGTTTCGTACAGAAATTGGAAAAATCGGGGAACGAGAAATTTTCAAAAATTAAGGAGGAGGCGAGCGATGACTTTGATCTTTCGCCACCTGACCTCAAGGAATTTGATAGTTGGGTCAATGAGACTGCGCAACAAAAGGAAGTAGTCGTTGGCCCCAAGGCTTCTCCAGAGCCAGAAACTCCCCCTGAAAACCCGTTTGACTTTGATGCGCCTCCACCGATGCCCTCTGCGCCCGAATCCGAAAAGATACCCAAGCCCAAGAGAGCGCCGGTCAAAATCGCGGTGAAGAAGAATAAACCAAAAAGCCTGGAAGAACTCCGTCAGGACAGCCGGGACGCAGTCGGTCAATTGATCACAGCGATGAAGGACCATCTGGATGCGGAGAGGAACAAGGGATTGCTCGGTTTTCGCAAGGCTTGGTTGCTGCTAAAAAAGGGACAGGTCTTCTGGTACGAATCGATTGCGCTCAGAAAATTGAAGCGTTGGTTTCGCGGTGAGGATGCGCCGGCATGGAAAGATCCGAAGATTCTCCGTCAAGCGCTCGCAGAGGCGTCGATCCTTGAGGGAACGGAATTCTTAACACCAGAGAAAGATAAAGACGGAAACACAATCTATACCACCGAAGACAACCCTCTTCAAGAGGCCTATCTGAATTTCAAGACGACCGTCAATGCCCTCATCCAGGCCCTGCCGAAACCTTCTTCAAAGGGCGCCGCAAAACCAGCTTCCGCTCCAGTTGTTGAGGCAACGCCGCCAGCTCCACCTGAAGCGTCGGAAATACCGGAAAAAGAGAATAAATCCAAGGGAGAGAAACCGGATAAAAAAGCAGAAGCTGAAGAAGAGACACCGATGAAGGTTTATTGGTTAAGCGAGCTTGAATGGAATGAAATCAAATCTCCCGAATATAGCACGCTAATGTTTTATGGAACCGACGACCTGCCTTCTTGGAATTTGGGGAAAGTTATCAATGAAATTATTAATGGCAATGGCACTCTAGAAATGACCCAGGGGCTCTCCTGGACGGATGTCATTGCACTTTTGAGATATGCGGGTTTGAATCAAAAAGAATTTTCAAGGGATGAACAGACCCGGATCGAAAAATTTGTCCATGGGTGGCACGCCTTTCGGGCCCACACCTTTGCCGACGAGCCCGAAAAAGCCCGGGAGGTGGCGGAGGCAGCGATCGTCGCTTCGCAAATCTTTATCGACTCCGACGAACTTCTCAATCGCATTCCTCTTAGATATAAGCAATTCAAGCGATGGGCTCGATATCAAATTAAACGCCTTGATGACATTCGCTCTGAGGTTGAGGCTGCCTCCCCCCGCGCCGAGGTGCGGGCTGGTGCAACCATTGATGAAGCACAGGTTCTATTCCGAGCAAGGCATATTTTGGGAGAAGCTGTCCCGAACGCCGTCAAGGCTTCCATGCAATCCCGAGGTAAGAAAATTGTCTGGATTTCATTGGAGAAGATCGACAAGACGGCAGAGCTTAAGGGCACACCGGGAATGGCATTGAGAATTTCAGATAGCGGTCCCGGTCTTAATTTGGAAGACCTTGCCAATGCGGCCCGCGTCTTGCGCAAACATTTTAAGAATTTCCGCTCAAAAAAGCTTCGTCAAGAATTAGGTAAGGAATGGATCCAAGCCGTGCTTCATCTTGCAAATAAAAGCAAACCCCCCCGTTGGGAAGACGCTAATCACTTTCTTACTTTGATGCCAATCGAGGTTTTCGTTACCGAGAAAAATCCAAAAAGTTTCAATATCCCGGAAGAGTCTTATGAAGAAATTAAGAAAATGGAAGAAGGAAAGATGTACGTGGGTTGGGAATCGAATCGCGAATTTGGCCATGGGTTTTTTCTAACCCGTTTTCATAGCGGAAAACTTCAGGGAATCTATTACACTCTCAATCGTCCTGTCCCGGGTCCCACCGGTATTGTTGGCTTTCAAAATGTTTTGATCTTTCCCGAAGGAATTATTTTACATGCCGAGGCCCTCAAGGCTTTTATTCTTAAGGAAATCGAAGAGTACGCAAGAGATTCTTCCGTCGATTTTCAATTAAACTTACTCGGCGAAACCTTTATCAGGCCTGATAAGATTGCGCCCCTCTCAGAGAAAAAAAATCCCCCTTCTACGGACTCTCCCGGCCGCGCCGAGGTACGAGCGAATGGAAAAGAAGGACAGGTTTTGATTCCTCAGGCCCGCCCTGAGGACATGGCCACTCCGGAAGGATTCCAAAAGGATCTTCAAGGTCTCGCCGAAGCGCTCACACCCAAAATTCTAAATTCCTTGAGAATGAAAAAACCCGCCACGCCGGAAGAGGGAAGGATCGAATGCGGGGTCTGCGCTTCCGCGGCGCCCCTTGCCTTCGGACTTCTCAAGATTCACTATGAAGGCACGAGCGTCCAGCTCACGCTCCGGCGCGGCAGTTTGGGGCAAACTACCTTCCACACCTGGGTCGAGGTGAAGAACCCCCAAACCGGACAACACTTCTATGTGAGCCTCGCCGCCGACGCGCAATTTCCAAACCTCTGGACGAAAAAACAGGACGGAACGTGGCAGCCGCCGCTCACGAATCTGGTGGAGATCAAGGGCGAAAAGGAGTTTAAAGATTTCCTGGCCACAGTGGATGTGAAGGATCCGCTGAAAACGTTTGGCAGTCTGAGCGATTACGCCTCCTCGTTTGCCCGAGATATTGGATTGGGTGAAACAACGGATTCCATTACAGTCTATTTGAAAAATCATTTGATGGACTTGCTCAAGGATGATGAACGGGTCCAAATGGTTTGGGGCGAATCCCCCCGTGCCAGGGCCGAGGTGCGGAGCAATGCTCCGGGGGAGAGCCTGGAGACCTTGAGGCAACGTATGCTGAGTGGAAAACTTCCTGCCGATCGGGTGGGGGCGATGCAGACATTGATTCAGAGAGGGGAAGGGGAAGAGCGCCAAGCGGTCCTCTCCATTGCCCAGGGCATTCTGGCGGATTGGAAAAATGTCGATGAAGTGGCACTCATCAATGCCGTGGGAATCCTCGGCGTCTTGAGGGATCGAGATTCTGCGCAAGCTCTGGAAGGGCTCAAAGCGGCTGGAGCCAATGCGAACGTTTCAAAATTTGTCGACATTGCCCTTCAGCGCATTGAAAAGAAAGATCTCAAACCCCCCGCCGAGGTGCGAAGCGATCAAGAAGAAAAAGAATTCGTCGAGATGGAAAGCTTATTAAACACATACGCCGACGGATGGTGGGCTCGGTTCGAGGCTTTCGCAACGCGTCCTGTTCAACGCCATTACAAAAAATACCATTTCGTGTATGACCTCTCCTTAAATACAAAAGAAGATTTGTTTCAAGACCTGGCTGCCTATGTTTTAAGAAGAGAGCGGCAACCTACGCCAAAGGTGGGGAGCCTTCAAGAAAGTTATCGGGAAAGGTATCAGAAGAACCGCACCCCGTTTAAAAGTTGGCTGAATTCCACCATCAGAAACAAATTGAAGGATATTCTACGTGAGGAAAACCGCTACATCCGTGACCGAGTGGTTACAGAGCTGGGTTTACTGTTGGCGGAAACCAAAAGACCGGAAGAAGGAAATCCATCCAACCTTCTATCCCATCGGGACTTGGTGGAAAAAATCAGAGATTATGCACAAGAAAATTTTCCATCGCCCCAAAGCGATGTGTTTCTTGCCATTTTTAATGTGGGAAACTTGGAGACGTTCAAACAAGAAGTCTACAAAGAAATGGCGCAAACAGGAAAATATGGGAAGAACGAGAAAGCGATTAAACGAGTGTATTATGAGGCACTTCATCAAATAGAGAAGGCATTCAAAAAAGATTTAATCGATTTTTCCGTCCCCCGCGCCGAGGTGCGGAAGGTGACAACGAACGAAGAAAATTCCTTCTGGTCGTCTTTTGCATCGCTCGGAACTCGTCAAATCATGGCGGAGCTTTCGACCACAGGAAATAATGTGTCCCGCACGGCAGAAAAAGTCTGGCTGCCCCAAGAGGAGCGGAAAAAGCAAGAATTCAGTAATCGGATAGGTAACGATTTGAGACAAGCCATTTCGCTCCCACTTCAGAAAGCCCCCGATGCGAAGGATGGACCGAGTACGGCATTGGTTCTTTTTGACGAGTCTCGGTTCGGCCCTGAAGCTCTTGGAAAGCGAATGGGGTCCGACGGAGCCCAGCTCAATCTTCCTGGACTTGTGGCGGGCCTCCGCTTGGTTATAGGAAGTCTCATCTTTGGGTCCGATGCTTTTGCGGCGCCTGCTGTTTCTACCACACCCGAGAGCCTTACGGGCGCTCAGGGCATCGTGGATCGTATTCGGAGCATTGGCAAGTTGAGAATGGAATTTGAAATGCCGGACTTAGGCAAGGAACCGGGCCAAGCAGCGGTTCGTTCTGAGTTGAGGAAAGCCTTAATGGAAACTGTGGGAAACACGGTGGGCTTAAATAAAGAATTTTTTGTCCGAATCGTAGCGAATTCGATTTATGAAAAATATGAACTGGAGAGATTCCGAGGTCGATTGGTGAAGAGTCGCGAGGCTGCAGCAAGGATGCAGCAAATCGAAATCGTCTTCAAGGGACAGCACGTGGATTTGAACGTGAGCAAAGAGCCGATGGATGTCATCGTCACTTCGAACCCTCTTGGTGCGTTGAATCGAGGGGCCCGCAAGGCCGTCAACTCGAAGCGATTCATTGGCGACCGAGAAATTCCTTACCTTGGCGAGAAGGCCGTGGCACCTAATGCGCTTTTCCTCGCCTCGGCCGAGATTCCTTTTGAAAAACTCTTGAAAGGATTTGTCTACCTTCCTACTGGAGAAGTCCAGGCTGAGAACGAAGGGGCCTTCGACCTTGTCCGCGCTGTGATCCAGATGAAACTCCTCGAGGCCGCTGCCCACGAGGCGATGGCCCACGCGGCGTAATCTCAGGGTGCCTCAGCGCTTGATAAAGTTATCATATTGTGATAACTTTATTTCATGCGCGTACGGACGAGGATTACCGCGTTGGCGCGGGAGCGGGGGATGACGGCCTCTGAAATTGCCCGCCGGCTGAACCTCTATCGGCCCAACCTCTCTGCCATGGACGCGGGTCGAAGGACCGTCTCTCTCAAGTTGTTGGGTCGCATCGCCGAGCTTTTGAGTTGCAGTCCCGCTGATTTGATTCAAGTGGAGCCTCCTCTCCAACCCTTCTCCTCTCAACGGATGCTCAGGCTTCTTCAAAAGAAGGAGGCGAGTTTCCCCGATGGTGCTGACCGCAGTTGGGTTCACCGCGTGCTTCTTGCGTGGCAGAAACATTACAGGGCCGCGCGAAGAAAAAAATGAAGCGCCGTAAGACTCCGGACGACCCCTATCTCGATGTCATCGACCATTTCAATCGAAAAGGGGTGCGCTATGTGGTGGTGGGAATGGCGGGCATTAATTATTACGGCAAAGATGCCCGGCAAATATTCGGTACGATGGATTACGATATTTTTGTGGAACCCGCCCTTAAAAATGTGGACAAGGCATTAAATATCCTCAAAAGTTTAGGTTTTAACCTGGGAACCTCTGAGGGGACTTTGAATCTCACCGATTTAAAGGGAGTGGTGGGAATGCGACAAACTTTGATGGCCACGACTCCCTATGGATGGATGGTCGAATTGCTCCTCGAAGTTTCCGGTTTTCCTTTTTCTGAATTGTCCCGTGATGCCATGACGTTTACGGTTGAAGACATTCCCATCCGGGTGGGAAAACTGGCCCAACTGATTCAATCCAAACGGATGGCCCATCGTCCAAAGGACCGACAGTTTCTCAAACGTTACCAAGCTCTTCTTGATGAAGGGGAGAGCCAGGGGTTAGAATAACTTCCGCTCATGGCCATTCCTGCCCGGGTGCATCCTTTCCAAGAGATCGAGCCGAAGTGGCAGAAATTCTGGGAACGGGAGAAGCTTTTTAAAGTCGATCTGAATGGCTCCCGCCCCAAATATTACTGCCTCGTGATGTTTCCTTATCCTTCCGCTGCGCTCCACGTCGGACACGGCCGCAATTACATCATTGGTGATGCGGTCGCCCGCTACAAAATGATGCGCGGCTTCAATGTGTTGAGTCCGATGGGTTTCGATGCCTTCGGACTTCCGGCCGAAAACGCAGCCATCAAGCGCGGCATTCCGCCGAAGACCAGCACGCTCCAGAACATTCAAAATATGAAGCGACAGCTCGGCGAATGGGCGTGCGGTTACGACTGGTCGCGCGAAGTCATCTCCTGCCTTCCGGAATATTACCAGTGGACGCAGTGGATTTTTCTGAAGCTTTACGAAAAGGGTCTCGCTTACAAAAAACACGCTGCGGTCAACTGGTGCCCCTCCTGCCAAACTTCCCTCGCGAACGAACAAGTCGTGGACGGCGCCTGCGAGCGCTGCGAAACAGAAGTCATCACCAAAAATCTCGAACAGTGGTTTTTTAAAATCACAGAATATGCCGACCGGCTCCTTGAGGATTTGAAACTCCTCGGCGGCTGGCCCGAGCGCGTGCGCGTGATGCAGGAAAATTGGATCGGCCGGAGCCGGGGCGTGGAAATTGTTTTTCCCATGGTGGACGGGAGCGAACCCTTGCGGTGTTTTACCACACGCGTGGACACGATCTTCGGCGCCACTTATATGGTCCTCTCGCCCGAGCACCCGAGGCTTCCGGAACTTTTGAAGGGTGTTCCCAATCAGCGCGAAGCGGAAGCGGCCGTTCAAAAAATGAAGGAGCAAGACATTACAGTCCGCACGCAGGTGGAGACGGAGAAGACCGGCGTTTTCACGGGGCGCTACGTCGTGAATCCCATGACGAAGGAAAAAATCCCGTTGTGGGTCGCCAATTACGTTTTGATGGGATACGGAACGGGTGCGGTGATGGCGGTGCCGACGCATGACCAGCGGGACTTCGAATTCGCCAGGAAATACAAGCTTCCGCTCAAGGTCGTGATTGACCAGCCGGGAAAACCGCTCGATGAAAAAACAATGAAAGAAGCTTACGAGGATCCGGGAATCCTCGTCAACTCGGGCGCCTTCACGGGCGTTTCGAGCGAGGAAGCAAAAGAAAAAATCGCCGACTTCATGGAACGGAACCAAATCGGCAAGAAGGCCGTCAATTACCGGTTGCGCGACTGGTTGATTTCGCGCCAGCGCTATTGGGGCGCTCCGATCCCGATTATTTATTGTGAGAAATGCGGGACCGTGCCGGTTCCCGAAAAGGATTTGCCGGTGCTTCTGCCCGAGAAGGTGGAATTCAAACCCACCGGTGTTTCGCCGCTCCGGGATCATCCCGAATTTCAAAAGGTGAATTGCCCGCGCTGCAAGGCCAAGGCCCGCCGCGAGCCGGACACGATGGACACGTTTGTCGATTCGAGCTGGTATTTTCTCCGCTACATCAGTGCGAAGGACGGGTCGCAAGCCTTCAATCCGAAGGACGTGAACCGCTGGCTTCCCGTGGACCAATACATCGGCGGCGTCGAGCATGCGATCCTTCACCTTCTTTATTCCCGTTTCGTCACGAAGGTTCTTCATGATCTCGGACACGTTGCTTTCAAGGAGCCCTTCGCCAAACTTTTCACACAGGGAATGATCATCAAGGACGGCGCCAAGATGTCGAAATCAAAGGGTAACGTCGTGAGCCCGGATGAGCTGATCCAGCGCTACGGGGCGGATACCGTTCGGCTCTATACCTTATTTATAGGGCCGCCCGAGAAGGACGCTGAGTGGCAGGACACGGGCGTGGAAGGAGCGTCCCGGTTTCTGGCGCGGCTTTGGCGGCTTGCGGCTGAGTCGAGTACGGGTTCGGGTGAACGGCTGGAAGGGGAGGCCTTGGAGGCAGGAGAAATCCGTTTCCGTCTTCACGCCACCATCAAAAAAGTGACGGAGGATTTGGAAGGTGATTTTCATTTCAACACGGCCGTGAGCGCGTGCATGGAATTCTTGAATACTCTGTACCGGTTCCGGCCCGCTTCAAAAGAAGACCGGAATCTTTTCCAGCAAAGTTTGAAGACATTGGTGTTGCTCCTTGCTCCTTTCGTGCCGCACCTTGCCGAAGAACTTGGGTCACGGATGGGAGGGAAGGGGACTATTTTCCGCGAGCCGTGGCCGAGTTTTGATCCGTTGGCCCTTGAGCGAGAGGAAGAGGAAATCGTGATTCAGATTTCAGGGCGCGTCCGGTCTCATTTGAAAGTTTCCCGGAACATTTCAGAGGAAGAATTGAAAACGTTGGTCCTCAAGGATTCCAAAGTCAAAGAATGGGTCGACGGCAAGGACGTGAAAAAAGTCATCGCCGTGCCGCACCGGCTTGTCAACGTGGTGGTCTGATGCCCAAGGTTGAAATTAAGAAAAACGCGATTTGGGTGGGGAAGAAACGAGTCCCGCTCGTGTCGGGAGAAGTGCATTATTGGCGTGTCAATCCGAGTTATTGGTCGGAGATCCTCGAGCGGGTCCGCGAGACGGGGATCGAGGTCGTCTCCACTTACGTTCCGTGGGATTATCACGAGCACCAAAAAGGAAAGTTCGATTTCACGGGGAAAACGGATGAGACGCGCAATCTCAAGGGGTTCCTCGAGCTCACCCGGAAAAAGAAGTTCTGGGTCGTTATCCGGCCCGGCCCCTACATCTATAGTGAATGGCCCAACGAGGGGATCCCGGAATATGCACACCAATATCACCGCCTTCATCCTCAATTCCTCGCTTACGCCAAAGAATACCTGAAGCGGGTCACCCAAGTGATCCGACCTTTTCTAGCAACGCGGCCCGGCGGGCACATTCTTCTTCTTCAGGCCGACAACGAAATCGACCCATGGCCGGACCTCTTCGGCAATCAGTACGGCTTGAACGGCAAGCCGGGTCTTTTCCAGGATTTCATCAAGGAGCTCTATGGTGGCCAGCTCGCGAAGCTCAATGAAAGCTGGGGAACGAAATACCAAAATTTCAACGAGGCCGCCCCGTTCATCGCCACGATGCTCAAGGACGAGCCGGGCTTGGCGCTCAAGGGAGACAAGGAACTCAAGCGGAACATCGATTATTTCAAGTTCAAGTATCATTACACACTTCAGTGCGCCCGCTGGAACGTCGAGACCTTCCGCTCACTCGGGATTAACATCCCCGTTTACCTCAACCTTTATCCTTTCTTCTACGCCCATGACTGGCTCCAGATGCAAAGCGCGGCGGACGCGGTGGGGGTTGATCTTTATCCGTCCGGAGAACTTTCGGAGGATCCATTCGAACAACGAAAACTCATCGACAAGGTCCGTTACCTCCGCGGCGTTTCACCGCTTGCCTTCATCGCGGAATTCGGCGCGGGGATCTGGCACGCGCGCCATTACGAATCGGGGATCTTCACGCCCAATCATTACCGGCTCATCACGCTCTCGGCGCTCCTGGGGGGCATCACGGGATGGAATTGGTACATGCTTGTCAACCGCGACAACTGGTACATGTCGCCCATCAACGAGTGGGGGCGGGTCAGGCCGGAGCTTTACAATGTCTTCCGCGACCTCGTGAAAATTTTTCAACGAATGGATCCTCCTTCTCTGACCAAACTGAGCGACGTGGGAGTGACTTTCAACCCGATCCAGTACGCGGCCCGCACGCTCACGCACAATAGCTCCATCCTGACCGCTCTCTACCATGCCGACATCGATTATCATCTCTTTGATCCCCGCAATCCTATTTCCGGTCCGAAAGTGCTTTTTTATTCCGGGAATCAATGGCTCGACCGCGAAGCCCAACGCAACCTCCGCCGGTACGTTGAAGGGGGAGGGACACTCGTCGCCTTCCGGAATTTTCCGAGAAAGGACGAAGACTTCGAGCCCTGTGACCTGGTCGGCTTCGAAGAGCCGAGCCGCATCCTCTTTGAATTCAAGCGGGAGTTCCCGATTCAGTTTGCCCCCGATCGGCCGAAAATCTCGGTAACGAGCTCCGTCTTCAGCTTTGACCGTGTCCAGGGTGAGCCGATCGAAACGTTCCTCGGACCCTATGGCCGTCATACGGTGGGCTACCGCAAGCGGATTGGAAAGGGACAATTGATTCATTTGGGGTTTGAACCCACGGCCGAACTGATGCTGGAAATCCTGCACTCGCTCCGCATCCCTCTCCATGCGTATTCGTCGACCCGCGAAGTGAAGACGGCCCTTTTTGAACGGGGCAAGAACACGTGTTACCTCGTGGCCGTCAACAACGGGAACGAGGAAAAAAGCGCGCTCCTTCATCTTCCCCATTTTCGAGGAAAGGGGAGAGTGGTGGCGCGGGACCTCTTCACGGGTGAGAAGGAAACGGTTTCGTTCGGCCGTGAACCGTATTTCACCGTGAATCTCCCCCGCAAGGACGGCCGGGTGTTCGAATTTAAGAGGTCTTGACTTTAGGGGGGTTCCAAGGTAAACATTTTCACTAAAGAAAGGGGGTGAGTGGAATGAAGAAAGTATCGTTGTTTCTCGCACTGGCTCTCGTGTTGACGATGTCCGGCGTTGCGTTCGCCGAGACGGTTCAGGGAACGGTATCGAGCGTGGATTTGGCTGGCAAAGTGCTTAAGGTCAGCAAAAAGGACGCCGCGACCGGTGCCGCTGCAGACGTCAGCATTTCGGTGAACGATTCAACCACGTACGCGGGAGAGGTTACGGCTCTCGCTGAAGTGATTGAGGGCGACACCGTGAAGATCGAGGCCGACAAGGACGCCACCAGCGGCAACTGGGTTGCCAAGTCGGTGGAAGTTGCAGCCACAGAGACTGCTTGATCGCCAGTCACGCCTAATTCCCGATTTCGGGGAAACGGAGGAACCATTGGAGTGGGTGAATTTCTGGATCGTAGAAAGGGGTGACTCCACCACCCTAACCCGTCGGTCTCCCTCGTGGGACCGGCAGCTCACTCCGTCGGCGAAGGTGGAGGGAATTATAACATTCAAAAAATAATGTACGAATCCTTCTTCGGACTGAAAGAACTGCCTTTCAACGTCACGCCCGATCCGCGTTTTATCTACTTCAGCCGCCATCACCTGGCGGCGCTCTCGACGCTCCTTTACGGAATCGAGAATCGGCGCGGATTCATGGAAATTTCCGGTGAGATCGGGGCAGGCAAGACCACGCTCTGCCGGACCCTCCTCAAGGAACTGGAAGGTCAGGCCCACACGGCCTTCATCTTCAATCCCAAACTTTCCCAGATCGAGCTCCTCGAGACGATTGTCGAGGATCTCGGCATCACCACCAAGGGCCGGCGGCGGAAGGATTACTTCGATGCCCTGAACCGCTTCCTCTTGGAAGAACTCGAGAAGGGGATGAACACGGTCGTCATCATCGACGAGGCGCAGAACTTAAGCCCCAAGGCCCTCGAGCAAATTCGGCTTCTCTCGAACCTCGAGACCACGCGCGAAAAGCTCATTCAAATCATCCTCGTGGGTCAGCCGGAGCTCAGGGAGCTTCTGGCCCGTCCGGACTTGGCGCAGCTTCGGCAAAGAATCGCGATCCGCCACCATCTCCCTTCTCTCAGTGGAGATGAGACCGAAAAATATATCGCCCACCGTCTTCAGGTGGCGGGGTGCGAAGAACGGCTTTTCACACCCGAGGCCGTGGAGCGGATCTATGAGCGTTCTGCCGGCATTCCCCGCTTGATCAACGTGCTTGCGGACCGGGCCCTGCTCGCGGCCTTCACCAAAAATGTCCGGATCGTCGAAGCGGCGCTCGTGGACGAGGCGAGAGCGGATCTTGAGGGCATTCCGGCGTGAGCCTGATCCACGAAGCGCTCGAGAAGCTGGACCAGGAAAAAAAATCGGGGTGGAGAAGACCCACGCCCGTTTCGACGCCGGAACCTCGAGCCCATCTCCCCAAAGAGGAATCTTCCAAGAATCATGGAGTTCTTTATGCCATGGCGGGCGTACTCGTTTTCTTTTTTCTCGCCGGTCTCGTTTATTTCTTCACGCGTCCCGAAACGGATCATCAGTTTCAGCCCACCCAAAAGTCTTCTTTTCATGCGCTTTTCCCGCGGGGCCCCTTCACTTTGACGGGCATCACGCAAGTGGGATCGGACCACACCGCCATCGTCAACAACCACTTGGTCCGGGTGGGAGACGGAGTGGACGGGGCTGTGGTGGAATCGATCGATGAGAGCGGCGTGGTTCTCGGGGTTGAAGGCCAGAAGGTGGAACTGAATCTTTACGGCGACTCGAATACTCACCTGACCCGTTTGGAGGTTTCCCGCTAGAACGGGTGTCTCACCATGAACCGCCTACGTTATTATCAAGATACACTCTTCGCTTTGCTCCTGGCCCTGCTTCTTGTGAGCACAGGTTTTCTTTCCCTCTTTCGAAGCCCCTCTTTTTCCAACCCTCTCGCGGCGCAAGGCGGAACGATGCTGAAACCGGTCCCCTTTACCCAAGAAGACGGAGGTCGGATTAGGCTCATCCGCTGATGCGGCGGCCTTTTCTCTGGCCGGCCGCAGGTCTAGCGGCGGGGATCCTGGTTGGAAAATTCGTCCCCGCTCCGGGGCGGGTCGTTTTCCTCTCCACGCTTTTCCTTCTTCCCCTGATTTGGTTTTCGCGCGGGAGGCGTGCGTTTCTCCCGCTTTTTCTCGCGGCCGTGTCCGGGATCGGAATCCTCCGGATCCGCGAGGCCCTCACGCTTCCCGCTCATCACGTTTCCCAATTCGTTCAAAAAAACGGATGGGCGAGCCTCGAGGGAAAAGTGGTTTCCCTTCCCGTGGTCAAGGAAAAGGGCAGGAGACGCGTTCATTCGTTTGTCCTTTCCTCTGAGAACCTCGTCCGAGAAGGAAAGTTTTTCGAAACGACCGGCAGGGTCCAGGTCTTCCTTTTCAATCCGGGAGAGATGACGCCCTTTGGAAGCCGTGTCCGGGTCCGCGGACAGCTGCTCCCGCCGAAGGCACCCGAAAACCCGGGCGAGTTTGATTACCGGAGGTATCTCGCGGACCAGGGGATCCACGCGGTCCTGGAAGGTTACGGTGAGCGTTCGCTTCGGATTCTCTCGGCCCCGCCTAGGCCTCTTTCGCCGGTCGTTTGGATTCAAAAACTTCGCGAACTTTCGGCCCGGCATCTGGATTCTCTTTTTGAGGCGCCTGCGAATCAACTCTTGAAGGCGCTCATCCTTGGGATCCGCAAGGACCTTTCCGAAGAAATGCGGGATGACTTTATCAAGACGAGCACGGCGCACCTGGTGGCCGTCTCCGGGATGAACATCACGCTCGTGGCGGGCAGCCTCTTTCTCATCGCACTTGCGATGGGCCTCCCGCAGAAGGGGGCCGCCGCCGCGGGACTGGTTGCTGCCACAGCCTACGTTTTTCTTTCGGGCGCGGAAATTCCCGTGGTGCGAGCCGGATGGATGAGCGGACTTTTTTTCACGGGCCTTCTCCTTGAACGGGAGAAAGACCTTCTCAACAGCCTTTTCTTTGCTTTCTTTGTCATCCTCGTCTTCGACCCCGGAGCTCTTTTTCAGGCCGGTTTTCAACTTTCCTTTCTTTCGGTTCTCTCGCTCCTGCTTCTCTCTTCAAAAGGAGAAGAAAGAAGAGGCGAGTGGTTTCAGACCGTGACCGTGCTCATCGGGACCTTTCCTTTGTGCACGGTGTATTTCAGTGTGTTTTCTTGGACCAGTGTTTTTGCCAACGCGCTGGCCATTCCGTTTTTTAACCTGGGAGTATTAGCGGGGCTCGTGGCCCTTCCTCTGGGAAAGTTGCCGCTGGCCGGTCCTCTGCTGGTCAAGGCGGCGTCCCTTGCCCTGAGGGCCGGCGTCGCTTGGATCCACTTTTGGGCTGAGAAACCGTGGGGCTATGTTTATTTGAAGCCTCCTTCTTTAGGCCTCATCTTTTTTTACTACGCCGCGCTCGCTTTTCTGCTCCTCGTTCGAAGAGTGCCGGCCCCCCATTTCCCGGCCGGCCGGAAAATCGCCTTCTCGATCTGGCTCGTGGTCTTTGCCTGTTTTTTCCTACCCCGGAAAAATTCTCACTTTATCCTGACGCTCTTGGCCTCGGGTCAGAGCGAGATTGTGGACGTTGCGTTCCCGCGAGGGGGTCACTGGCTCGTCAATACCGGGAGAGAGCGGCCTTCCAATCAAGCGCGGTGGATGACCGGGCCCTTCCTTCGCCGACAGGGTGTGAACCGGCTTGCCGGAATTCTCCTGACGGATTTTTCCGCCCGACACGCGGGGGGACTTGAAACGCTCCTTCGGAATTTTTCGGTCGCCTCGGTGGGTTATCCGCGAAGCTCAGAAATTCCGAAGGGGCTCGACCGGTTGTTTCATTCCAAACGATTCAAGCGGATCGTGCAAATTCCGATCGGGTCTGAAGAAAAACTCGAGCTGGACGATGACGCGGGATTTCGGGTCCTCGGCGCGGGAAAGGACGGACTTTTTCTCCTGGTCCATTACCGGGGCGTGCGGTTCTTGATCCTTCCCACGTGGAAAACCGAAGCGATTCGGAAGGCCTTTCCAGTCCTCGAGGGACTTTCCTCGGTGGACGTCCTCGTGCTTCCGGCGCGGGGCGAGCCGGATCCGTCCGATTGGGAGAAAATCCTCACCCTCCTTTTGCCGGAATGGGTCGTGATTCCCCATGAAAAACCTTCTTTTGAACCCGTTCTTGACTCTCTCCGAAGGGAGGAAATCCCTTATCTTTCCCTTGCGACGACAGGAGCGCTGCGTTTTGAGATTGGGGAAGGAGCATTTCGAGTCGAGCCCTTTCTTTCTCCGCCCTCCTCACGTTGACACCCGTTAGACCCTGTGTTATATTGGAGCGTTCAAAAACCCGCTCTAAGGAGAGATACTTCAACAAGTTGTGAGAAAAAAATCCCTCGCGTTTGTCGTCATTCTCGCGTTCAGTCTTTTTAATTCCCCCGCCTTCGCGGCTTGGATCTGGTCTCCCGAAGAAGGCAAGTTCGTGAATCCGGATGAAAAAATTCAGGGCTCCCCACAAGAGCAGTACGACTATGCGATGGAATTTTACAAGTCGAAGAATTTCAAGGAGGCCGCCCACCAGTTCCGGCTCCTCCTGAAGCGATATCCCGGTGCTCAGGCGGCGCCTGAGGCGCAATACCGGGTCGGTACGATTTATGAAGTAGCGGGAGATTATTACCGCGCTTTCCAAGCTTACCGCGATCTCCTGCAACGTTATCCACAGACTGAGCGGATGACCGAGGCCATTGAGCGGGAGTTCAAGATCGGCAATCTCTTTCTTTCCGGAAGGAAAGCCAGGCTGATGGGACTCGAAGTGCTTCCGTCGGGACCGAGGGCCGTGGAAGTCTTCAAGCACATCACAGAAGCCGCGCCTTACAGCGAATACGGCGACAAGGCCGCGTTCCATCTCGGCCTCGCCCACAAAAAAATCAACCACTTCGAGGAAGCCATCGAGGCCTTCCAAAAAGTCATCGACCAATATCCCCAGAGCCGTCTCGTTCCTCAGGCCCGGTTTCAGATTGCGGACACTTCCTATCTTCAATCGGTGGTGGCCTCGCGCGATCAGCGCGTGATCGACCAGGCAAGCGATCAGATCGACCGGTTTCTCAGCCACTACCCGGACTCCAGCGTTTCGGACAAGGCGGCCCGCCTCCGGCAGGAAATTGACGAGAAAAACGCCGAGAAAAATTTCAGGATCGGCTATTTTTACGAAAAGGAAAACTTTCTCGACAGCGCTTTCATTTATTACCGCGACGTGGCCGAACGCTACGCTCACACGACGGCGGGGCAAAAGGCCGTTGAGCGGCTCCGGCGTCTCGAACGGCCCACGGACTTTTTGAAATCCCAGGAGGCCGAGGTCAGTACCCAAAAACAAAAACTCCTCGAGGAAATCAAATCGATCAGCAATTCCGACCCGGCGCGAAAGAAAGATCTGGAATGGGAACTCAAGCGAGTTGAAAAAGAAGAGAAGGAAGTCCGCAAGGCCAAGCCCGAGACCATCAAGCGCCGCCTCGCCGCTCTTCGGTTGAAGGAACAAACGCTCAAAGAAAAGCGAAAGGCCCTCAAGCAGAAAAAGAAGCACTTCGCTAAAAACCCGTCCGACGATCTGGTGCTCGCCTTCCAGCGTTGGGAGGCCTCCCTCAATCAAGAGGAACAAGAACTGGCGAGGGAGAAAATGCAGATCAACCAGTGGGAGAAAAACTTGGGGGTCGAGACCGAACCTTTTTACGCGGAGTGGGTCCCCTTTGGCAAGGAAGCGCCTTCTCCCGTCGAGCAGGTCGAGCGGGTACAGGCCAAGCGCTTGGATCAAATCGCCCGCGAGAAGCGGAAACTCCTGATGAAAAAGGAATCCCTTTATCAAGAATACGAAAAGACCCTTGCGCTGGAAGGCCTCGCAGGGCAAGCGGAAGCCTCTTTTGCGGGGGAGAAGGAGAAGCTCGAAAATCAGTTTTCGCAAATTCAAGCGCTGGAAAAGAGACTCAAAGAAAAAGAAACTTTTTACGAGAAACACTTCGGCGCCCCCGCTTGGCAGGCCCTCTTCCGCGTGCCCACGAATGTCCTGGGCCGTTCCGTGGACGCCTTGAACCCCTTAAAGGAAACACCGAAGAACTGGAAATCCAAGTCCCCGGAGGAATTGAAGACCTTGGAGGGAGAGTGGCGCAAAAAAATCGCTTCCCAAAAGGAATTGGTCGATGTCATCAGCCGGGCCTTTGATGATGAGCTCGCCCGCGTGGAGGAAAAAAGACGGCTCGCCGTCCAGTCCGAAACCCCGGCCGTCGATGCCAAGAGCCTTCGAAAGACCATTAAGCAGGTTGAACGGCAGATCCGGACTTATTACAATGAAATTCAAGATCGGAACGAAAGGAAAGAGGAACTCTTGGGAGAAGTCGAGCGGGCCCTCAAGGGCCAGGAGAAGCAGACGACGGGAGCGCGCGCGGGCAAAATTCTCACCGCACCGGCACGCGGCGCCTACCTTTTCGGCCGCTCCTTTCTTTTCGGGCTCCCGGATCGCGACGTGACGCTCACCCAAGGGGCCCAGCGCGGTTCCTCCCGAGAGCAGGCGGAAGCCGCACTCCTCAAGGAGCTCCGCGAGCAGATTGAGTTGGAAAGTCTTCTCATTGAGACCCGGAACCAGGAGATCCTCCGCCTGAAACGCGAAGTGGAAGCGCTGAGGGCCCAAGCCTCGCTCGCCGGGACCGGTCCCGTGAGACCCATTCTTGTTAAGATTCCCTATGTCTTTGTCCGTGAAGCCATCGTGAGCGCCAACCGGCTTGTCCCCCAGAAAGACCGGAAGGACAAGTTGATCGGGCAGCTCAATAAGGAAACCGAAAAATTGGAACGTCTGAAGCGGGAGTTTGCGAAGATCGAAGATTTGACAGCCCAGAAAACCCCTTCCGAAAAGAAAGAAGTCCCCGTCGCCGAAACGAAACCGGCTCCGAGCCAACGTGCGCTTGCCGAGGAAATCCGAACGCTTCACAAGCAGCTCGAACTTGAGACCGGAAGTTACGAGCTCCACCGCCAAAGCTTCGAGAAAGTCCGGTGGGAAAAACTCTCGCCGGGGCGCGGCAAGGTCCGCACGCGAAAGCTCAAGAGCCTCGAAAAAAGCATGGTCCGTCTGATCGAAGAAGAACAAAAGGTCCAAGAGGAAGAGCAAAAGCTTCTCGCCAAGAAAAAGGAAGTGGTGGAACAATTCCTGAGCAAGCTTCCGGCGGATCACTTTGTCAAGGAACTCGGCCGCGAACGGGACGAGATCGATTCAAAGTTGAGCGAAATTCAGAAGCGGCAAACCTCCCTCGGAGAAGAGCTCAGGCGGCTTCGACCCCAGGCCCCTTCCTGATGCTTCGCTCTCGGCTCCTTTCATCCATCCTTTTGATGGGGATTTTGCTCCTTCAGACCTCGTGCGGTTACACCCGGAAGACGGTTCTGCCGCGGGACATCCACACCATTCACGTGGACACCTTCAAGCACAAGATCCCCCTCGCCAATATCTACGCCTTTGAACCCGGTCTCGAAATCAAGATCACGAACGCAGTCATTCGGCGGCTTCAACAGGACGGAAACCTGCGGGTGAAGTCCCGGGAGGAGGCAGACGTCGTCCTTCAGGGTGACCTCATTGCGTTTGATCAAGAGGGGGTCCGCTTCACGGGACTCGAGCGCGTTGAGGAGTACCGGCTCTTCGTCGCTGTGGCCCTCAAGCTGGTCGACCGGAAGACAGGGGAGGTCCTCTGGGAAGAGCCCAACTTTTCCGGGGATGCCTCTTACTTCGTGACGGGTCCGCGGTCGGTCTCGCGCGGGATCGCCTCAGAGCGGGCCGTGGATCGGCTGGCCCGCAACATCGTCGACCGCATCGTCGAAGATTGGTGAAGTTCCCTCTTTTCGTCCTCGTTGGCCATCCCTTCCTCTCGGAGGAGAAGCGCAAGGAAATTCTCGCCTCCTTGGAAAAGGAATTCGGAAGTCCCTTCCCGGTCACGGTCCGCCGCGCCCTCGAAGTCCCCGTGGCCCAGCTCGTGAACGAGGCTCGAACCCTTCCCTTCCTCGCTTCGGCCCAGGCCTTTTGTCTCCGGGAGGCGGATCAATTCACGAAAAGTGATTGGGCGATCTGGCAGGAATATTTTGAGTCGCCGCACCCCCGGAGTTTTTTCCTCTTTGAGGCGGAGTCTTTTGAGAAAAACCCCCCGTTGGTGGAACGCGCCTCCGAGGCCCGGCAGCTTTTTTTCCTTCGACCCAAGGCCGACTCGATGCGCGCGCGGTTCATCCGGGAAAAATTGGGGCGGGCCGGGAAGACGATGATACCCGAAGCCGAGAGGCTTCTCGGATCGCGGGTGGGGGACTCTTTTCTTTTTCTGGATTCTCTTTTGGATCAATTGATTCTTTACACAGGCGAGAGGAAGGAGATCGGTCCAGCCGACCTTGAAATCCTCGATGAAAAACTAATTCAGCTCGGAGGCGATGATCTCCTGCGAGCGCTTGCAGAGCGAAACGTGGGACGAGCGCTCGAAGCCTTGAACGATCTCCTGGAAGCGAACTTCCGGGATTTTCCCTCGGTGTCCGGCCTCCTTCATTGGCAGTTGAGGCGTCTTTGGGAGGCCAAACGGTGGCAGGCCCAGGGCGTGGGAGAGCGGGAGATTACTTCGAAACTTCGCCTTTCACCGGCGCGGACGTCTTATTTTTTCCAGGAGCTCGACCGATTTTCTCTTGTTGAACTGGAACGGATCCTCGAAGGACTTTTCGAGCTGGATCGTGAGCTCAAGACGGGAAACGCCGAAGGTCGTTACGAGATTGAACGCTGGATGATCAGCGGGATTGGGTAAATTTCGCCAGGCGGTAGGCGATGCGGGCCTTCTTACGGTCCGCGCGGCCGGGGGGCACGATGCCCCGGGAAGCGGCCCGGTCCCAACTGGAAACGAGCTCGCGGGCGAGCGTGGGTGCTTGTTTCGCGTCAGCGGTCGGAAGGGAATCGAACTTCCGCCAAAGGGTTTTCAGTTCAGAAAGGGTTGCTTGATTGCGTTCTCTTTTCCGAACGTCCTTGCGGATTTGCTTGATGGCGGCATGTACGTTGGCCATAAGGAACGAGAGAGTATCACAAGCCTGAAAGGCCTGTCAAGACGATGAAATCAAAATTGCTGAAGGCGGCAGGGTTGATCGGGGCGCTCACTCTCGCAAGCCGCATCCTCGGGATGATTCGGGACATCGCAAGCGCCCACCATTTCGGTACCACTTGGCAATGGGACGCCTTCATCTACGCTTTCATGCTCCCCAACTTCTTGCGGCGCCTCGTCGGCGAGGGGGCCCTCTCAAGCGCCTTCATCCCGGTTTACACTCAATTGATCCAAAAGGAGGGGGAGGCGTCGGCCTTTCGCTTCGTGAACGTGGTCTTCACACTCCTTACGACCACCCTCGTGAGTTTCCTTGGGATCGCCGAAATCATTCTCTTTTTTCTCGTGCGGATACCCTCCCTGCCGCCCGTCGTTCTTCTCACCGCGCGCCTCCTCGAAGTTCTCTTTCCTTATCTTTTTTTCATCTCGCTCTGTGCGCTCGCCACCGGGATCCTCAATTCGCACCACCACTTTTTTTCGCCCTCGCTGGGCCCCATCATTCTTGACCTCGTCTGGATCCTGGGGATCTTTTGGGTGACTTCCCTTCCCGGACTGTCCAGCGAGAAACGAGTTTTCTTTTTGGCCTTTTTCATCTTGGGTTCGGGCGTACTTCAACTGGGGGTTCAAATTCCCTCACTCCTTCGGGTCGGGTTTTCTCCCCGATGGATCTGGGATTTTTCCCATCCCGGTCTCCACCAAGTGGGAACACTCATTTTGCCGGCGATTTTGGGTTTTGCCATTGTTCAGACCAACGTCTTAGTTGACATGACGCTCGGCTTCTGGGTCGGTGCCGGTGCCAACTCGAGCCTTTTTTATGGAAATCGGCTGATGCAATTCCCGCTCGGCGTCTTCGCCATCGCGATGGGGACGGCCCTTCTTCCGGCGATCTCCCATCACACGGCCCGGAAGGAAATGGAGGAAGCCAAGCGAGCCCTTTCCTTCGCCCTCCGGAGCGTTTTCTTCATCATCTTTCCCTCGACGGTGGGACTCATCGTGCTCCGCACGCCGATCGTCCGGCTTCTCTTTGAGCGCGGCGAGTTTGATGCGGCGTCCACGGCGCGCACGGCCTTCGTGGCGCTTTGCTACACGATCGGCCTCTTCGCTTACTCGGGTCAGAAGATTGTCGTCACGGGTTTCTACTCCCTCCAGGACACGAAAACGCCAATGAAGATCGGCGCCGTGACGCTTCTCCTCAACATCGTCTTCAATCTCATCCTGATGGGACCCTTAAAGGAAGGCGGACTTGCGCTCGCGACCTCCATCGCGGGAATCTTCAACTTCGTCGCGCTGCTTTACCTCTATAACCGGAAGATTTCTGACTTTTCGCTAGGAGAAATTTTCACTTCTTCGGTCCGGATCCTCGTCGCGAGTCTCGGGACCGGATGGCTCGCATGGCAGTTTTATCAAGGGATCTATGGTTGGGTGAACGCCGGACAGACGACCCGGCTCCTCGCAAGCGTTTTGGGAAGCGTTTCGCTCTCCTCGGGGGTTTACCTTGTCCTCTGTTTTTTCCTCCGCGTTCCCGAGCTACGGGACGCCCTTGAATGGCTCCGAAACCGAAACAGCGCAAGAGCAGCCGGAAGGGTGGGTGAGGAGCTATTGTAAAGCCCGAAGATCTTCCCCTTACGCCGGGTGTCTATTTGATGAAAGGCGAAGAGGGCGAGATTCTCTACATCGGGAAAGCCGCATCTCTCAGGAAGCGGGTCCAGTCTTATTTCCGGAACCAGGGACAGCTCCCAAAAATTCAAGTTCTCCTCACGAAAGTCCGGGACCTCGACTACATCGAGACACCCACGGAGGTGGACGCCTTGCTTCTGGAGGCGGACCTCATCCGGAAATATCAGCCGCGCTACAATAAAGAGCTCAAGGACGACAAGAGCTACCCGCTTCTCAAGATCACGGGTGACGCGTTTCCGCGCCTCCATGTTACGAGAAACACAGCGAAGCAGTGCCGCTCCGCAGGCAAATCGGACCCGAAAGCCCGCTACTACGGTCCTTATACGGACGCCAAGCTTTTGCGCGAGGCCGTCACGCTCATCAACACACTTTTCCCTTTAAGGAAGTGCCGGACGCTCCCGAAAAAAGCCTGCCTTTATTACCATATCGGTCAGTGTCTGGCGCCGTGCATCAAGCCCGAGGTCAAGCCGGCTTACGAGCGAGTTGTGGCCGAGGTCAAAAATTTTCTGGGGGGAGGAAAGAAAAGCTTCGTGGATTATTTGACGGAACGGATGTTTCAATCGGCCGCCGAGCTCCGCTTCGAGGACGCCCAGTTTTTCAAGGAACAGATCCGGGCCCTGGCCCGTCTGAAGAAAAAGAAGTTTTCTCCCCGTTCAGCCGAGATCCGCGTGGGCTTCTCGGCCACCCTGGAATTGAAACGCCTCCTGCACCTGGAGCGGCTCCCTGAAAAGATCATCTGCTTCGATGTTTCCAATATCCATGGGGACGAGGCCGTGGCTTCGCGAGTGGCCTTTTACCGGGAACTTCCGGACAAGCTTGAATACCGACGTTACAAGATCAAGACTGTAACCGGGATCAATGATTACGCAATGATTCAGGAAGCGCTGGGCCGAATGCTCGTTGCGTTTCGCGAGGGGCGGGAGTCCTTCATTCCGGATCTGGTCATGATCGATGGGGGAAAAGGTCACTTGAGCGCCGCGGCCGAGGTTCTCCGACGCGAAGAATTCCAGGAGCTCGAACTGATCTCTCTAGCCAAGCGTTTTGAGACGGTTTACTCAGGGCGACTGGGAGGAGAAGTTTTCATCCCCCGCGATTCACCCGCACTTCATCTGCTTCAGAAGATCCGCGATGAAGCCCACCGATTCGCCATCACCTATCACCGGACGCTCAAGGAAAAGAGCATTGTCCGTTCCGAGCTCGATCGGGTCCCGGAAATCGGTGCGAGACGGAAGCGGATTCTTCTAAAGCACTTTGATTCGTTCGACATCCTCCGACGCACGGGTGTGAGCGAGCTCGCCGGTCTCCCCGGGATGAACCGCAAGGCCGCGGAAGAAGTCTTGCGCCATCTCAAGGGCTGAAATTTTAATCCCGGCCTGCTATACTACGCCCTTTATGGAAATCACCCCGCGTGAAATCAAGGAAAAGTTTGGATTTCTCCAGGCCCGCCTGAGAGAGATCAGGGGGTATCTTTGACCTCGAAGCAAAATCCAACGAAATCACCCGCCTGAATCAGGAAATGGCAGCGCCCGGCTTCTGGGACCGGGGCAAGGTCGCGCAGGAAACCGTCGAAAAGCTTAAATCCCTCAAGCGTCTCGTGGAACCCTTCGAAAAATGTGAAAAAGAAGCCCAAGAAATTTCCGAACTCCTCACTCTTTTTGATGAAAGCGACTTCGATTCCTTCCGAGAACTCAAAGACCACTTGGACCGGCTCGAGCATGAAGTGGCCGGTCTTGAATTTCAACGTCTTCTTTCCAGTCCGCTCGACAACCACAACGCCATCGTGAGCATCAACGCCGGCGCGGGTGGCACCGAATCCTGCGACTGGGCTGAAATGCTCCTTCGGATGTATCTCCGCTGGGCCGACCGACACGGTTACGTGACGAAGACCATCGACTTTCAACAGGGAGAAGAAGCAGGGATCAAGAACGCGACTTTTCTCGTTGAAGGCTCATACGCCTACGGTTACCTCAAGGCCGAGAGCGGTGTCCACCGGCTCGTCCGGATCTCTCCCTTCGATTCCAACAAGCGGCGCCACACCTCGTTTGCGTCCGTGGACGTGATCGCCGAGGTGGAGGATGCACCGGAGGTCCAGATCAAGGAGGCCGATATCCGGATCGATACGTATCGGGCGGGCGGAAAGGGCGGCCAGCACGTCAACAAGACCTCAAGCGCGGTCCGCATCACGCACCTGGCGACGGGTGTCGTCACACAATGCCAAAACGAACGTTCGCAGCATCAGAACAAGGAAGTGGCGATGAAGGTCTTGCGGGCGCGCCTCTTTGAGCGTCTCTTGAAGGAACGCGAGGCCGAATTCAAGGCCCAGTACGGCGAAAAAAAGGAAATCGCGTGGGGATCTCAGATCCGGTCCTATGTTTTTCATCCTTACACGATGGTGAAGGATCACCGCACGGGGGTGGAAACTTCAAACGGTCAGGCGGTGATGGATGGCGAGCTTGATGATTTCATCCAGGCTTACTTGAAAAAGACGGTGAAGACCCAATGATTCGGTTCCTGCTAGAGAAAATTTTCGGGACGCAGAACTCAAGGACGATCAAACGCCTGTGGCCGACTGTCCACAAGGTGAAGGCCTTGGAGCCGGAGCTCGAGAAACTCTCGGAGGCAGCTTTGCGCTCGAAGACGGATGAGTTTCGCGGGAGACTTGTAAAAGGAGCGACGCTCGATGATCTCCTCATTGAGGCTTTCGCCGTCGTGCGCGAGGCGGCACGCCGGACGATCCAGATGCGACCCTTTGATGTCCAGATCTTAGGAGGCATCGTTCTTCATCAGGGAAAGATTGCGGAGATGGCCACGGGCGAAGGCAAAACCCTGGTCGCGACGCTCCCGCTTTACTTGAACGCGCTTTCGGGAAAAGGCTGTCACCTGGTAACGGTCAACGATTACCTCGCCCGTCGCGACCGCAACTGGATGGGTCCGGTTTTTGAATCCCTCGGCCTCACCGTCGGTGTGATTCAGCACGACATGAAAACGCTCGACCGGCAGGCCGCCTACCAGTCTGACATTACCTATGGCACCAACAACGAATTTGGATTCGATTATCTTCGGGACAACATGGTCGTGAATCTGGAGGACCGCGCCCAGCGCGAGCTTCAATTTGCCATCGTCGACGAGGTGGACTCCATTTTGATTGACGAGGCCCGGACCCCTCTCATTATTTCGGGCCCGGCCGAAGAATCCACGGACAAGTATTACAAGATTGACCGCATCATCCTGCGTCTTGACGCAGCGAAGGATTACAAACAGGATGAGAAAGCGCACACGGTGACCTTGACGGAAGAGGGGATCCAGCATGCGGAAAAGCTTTTAGGCGTTGAGAATCTCTATGAGAACACACAGATTGATTTGATTCATCACATTCATCAAGCCCTCCGAGCTCATGTGCTTTTCAAACGGGACACCGATTACGTCGTCAAGGACGGCAAGGTCATCATCGTGGACGAATTTACCGGACGGCTGATGCCGGGCCGGCGGTGGTCGGACGGGCTTCATCAGGCGGTTGAGGCGAAAGAGGGACTCGTGATCGAGCGGGAAAATCAAACCCTCGCCACCATCACACTTCAGAATTACTTCCGACTCTACAAGAAACTGGGCGGAATGACGGGTACCGCAGCCACCGAAGCCGTCGAGTTTCAAAAGATTTACAAGCTCGACGTGGTCGTGGTGCCGACCAACAAACCCTGCGTCCGGAAGGACGACTCCGATTGCATCTACCGCACCGAGCGCGAGAAGTTCGACGCGGTCACCAAAGAGGTCAGAGAGCTCCACGCAGCCGGTCGTCCGGTCCTCGTGGGCACCGTCTCTATCGAAAAATCGGAGCGATTGAGCAAGCTACTCGAAAGACAAAACCTTCCTCACACGGTTTTGAATGCCAAGTATCACGAGAAAGAAGCCGAGATCGTGGCCCAAGCGGGGCAAGAAGGGGCCGTCACGATTGCGACAAACATGGCCGGCCGCGGTACGGATATCGTTTTGGGCGCGGGTGTGGCTCAGAAAGGCGGGCTTCACGTGATGGGTACTGAACGTCATGAAGCGCGGCGGATCGATAACCAGTTACGCGGACGCTCCGGTCGACAAGGGGACCCCGGCTCCTCGAAATTTTTTATCTCGCTCGAGGACGATCTGATGCGCATCTTTGGATCGGACCGAATTTCCGGATTGATGCAGAAACTCGGGATGCAGGAAGGCGAGGAGATTCAGCATCCCTTTGTCTCCAAGGCGCTTGAGACCGCCCAGCGCCGTGTGGAAGGCCGCAACTTTGAAATCCGAAAGCACCTTCTCGAATACGACGACGTCATGAATCGCCAGCGCGAAATCATTTACTCCGAGCGGGACCGCGTCCTCAAAGGCGAGAATCTCCAGGAACACCTTTCGGAAATGATTGAAGACGTCGTCGAGACTCTTCTCCTTCTTCATGTGAATCCCGACCTCCGCGAAGATGAGAAAAAACCCGAGGAACTGATTCAAGCCCTTGCTTCCAAATTCGGCGGTTCCTATGAGGAAATCCTCAAGGAAGACATGAAAGACCTCGAATTTCTTCAGGAAAGAATCCTTGAGAAGGTAAAGGTTCAACACCAGGCGAGAGAACAGATGTTTGGGAAGGAGCGCATGGTATTCCTTCAGCGTTACATTCTCCTTCAGGTGATTGATTCCAAATGGAAGGAACACCTCCATTCACTCGATAATCTTCGAGAAGGCATTCATCTCCGGGCCTACGGCCAGCGGGACCCCCTCGTGGAATACAAGCGCGAAGCCTTTGAGCTCTTTGATGAGGTGGTGGAAAACATCAAAAATGACACCATCGATTTCCTCTTCAAGGTGGCCGCCGTCCGAGAGGAAAAGATGACCAGCACCCTTGAAAGAACTCCTCAGCAGTTCGTTCATCCCGAGGCCGAAAGGATCCCGGCGGTTCAATCGACGAGCGTGGAAGACCCTGTTCTTCCGGTCGCTGCCGCCCGTGCGCCTCGCGAACAACCTCAACCCGTCCGCCGAGACCAGCCCAAGGTCGGCCGCAATGACCCTTGCCCCTGCGGAAGTGGAAAAAAATATAAAAAGTGTCACGGGGCCTAAAACATTGGGGAGGGCTTTTCTTCTCTCGTCCCTCTCCGGCCTCCTTCTGACCCTTGCTTTCCCCCGCTGGGGTCTTTGGTTGCTCGCGTGGGTTTCCCTCGTGCCCCTCTTTCGCGCCCTCGATATGGCGAAGGACCGGTTCGAGGCGTTCGGGCTGGGTTTCACGGCTGGTTTTGTTTTCTTTCTTCTCTCGATTTCCTGGCTTCGACATGTTACGGTTTTTGGCCTTTTCTTCGTGGTCACGATGCTGGCGGTCTATTGGGGGGTGTTTGGGGTTCTTTATTTTGGTTGTAGGGGCGCGGGAACCGTGCCCAAAAAGGGCGGGGAGACCCCGCCCCTACTCCTTGCCGCCATATGGGTGGCCTTGGAATTCATCCGTTCGGAATTGCCCGTCTGGGGTTTTGGCTGGAATCTCCTCGGAAGTTCCCAGTCTCCCAATCTTTGGGTCGTCCAGCTCGCGAGCCTCGGGGGAGTCACCAGCGTGAGTTTTCTCATTTTTCTGGGAAACGTTTTCGCCCACACGCTCACGCGAAAGAGAACCCAAGAGACACTTCAAAATGGTTTCGTCTTCTTGCTTCTCCTCGGGGCCACCAGCCTTTTTGGCTGGAGCCGTGTTCAAGCCTTCAATCCACAATCATTTTTTCGCGTGTCCGTCCTGCAGGGAAACATTCCCCAGCTCCTCAAATGGGATGAAGATTACAAGCGGGAGATCCTCCGGATTTATCTTAACTTGACTCGGCTGGCGAGTTTCGACGCCTCTCAGGTAATCGTCTGGCCCGAGGCGGCTTTCCCGGGGTTCTTGAACCAGGACCCTCTCGGCAGACGTGTGGAAAGATTAGTGCGGCAGATCGGAATCCCTCTGATTGTGGGAAGCCCGCATGCGGAGGCGGCGGCTTATTACAACAGCTCTTATCTCATCGATGCTTCGGGAAAAGTGGCCGGTCGTTATGACAAGATTCGGCTCGTGCCGTTCGGCGAATACGTCCCGTGGAAACCCGTTTTTGGATTTCTTGAACCTTATGCTTATGCGCTGGGTGTCAGCGATTTCAGTCCTGGCCGGGATTTCACCGTTTTTCGACTGGAAGGTTCCGGCCCGCGTTTTTCCACCTTGATTTGTTTTGAGGACGTCTTTCCAAATTTGGCCCGCCAGTTTGTTGACCGGGGAGCGGACTTTCTTTTTGTGATGACCAACGACGCCTGGTTCGGGCATTCAAGCGCGCCCTACCAGCATCTCCAGGCTTCTCAGCTCCGGGCCATTGAAAATGGTGTCTCGATTGTTCGGGCCGCCAACACCGGCGTCTCGGCTTTCATCACCCCACTCGGAGAAGTCGTAGAAAAGGTCCACAATCAGGATGGGAAAGATACCTTCGTGATGGGCGGAACCACCTATCCTGTCGTCCTCGCCAAGGAAGAAACCCTTTTCAGAAAAGGAGGATGGCTCTTTCCCTATGCCTGCTTGGCTGTTTTGATCGCCTGGATTCCATTTCACCGATTTCGGCCACTGGCCCTCGTTTTCTTTCTCCTTCTTACAAGTGCCTGTGTGAGGATTCAAGGAGGCGGCTTCGTTGCGAAGAAAGATTCTTCGGGCGAGCCAAAAGTCCACGAAGTTTCCTTTGATTCCGATAAACTGTTAAACCGCCAATAATGAAAAAAAGAATTAAAGGATTCGCCACGCTGGAAGGAACGGCCGCCTGCCGGGCCCGGTTTTCCTGGGCCGAAGGACATTTTCGCGAGGCTCAGGGACTCTGGTTCTCCTCCATCGGCATGGGGAGCTATCTCGGTGAGCCTAATGACGAAACGGACCGGCTTTATGAGGAAGCGCTCAAGGAGGCGCTCCGCTCAGGAATCAACGTCATTGATACCGCGATTAATTATCGTTGCCAGCGAAGCGAGCGAAGTTCCGGGCAAGTCTTAGGCGGGCTCCTCGCGGCCGGCGAAATCCAGCGTGAAGAAATCATCCTCTGTACGAAAGGCGGGTTCCTTCCCTTTGACCGCGATTATCCGCGTGATCCGGCGGCCTACTTCGAGGCGACTTACCTGAAGAGCGGAATTCTCAAACCCGGGGACATTGCCCAAGGTTGTCATGCGATGACGCCCTGTTATCTCGAGGACCAATTGGAAAAAAGTCTCGAAAATCTCGGGGTCGAGACCGTTGACCTCTACTACGTGCACAATCCCGAGACCCAGTTGGCCGAGACAGACGCAAAAACATTTGCGAAACGGCTTCAAGCCGTGTTCGAGTTTTTGGAAAAGAAAGTCTCGGAGGGAAAAATCCGGATGTACGGAGTGGCCACCTGGTCGGGATTTCGCGCTTCACCCGAAAGTCCGGAGCACCTTTCTCTGGAAGACATTCAGATCCTCGCCCGGGAAGCGGGCGGAGCGAATCATCATTTCAAGGCGGTTCAACTGCCGTTAAATCTTGCGATGCCCGAGGCTTGGGTGTTACCCAACCAAAACTACGGCGCCGGGAAAGCACCTTTTCTGGAGGTGGCTCAAAAGCTGGGAATCATGGCCTTCGCGAGCGCCTCGCTTCTTCAAGGACAGCTGACGCGCCCTTTTCCGCCGGCATTTCAGAATTTGTTTTCGGGTCTTGCAAAATCCTCCCAGTGTGCGATTCAGTTCGTCCGTTCCTCGCCGGGGATTGTCACCGCCCTGGTCGGCATGAAACTGAAAGAGCATGTTCGGGAAAATCTGGAGACGGCAAGAATTTCTCCCTTGAGTGGGGAGGAGTTGAGCCAGCTTTTTTGAGAAAACAGGGGAGGAAGATTAGAGGAGAGAAAGGCCGCCGTCGGCGATGACCGTCTGGCCATAGATCCAGGCCGCTTCGTCGCTCGCAAGGAAAGCCACGATGCAGGCCAGGTCCTCCGGCTTCCCGATGCGCCCGGCCGGAGTACGTCGCGTCACCTCATTCCAAAGATGCTCTTGCTCGGGAAAAGCGCGCGAAGCATCCGTGTCCACGAGCCCTCCCGAAACTGCATTGACTCGAATCTTCTTTGGGGCGAGTTCGACCGCTAGATAGCGGACCAGCGTCTCCAGAGCCGCTTTGGAGATTCCGATGGCCCCGTAGTTGGGAATGTAACGCCGCGAACCCAGGCTCGAGAGGGCAATGAGAGAACCCCCTTCTTTCAGCATCCAAGGAAGCGCGGTTTGACCCAGCACGAGGAAGGCCTTGGCGTTCACATCGAGTGACAAGTCCCATTGATTGACGCGGAGCTGAGAGACCGGTTTGAAGGCGCCGAGCGCCGCATTGTGCACGAGGATATCGATCTTTCCGAATTCACGGCCGGCGGCTTCGATGAGAGACTCTGCTTCTTTTGGGTTTCCCACATTGGCTTGGACGGTGAGGACGCGGGAGCCCTGTTGACGGAGGACTTTTTCAGTTTCGCAGGCCGCCTGTTCATTCCGAAGGTAATTCAAGACGATGTCGGCTCCCTCACGGGAAAGGAGTTCCACGATGGCCCGCCCGATGCCGCGCGAGGCACCCGTCACGAGTGCCACTTTACCTTGAAATCGCTTCATAGACCGGCCATTCTAGCACGGGCCCAAAAAACAGGAGAACAGGAAAAATGAGCCATTCGTTGGAAGAGGAATACAAGGATTTCATCCAAATCCAAGGTCTCAAGGGACAAGTGGATGTTCCCCGCGTGGCCGACGAACTGGGAATCGGCGAACAAGATCTTTTTGAGTTTGTGAATCAAAGGGTCCAAAACCTTGAGGAGCGGGGGTTCGATCTCCAAAGTGCGGGGGAATATCTCGCCACCTGCTTTCTCTTCGGCTTCTGGTTGCGGGGCGTGCGGGGGGAATAAGGTATTGGCTTCATTCGATCCTATGGTATAATCTCAAACTTTAATGGACTTGGAAGTCTCGATCCGAAAGGTCCAACGCCGTTGCCTGGATTGGACGGTGAGTCAGTTCCCCGGGATCGGCCTCGACCGGCGGGCCGAGGGTTTTGTCGATCTTTTCAAGGACTACATTCCGACAGATTCGCGCGTCTTGGACATCGGCGGCGGATGGGGTTTCTATGTCGCCCCCCTGAAGCGGGTACGGAATTGCGATGTGACCGTACTGGATGTGGTGAAGCCGGCTTTTCACAAGGCACCGGTCGTGACCTACGAGGGGGAGCGAATCCCCTTCCCGGACCGGACGTTTGATGTGAGCCTCCTCATCACGATGCTCCATCATGTTCCAGTGCCGGAAAAAGTTCTGGCCGAGGCCAAGCGCGTGACGCGGCGGTTTGTGATTGTCGTCGAGGATCTCTACTGCCATACGGCGGGCCGATGGTGGGCGATCCTCCGGGATAGCTTGTACAACTTCGAGTTCGTGGGGCATCCGCGGAATTTTCGGGACCGGGAGAGGTGGCTCGAATGCTTTCAGAAGCTGGGTTTTCGGACGGAGGCGGAAAAAGAAATTCACACCTCTCTTCTGGGAATGCGGATCTTGAACGGCCTTTTCGTACTGGGTGTGAGCGATGAATGAACGTGAAATGTTCCAAAAAATCCAAGAATGCCTAGCCGGCGCCCTCGGCATCGAGCCCTCCGAAATCCGCCCCGAGTCTTCGCTCGTCCGCGATCTGGGCGCTGAATCGATCGATTTCATCGACATCCTCTTTCGGCTCGAAAAGTCCTTCGATCTTAAAATTCCTTCAGGCGAGCTTTTCCCCTCCAATCTCTTGAACGAAAACGGAGTGGTTCAAGAAGGACGTTTCACAGCGGAAGGACTGAGAGTCCTTCGTGAGAAGATGCCCTACCTGGACCTGGCCGAGTTCGAGGGAGATCCGCAGGTTTCCAAGTTGGCCGAGCAATTCAAGGTCCAGATGATCCTCAACTATGTCCGGGACCGGCTCGCCAAGGGGATTCAGGCTGGCCCGTCCTGATTGATGCAGCGGGACCTTCGACTCGTCGGGATTGGGATTGATTCGGTCTCCTGGGCTCGGATGAAACGATTCATCAAGGAGCATTCTTTTTCTCACCTCAAACGCCTTTTGACCCCCGCCGAGCAAGACCAATTTTTGAAAGACCCGGACCCCCTTCCATTTTTTGCGCGCTGCTTTGCCGCCAAAGAGGCCTACTTCAAAGCCCTCGGCGGCTCTTGGATGGGCGAGGCAGGTTTCCGTGAGATCGAAGTCAATTGGCAGGGGAAGGAACGATTCCGCATCGGAGGAAAATTCCGCTCGGAAGGGATTTTTTTCCAGACCCAAGAGGGGTTGGGAGCGAGGGTGCTTGTTTGGCAATCGCGATGAGTTGGGTCTGGCTGGATGGGGTTGAGTCGTTTGAGCGCGCCCGGCGGGTCCGGGCTTGGAAGAACTGGGACGCGGCTTTTCCCACCGGCTATCTCGTCGAAATGATCGCTCAAGCAAGCGCCATTCTTCTCGGTGCCGAGAGCGACTATCAGGAAGACATTGTGTTTACCAAGATCGAGAAAGTGGAATTCACGAGTCTTCCCCGGGGAGGCGAACGCTTGGAGATCGAAGTGGAACCGGACGGTTTCAGTCGGGAAGGCGGATGGTTTCAAGGTCGAGTGTTTCAAGATGGAAATCAGATCGGAGAGGGGCGGGTCCTTCTGATGAATGTCCGAAGACTTCGCCCCGACGGCCAGGGACCCATCACATTCCCCGCGAAACTCTTGGAAGCGATCGAGGCTCGATGAGTCGGGGAAAGCGGACAGTCGTCATCACGGGCATCGGAACGCTGACCGCCTGCGGCCTGGGCTACGAACCGCTTTGGCAGATGGCCATGGAAGGCCGTTCCGCCATCCGGGAGCTCACTGGTTTTTTTGACAACGGTTCACCTATCAAGGTGGGCGGCGAAATCGCAGATTTTCGGCCTGAGGACTTCATCAAGGCCCGGAAGAGGCTGAAGTTGATGAGCCGGGACATTCAGATGGCCGTCGTGGCGAGCCAGCTTGCGATTCAAGATTCGGGAATTGTTTTGGACCAAATCGACCGGACGCGGGCCGGCGTTACACTCGGGTCCGGACTCATTAATAATGACCTCGAGGAACTTGGGGCCGGCATTCGGCAGTCGTTGGATGAAGAAGGGCGATTTCAAATGACGAAGTTCGGCCGCGAAGGTCTTCGGGCGATGTTTCCGCTCTGGCTTCTCAAGTACCTTCCCAACATGCCCGCCTGTCACCTTTCGATCGCCCACGGCCTCAAGGGGCCGAGCAACACGCTGACCACTTTTTCCACGGGCGCCATTCAAGCCGTAGGAGAGGCTTCGCGCGTGATCGAACGCGGAGATGCAGACGTGATGCTGGCCGGCGCCACCGACTCCAAGTTGAATCCTCTCGGTCTTTCCCGTTTTTATCTCCTGGGCGTTCTCTCCGAGCGAAATCACGTACCCAGTGAAGTCTACCGGCCCTTTGACCGCCGGCGGGACGGTCTGGTCCTGGGCGAGGGGGCCGGCATTTTTGTCCTCGAAGAAAAAGAGCATGCGCTCAGGCGCGGTGCGAGGATCTACGGGGAAATTTGGGGCTACAATGCGCGGCTTCATTCCCAGGAAAAGGTGATGAAAAATGCGCTCGACGAAGCCGATTGTGATTTGGCCGAAATCGGTTTTGTTCACGCCAACGGAAGCGGCCTTCCCGAGGAAGACATTCACGAGGCCGAGTCCATCGGCCGCATTTTTTCGAATGGTTCTCACCAAGTCCCCGTGACGGCTTCCAAGTCCGTGACAGGCCACTTGGTGGACGCTGTGGGAACGCCCGAACTCAGTCTTTCTTTACTTTCACTCCAGAGGGAAATCCTTCCTCCCATCGCCAATCTCGATGAACCGGACCCTCGCTGCGACTTGAATTTCGTGAAGAGAAAACCCGAGCCGCTTCGAAGCCCGGCGTTTCTCCTTCATGCCTTCGGATTCGGCGGCCAAAGCGCGGCGTTGGTCGTGGGGAGGGAAAATGAATAACGGACTCCGCCGCGTGGTGGTCACAGGGATCGGTGCCGTGACACCCCTCGGGCTCTCGGTGAAAGAAAATTGGGAGAACTGGACCCGCGGAAAATCCGGGATCGGACCCATTACGCTTTTTGACGCGAGCGAATTTCCGGTGCGGATTGCGGGAGAAGTGCGGGGGTTCGATTTGGAGGCTTGGAGGAATCACGGCTCGGGACGCGAAGCAGCGGGCCGTTCCACTTTTTTTGCGCTGGAAGCGGCTGACGAAGCCTTTCGCGATGCGGGACTCAAAGAGAAGGCCATGGATCCCGAGCGGATGGGGCTTTATTTCGCGGCCGGGGATTGGGGAATCAATTTCGATGGTTTCGTGGCGACAATGTCCGCCGCCTGGGGCCACAACGGGAAACTCGTGGATCCTGCAAAGTACGTGGCCCGGAGCCGGGATTATCTGGAGGGACGAAGCGAGCTTGAAATCCAACCTTTCATGACCGCACGTCATTTAGTTTCCGAGTTTGGCGTCGAGGGCCCCGTTTCCAACTGCTTGACCGCCTGCGCGGCTTCCTCCCAAGCCATCGGCGAAGCTTTCGAGTGGATCCGCCACGGCGAAGCCGACGTGGTTTTGACGGGCGGCAGCCATTCGATGGTTTATCCTTTGGGGATCGCCGGGTTCAGTCTCCTCACCGTCCTTTCGCGGCACAATGATGAGCCCGAGCGGGCCTCGCGACCGTTTGACAAGAAGCGCGACGGCTTTGTCTTAAGCGAAGGGGCGGCGGTCCTTGTTCTCGAGGAACTTTCCCACGCGCTCAAACGAGGGACCAAAATCTATGGCGAAATCGCAGGTTATGGGTCCACGGCCGACGCGTATCGTTTGACGGACATGGATCCTGAAGGCGATGGAGCGCGCCGCGCAATGGAGCAAGCGCTCGGCAAGGCGGGGATGAGACCGGAAGATACGGATTACATCAACGCACACGGCACGGCGACCGCGGTCAACGACGCGATCGAAACACTCGTCATCAAAAAGGTCTTCGGCGATCGGGCCTACCGGACGCCGGTGAGTTCCATCAAGTCGATGCTCGGCCATCTCATCGCCGCAGCCGGCGCGACGGAGTTGATCGCCTGTCTTCTTTCCATTCGTGACGGCGTGATTCCTCCCACCATCAATTATGAAGAGCCGGACCCGGATTGCGATTTGGATTACGTTCCCAATCAAGCGCGTGAAGCGAAGGTGGACGTAGCGATGAGCAATTCTTTCGGCTTCGGCGGGCAGAACATTTGTCTCATCGTGAAACGCTATGAGTGAAGCAAAGACGCTTTTTATCACAGGCGCCACGGGAAACCTGGGCCGGGAACTGGTCCGGCTTCTCCTGGAAAGGACCCCGGACCGCCTTCTTCTCTTGGTCCGGCCCAAAGCCTTCGATTCCCACGAGGCCCGGGTTGAGAAAATTCTCACCAAGACGGGAATCAACGGTAAGGCCAAGAACCGCATTGAAGTTTTTGCGGGCGACGTCAGCCAACCCCGATTGGGTTTGAGCGAGAAAGATTGGAATCGGGTCATCCGTGAGACCGACGAATTGCATCACGTGGCCGCGCTCACAAACTTGGGTGCCGACTGGGATGAGGCTCAGAAGATCAATTTGGGAGGAACCGTTCACGCCTTGGAACTGGCCCGCTACGCCCATCGGCAGGGAAGGCTCAAGCGGTTTTTTTATTTCAGCACCGCTTACGTGGCAGGAAGCCTCACACCCATCCGCGCGATGGAGGATGAGTTTCCCAAAGCCCCGATTTTCGCCAACGCCTATGAGGAAACGAAGTTTTTGGCCGAACAAAAAGTCCGTGAAGCGATGGCGGAAGGCCTGCCGGCCACGATTTTCCGGCCGAGCATCGTGGTGGGAGATTCCGAACGAGGCGCCGTCTCCGAGTTCAACGTCATTTATCCTTTCCTCCGACTCTTTGCCCACGGCCTCTTGAAGAAGATTCCCTCCCGCCTTGAAAATTCCTTCAATATTGTCCCCATCGATTTCGTGGTGAAAGCCTCTTTCGCCATCGCCCGCCAAAGCGGATCCCTCGGGAAAACTTTTCACCTCGTGACTGAAAACCCGCCGACCCTCCAAACCCTTCTTCAGGTGAAAGAAGAATTCGGCAACCACTTTCCGCCGGTGGAGGTGGTGGAGCCCGATCAATTTGCGATGGATGAGCTGAGCGAGCAGGAGAAAATGATTTTTTCTTCGCTCGATCCCTACCTGGGTTATCTGGGGAGCCGTCTTTCTTTTGATACCCGCAACACGCGCCAGGCCCTCGAAGGCACCGGAGTTCCTCTTCCCAACACGGATTTAGCCTTCATCCGTAAGATCATCCATTACGCGCTCGAGAAGGGCTACTTCCTCAGCGCCATTTGACCTCTTTTTTCAAGAGGGCCATTCGCGCGGCATCACCCAGAATTCCTGCCAGGATCAAACTCGCCAACGGGTGGAGAAAGGCATAGCGGCGCGGTGCCTTCACCAGCTCATGAGTTTTCCAAGCGGTCAAGAAAATGATCGCCAAGATCGGGAGGCTTGCTCCCCACGCTCGTCCCCAATGCCCGGGCTCCTCGAGGGCAGTTTGAGTGAAGAGGGGAAAGAGGATAAAAGGGAGCACGGAGAAGGCGAAAACGGAAACCGATTTGACCGCCAGCCGTAAAAAATTTTTCTCAAACGCGTGCAAGAAAATCCGTCTCCAGCCGAGCCAAATCCCTGAAAGGGACCGGTACATCCGTGTCCCGAAGATCTCCGTGCCGATGGCACATTCCACCCGCCAGCCGGACTGCTTGGCCTCACGGACCAGCGCGAAATCTTCCAGGTAGGCCCCCTTCACTTTTTCGTGGCCGCCCAAACCCTCATAAGTTTTCCTTCGAATCAATAGATATTGTCCGTTTCCAAAGGTGAGCATGGTGCGGGGTGAATTGACCTTGAAGAAAGGAAACCAGAGCCCCGTGAATCCCATGGCGCTCGGCTGAACCGTTTTTTCCCAAAAGCCTTCCGTGAGGCAGCGCGGCGAAAGCGTGAGGAGATCGAGATCTCTCGCTTCGGCATGAGCGACGGTGCTGGAAAGGGAATGGGGCTCGTGGCGGGTGTCCGCGTCCGTGAAAAGAAACCATTCTCCGCGGGCATCCCTGACGCCGTGGGCCAGGGCCCAATTTTTTCCCGTCCACCCTTCGGGCATCTCCGGCGCGCCCAGGGCCGTGATCCGCTCAGGATAGCGCTTGCTATATTGAGCAAGGAGTTGGGGGGTCCGATCGAGAGAATGGTCATCGATGACGATAATTTCTAGAGAAGGGTAGTCCTGGTTGAGGAGTGCGTTTAAACACGCCTCCAAGTTGGCTTCTTCGTTCTTGACGGGAACGAGGAGGGAGACGCGCGGTGAGCGTTGAGGGGGAGAAGCCGGTCGGACGACCGGGTTTTGACGCAACGCTTCAAGGGCCCGGCGGGCCCGATAGAGCCAAACCAGCGCGATTAAGGTATAATAAAAAACCCAAAGCACGGCCATTAAGGTACCATAAGTGAGTAACACCTTTCGAAAATTCGGAGAACTGATTCTTTTCTTTCGCTGGCCGATCCTCCTTCTCTTCGCGGTCAGCACGCTCCTTTTTGCTCAGGCCATCCGCTTACTCAAGATCGACCCCTCCACCGAAACCCTGTTTGCCAAAAATACGGAGCAATACCGTTTCTATCAGGAATTCCGCAAGCATTTCGGAAGTGACAGCCTTGTCGCCATCGCGATTGAGACACCGCCAGTCGATTACCTGACGCTCGAAAATCTCAAATGGACCTGGTCCCTGACGCGGGTCCTCTCCTCGGACCGTCGCGTGGACCGGGTGGTCAGTCTCACCAATGCCATGGACATCAAGCACAAGACCTTCGGTGTCAAAGTGGAGCCTGTGATCGCAGGGGTCATGGAAGGTGAGAAATCTTTTGAAGAATTTCGCGAAGAGGTCTTGGCCAATCCCTTTCTGGTCAACAACCTCATCTCGCGGGACGGAAAGGCGGGGGCCATTCTCGTCCGGCTCAAGTCGCGGCCCGAGGATTCGAATTTTCTCAAGGGCTACATCAGCGAACTTCGTCAACTCCTGAAATCCTTTCCTTGGCCCGGTGTGAAATTTTACGTAGCCGGTTCACCGGTGGAACAACACGATTTCGTCGATGCCATCCGCCGCGACCAAATGTTTTTCGTCCCCGCCGTTACGCTCTTCTTGATTGCCGCCACCTTTCTGATTTACCGCAATTTCCCGAGCGTCATTGTGGCGATGTCCATCGTTTTCGTGACGCTCATCTGGACCTTCGGAACCATCGCCCTCACGGGAAGATCCTTAAACCTCATCAATTCCCTCTTGGCACCCGTCGTGATGATTGTCTCCGTGCCGAACGCCATTTATCTCATCAATCTTTTCTCCGAACTCCGCCATCATCATCCGAGTGTCAAGGAAAACACCTGCCTCACGCTGCAGTACCTCGGACTTCCGTGTTTTCTGACGTCGGCGACCATCATCGTGGGGTTCCTTTCCCTCGTCCTCAATCCGGTCCCGGCCGTGAAGGACTTTGGCCTCTTCTCCTCGCTCGGCAGTTTCTACGCCTACCTCATCGCGATGACCCTGACGCCCCTTCTCCTTCCCATTCTCCCCTTTCAAAAGAAGCCCGACAAGAACGAGGAGGACCATTTCTTCAACCGAGTGGTGATCTTTTACCTCGAGAAGCTCGAGTTTTATTTCAAGTGGCCCCTCCTGGTCGGGACGGTCGTGTTGATTGTTCTCTCGGTGATGGGGATCAACCGGATTCGCATTGACACGAATCTGATCCGTGACCTGAAGTCCGATTCTTCCATTGCGGTTGCCACGCGTTTCATTGATGACCACCTGACGGGCGTCTATTCGCTCGGCATCTCGATCACACGCCGTGACGGGGGGACCTTGGTCTCCGTGGACACCATGAAGCGCCTCGACGTGTTGGCCCAGTTCCTCGAAACTCAGCCTGAGATTGCAAAAGTGAATTCGCTTGCGATGATTGTCAAAAAAGTCCACCAGGCGCGCGAGGGAAACTTGTCCGGTTTTCGGATTCCTGAAAACGAAGGAACGCTTCGGGATTACATCCGTCGAATGGCGAAGTCCGACAACCCTGATTTCTGGACTTTCATTTCTCACGATTTTCACCAGATGAGACTCGAGGCAAGGATGAAGGCCGTGGGCACGAGACGGGGCCAGGCCCTCGAGGCACGCATCCGCGATTATGTCAACCGGTCTTTCGGTTCCGACTACGACGTTCAGTTGACAGGAGTGGTGGTGCTTCTCGGTACGATGTCGGAAAAGATTGTAAAGAATCAGATCGACAGCCTCGGCATCGCCTTTCTCATCATCCTCGGCCTCATTTCGATTTTCTTCCGATCGTGGAAAATGGGACTTCTCGCTTCCATCCCCAACTTAATCCCGATGGTTTTTCTTTACGGGACCATGGGGTTTCTAAAGATCGAACTTTCCACTCCCACGGCGATGATTTCAAGCGTGGTCCTCGGCATTGTCGTGGACGCTTCGATCCAATTCCTTTACCGCTTCCGGCACGAACTCCAGCACCGCGGGCATTATCTGCAAGCGCTCCACCACACCTATCGGAACGTGGGGAGGGCAATGGTCGTTTCCACTTTGATCCTTGTCTTTGGCTTCGCTTCGAGTGTCTTTGCCAGTTTCAAGCCGACCGTATATTTCGGACTCCTCACGAGCCTCACCGTTTTCTTCGCCCTGATTTGCACCCTCGTGCTTCTTCCGGTCGTGCTGGTCCTCCTCAAGCCCTTCGGCCGCCAGTCGGTTTTCATCCCTTCCGACAAACATTCTTTGACACCCCAGACCCACTCATCTATAATCGGCGCTTAAAGTTACGAGCGATTGAGGGGCGCCGACGCTGCGAATGATTCCAGAATCTGATCTTGTCCGTGAACGGAAAGCCAAGCGCGAAGCCTGTCTCAAACAAGGTCTCGCTCCTTATGGAAGCCGTTTTCTTCCGATCGAAGCCATTTCCCGCATCTTGGCCCATTTCGAGGAAGGAAGACGAGTCCGTTTGGCTGGCAGGCTCATGGCCCGTCGCAGCCACGGGAAGAGTACGTTTGGGGATTTGAAAGACGAAGGGGCCAAGATCCAGCTCTACGGCAAAGAAGACGTTCTGGGCGCTTCGGAATACGAAAACTTCACTCAGCTTGACCTCGGAGACATCATCGGGATCGAGGGGACCCTTTTTGTTTCGAAGATGGGCGAACGGACCGTGAAGTTGGAAAAGTTTGTTCTTCTTTCCAAGATCCTTCGCGTGCTCCCGGAGAAGTGGCACGGTTTAAAGGACGTGGAAGCTCGATATCGCCACCGTTATGTGGACCTCATCGTCAATGATGAAGTCCGCCGCACCTTCCAGCTTCGAAGCGAAACCGTGCGCGACATCCGCCGCTTCCTCGATGATCGCGGATTCCTGGAGGTCGAGACACCGATGATGCAGCCCATCCCGGGCGGGGCGAGGGCGAAACCTTTTCTGACGCATCATGAGGCCCTCGACATGGACCTTTACCTTCGCGTGGCCCCGGAACTTTATCTCAAGCGGCTCCTCGTCGGCGGGATGGAGAAGGTTTACGAAATCAACCGGAATTTCAGAAACGAAGGCATCTCGATCCGCCACAATCCGGAGTTTACAATGCTGGAGCTTTACGAGGCCTATGCCGATTATACCGACATGATGGCGCTCACCGAGGAACTCATTTCCCACCTGGTGAGGAAGATCCACGGGAAGGACGAGATTGTCTATGGGGAACGCCCCGTGCAATTCCGGGGCCCGTGGAAACGGATTTCCTTCTTCAAGGCCCTCGAGGAGAAGACCCAACTCAACTGGAGAAAAGTCGAAGTCAAAAAAGAGGCAAAACGGCTCGGCGTCGAATTTTCACCGGCCGACGAGGTGATTGATGTCCTGAACGCCGTCTTCGAAACCTTCGTGGAGCCCGATCTTTGGGATCCCACGTTTGTGATCGATTATCCGGCCGAGCTCACGCCGCTCGCCAAACCCCAGGCGGAGGACCCGGGTCTTGTATACCGCTTCGAGCTTTACATTGCAAGGCTCGAGATCGCCAATGCCTTTTCCGAGTTGAACGACCCGGTGATTCAACGCGAAAAACTGGAAAAACAGATGGAGGTCATCGGCGGGAATAAGAAAGTGGATGAAGATTTTTTGATGGCGCTCGAATATGCGATGCCCCCCGCCGGGGGGCTCGGGATCGGCATCGACCGTCTCGTGATGATCCTCACGGGCCGGCCCTCCATCCGCGAAGTGATTCTCTTTCCCCAGCTTCGTCCGGAGTTATGAGTTACGAAACCTGGATCGCCTTCAAACATTTGACACGCCGTCGGAAGACGGGATTCATCTCGCTCATTTCTCTGATTTCGATCCTCGGCGTGGCCGTGGGCGTTCTGGCCCTCATTGTGGTCCTGGCCGTGATGAGCGGTTTCGATCGAGAACTCAAGGCGAAGATCGTCAGCGTGAACCCCCACCTGCGGATCGAGAAGCCGGAGGGGATTGACCAGCCCGGAACATGGATCGGTCAGATTCTTTCGTGGGGGATTGATGGCATCAGAACGGTTTCTCCTTTCATCGAAGGGCAGGCGATTCTTCGCTCGGAGCGGAACGCGACGGGGATTCTCGTGAAGGGAGTAGATCCCGCGCGCGAAGACCTTTCGATCTTTGGAAAAAATCTCAGGTGGGGCGCTCTCGATTTCGCGCCCACGGAGGTCGTCGGGGTGAAAAGGAGATTTTTCGGTTTTTTCCAGAAGACCGAGCGGCATTCCGTTCCGTCGATTGTGATCGGAGAAAATCTGGCCCAGCTTCTCGGCGTGGGGCTCGGGGAGCGTGTTTCTGTGATTGCGCCTTACGTCGAACGGGGAAAGGTTTTTTCCCTGGAGCAGGCCGAGACTCAAACCTTTCAGGTGGTTGGCATTTTTCGGGTAGGGATGAATGATTTCGACTCCAGTCTGGCTCTGGTTCATCTCGCCGATGCACAGGGCCTTTATCACCTCGGGACACGCGTAAGCGGTTTGAGCGTGCGTTTCCATGATGTCGACCAAGCGGAGAAAATGAAATCTTTCTTCCGTCGGCAGCTCGGCCACGACACCTGGGTGCGGTCTTGGTTTGACCTTAACCGGAATTTTTTCTCAGCGCTTCAGGTCGAGAAAAATGTGATGACGATTCTTCTCACGCTCATTGTTCTCGTGGCCGCCTTCAACATTGTCTCGACGCTCATCATGGTCGTGATGGAAAAAACCAAAGACATCGGCATCTTGCGAGCACTCGGGGCGACGCGTCAGGGGATCCGGAAGATTTTTGTGACCGAGGGTCTCTGGGTCGGGATCATCGGTGTGGCGTTGGGTTCCGCCTGGGGCCTTTTGGTTGCGTGGAATTTAAACCCCATCGCGGATTTTGTCGAGGAAACGACCGGCTTTTCGGTTTTCCCGAGTGATATTTATTACTTGGACCGGATTCCCACTGAGATCAATGTGACGGACGTGGTGACGGTCGTGACGTTGGCTCTTTTGACTTCGATCTTGGCCGGGATTTACCCGGCCCAGCGCGCGGCGAGCCTGAAACCCGTCGAGGCCTTGCGGTATGAGTAAACCGGTTCTTTTGCTCACCGAGAAGGTGCGGAAGGATTATCCGACACCCGAAGGGCCGATTTCCGTTTTGAAGGGAGTCGACCTTACGCTCACGCAGGGGGAAATTGCATTTATCATCGGCCGCTCCGGATCCGGCAAGTCGACCTTGCTTCACCTTTTGGGAGGACTGGATCGGGCCAGCGAGGGCAGGATTTTTTTTAAAGGGCAGGACTTGGGGCAGATGAATGAAAGGGATCTGGCCGTTTACCGGAATCGGCGAATCGGGTTCATCTTTCAATTCTTTCATCTCTTGCCGGAACTCACGCTTTTCGAAAACGTGCTCCTGCCCACGTTGATTGGAGGAAGTCCGCAGCCTGATCAAGCCCGCGAACTCATTCAACGCGTGGGGCTCTCGGACCGGGAAAACCATTTTCCGGCCGAGCTCTCCGGCGGAGAGCAGCAACGAGTGGCCATCGCCCGCGCGCTCGTGAACCGGCCGGAAGTTGTTCTTTGTGACGAGCCGACAGGCAATCTCGATGATGAAACGGCCAGCGTGGTGTTCAATTTGCTGGTGAACTTGCAGCGCACCGAGAGGCTTTCGCTCCTCATTGTGACGCATGACGAAGCAATGGCGCACCGCTATGAAAATGTTTATCGGTTACACGAAGGGATCTTGAATCGCGAGACAGGGAGAAACGTTTATGGAACTTCAGGTTTACGTTGACGAAAAGTGGTATCCAAAGAACGAGGCCAAGGTCTCGGTCTTTGATCACGGCTTGCTCTATGGGGACGGGGTCTTTGAGGGAATCCGCTCTTACGGTTGCTTGATTTTCAAATTGAAGGAACATCTCGAGCGCCTCCGCGAGTCCGCTCACACGATCATGCTCAAGATCCCGATGGATCCGCGTGAGATGACGAAGGTCATTGTCGAGACTCTCCGCCGGAATCAGCTGCGGGATGCTTATATCCGCGTCGTCGTCACGCGGGGGACGGGGGATCTGGGACTCGATCCTCAGAAGTGCAAGCGGCCCACGGTCATCGTCATCACAGACAAGATCGTGCTCTATCCAGACCGGCTTTATCGGGACGGACTCGAGATCATCACGGTGCCTACGGTCCGCAATCACGTCGAAGCAGTGAACCCGGCCCTCAAATCGCTCAACTACCTTAACAACATCCTGGCCAAGATCGAGGCTACCCATTCCGGTTGCATGGAAGCTCTCCTGCTTAATCACCAAGGCTATGTGGCGGAATGCACCGGTGATAATATTTTCATGGTCAAAAACGGCACACTCCTGACGCCGCCCACTTATGTGGGCGTCCTGAAAGGCATCACGCGAGGGGCGATTTTGGAGATTGCCGAGCGCAGAAAGATCCTTTCTGAAGAAAGAATCTTGACTCGGCACGATCTTTTCAATGCAGAGGAGGTATTTTTGACGGGAACGGCGGCGGAGGTCATCCCCGTAGTCAAGATCGACGGCCGTAGAATCGCAGAAGGAAAACCGGGTCCCAAGACCCGCCTTTTCATCAAGGCCTTGCGGGAGCGAACGAAGAGGGACGGAGTACGGTATTCACTCTAATTGGTGCTATAATTAGCTAGCTCATGATCTGCAACGTTTGCGGGACCAATGAGGCGACGATTCATCTTACGGAGATCGTCAATGACCAGATGGTCGAAATCCATCTCTGTGAGACGTGTGCTCAAGAGAAGGGAACCGAATTCAAGACCCACTTCAATGTGAACGATCTTTTGAGCGGACTCAAAGACCTGGCAGCGGAGGTGGTGGGGAGCGGGGAGAAGGCCCCTACGAAGTGCCCGCATTGCGGTTTGACGTATGAAGAGTTTGGGCGAACGGGCCGCTTGGGCTGTGCGGAATGCTACGAAGCTTTCTCAAAACTCCTCACTCCCTTGATTAAACGGGTCCAGCATTCAACCCAGCACGTGGGGAAACGGCCGTCGCGTTTAACACCGGCGGTCCGGGCAACCCATGATTTGAGGGAGCTTCAGAATCGTCTCCACAAGTCGATTCAGGCAGAGGCCTTTGAAGAGGCCGCCCGGCTACGGGATCAGATTCAGCAGTTGGAAGAAAAGATGAAACGGGGAAAGAAAAAGTCACAATGAGTGAATCCATCGATCGGTTGTTGAAAAGTTCGACCGAGTGGTTGCGCGGCCTTGGTCCGGAAGTGGACGTCGTGGTCAGTTCCCGCGTTCGGCTCGCGCGGAACATCGCTGGATTTCCCTTCCTGGCAAAACTTTCGAAGGAGCAAGAGGAAGAGATCATCGATACGGTTGAGCAGGCGGCCGAGCAGTCGCCGGTCCTGAAGGATACCCTTTTCGTTCGTTATCACGACGTGACAGAGCTCGATAAACAATTCCTTCTCGAACGGCACCTCATCAGCCGGGAACACGCCGTCGAGCAAGGCGAAAAGGCCGTGGCGGTGAGTCCCAACGAAGTGGTGAGTTTGATGATCCTCGAGGAAGATCATCTGCGTTTGCAGGTCTTTCAATCCGGATTCAATCTGACTGAGACGTGGCGCATCACCGAAGAAATCATCGATGCGTTGGAGAAACACCTTCCCTTTTCTTTTCACGCGGATTTGGGGTATCTGACAGCCTGCCCGACGAATGTGGGGACGGGGCTCCGGGCTTCCTGCATGTTGCATCTACCAAGCCTTGTCTTGACCAAGCAAGTGAACAAAGTCCTTCAGGCCTTGGCCAAGCTCAACTTGGCGACCCGCGGCCTTTACGGAGAAGGAAGTTCCGCGAGCGGCAATTTTTTTCAAATTTCCAACCAAATCACACTGGGTCAAAAAGAGGAGGACATCATCGCGGGTCTGGAAAAAGTCATCCGGCAGATGATCGTCCATGAAAAAGAGGCGCGCCAATACCTCCTTGACAAGCGGAAGGTCAAATTTGAAGACCAGATTTGGAGGGCCCTCGGGACGCTCAAGTCTGCGCGGGTCGTCTCCTCGAGCGAGGCCGTGCAGCTGGTGTCGCTCCTCCGTCTGGGCGTGGACATGGGCTTCGTGGCGAATCTCACCCACGGCGAATTGAACAATCTCTTTCTGGTGATGCAACCCGCCCATCTTCAGAAGCTCTACGGTCGCGCCCTCGGCTCCTCCGAGCGGGACATCCGCCGGGCCGATTTGATCCGGGAACGACTCAAGACCGTTTCTTTGTAACCCGCCTAACCGAAGAAGGAGTTACTGATGTTTGATCGATTTACCGAGAGAGCCAGAAAAGTCATCATCCTTGCCAAGGAAGAAGCCAAACGCTTCAATCACGACTACATCGGAACCGAACATATCCTCCTGGGCCTCATTAAAGAAGGAGAGAGCGTGGCGGCGGCCGTTCTGCAAAACCTCGGGCTTTCTCTCGACACGATCCGTCTCGAAGTGGAAAAACTGGTCCAATTCGGTCCGAGCACGATCGTCTCCGGCGATATTCCCTTCACGCCCAAAGCCAAGAAAGTGATTGAGCTGGCGATGGACGAAGCGCGCCGTCTCGGCCACAACTACATCGGTACCGAACACTTGCTCCTCGGCCTCATTAAAGAAGGGGAGGGCGTCGCAAGCCACGTCTTGATGAATGTCGGTTTGGATCTCAACAAGGTGAGGGCGGAAGTCATCAAGCTTCTGGGTTCCTCCGCTCCGGGCGGGGGCGGGGGAGGCGGCGGTGCACCCTCAGCCGGCGGGACCGCGAAGGGCAAGACCAAAACCCCTGCACTCGATTCTTTTGGCCGCGATCTTTCGACGCTCGCGCGCGAAGGAAAGCTGGATCCGGTGGTGGACCGGGAGAATGAAATTGAGCGCGTCGTTCAAATTTTGGCCCGCCGGACAAAAAACAATCCAGTTCTTCTGGGAGAAGCGGGTGTCGGTAAAACCGCCATCGTCGAAGGATTGGCGCAGCGGATTGTTTCCGGGGATGTTCCCGAAGTCCTCCTCGACAAGCGGATCGTGGTCCTCGACCTCGCTTTGATGGTGGCGGGAACCAAATACCGCGGTCAATTTGAAGAAAGAATCAAGGCCGTGATGGATGAAATCCGCCGCTCGGAAAACGTGATTATTTTCATCGATGAGCTCCACACACTCGTGGGGGCGGGCGGGGCCGAAGGCGCCATCGATGCCTCCAACATTTTGAAGCCGGCGCTTTCCCGCGGCGAGATCCAGTGTATTGGCGCGACGACGCTCGATGAGTACCGCAAGTACATCGAGAAGGACGCAGCCTTGGCGCGGCGTTTCCAGACCATCATGGTCGATCCGCCGAACGTGGAGGAGACGATTGAAATCTTAAAAGGCCTGCGCGACAAGTACGAGGCCCATCACCGCGTGAAAATTCTAGACGAGGCCTTGGAAGCCGCCGCCAAACTCTCGGACCAGTACATTACGGGCCGGTTCTTGCCGGACAAGGCCATCGATCTGATGGATGAGGCGGGATCGCGTGCACGGCTTTCCGTGACAACGCTCCCGAAAGAATTGAAGAAACTTGAATCGCAGATCGAGGAATTGAAACGGGAGAAGGAAGCCGCCATCAAAGGACAGGATTTCGAGCGTGCCGCGAAGCTCCGCGACGAAGAACGGAAAGCCAAAGAAGAGTTGGCCCGGCTCAGAAAAAGTTGGAAGGAATCCAAGTCCGAGATCGAGATTCAGGTGACGGCTGAAGATATCGCAAACATTGTCTCAAAGATCACGGGTGTGCCGCTCCAGCGTCTCGAGGAAAAAGAGACGACGCGGCTCCTCCGGATGGAGGATGAGCTTCACAAACGCATCATCGGACAGGAGGAGGCCGTTCATGCGATCGCCAACGCGGTTCGGCGTTCTCGCTCGGGACTTCGGAACCCCAAGCGTCCCATCGGCGCCTTTGTTTTACTCGGCCCCACAGGCGTCGGAAAGACCCTCCTTGCCCGGGCGCTCGCCGAGTTCATGTTCGGAAATGAGGAAGCTATCATCACGGTCGACTGCTCGGAGTACATGGAGAAGTTCAACGTCTCCCGCCTCGTCGGCGCCCCTCCGGGTTATGTTGGTTATGAAGAAGGCGGTCAATTAACCGAAAAGGTGAGGCGCCGCCCTTATTCGGTGGTTCTCTTCGATGAAATCGAAAAGGCCCATCCGGACGTTTTCAACATCCTCCTTCAATTGATGGAGGACGGGCGGCTCACGGACTCTTTCGGCCGCAAGGCCGACTTTCGCAACACGATCGTGATTATGACCTCGAACGTGGGAATGGATCTCCTCTCGCGCCAAGGCGAGCTCGGTTTTCGCCCGAAGGGGGAGTCCGAGACCTACGAAGCGATGAAGCGCAAGCTCGTTGACGAGATCAAGAAGGTTTTCCGGCCGGAATTTCTCAACCGTGTGGATGACACCATTGTTTTCCATTCGCTTCGCCGGGAGGACCTCGAAAGCATCATCGAGATCGAGCTCAAGGAGCTCAAGGGTCGGCTCAAGGAAAAGAAGATGGATCTCACCCTGGCGCCCGAGGTCCTCAAGTTCTTGATCGATAAAGGGTATGATGCGACCTACGGGGCACGCCCCCTCAAACGGACGATCCAACGTTACTTGGAAAATGTCCTCGCCGAGGAAATTCTCTCCGGGAAATTCCAAGAGGGAGACAAGATTCGGGCTGAACTGCGCGGAGAGATTGTGACCTTCGAGAAAAGCGCGTGACTTTGACCCTCCTCCGCCGCCGTCTGCTTCTGCTGCTCCTTCCGCTCACCGCGGCCGGTCTGGCGGTGGGCTATCAGGAGATCCAGGTCCGCTTGGAACGGCCCGAGACCCGGCACTTCCTGGAAGCGAAAGCCCGCGAAGTCCTGGGAACGGAGGTGAAGATCGGCCGATTGAGTTATCTCCCTCCGGCGGGGTTGTCCCTCGAAGAAATTCAATTGAGCCCGAAGGAAGAGCCTTCGGGTCCGTCCCTCGCTTCCATCAAAAGGCTCGTCTTTGGCTACGGACTCCTCAATTTGATTCGCCACGACTTTCGGATCCCGACCACCTTCCGGGTGGATTCGCCGCGGATCCAGTTTTCCGCCGGCCGTTTGCCCCTGCCTTTTCTGGGTTTTACTTTCGGTTCCTCCTCGAGCATGGTGCCCGCGAAGCTCGTGATTGAAAACGGGGAATTTCATTATCCTTGGGGAACGGAAGGGCGCGAACTCGTTCTCTCCAAAGTTCAATTGGTCGCGAAGCCCGACGCCCGCGGGCGGATTCAGTTGAAGTTGAGATCCAAGTTTGAGGGCGTGGCAGGCGGGAGTCTGGAGGTCCGAGGGTTCACCGACCCCGCGTTTCACCGCTATGAGCTGAAAGTCCGCTTGAAAAACGTGACGTTTCTTCCGGAGAGCCGGGTTCCGCTTCGCGGAATGGAAGGTCGCTTTCTCGTGAGCGACGAGGTGATTGAGATTGAAAGCCTGACCAGTTTCTTGCACGAATGGCAGATCAAAACCAGCGGCCGGATCGAAAACTGGCAAGCCGCGCCCCGCGTCTTCCTTGAATTCAAGCGTCAAAAAGGAGAACCTCCTTTTCAGGGATCGCTCCGGCTTGATTTTGGGACTCATCAGTTGGAGGGAACGGGTTCCTGGGGCGGGCGTCTTCACGCCTTTGAGGGAAAAGTTTTTCAGGAGAAGGGAAAAATTCTTTTTTCCGATCTCAAGCTTCCCAATCAATACCGCGGCCACGGAGAGTGGAGCCCGTCGAGCGGCGGTTATGAATTTTGGCTGGAGCGGGAGAAGCGGCGGTTCCACCTTCGTTCCAACCTGAGCCGGCTTGCATTCGAGACGGAATTCGAGCTGGATCACGCGCTCATCAATCATCTCGACTGGGTCGTCAAAGGCAGGGTCCGTCTCGGCCCCCTATCGGGGCGCTCGGGAGACAGAGAGCTGCGTCTCAAAGGGGAAGTCCGGACGGATTACCTCATTGTGGAATACCAACCCCTGCAGGATTTCCGAGGAAACTTTGAACTGGGGAGTGAAGGCATTCAGGCGATTGATTGTCAATGGCACAACACCTTTCACCTCGGCGGAACGGTCTTGTTCCGCGGGGGAGAGCTCAAGGAAGATTTGGTCCTGCGTTCAGATGGATTCTCGCTCAAGGATGTGCGGACCTTCGCCGGCCGGCCGGTTTCTTCCAACCTGAGTGGAATTCTCGAAGGGAAACTGAAGCTCCGGGGAGAGCCGTCACGCCCCGAAGTACAAGGCTACTTCACCCTTAAGGATGGCACGATTGGGAAACTCGATTTCGACCGGGGCCTCATCCAATTTCAAGGATTTCCTCCCTACCTCAAGCTTTTTGACTCAACCATCTTGAAGGGACGCAATACCCTCAAGCTGACAGGCGCCATCAACCTGGGACTCAAAAATATTTTCCGCGGCATCCAAATTCGCGGTCCGGATCACCTCGTGATCTGGAAAGGAATGAGCGTTTACTGGAAGAAGGGGGAGTCCGCCATCGAGGCGGAAAGACCTCTCGGCCGCCGGGTGGCCATGGGGCTTGAAGTGGGACAGGGCGTGCCCGAGTCGGGTGAAGATCCCGAAGAAAATCACGCTTTGTTCGGTCCTAAAGTGAAATTCTAACTTTCATTATGATGAGATGAAATCCGCGATCGAGAATTTACGGCGTGCTGTTTCGCTCCGGCTCTGGCTCGGGCGGCTCGGCAGCCATTCCTTTGATTTGGTTTACAATATCGGCGGGATCGTGCTTCTTTTGCGCGATGCGGTCAAGACGCTTTTTCGGACCCCGCTTCGATGGCAGTCCACGCTCGAACAAATGGACCGAATCGGCGTGACCTCGCTTCCGCTCGTATTTCTGACGGCCCTTTTCACGGGGATGGTCCTCTCCCTTCAATCCGCTTACCAGCTCCGCCTCTTTGCGGCCGAACAGTTCACCTCCGACCTTGTGGCTCTGTCCATGACGCGCGAGCTCGGCCCGGTCCTTACGGCCATGGTCGTGGCGGGCCGCGTCGGAGCTTCCATCGCCGCCGAAATCGGAACCATGAAAGTGACGGAACAAGTGGACGCTTTGAAGGCCCTCGCGGTCGATCCCATCCGCTATCTCGTGGTCCCGAGGCTCGTGGCCGGATTTTTCATGCTTTTCTTTCTAACGATTTATGCGGATTGCATCGGGATGCTCGGAGGTTATTTCGTTTCCGTTTTCAAGCTCGGCATCAGTTCACACCAATACATCAAGCGAAGCATTGCCATCCTGCAGATCAAGGACATCATGACCGGGCTCTACAAGGCCTTTGTTTTCGGCACCGTGATTTCAATCGTTGGATGTTACTTTGGATTCAAAACCGAGGGCGGTGCCGAGGGCGTCGGGCGCTCAACCACCCTGGCCGTGGTGACGGCCCTGATTCTGGTCATCGCCTTGGACTGTTTTTTCACGGCCGCTTTTTACTTCATTTGACGGCGTGATCCAAATCAAGGGATTGCATAAATCGTTCGGCGGAAATCACGTCCTCCGGGGCCTCAATCTGGAGATCCACACTGGTGAGGCGCTCGTGGTGATGGGGCGTTCCGGGTGCGGGAAAAGCGTCCTCCTGAAACTCATCATGGGTATCATGGAGCCTGACGAGGGGACGATCGTCATTGACGGTGTGAATCTTTTTTCGCTTTCGCAGCGGGAACTGGACCAATTCCGCCTTAAGTTGGGGATGCTTTTTCAGGGAGCCGCCCTCTTCGATTCGCTCACCGTGGGCGAAAACGTGGGATTCTCCCTGACGGAACACACGAAGCTTCCGCCGCAAGTCATTCAAGAGAAGGCGGGGGAAAAATTGAGACTGGTGGGACTGCAAGGGATCGAGGAGTTGATGCCTGCGGAGCTTTCCGGCGGAATGAAAAAACGGGTGGGGCTTGCGCGGGCCATCTGCAACGAGCCAAAGATCATCCTTTATGACGAACCCACGACAGGTCTTGACCCCATCAGCGCGGACGGAATCAATGAACTCATCGCCCAGATGCAAGAGAAACTTCGCGTGACGAGCGTCACCGTCACCCACGACTTGAAAAGTGCCTACCGGATCGCCACGCGGATCGCGATGCTTTATCAAGGAACCATCATCGGCATCGGTACGCCCGAGGAGATTCGTGAGTCCGGGAACCCGATCGTCCGGCAATTCATTACGGGGTCTGCAACAGGGCCCCTCACCCAGGACAGCCAAGGATAAGGAGGGGCCATGAAGAAAACACACACGGAAGTCCTTGTTGGAACCTTTGTCGTCTTCGGTTTCATCCTCCTCTCGTTGGTCGTTTTCTTTGTGAGCGGTGTCTACCTCGTGCGTCCCGGCTACCGGGTCAACGTCGTCTTCAGATACGTGAGCATTCTCGACAAGGGAGCACCCGTCCGAATGGCCGGGGTGCGGATCGGGGAAGTAAATCAGGTGAGCTTGGTCGAGGACAAGGAGACGGGGGAAATCAAGGTCCACGTGCAACTTTTCATTGCAAAGGGCTTTGAAATCAGGGAAAATTACCTGTTTAACGTGCGGGGAACTCACGTCTTGAGCGAGCCCCATATTGAAATCACGCCCCAGCCCGGAAATGCGTCATTCCTCAAAGAGGGGGACACGGTCCATGGATTGGATCCGGTGCCTCTTGAAAACTTGATTCATCGAGCTGATTCGATCGCGGCGCATCTGGACGCCATTCTGGGAGGCGTGGAAAAAGACACGCCGGGGACTTTCAAGAATTTGAACGAGTCGACCGCCGCCCTCGAACGAATCCTCGCCCGCGTGGAGCGGGGGGAGGGGACGGTGGGAAAACTCGTGAGTCAAGACGAGCTTTACCAGGAAACTCGGGATTTTGTTCAGGAGCTCAAGGCCCATCCGTGGCGGCTCCTCAAGCGTGACGAGGAAAAGAAAAAGAAGTAACCCTTTAGAAGTAACCCTATTTATGTTCATAAGCATAAGGAGTGATACCCATGGTACTGGCATTGAAAATTTTGTTCGCGATCTTTTTTGTCGTCTTGGGCTATTTATCGGAGTTCCAGTGGCTCTTTCCTTTTCGGTTGCCTCAGGGCCCGTGGATCGGAGCGGCCGTCGGTTTGTGCATGGCCACCCTGGTCCTTTTGATCGACGCTTTTTTTAAGCGTTTCACCGTCCGAAATATCCTCTCGGTTCTCCTCGGCATCGCGCTGGGGCTTTTGGTCCACCGCCTCTTCATGGGGGTGGCGAACTACGCCCAGATCGCCGAGGAAATCAAACACCAGGTCGGGATCATCTCGGCCGTGATGTTCAGCTACCTCGGGGCCATCATCCTCCTACGTGGCCAGGATGAATTCAATCTCCTGATTCCTTTCGTGAAACTGGAGGGCAAGGGAGCCGGTGAAGAGCTTATCTTGCTTGACACCTCCGTCATCATCGACGGGCGGATTGCCGATATCGCTGAGACGCACTTCCTGAGCGGGCGGCTCATCCTCCCGCGTTTCGTCTTAAAGGAGCTCCAGCTTATCGCGGACTCCTCGGACCCCCTCAAGCGCGCGCGCGGCCGGCGCGGTCTCGACATCTTAAACCGCATCAAGAAAAACCCCAACCTCGACGTGAAAATCCAGGAAATGGATTTCCCCGAATTTTCCACCGTGGACGCAAAACTCGTGAAGATGGCCCAGGTCGTCGGCGCCAAGGTCTTCACCAATGACTACAACCTCAACAAAGTGGCCGAGCTCCAGGGCGTGAAGGTCTTGAACATCAACGAACTTGCCAATGCGGTGAAGCCCGTGGTGATGCCGGGCGAGACGATGCAGGTCAAGATTCTCAAGGAAGGCAAAGAGCACGACCAAGGAGTGGCCTACTTGAACGACGGGACGATGGTCGTGGTGGACAACGGACGGCGCCGGATCGGCCAGACCGTCAACGTGGTCATCACGAGCGTCCTTCAAACCCAGGCTGGCCGGATGATTTTCGCCAAGCCCGGGGATGCCGAGGAGCCGGCCCGCCGTCCCAGCGAAGCCAGGGGATGAATGTCAGTCTCATCATTGCGGCGGGAGGATCGAGCCGGCGATTCCTAAAAGGTCGCCGGCCGAAAAGAAAGTCGAGCAAGCTCTTCCTTCCTCTGGGTGACAAGCTGGTCCTCGCCCACACCCTTGAATCTTTCCGAGGAATTTCTGAAATCCGGGAAATCATTCTCGCGGTCCCGCGGGGAACCGAACGTTGGATCCGGTCAAACGTTCTGAATGGAAAGGCCGGTCCGCCGTCCATCCGCATCGTTGCCGGCGGCCGGACCCGAGCCGAATCGGTTTGGAAGGCCCTTCTCAAAACATCTCCCCGCCATCCTTGGATCCTTGTTCACGATGGGGCGCGGCCCTTTCCTCCGAAGGAAGAAATCCAAAAAATGCTGCAACGGCCGCCCTCTGCGGACGGAATTGTTCTCGCCAAGCCGGTGGTTGCGACACTCAAGCGAGTCGGTTCCAAGGGACAGATTCTCGAGACGGTCGACCGCGCCCATCTCTTCGAAGCGGAAACCCCCCAGCTTGTGCGCCGCTCTGTTCTCCTTCAGGCTTATCGGAAGAACCCCGATGCGTTTCGTGCCACGGATGAGTCTTCGCTCGTGGAAGCGGCCGGCGGAACCATGAAAGTCAGGTCTCATGCGGGTTGGAACCTCAAGGTGACGAGCCCTGAGGATCTGGAATTGGCGAGCGCCCGGCAGGGCTCCGTGCCGGTGGCCGTCGGTTTTGGCCGGGACACGCATCGATTAGTCGAGGGACGAAAACTTTATTTGGGAAGCATCCGAATTCCTTTTGAAAAAGGGACGCTCGGGCATTCGGATGGGGATGCGCTTCTTCATGCAGTGGCCGACGCGGTCTTGGGCGCGCTCGCTTTAGGTGATATCGGAGAATGGTTTTCGGATTGCAATCCCCGTCATCAGGGGATCCGGAGCGAAAAAATTCTCAAGAAAGTTTTGGAGGAAGCGCGACGGAAAGGTTGGGCACCCGCCCAGGTCGATACCGTCATCGTGCTGGAGCGGCCGAGGCTCGGAAATCACAAGAAGGAAATCCGAAAGCGACTCGCGAGAATTATGAATTTATCCGAAGAATCCGTTTCGGTCAAGGCGAAGACTGCCGAAGGCCTCGGCCCCGAGGGTGAGGGCCGGGCCGTGACCTGTGAAGCGCTTGTTTTAATGAGGAGGGCCTCGTGAGCGTTCGGGTCCGCTTTGCTCCGTCGCCGACCGGTTTCCTTCACATCGGAAACGTCCGCACCGCCCTTTTCAATTATCTTTTTGCCAAACGTGAGTCGGGAAAATTCATCCTTCGTGTGGAGGATACCGATGCCGAGCGCTCTCGCTCCGAATATCGCGATGCCTTGGTTGAAGACCTGGCGTGGATGGGCATCCGCTGGGATGAAGGGCCGGGCGTCGAAGGGGAACACGGGCCTTATGAACAGTCCAAGCGTCTTGCGATTTACCAAAAATAT